>Ga0222673_1000185_pt1 | contig 37248 bp, 33 predicted proteins | sample AntAcemetagen801_FD_179845 | JGI IMG/M metagenome (GOLD analysis project Ga0222673, IMG submission 179845) | Saline water microbial communities from Ace Lake, Antarctica - #801 | ecosystem: Environmental > Aquatic > Non-marine Saline and Alkaline > Saline | place: Antarctica: Ace Lake...
GACCTTGGCGTTATGGAAATCATCACAGACCTCCCACAAGAGGCTGTGGTCTACATCAAAGAGAACACTGACGATGATACTCGCAAGTTCATACAAGCCTGCACAGAGGCTCAGGCGGCGTGAGAGGGGCGTCTATCAATTTGCCGCCGTACCTTTGTGAGATATGCGGCAAGCCTAGAAGGTCGCGACAAGGATCAAAACACGAAAGGTGTTCACAGATTTTGCAACAGATAAGGAGGCGAAATGAGAGTAAGCGCAATGGTAGACGGTGAGCTAATGGGCTTCGAGGGTGATGCGGCGAAGGTGATTAAAGCCAGAGACGATGAAATAGGCGTACTGAGGCATGTTATTGAGGCTCTTGAGGTTGACGGCCCCCTACCCTTTGATGCCGATGTGATGGCCGCGATTATGGAGACTGGTGTATGAATATTGTACTTCCCTACCCACCAAAAGAGCTTAATCCTAATTTTAAAATTCACAGAGCAAGGAAGGCCAAGTTTGTTAAAAGCTATCGAAATGACTGCTTTTACATTACTAAACTGGCCATGGCATGTAAGCCCAACCCTTTCATGGGAAACATTACTTTAAAGCTCGTATTTCACCCCGCCGATCACAGAAAAAGGGACGACGACAACATGATAAGCGCATTCAAAGCGGGTAGGGATGGCATAGCCTTGGCGCTGAAAATTGACGACAACATTTTCAAGGTTGAGCCTAGTGTTGGGGCTCCAATAAAAGGCGGCAAAGTGTTGGTCACATTGTCGTCAAGAGAGCAGTAGATTCCCTTACATAACAAGAGCATAATAGATTTTTAATAATTGTTTAATTTCTTGAAAAACATATACCGAGAACAGTAATGACGCCAAATACTTTACACAGTTTTCTGCTTCCTGCTTGCAAGCCATTGTTCCCAGAACACCTGATGGACTCTAATGCCCAGGCCATGATTTTGGCTATCGGTCTACAGGAGTCAGACTTAAAGCATAGACAGCAGCTGATTGGCCGCAATAGAAACTGGTGGCAGTCTATTAATGGGCCGGCAACTAGCTTTTGGCAGTTTGAAAAAATAGGCATAAAGGGAGTTATTGAGCATCGCACAGCGGGACCAATGTTTAAGACAGTTTGCGACCTTCTTGGCTACCCTACTGACGTTGATGTAATCCACAAGGCTATTATCAATAACGATATATTGGCTGTTGCCCTGGCCCGCTGTCTTTTGTGGACGGTTCCAGAAAAATTGCCCGGCGTTGGTGAGGCAGCAAAAGCCTGGGATCAATATTTGTCAGCGTGGCGTCCGGGAAAGCCTAGCCCAGTTCGATGGGAAGAGCGCTACATAAAGGCTTGGGATATTGTTAATAGGGTTAAGGGGTAACATGATACCTACTACAAGACTTCATTCTAGGCGCGTAAAACACCAAGTAACAGTAGAGTTCGTCTATAAACTTGAGTACGAGTATGGCCTTGTAGAAGATTTCCACCATCCGTTGGGATATTACTCAGTTGTTTGGTGGAAGGGCTCTTGGTATGTGATCGCCCATATTGGCTGCGCTTGGGATGGCGCCACCTTGTATCCTGATTATGCTTGGATGATGGTCCCTAGCCTTGTCCACGATATTCTTTTGTGGCTTACGGGAAGAGGCATTATTCGAGAAATATACAATGATGTTATTGATCTCGAGTTGTACCTAGCAATCATCAACGGCAAGGAGCCTATACCCTGGAGGCAGGGCGGTAACAGCAAGATTGTCAGAAAAATAAGGGCGAGCATTGTTCTTAGAGGTGTCAATACTGCAGATACTAAGGCTATGACCGGCAAAGACATTGTTGATATTGAGGTTGGGAGCTATTTAGCATGAAGATAATAATTCTAATTTTAGCTGCCCTATACTTGTTTGGCTGCACTACGGTATCGGTTAGCCGTGGTGCCCTCTTAAATGGGAGCGTCAAGTAACAACATTACCGGTGATCGCCTTGTGTCGCGCGCTCCCAACAAGGCATACCGGGATAACTTTGATAAAATATTCAGGAGAATAGATATGTCAGCAGAAACAGGAAGGTCATTACCGCGATACCAATCCCACAAGAAAGTCTGGGCGCTGAAGATTAAGGAAATAATCCCGCCTCAAATCGGAGATCCCAAAACCAAAATTGTTCCTGTGGATAGCTCTTATGCGTTAATAGGAGTAGATGCCGAGTATATGGCTAAGCACAAACCTCAGCCCGGCGGCTACTATGTTGTTTATGAAGGCGGGTATAAGTCTTACTCCCCGGCAGATGCTTTCGAGGCCGGCAACACCCTGATTCATGAGCTTGGCGCCAATAAATCTTTACTGCCTGAAATAGGCTCGGTCGGGTTTTTAAGATTGCCTGAAGTTTTGAAAATAATCCCCGTATCTAAAAGCAGCTGGTGGGCGGGCGTACAATCAGGTCAATACCCTAAATCTTATAAAATCGGGCCGCGCACAACCGGATGGCTCCGCTCCGAAATATTTTATCTAGTTAAAACGCTTTCTACTTCTGAAACCTATTTTAACGGTACTGATACCCAGACTGAAGTTGGCGGCTAAAGATCAACAAAGTTACGGCGATCCTTTAATTCGCTCTCACTGTAGGAGTTAAGACCATGCCAGGAAAGGGCGGAAAGAAGAAAGTTAAAAAGCCATACGGCAAGTAATCATGTTAGTTAATTTAATCGACTAGGAGCTAGAACCCTATGAGTATTCAAAATGCAGACAAAGAAGCAGCATTGATCCCAGAGATCCCAGAGGTCCCAGAGGTCACAGAGGCCAGCGTTAAGAAGGAAGTGCTGGAAAACATTAATAAATTGACAAAAAGGGCTGGTCAGCAACGTACAAACTCTATTTCAGCACAGCAGCTTGGGCAAGCGGCATCAAATCTAGCCCAGGTGTATTGTATGCTGGATAGCTGTGGCGATGGAGGGAACGGTGAGCTTGGCTATGCTGAAGATGTGGTTTTTCCTCAGGTATACGCATCATAAGCGGTAGTCTCGCCGTGGCGAAAAGAGACACATAGCGCCAAGGTTTCTGATAGTAGTGATTACTGGCAGTTTCCTTGGTGTTATTATTTATGAGCGTCAATGCTGGCGGGCCATTGTTAAAGGCCCATTAAGTGCCCTTTAAATACCCATTAAAGCCTTTTCGACGGCCTTTAAATGCCACTGCGAGGCAGACACCCCCAACTTGTCAGCTTCTTTATCAGCGGCATCCTTTATAGATTGAGGCGCTCTAAACGCAATCCGCGCACGTAAAGCCTCGTCGCCCTTGAGTGCGTTCTTTTTGCCTGTGTTGCCGTGGGGTTTGTTCATGCTGCGTCCTTTGCCCCTTTCGGGGCTGGTTGTTTAAGTTTTACCATTGATTGCACTCAGGGGAATGCAATCTAGTTAAAACCTATAGCGGATATTCTGGGTTCAGTTTTGCGGCCAGCGCCAAGTTTATCTCGTTGCGCCACTGTGTTGGAGTGATTCCCCATGTTTTGCAGTCTGTTTTATCAGCAGACCGTGAAGCAAGTGCCTCCTGCAATTCGGTAACCGAATTATCGTTGTAACATGCCTCGGAAAATGTGCCAGATTCGATATATGTTTTCATGGTCTTGTTCCTTTTTGGCGGTCCGCTTTATTGCTGACCGTGAAGCTATATTACGCCCTTATTTGTATTGTGCAACAATTAATTTCAGATAATAGAGAAATAAATGAAACTAAGACAGCAGTGATTACTGGCAGCTGCTTTGGTGCTATTATTTATTAGTGTTTAAATAAATTGGTGAAATAATGTCAATTATGGATGAGTTAGACAGGCTTAAGGGTAAGGCTCCCGCCAAGAAGAAAACAGCTAAGCCTAAAATTACAGTGAAGAGAGTTATAGTTAAGGCCAAAAAGCAACCGGTGGGGGAGAAGACCCCAGTAAAGCCAGGGCCTAGTACGCCCAAAAAAACCGTTGTTGTGCCTGTTCCCGCAAAAAACAAAGCTCAGACTAAGAAAAAACAGCCAGTCAAAGAAGAAGAGCCCAATGTTGGGTTTAGATTCCCTAAAGGGAACAAATACTGGCTATCTCGCAGCAAACACGGCGTGGATGGGAAGTGGACCGATCCCAATAAGTTTCTCACTGACTGTGTATCCTATTTTGAGTGGCTGGAAGAGAACCCACTACAAGAGGCAAAAGCCTTTGCATATCAAGGGACCGTGGCTAAGACTGACCTGCCTAAACTACAGGCTCCAACTATTGAAAACCTGTGTACTCATCTAGGTATTACCTATCAAACATGGCTTAATTACAAGATACGAGGCCCAGATTTCCTTGAGGTCATTACGTATGTTGAACAAGTAATTAGAGGTAGAAAGTTTGTCGGTGCGGCTGCTGACCTATTTAATGCCACTATTATCTCTAGGGATCTAGGCTTAGCCGATAAGACTGAGCACACAGGGGCTGGGGGCGGTCCCATTCAAACCATTACGAGAACAATAGTGAGGCCGGGCGATGATATTTGATGCCGGAGAGCAGTACACATGAGCTCACTTGTCATACCTACTGCTGAAGTGTTTACGCCGTTACTGGATCCGGCAAGATATAAAGGGGCCTATGGCGGTCGTGGATCGGCAAAATCACACTTCTTTGCAGGGCTTGGTGTTGAGGATGCGCTTAGGTTCCCGGGTGATGCAGGAGAAGGTCTAAGATTACTTTGTGTGCGCGAGATACAGAAAAGCCTACAACAATCAGCAAAAAAGCTATTAGAGACAAAAATTGCATCTTTTGGGCTGGGTGAGAAAGACGGTTTCAAGATATTCAAAGATGTTATTCAACTGCCTGGTGATGGCGTTGCTATATTTCAGGGAATGCAGGATCACACTGCTGAATCGGTCAAGTCGCTCGAGGGCTTTCATAGAGCTTGGGGGGAAGAATCTCAGACAATGACACAGCACTCACTTAATCTACTTCGACCAACAATACGCTGGGAAAACATAGACAAAGCCATGGCGTCGGAACTGTGGTTTTCTTGGAACCCAAGAAGAAAAATGGATGCAGTAGATAAAATGCTTAGGCAGGGCAGTCCGACTAACACAGTCTGTGTGCGCTCCAACTGGTCCGACAATCCATGGTTTCCGGGAGTTTTGGAGCAGGAGCGGCTAGATTGCCTGCGTGACGACCCTGATCAGTATGACAATATCTGGGATGGTGGCTACGTTAGCATCATGGTAGGCGCCTACTTTGCCAAGCATATTAAAGCTGCCACTGAAAGTGGTCGCATTGGTCGCGTTGGTGAAGATCCGCTAATGGATCACAAGATATTTTGTGACCTCGGCGGCACTGGCGCTAAGTCGGACGCCTTTGCTATGTGGGCCGCACAATTCATCAATCGAGAGATTAGGGTGACAAATTACTACGAGGCTCAAGGACAAGACCTTGCTACCCATATCAATTGGCTTAAGGCTGAGGGCTATATGCCCCACAACACTACCATTTACTTGCCCCATGATGGTGAAACTAATGACAGGGTTTTTGATGTATCGTTTGAATCTGCCTTTATTTCTGCTGGATACAGTGTCATTGTCATACCAAATCAGGGCAAAGGCGCTGCTTCAGCACGTATTGAGGCGGGTCGACGCTTATTTCCTATTATCTGGTTTGATAAAGCTAAGTGCCAGGGCGGGCTAGATGCGCTGGGCTGGTATCACGAAAAGAAGGATGAGAAGCGAGATATTGGTCTGGGACCGGATCACGACTGGTCAAGTCACGGCGCGGATGCTTTTGGTCTAATGTGCGTTGCTTATGAGGAACCACGACAAAACAAAAAAAGAAAGGTAGAATCTGCGATAAATCACATGGGCTCGTAATGCCCGAATTCCTAACGGAGCTGTACTATGCCTAGTTTTACGTTACCACCGCTGCAAAAGAAAGATGAAGAGGAAATGTCTAAAGCTGTCGAGCCTGAATCTACTGATACTCAGGAAGGCCCGAATCGATGGGAGAGAATTGTTAGTATTCCTGTCAATGACTCCATACTAGACACCATAAAAGCAGGCGATGCGGTTACTGTTACCCTGATGGGCAAGATTACTGGTACTCGGAAAACTGATTCGAGTGATGAGGAAGACTACGAAAGTTCTGAAAAATCAATACGCTTTATGATATCCGGTGTTGAAGTTTACCCTGAAGACGGTGAATTTGAGGATGAAGAAGGCGCTATGAATGCTGGATATGACGAGGGTTAAGGTATATGAAGCAATTTAGATTTAATGCGGTTTCTGTGGCCATTGATGTTGATGGCTTGGCTGATGGCGTAACTGCTGCAACATCGATGGTGCTGGCTGCCAATAATTCTGGCGATAACCTGGCTCACGAAATTACAGTGAAAGGTGTTGGCAGCACTGATCATTCTGGCAAAACGATTACTGTTACTGGTACTAATGCCAATGGTGGTGCGCTTGTTCACACAATGGCCGGTCCTAATGGCACGGCTACTGTTACCACTACCGGTGTTTTCTTTCTAACTGTGACGAGCATTGATTTTGATGCAACCGCCGGGGCGTCTACGTTTGATGCTGGCTGGAATGCTAATTCAGTGACGGGATACGAATTCTTTTCGAATAATGCTGAGGCTGGGTTTTCTATTGGTTTCGGTGTTGATGTGGTTGCGGGATCCCCTAACTACACTGTGCAGCATACCTATGGTGGAACCTGGTTTGATCATTCCTCCGTTACTGGCGAGACTACTACCCAGCAAGGCGGCTATACCCAACCTATATTGGCTATGCGTCTTAAATTCAGTGCAGCAGGTAGCGCACTACTAAGCGGCGTAACTAATCCGAGCTAATTAATATGCAGACTGAAATGGTAGAAGAAGAGATTTTTGGGGCCGAAGCTGATGATTACCTTAACGGCGGCCAAGACCCTGAAGAAGAGGCCAAAGAGCAGGAAGAGCGGCTTAAGGCGGGATTGCATGACCTTAGCCAGCTGATCACTGAGGATAGGTCTGACGCTATCAAGGCCCGCCAAGCGTGCGGCATTGAAACAGTCTGGGCCGAAGACGAAGAGTATTACGAAGGCATTGACGATCTTAACCGAACCTCTCAAAGCATACTTAATAGTGAGAAACCTTCCGCTCCGGGGGGATTCTCTGATACCAGCAGTGGAAATGCTAAAAACACTGGATCTACTGTCTTTCCCAATATTACCCGGCCCTTCGTAGACGCCAGTTCAGCGCGTTGCGGCGATATGTTATTACCTGTCGATGATGTGTCTTGGACGCTCGATGGTACTCCTATCCCTCAGATGGGGGATATAGCAGATGATGTGATAGGTCCCGAGATTGATGCGCAGATACGCGCCGAATCAGCTAACGACGAAGACTACAACTTAAAGCGCAAAGCACTGGTAGAAGAGGTTTCTGCTGTAGTAGCTAGATCAAGGGCAGCAGCTGAAAAAGCATCTATGCGTATTCAGGATTGGCATATCGAGTGCCAGTTTCATGCTGAAGTCCGGGTTATGTTGCACGATTGCGCCGAGGTGGGAACCGGTATACTGAAGGGGCCAATCGTAACCAAGAAGCGCACGGTAGCCTATAAGAATGGTCAGCTCGAGGTAATCGACGAGCTTGTTCCGGTTACCAGAAGAATTGATTACAGAAATTTTTATCCTCATGGATCGTGCGGGCAAAGCCCGGATAATGGCTCTTACGTCATGGATCGCGATGACATTACACGAAAAGAGCTCGAGAAACTCAAGGGCACGCCAGGCTATTTCGACTTTCAGATAGACGACTGCTTAGAGGAAGGGCCTTACGACACCACTGAACTGGCAACAAACAAAGACGATGATCCTAGAGTAAAGGACAACAAAGACCTCTATGATATTTGGTACTACTACGGGACCATGAAGTCAGAGGACTACGTTAAGGCGCTGAACCTTCGTGACGATCTTGATGATGAAGATCTTGCTTATGAAATGGATAAGGTTGAGAACAACAAAACTCTTTATATCGAAGCGACCGTAGTTAATAACCGAATTATTAAGCTCATCCAGAACACCCTAGATACAGGTGAATACCCCTATGACGTAATGGTATGGCAGGCTCGCCGTAACTCTCCGTATGGTATTGGTGTTGCCCGCCAAATTAGAACAGCACAAGAAATATTTAAGAATGCTTGGCGCAACATGATGGACAATGCGGGCCGAGCGTCCGGTCCTCAGATAATATGGGATCCTGAGTTTATTGAGCCGGCAGTAGGTGATACCTATAAGATAGGGCCATGGGGAATGTGGCAGCTTAAGAAGTCATTAACTGCTAACAACATGAGGATGGACCAAGTTTTTGCTATTATTGCGATGCCAATGTTCCAGGCTGAAATGGCCGCAATTATTGAAATGGCTCTTGGATTGGCTCAAGAGGCTACCGGACTGCCGTTTATCTTGCAGGGGCAAACTGATGCTAGTACACCAGATACGTTCGGTGCTACCCAGCTACAGAACAATAATGCGTCTACTGTTATGCGTGGAATAGCTCGCACATTCGACGACAAGGTGATTGAGCGCAATGTTCGCAGACACTATACCTACCTGCTTATTTACGGTGAAGACGATGAGAAGGGTGATTTCAAGATAAATGCCAAGGGATCTGCCGGTTTGATTGAGCGCGAAATGCAGGCCCCTATATTGCTGCAGCTGATGCAATTGTTTCAGGATCCTACTTTCGAGAAGAATCCTAAGCTGGCCAGTGATGAATTTCTTAAGGCAATGAAGTTCAATTCAAGCTCATTTGACTACACAGCTGAAGAGCTCAAGAACATAGAAGAGCAGATGGCTAACCAACCAACTGATACAGCTATTGATGTGGCTATGATCAAGAAGGAGCAGAATGCCGAAACTCTTGCTAGTCGTGAGAATGTTGAGGCATTTAAGAGTCAGGCTAGCGCAGCTATACTGGCTGCCGAGCAGGAATTTGCTCAGCTTATGGCAAGCATTGGTCAAGATGAATTGGCATTTAAAGAGGGATCGGAAGATGCTCGGGTTATGCAAAAGATTAAAGCTGACCTGGCTAAGACTATGGCCGGCATTCGCGCCCAGCTAAGTCTGGGTGATACTCAGATAGCGACACCGGTAGCCGAGCCAGCAGGTAGGGCGGAGCCTGATCAGGCTTTTACTCAATAACTATTTTCAGGAGAAATGGTATGGAAAAGAAGATATTTACTAATGCGGCGGGGATTATCGTACCTCCCCATTTAAAGGAAGTACCTAAGACAGCACCGGTAATAATGGCGTTCTTCAGGGCATTAGATGCCGATTTACCTGCTGATCAATGGGAACCGGTAAAAACTGTTGATGTGCCTGATTTCGTCAAGGCAGAAAAAAACGTCAAATACATGAATGTTGGTCACTGTATTCAGGATGTTACGCTGGATCCTCACTGGTGGGGCGCCAAAAGAATGGAAGAAGGGCTTAATATGCCCCCTTCTGGTAGCCCGGTACTAGTAAACTAATGGCTACTTTGACGCTAGATCAGGCCGATCTTGATAGCGAGTGCTGGAAAAAGGTATCAATCTACCTGCAATCTGCACTTGCAGAGACACGCGAAGCGAATGATAATGTCTTAACAGAGCAAGAAACAGCAGTGAACAGAGGTAAGATTGCTCACTGCAAGGATATGCTTAGGGTTGGAAAAGTTAGCACACCCGAAATTTTGCCGGCATCTGTCTAATACTTGATACTGCCCGCTTTTTGCAATAGTCGCGCAAGCCGCTAAAGCAGACCACCAGGAGAGAACATTGAATACTTCAGAAAGTGAAGGTGTAGAACAAGAGCAGCTAGATGCGGGCGAGCCCGCGACCGAGGAAGATGAAGACGCAGGAATGGAAGAAGGTTATGCCGATGGTGACGATATTGACACCTCCGCTAAACCTAATCTAGAGCCTGAGCCAGAACCTTCCCCGGAAGAAGAAGAGAACGAACCTGAGCCGGAGCCAGTTCCCGCTAAACTAACAGGTGACGATGCTCTTCTTAAAAGGATTGAAAATCTACTTGAAGGCCGGTTAAGAAATCATACCGGTGACGTTAAGAAGATAGTTAGCGATCAGCTAAAGGTATCCCAGGATGCTGCTACCGAGGCCGCGAAAGCCGCCACAAAGGAAGCAGGAGCCGATTTACCTACTGATAAGCTAGTTCAAGCTGCTTTGAAAGATTCAGGTGCGTTGCAAAAGTTAGAAGATGATTTTCCAGAGTACGCGCAAGCATTGAAGGAGTCGCAGGGTATCGCGGCAGCGACAATGAAAGCCGATATAATGGATAGCATCAAAAAATCTGGCGCAAATAGCATTGATACTTCCAAGTTTGTCGCTGTAAGTGAAGTGACAGATCTTAAACACACCATCATTGGCATGAAGCATTCTACATGGGATGTTGACGTTGGCACCCCTGAGTTCTCCGCGTGGATAGAAGCGCAAGCGGCTGAAGTTCAGCAACTTGCATCAAGTGATCGACCAGCGGATGCAATTAAGATGATGGACCAGTATTACGCGGCGAAAGCTGAAGAACCTGGTGACACGACTAGTAAGCCCGCAGGTAGGTCTGATCCTAAAAAACGACTAGCAGCTGCGACCGCTGCCACTACTGGTAACAATAGTAGTCAACGGTCAACAGCCAAAGTCCTGGATGAAGACGACGCAATGGAGCACGGCTACAACAACGGTTGATAGCCCCTCAGTAATTGTTTCGTCTTCTCGGAGACGAATGTATGGCGGGCAATACTTTAAGCACACCAGCTCAGCGAATTGGTGCATCAAAAGGCGCAATCCTTAAACATGCCGAGCCGAAGGAAGCTCTTGGCATAACTGGCGAACAGCACAACATGGCGAAAAACACTGGTGATACAGTGAAGTTTCGTCGATGGTTGCCGTATGGTGGTTCTACTACCAACGCGAATACCATTAACCGCTGGAACGTAACAGCCAGTGCCCATCAATTGCAGGAAGGCCAGAACCCTGAGCCAGATCGCCTTGATGCAGAAGATCGTACTGTCACCATGCGTGACTATGGCGCGATCTACTACTACACAAACTTTGTTGAAGATCTTTACGAAGATGATATTCCACGCGCCCAAAAGATTGTTCTTGGCCAGCGCATGGGTCTTGTTCGTGAAATGATCCGATACGGCACATTGCAGGGCTGTACTAATAAGTTCTACGCAAGCGGTGTAAATCGCGGCACAGTGTCGGGCAAGATCACTCTCAACGCGCTACGTGTAATCTCTAAATCCCTCAAGGGTAATCACTGCGAGTTCATTACAGAAGTATTGTCTGCCGGTCCTAAGTACGGCACTACTTCTGTTGAGCAATCGTTTCTGGTATTTGTTCACACAGATGCTGAAAACGATATTCGTAATCTCCCAGGCTTTACCAAAACTGCGCTTTATGCCAGTGGCCAGCCTATACACAAGATGGAAATCGGTGCGGTTGATAACTATCGATTCATCATAAGCCCTGAATTGACCAGCATTGCTAACTCTGGCGCCGCTGTTGGCTCTACCGGCTTGTATAGCACTGGCGGCACTAACCTCGATGTATACCCATATATCGTTGTTGGCGCTAATGCGTGGGGTGATGTTGCCCTTAAAGGTTCGCGTAGTTTCGACTACTCTCATTTACCTCCTGGCCAGAAAGATAAGTCAGACGTATTGGGTAAGCGCGGTTACTGTGGTGCGAGCTTCTATAGCGCGATGTTCATCCAGAATGATGGGTGGATGGCTGTGTTAGAGGCCGGCATTACTTCACTTTCTGCGTAAGCGGATCACTTTAGCTGAGGGTCTGGTGAACTAAACACCAGGCCCATAAGAGGAATTTGAGTATGAAACTACCATTAGAGGGCCTAACAATGGCCTTAAACTCGGGTGCTATGGTCGTCGATGACGGCGCTACCACCTTTGACATTGCTACTGCGGTCAACTTTGCGCTAGATGGTGCGGCGTATTTGAAGGCAACAGTATCCAATGGCGCTACGCCTACCTCAGACGGGACTACTGGCGCTGCCTTTGTTCCTGTCTTACCAGATCAGGCATGTGTTTTTGTCTTTGCTTTGAATGCTACCGGTACTGTGTCTTTGCACCAAGCAGATAGTGTTACGGTCGATGCTGACTCAGATGTGCTTGACGTTGCTGCACAGCTGCCATTGATTGACCTTAACACCTACTGTCCTATTGCCTATGTCTTGTATCAGACTGCCGGTACTAGTGCTGCTGTCGGTTTAAAGCCTGGTACTGACAACTGGAATGCCACTGGCCTTACCAGTACGGTTGTAGATTTAATCGTCTACCCTTCGCGCCCTGTTGCTGCTTAACAGGCAATAACTGATTGGCCCCGGTTCGCTGGGGCTGATTACTTTTTCTAACGAGGACAAAAACACAAACAAGGAACTTAGAATATGAAGAATTTTGATAAAATTGATAGGCTTGAAATCTCGACTCACGCGACAATAGGCGAGAGTGCAAAACTTCGAAAAACTAACCGTGATGGTACTACGACTGATATCCGGCTTGAGAAGCAGGACGCTTCTGCTGGTGTTGGTATTACTGGCGGTACAGGCACAATAATTAAATCTAGTGTCGCTGCCGTAGGTCAGATCACAACAACCTCAATAATCATAGACCTTACTGGTCTAGCGTCTTCAACTACTGCGCTAGATATCATAGGTGTTGCTGGAGGTCCTGCTATTTTGGCGCAAATTAATGACGCTCAAAACGCTGCAATACTTGGTGGCAGAATGACTTGCCTCGAGGTTCCTGCGGGCGGTGTTGATGATATTGATTTGTATGCTGCGACAGAAGGCACTGGTGTATTTGATTCAGCTGTTACCACATTAACACAAACGGCATTGATCAGTGCTGGTGGTGCGTGGACTATCGGTGAAAGCATTGGATTCGGTGCTACGCCGGCTGACGGTGAATTCCTTTACTTGGCATGTGGTGCTGCTGGCACTGCTGCGACCTATACAGCTGGACGGTTCTTGATTGAATTGTACGGTTAAGATTATTCCCCATTAGGGGTTTATATCCATTGCCTCGGTTCGCCGGGGCCTTTTTTTACTTTCAGGAGAAACAATATGGCTAACGCCGAAGATCAAGGTAAAACAGAATCAAATCCCGTCAAGAAGGGCCCAGCTAAAGGCGGGCTCAGCATGAAGCAGCTTGCGGAGCGACAGGATGGCACTGACGCAAAGATAGATAAAATGCTGGATCTAATGACCGGCATTGTGTCTCAGCAGGAAGCGACGGCTGCAGATAATAAAATTCAGTATGAAATGACGGATGAAGATACCCTTGCTGAAGAGTCTGCGCACGCTAGCGATGCCAAAAACAATCCTGCCGTTATTAAAAAGTATGCGGAAAGTGAGGAACAGGAAACTGGCGGGGCCGGCGATGCAGAATTAGCTGAAGACAAAGATGGCGAGCAGTTTATGAGCCAGTCTCAATATGGTGATACTACTAGCCCTGAGTTTAAAGACTGGTTTGCAAGTATGTCTCATGCTCACGAAAAGGTTTCTATTCATGTCCAGGCAACGAATGAAAAAGATGCTGATAGGATTATTGAAATACAGGTTAATGGCCGATCTTTCTTGTTTGAAAGGGGCAAGCAGTATGATGGTGTTCCCCGTTATATCGTCGAAGGCTTTTTAAGAGCTAAGCCAATTCAGTACGACAACAAGGAATACAAAGACGCTCATGGCTTGCAGCAGTACAAGTATGATGCAAATCGTGGCCTACGCTATGCGGTAGCTATGGTAAGCCCCACTGCCCGCGATACTGCGTGGTTCCAGCATATACAGGCTCAGGTATAAAATGAACCTACTACAAGCGGTACAAAAGACAGCTGTTAACTGTGATGTTGTTGACAAGCCTTCTGAGATCATCAGTACTGCCGATCAGCAGGGTGATCTGTATCGCATTGTAGACTGGTGCATTGATGCTTGGACAGAACTGCAGTCGAGCAAAAGAACTTGGCGCTTCATGCGCTCTCGTTTCACGATAAATACCGTGGCCGATACCAGCGAATATGCTTACGGCGCCTTTACTGACGTTTTAGCCGGCGCTCTTATAAGCAGGTTTAGAAACTGGTTTGTCGATAACCCTCAGAATCCTCCCAAGGCATACCGCACTTCTAGCGGTATAGGGACTCAATATTACATGAGGTTTCAGGCCTGGAATGATTTTCAGGCTTTGTATCAGATGGGCAATCAAAACCCTGGTCAACCTCAAATAATTACAGTTGATCCACAAAATAATATAGTTGTGTGGCCTACGCCTAACGACGACTACACCATTACCGGTGACTATCATAAATCGCCTCAACTATTATCAGCAGATGATGATGGAGATACCGAATTTGCTGATATGCCAGCTATGTTCCATACCGTTGTAATGTATGACGCTATGAGGAAATACGGTACTACCGAAGGTGCTGAAGAAGTAATATTACGCGCTAATACAGAAGGAGCCGCACTTAAAAGGGATTTAGATCGTGACCAGCTGCCCAGATTTGAAGAAGGCTCGCCATTAGCATGAATGCTCGTTTTAAGCCCAACAAGCTAGAATTTCTGCCAGCTATCGGCGGGTGTGACTTTGTTACCCCTGTTCTTGATCAGCCCCCTGGCCGGCTTCGCCTAGCTAAAAACATGGAAATTGATGTTAATGGGGGCTACCAAAGTGCGCGGGGGTATGAGGTTTATGATGGTCGACCATCGCCATCCGCTGCTACTTACGTTTATATTGAGTGTACTTTTAGTGGCGCTGTTGCTATAGCCGACACTGTTACCGGCAGTGTCTCTGGCGCTACCGGTTATGTAATAGGTGTTGAGTCTGGTGCGGTTGCCGTTACAAGCGTAACAGGTACGTTTCAAGACGCTGAAAGCCTGATTGTTTCTGCCACTGTCAGGGCGGCAATTGTTGACGATCCTTATGTTAATGCTGCGTCTACGCCTAAGCTAGACCGCAAATATTTAAACTTATCTGCTGACCAACACCGGGGTGACATTGCTGCGGTCCCTGGGTCTGGCCGAGTCTTTGGTGTGGTTCGCTATAATGGCGTGCTCTATGCTTGGCGCAACAACGACGATGCCAGTGCCGCGAGAATCTACAAATCATCTGCTGCTGGCTGGGTTTTGGTGGCTTTAGGTCGTGAGCTCTCTTTTACAGGTGCTAGCAAGGTTGCTGCTACCGGTACGGTCACATTGACCGGTGGTGGCTCTGGTAGTGTCGACGGAATTACGGTTAATAGCATTGAGGTAATGTCTGGTGCAGAATCCTTTGATACAAATCTTAATACCACTGCGACCGCTGTAGCCGCCAATATAACTGCGAATACTTCCAACCCTAATTACACTGCTGCGGCGGTCGGTGCGGTCATAACCATAACTGCAGCAATTCCCGGCGCAGTATCTAACGCCCTTGCTGTTGCGAGCACGACTACCACTATTACCACTACCGATGTAAACATGGCCAATGGCTATGATGGATTTGCTGAGGGAGATACCATTACCGGTTCTACGTCTTCAGCAACTGCCGTTATTACCAGGGTCGTTACTGAGGCTGGCACTGTTGAAGGCGGGGATGCTTCAGGTAGGTTGATCTTTGCTACCCAGACAGGAACATTTCAGGCTGAAAACCTAGATATTGGTGACTCAGTAGATGCCGGCACAATAGCTGATAACAGTTCTGCCATTGTACTGCTGCCTTCTGGACGAGTTAAGAGCATACAAAGCAATCTTGGTGGGGCCATTGGTACAAGGCGCGTCTATGGCTGTGATGGTGTGAACAGGGGCTTTGAGTTCGATGGCACTGTGTATGTTCCTATAAGCACAGGAATGGCTACTGATGCACCTGAGAACATTGTGGTGTTCAAGTTTCATCTGTTTTTTAGCTTTGGGGCATCGGTTCAGTTTTCTAGCCCTGGCGATCCTTTTGTGTGGCTGCCGGTGCTTGGCGCAAGCGAGATAGCCTTGGGTGACAATGTTACCGGATTTAGTGTTCAGCGAGGTTCAGCTACTGGTGGAGCGCTGGCGATATTCAGCAGAAATAGCACCAACATGCTTTATGGCAACGTAAAGGCAGACTTTAACCTAGTGCCACAAAAGCTGGAAGTCGGTGGTTTTGCTAATAGCGTGCAGAACATAGGCTTTACCATAATCTATGACGATAACGGGATAATCGATTTAAGAGCTGCCCAGGAGTTTGGTAACTTTCAGTCCTCAATACTCTCTAAGCTGGTCAATACCTTTGTCCAGGAAAGGAAGTTAGAAATTACTGACTCTTGCGTGGTTCGGAAGAAAAACCAATATCGCGTCTTCTTCAGCGACAATACCGCACTATACGTAACTGTTGAGGGCGGTGATGTGCTTGGCATGATCCCACAGCTGCTCGAGGATAAGGTTGAATGCATTACCTCTATTGAGGGCGATGCGAATGATGAGGTTTTCTTTGGGTCCGATGATGGATTCTGTTACCAGATGGAAAAAGGCACTAGTTTTAATGGTGAGCCAATTGAATATTTTGGGTTCTTTGAATACTGGCACTGCAAATCGCCTGGCATTAATAAACGATTTAAATCAGCTGTAGCCGAAATATCAGGCGAAAGCTACGCTGAGTACGGAATAGGATTTGAGCTAGGCTACGGCGCCAAGAAGCACGCTCAGCCCGATTACACTACCGACGCACTACAGAACAATTTTGGCAATTCTCGATGGGACTCTTTCACTTGGGACGATTTTTGGTGGGATGCTGACTCAGTTGTGCCCAAAAGAGTGAAACTGCACGGCAATGCGGAGAACATAGGATTTGTTATTGCCGGATCTAGTGAAGAGTACGACCCCATAAGAATTAGCGGGATAAGAATTCGATTTAAATTTGCGAGGATTGTACGGTGACGAATCCATATTATAACAATGGCGGCCAACCGGCTGACGCAAGCAAGGGCATTGCGGCTAGGACTCGAAAAGAGCTTGTAAATGTTGCTGCGGGATTTGATAAATTTCCTGTCGTAAATTCAATGCTTGCTGGATTTACCTATTCCGCTACAACAGCTGGAATTGCCAACACCTATACAGCGGTTATAAGCGATAAGATCACCTCTTACCTGACCGGGCTTAGATTGTCGGTGGTGGTGAATATCTCAAATACTGGCGCCTCTACAATTAATGTGAATAGTCTTGGAGCTAAAGACATTAGAGATTTTAGTGGCGCGGCCATTGGTAGCGGCGATCTTCTTGAGGATCAATTATCAGAAATAGTCTATAACGGTACTGGTGGCTTTTTTGTGCTCACTAGCTCTCTTGCATCTATTGCTGACGCTGCTGCGGCCAGTGCTCTTGCGGCAAGCAATTCTGCCACTTCTGCATCCGGCTCAGTTACGACCGCAAGCGGTTTTGCTGACGATGCTGAGGCGTCGGTTGCTACGGCAACATCAGAGGCTGACGATGCTGCGGCTAGTGCAATTCTTGCTGCTTCTTATGCCATTTTTAACAAATACGACGCTACAGGCGCACCAACAGCTAACGACGATGGTGCAAACACTTCGGGTAACGGAACATTCGTTGTCGGCTCTGAATGGGTTAACGTAAGCACCGATCTTTCTTACAAGTGTATGGATATCTCTACCGGCGCGGCTGTCTGGACTGGGACTAACGAGGCATCGGAAGTAATATATCCGCAAAACTCTAAATCAGCCGACTACACCTTGGTTATTGGTGATGCAGGTAAGCAGATATTTCACCCTGCTACTGACACTGCGGCAAGAAACTTTACTATCCCCGCAAATGCCAGTGTAGCGTTTGAAATAGGAGCCGTTGTTTTAATTGTGAATGAGCCTGCAGCGGGCAGTATCACAATTACAATTAACTCAGATACTTTGTCCGATTTAAACGGCAACACAGGAAAAGTGGTTATTCCGGGCGGAAATTTATTGACGCTTTTAAAAGTTACTGCAACAAAGTGGATTGTTTCGTTTGATAACAAAAAACTTCCTGATTATTTTATTGCTGTAGCACACACCTCATCCCCGTATGTAACAGCGTATCCGTGGAGTGCTTCTGGATTTGGCACCAAGTTTACTAACCCCGGGACACTGCCCGTAGGTGGTGGACTTGGTGTAGCTTTTAGCCCGCTCGGAACTGAGATTGCTGTAGCACACGACACATCCCCGTATGTAACAGCGTATCCGTGGAGTGCTTCTGGATTTGACACCAAGTTTACTAACCCCGGGACACTGCCCGCAGCCATCGGTCGCAGTGTAGCTTTTAGCCCGTCCGGAACTGAGATTGCTGTAGCACACGACACATCCCCGTATGTAACAGCGTATCCGTGGAGTGCTTCTGGATTTGGCACCAAGTTTACTAACCCCGGAACACTGCCCGCAGGCATCGGTCGCAGTGTAGCTTTTAGCCCGTCCGGAACTGAGATTGCTGTAGCACACGACACATCCCCGTATGTAACAGCGTATCCGTGGAGTGCGGCTGGATTTGGCACCAAGTTTACTAACCCCGGGACACTGCCCGTAGGTGGTGGACTTGGTGTAGCTTTTAGCCCGTCCGGAACTGAGATTGCTGTAGCACACGTCACATCCCCGTTTGTAACAGCGTATCCGTGGAGTGCTTCTGGATTTGGCACCAAGTTTACTAACCCAGGAACACTGCCCGTAGGCATCGGTCGCAGTGTAGCTTTTGGCCCGTCCGGAACTGAGATTGCTGTAGCACACACCTCATCCCCGTATGTAACAGCGTATCCGTGGAGTGCTTCTGGATTTGGCACCAAGTTTACTAACCCCGGAACACTGCCCGCAGGCATCGGTCGCAGTGTAGCTTTTAGCCCGTCCGGAACTGAGATTGCTGTAGCACACGACACATCCCCGTATGTAACAGCGTATCCGTGGAGTGCGGCTGGATTTGGCACCAAGTTTACTAACCCAGGAACACTGCCCGCAGGCATCGGTCGCAGTGTAGCTTTTGGCTTTTAAGGAGAAAAAAATGATATATAAACAACTACCAAGTACGTACAAAGCTGACACGATTGCAATAGCCATGTACGCAAGAGAAATTGAGTATTTCCACTATGAGTTTGACGCCATCAACTTTGAGTTTCTGATTGCCAACGCGCCTGAAGGTGCTGACCTGATAGATTTAAAGCAGCGGCTGCACGACACGCGCACTCAGATGGAAGCAGTTGAGAACACGCAAGCTGCGCTTGCGGCGCAAATAACCGATCAAGGCGAACACGAAGCAGCGGTAATACGAACGGCTACAGCGAGGGCTGATGATGCGTTACGCACAGGTAAATAATGGAACCTTTGTTCGTCACATTTTTAACGAAATTGAAAACATCGAATGGGATGCTGATAACAAATGTTCCGTTAGAAAACTAACCGATTCTCAGAAAACGGCTTTTGGTGTTTTCAAATTAAAATTAGTCACTCCACCCGAGTTCAGTCCTTTGTCTCAAGTTAGAGAAGAAGGCGATGCCGTCTTAATAGGTGGTGTGTGGACTCAGAATTGGACAGTTACATCGCTGAGCATCGATGCCCGCCAAACCTTATTACTTGAAAAAGCTAAAAAACAGAAAAACGCAGCGTTTTATTCAAACGTGACAATCCCATTCCCGAGCGATGATAAAGAGATTCACTTTCGCAATGAGCTAGACAGAACCAATATTAAAGATAAATGGTCTATGGCTAAGTCTTTGATGGATTCTGGGGCGCCAGAAACCCAAATAAGTTTTAGGCCGAAAGATGGTGGTAAAGTTTTTATGAGAGCCGACCAGCTTTTTTCTATATTCACGACAATTGCGATAGAAAAAGACTTTCTTTTTAATGCCTACGCAGATGTGATTTTCGACATCAGGGCGGCCAGTGATACTGACGAGCTAGACGCGGCAGAGACGGCGCTCAACGCATTGTAATTAAAGCTAACTGGCCAGCTTAATTCGCCTATGCGGTTCTGGTTAAAAAGATTTTAGCTAAATGTAATCGAATCCAATTGGCCGACATAAGGAATATTTTAAGATGGAACTTACAACTGAGTATGTAATAGGCGCGTTTACCTTCCTGGTATCTGGGTTGATAATAATGTTTAAGCGGTCTGATAAAATTATTGGGCACCAGTTTGAAAGCATGAAGCTAAGACAGGAGCATACGGAAGGGATGCTTGATAAGTGTGAGAAAAACCACGAAGCAACGCAAGCTAATGAAAAAATCACTAATGATAGGCTGTTTGAGCTAAGCGGCAAGTTAGAGCACGAGCTTGGCAAGCGTGCGGGAGCCGAGGAAATGGCTGATAAAATTATAGTCCATATTGACAAACAGATGGTGGTTCGGCAAAGGTAAGCAAATAACGGCAATCTTTCGAAATAAGTTATACTAAGCACATGAATTTTAAAAGGTAACACCTTATGTACATGGCAGAGAGAGACAAAAGTAAGGATCTAAAAGTCGATGATATTGGCTCTTATACTGCGACTAAGGCCGACATAGGAGAAGCTGATTTAGTTCAGTCCCGTATTGGCGGGGTGATGAACGATAGCAACTTGCGCAATCAAGCTATCGGAACAGCTAATAGCCAGGCAGGGTCAAGAGGGCTTATTAATAGCCAAATGAACACCCAGGGCGCTGTTGAGGAACTGTATAAGGCTGCTTTGCCTATTGCCTCTCAGGACTCAACTAGCCTAATTGAGGGCAAAAAGTTTAATGCCAGCACTATGAATGAGGCTGGCCGATTTAATACAGGGGAAAAAAACAAGGGCATTATAGAGAATATTCGTTCTCAGAACAACTTAGACTCTATTTATGAAAGAGGTAGATCTGATTATTCAATTCAAACACTTCGCGGGACTCAAGAGTTATCTCAAATTGGGGCGCGAGGTGCGATTGAAATGGGTCTACAGGACAGGGCAGATGCCGGCGCAATGAGTCGTCTTAATGTTTCTGGCGATCAAGCTCTTGCCCAGATAGTTGAGCGCGGTGATATTGATATTAATCTTGAGACTTTGCGAGCAACTAGCGATCAAACAATTGCTGACATTAAAGCCAAAAACGACAGGCTTATTAGTGCTAATCAGGCAGCTTCTCTTGTTTACTCAAATACTCAGGTTGCAATTGCCAATGTTTTGACTAGTGCTGCTGCTGGGGATATTCCAAAAGCTAACGTCCAGGGATATGTTGACATTCTTAACGGAGAGCTAGAGAGGTCGTTACTGACTATTGGCACGTTTGCAGATGTTAATGTAAGCGGGCTATTGCCGGCAGTTGACCCGGAAGATGCAGGTACAGGAGACTCGGGCAGCGCTGCCAGCAATGATCCTGCTAATTACGACCCTGGCGCCAATACAAATTATGGCGGCGACAATGACTACCGAACTAGCGAGAACTTTGGGTAACAGATGATTCGGCCTGCTACACAGCAAGATATACCTGCCGTAATAGAGCTTTCACTTGAAGCCCTATCGATCGATGGCTATACAGGGCTTGTGCCCAGCAGGGAAAGAACAGCAATTACGGTACAGGAATGTATCTGCAGTGCTAAAAATTTTTCTTGGGTGTCAGAGGTCGACGGTGTTATTTGCGGCGGTCTGGGCGTGTTGGTAATGCCCTTTATGATGTATGAGCGGAATCAAGCGGTGATAGCTATGTGGTACTGCCCCAGATCATCTGATGGGTTAAAACTGCTTAGGGAGTTTAAGACCTGGATGGGCACCAAGCCAATGATAAGGCAGGTTGTTTACTCGGAAGAAAGAAAATCGGATTGTCGAATTTCTAAATATTTACAAAAAGTAGGTTTTCAAGATTGCCTACCTACTCACGTTCTAACAAGGTAAGGGTTCTCTATGAGCAAAGTAATTAAGGGCGTCAAGAAAGTGGTGAAAAAAATAACCTCTTCTAAGCTAGGCAAGGCTCTGCTTATTGCTGCGACTATTTACATTGGTGGCGCTGCGCTTGGTGCGTGGGGATCTCCTTTTACGTCAATCAACGGGGCTCTTATTCCTGGTGGGGCAACTACTGGCGCGGGATCTGGGGTTGCTGCGAGCACTGCCGCAACAACGGCTACCGGAGTCAATACGGCTGCTTTAACGGGTACTGGTGGTGGGGCCGGGTTCTCTGTTGGCGGCACAGCGTCTACTGTTGCGGGTAATGCTTTGCCTGCTGCTGCCCCGGGCTTTACTGCTGGCGGTGTAACTAGCACTGTCGCAGGCACTGGATCTGCTGTAGCACCTGGGGTTGGCGCTGGGGTTGGCGCTGGTACGGGTGTTGCCTCTACGGTTACAGGAACAGTGGCGGGAGAGACGGCAAAGACCGGCATTATTAGTAAAATGATGAGCGGGACCGGTAATTTTATAAGACAAAATCCATTAGTTTCTGCGATGGGAGTGAGTGGGCTTTCTTCAGCTTTGGCTGAGGGCGGGCCAAGTCAGATTGATATAATGCGCGAGCAGCAACTAATAGATGATGAGGATCGAGCTCGCCGCGACGAAAATACAGACGTTAGCGGTATTACTCTTCCTAAATACAGACAAAACGACTTAACCTTTAAAAGCACTGGTGAAAAAGTTTTTACAGGTGGGTTAATTAATGGCAGGAGGCTTTCAACATGAAACAGGGTTTAATTCAGGGCCAAATGCAACAAGAGCAAGTTCGGCCCGCTGGAAGTCAGGATTCTCCTGCTGGCCAAGGCGGTGCTGACCTTTCACAGCAAGGCGAGGGAATGCCCTCCGAACAGCAAATTTCGCTTGAAATGGCTGCCAAAAAGATCCTTTATGATGATAAGGCTAACGCTCAGGTGCTTGAGTCTATACAGGCGGGAGCGCAGAACGATCCTTATAGGGCGGTAGCTCAATCTGCTTTTTTGCTTATGGCTGACCTAGATAGTCGCTCTGGTGGCAAGATACCTCCTGAAGATCTAATTCCTGCGGCAATAACGATTATGGAAGAGGTTGCTTTAATGGCTACCATGGCCGGCGCAGTAGAATTGCCTGGCGTAACCATGAGCGAAGCAAACGAGGCTACAGGGGAGGAAGGTGGCCTTCCTGTTATTGAAGAGCAGACATTGGGTAAGCTAACTCAGAACCTTGTTGCCATTGCTATTGAGAACGGAGTTATTGAGGCTGAAGATGTGCAAGATTTGTCTAGCGACTATTCAGACGACGAAATAATGAGCATGGTCGCCCAGCAAGAACAAATGTCTGGCGGTGCGCCTCCTAGCGCTGATCAGCAAGGTATGCCTCCTGCACAGCAAGGTATGCCACTAGGTCAACCAGCTGCCGGGGTTCCGGCTCAAGGAGTATAAGTATGGCTGGAATTATAGGTAAGTTTCTTAAAGGCGTATCCGATGTTGCGGTTCCTGCGGCTATGGCTGACCAGGCTGCAAAAATTGAGCTAAAGCGCATGGAAAAACTGCAAGGGTATAACCGGCAGAACATGCAAGTTCAGCAAGATTTTGCTACGCAGAACATTGATACAAGGCAGGGATATGCTGTGGATAACCTCGAACAGCAGCAAGATTTTGCGGTCGAGAACAGGGAACAGCAGCAAAAAATGACGCTTGAGAACCAGGATCAGCAAAACATATTTACCAGCGAAGAAAATCAAAAGATGAATGACCTTACGGCTCAAGGTCTTTCAATAGAGAGTGATCGCCTAGAAATTGCTAAGCAGCAAGCTGAAATTGTGCTTGAAACTGCCGAATTGGGATTGGTCGACCAAAGAAGATTGTCAGCTCTGTATGAGTCTGCGGTTGATCCTGATATAGATGAGGCTCAACGGAATTCAATTTCTGAGCAAATACTTGTGCTTACTGGGCAGGTTGGCGATAGATTTTCTGCATTGTATCGAGATAAGGTCGATGAAACTGGCTTCCCAACTGGCGGCAGGGATACGTTTATTCTTAACAATATGACTAAAGAAGTATCAGGGATACCAGATCAGGCTAATAATTCTAGCAACCCTGCGGCCTCTGCCGATCAAGAAGAGCAAGAATACAGGGATGGTGATATTATAAATAACCCCAGCACTGGCGAGAGAATGGTGCTTAGGAATGGAAACTGGACACCTTTGTAATGCCTCAAAAACTACCTTCCGGCTTTGTTCTCGAAAAACCATATTCCAGTTCATTGCCTGAAGGCTTTGTTCTTGAGGACCGCAAAGGGCGCGGCGCTTTAGGCTGGGGGCAAGATATTGGCCTATCTCTCCTATCTGGCACTACTTGGGTTCCTCAAGCTATTGTCGGTATATCCGATATCGTTACAGCCCCAAACAGGTGGGCTCTTGAAAAGATAACGGGCAAAGATCTTCCCACAAACACTAAGATGCTTCAGAACATTGGCTTAGATTTCACTAAGGCCCAAGAAGTAGCTAGTGGCTTAAAAACAGACCAATCCCAAGAAAGCCGAGAAAATGTCAATAGGGCGTTTGAAGAGGGCGGTATCTATGAAGGTATCGGGGGTATCTGGGACAACCCTTCTGTTGCGCTTGAATCTATTGCCGAATCTATCCCTTCTATGGTCAGCATGGCCGCTACTACTAGCATGGTTGCGCTGCGCATATTCAGCACTGCCGCAAAGACTGTTCCTGCTGGCGGTGAAGCGGCCATATTGGCCGGAAAGAAAGCTGTCGAACTCGCTATGCCGAAACTTAGGGCGCTGTCTGTGGCTCTTGAAGGCGGCTTGGTGGGCGGTCAGTCTGCCTCTCAGTTTGCTGAAGATGGTGATCTTACCGGGCGCGAGATTGCTGCATCCGTTGGCACAGGTATTACTACTGCTGGCGTGGGTGTTCTATCTAATAAGATAGGTGGGAAACTTGGGCTAGAAGACGTTGAAGCAGCTATCGGTACAAGAGGTTTGCGTAATTCTCCTAAATCCGGGCTGATTGGTAGCGCGATGCGCGGCGGCCTTAAAGAAGGATTGCTTGAAGAAGGCCCGCAGTCATCAACTGAGCAGATGTGGCAAAACTGGGCTAATCGAGAGAATATCACTGAAGGTGTTGGTCAGGCCGGAGCTGAAGGTCTTGTAGTTGGTACTTTAATGGGGTTTTTTGGGGGCGGGGCTAGTGGTTTTCGCACTAAGTCGCAAAAGTCTGAAGACGCAATTAATAGAATCACTGATCCAAATAAAAGCATTGATGATGCGCTCGCTGAGGCTAACGATATCCTTGATGAGTCTCTTGTTGAATTTACTACCGGTAACGTCCCTTCAGCTCAGGATGCGGTGGATACAACTTATGATCCATCTGAAGAGATTTTCAACCTTGAAACCAATATTTCCAGTTATGAAGAACAATTACAGGCCGGCTTAGATCAGGATAATCCACAGGTGCAGAATCAGGCGCAAGAAGCTCTTGATTCCGCTAGAAGGCAGCTTGCTGCCCTCAGTGGTGTAGATTTCGGCAATCAGAGCGAACTAACCACCTCTAGGCTGGGTGATCAGCCTGCGGCCTTAGTGCCTGGCGGCGAGATACCGGGCATTGATTTTGCTAATGATGCGCTTGGTCTAACACTTGAAACAGCTGATCAGGTTGCAAATAGAACTTTAAATTATGATGGCGGTGTTGATTTCACTACCGGTAACTTGCCTGCGGATGCGGGGCTATCTACTGAGCCTGTTTCGCGTCTTGGTGAGTTTACTGATAACGGCATTGATTTTGAGGATGGCACGGTAGATAGACTTGCTGCCGGCGTGGAGCGCGAAGTACAGACCTTTGAAAGCAAGTTTACCCCTGAAGAGCAGGAGCCTACGTTTGATGAAGAGGTTTCCAAAATCAAGGCTAGCGGTAACACTCTCGAACTAAAGGATGCTATTGCTGCTTTAGGTGGTATCAGCGTGGCAGATGCTAAGGCTGAAGGCGCTATGGACCTTAACCAAAAGCAGGGGTTTAAGTGGCTTGGCACTAAAAATGGCATGAGCTTTGATGCTATGCGCGAGGCACTTGCACAAGACGGATTTGATTTTGCTACCGCTAACGATCTTGTCGACGCTTTGACGGAATCGATTAATGATAGGCAGTCTTATTACGCGCCTGCCGGTTACGAGCTGCAAGACCTTTACGAATTTAAGCGCCAAGAAGAAGATCAAAAGCAATTGTTTGATGATGGCGAGCTTGCTCTTGTGGAAATGGAAGACGTTTACGAGCCTGAGTCTACCCAGCAAGAAAGGGTTATGGCCGATAGGGTCGTTAAAGCCATTGAAAGCGGATCGTTTAGCGAGGATCCAAATGAACTTGAAGAATACCTAGCCACTACTGACAGTGATTGGGCTGCAACTTGGGGAGTTATAGAGTATGAAACACAAAATGCACAAGGCAACTTTGAAGGGCAAGCCCTTCAATCGGGAAATGGTCAAGAAGAACGTGGCCCGAATACTGGCGAAGCACAAGGCGCAAGCCAAGAAGAAATAGACGCTTTTGAGAATGCTTTTGAGCTGGATCAACCTACTGAGCAGTCATTGCAAGACGATGCCGCTACCGTGGCCGCCACTCAAGCCGAGGCGCTTACCGCTGCGCAAAGGGCTGACGCTGACGCACAGGTAGATGATTTTGTGCTTGCTGGATCTGACAGCACTGTAGATCAGGCTGAGGCGCGTGGCCAGTCAAACATGTTTGATCAGGAGCCGGCCCTATCGGAGCGAGATAGAGCTCAAGCCAGAATTGAAGCAAGCAGGGCGGCTAGATTAAAGCCGGTTATTGATGTTGCTACTGGCGAGCAAATTACGCCAACAGGAAATCGCTCTGGTGATACTGCTACCTATACATTCGCTGATGGGACAGTTCAAAGCAGGGCTAATGACGAGGTATCTGCTATTGATGATGCCCAGCCAGTTGAGGGCATTGAGGGTCAAGAACTAAATACTGACTCAGTTATTGCGGTAGCTGACTACTACCAAACACCCGGCGCGAGAGATTTAGCTAAAAAAGTTAAGTCAGGCGATGCTGCCGCAATTACTCAGATGGCTACAGAAATGGCCGCAGAACTTGAGCTTTCCCCTGGATCTATATTTGTCCCTATCCCCTCTTCTGGCGGCGTTGCTACCTATACAAAGCAATTAGCCAATGAGATAGCGGCAATCAACGGGGGCACTGTATCCGATATATTAAAAGGTTCGGAGCGAGAGTCTTTATACGACACTAAAAAATCTGGAGGAAATGCAGCCGAGGTAGATTTTGGGTTTAGGCTGGACGGTGATGCCCCTCAAGGCAATATTGTTCTGGTGGATAACGTGATGGATACGGGAGAAACAGCTAGTGCGGCTTTTAGATTGTTGCCTGGTAGCTCTGTCCTAGTTCATTCCGCATCTAACGGACAGCCTTCGCCGGACGAAAGAACTCTTGAGCAGGTTAAGCAGGAAATGGCAGATAACGAAGCTGCTGAAGTTACTGTTGAATCTATGGAAGCTGGATCGGTGCTTTCTGATGAAGCGGCAGCAATCCAGCTTGAAACGATACGGACTAAGCTGATCGCTGAAGAAATACCGGTCATACAGGACGGTTCTCTGTATTACACAGTATCGCCCTCTACTCGCGTGGCTGGGTCTTACCAGATCACGACCTATAACGATTCAGGGGCTCTTGGTGATACTACTGTTGAGACTATTGATCAGATTGGCTCTTTAGCTAACGGAATTGACCTTGCTAGGGTAGACATTCTATCTGAGGCTGATGCTGAGCAGGTCATGGCGAGGGTAGTTTCTGGCGAGTCTGAGTTTCAAAGTAATAAATCTAATGAAGGCCAAGCGAAAACTGGCGGTGAATACGGTTTGAACGGCCAGTGGTACAAAGGCGGTCAATTTATGCCTGCCAGCGCCAGAACAGTTAAAGGTGAATGGAAGTTTGAAGTAAGCAAGACTGGTGGCGCAGGGAAGTCACTTATAGCCCCTGGTGAGTTTGCTAGATCGCCTGAAGGTCATGGATCTCTTTATCAAGGTTGGCTGCAGGAGTTTACCCGACCGAATGAGAACGGCGATTTAGAGCGTTTTGAGGGTCATAGCGATGATACTTTGATGCGTAATTCTGGCTGGACTCCTGCACAACTCCAAGAGCGTATTGATCTTTTTAACAATGGTGTTCGATTCACCGCCATTGGTAGTGACTTAACTCCTTATTCTCCTGATGCTACAGCACCAGAATCACAGGGATCAACTGAGCCTAAATCAGAACTTGCCCAGGCCACCGAGGCAATGCAGCAGGTTGCTGCGGCATTAACCGCTCAGAACGAATCCCCGGCAGAAACCTCATTAATAGCTAGCATTGATGAAAATCTGGCCAAGATGCCTGAAGGCGAGCTATCCATTGCAGAATTTAAGGCTGCGTTTGAATTCGTTGTTGAGAATGAAGAAGGTATTAAGGCCGAATTATCTAAATTAACTAAAGCCCAGCTGCTAGACCGTATGGATGGCTACAGCGCAGAACGGAATAAGAACGACAAGAAAGCCAGCGTAGTTCGATCTGCTTTTGACGATATGGTTAGTGATTTCATGGCACCTACTGCCGGCGAGTCTGGAATGATTAGCTTTACCATTGGAGTGGGCGGCGATGCAATGGCATCTAAAAAGGCCAAAATTGATCAAGTTACCCAAGAAGATCTTGACGGTTACGCAAAAAAGGTTTCTACAGCGAGAGAAAATAGAGCTAGACAGCAGGTTGAAAGAGAAGAGGGTATAGAAAACCCTGAAACAATTGACGATTACCGCAACATAATGAACGCACTGGCTAGGGATGCAGGTGTAAAGACATTTAAAGAAGCCAGGGCTTTAATGCCTTTTGATCAGCGCGTTGAATATGATCGATTGCTTGCGTCTGAATCTCGTGAAAAACGTAACTTTGATATTAATGCTCAGAAAACTAGGCTTTTAACGTCTGGGCAGTTGGTTGAAGGCGAGATAATTGAAACTACTCATACTAAGAACGGCAATGATTTGTTTGTTGTTCAGCTCGCTGATCGTGTTCCACGTGAAGACTTCCTATCTTTAAACTCATCTGCTAAGAAGCTAGGAGGCAGATATTCTAGTTTTCGCGGTAACGGTGCAGTACCAGGCTTTACTTTTACCTCAAGAGAATCTGCCGAAGCATTTAAGAGTTTGGCTGGTGGTGACTCTCAGCAGGCCGAAGGAGTTGCCCAGGCTCGTCGTGATGCCTTTGTAGATGATAGGTCGCAATCTGCGGTAGAGCGTCTGCGTGATATGGCTGAGAAGCTAGATAGCCGTGGTAATGAGTCGTTAAGTCAGGATCGCAAAGAAAATACAGCTAGACGGGCAGGCATGGCGGCTAACGCTGAAGCTAAAGCACAATCTAGTATTGCTCTGTCTAAAACAATGAGCCGTATTGCTGACGGTATTGAGGCGGGTGAAATTACCTTTCTTGACCAGGTTCGCGCAAAAACTCAAGTTGATATGCTTGAATCTTTTATTGGCGTGGCTAAAAGTGATCAGGCTTATTCTGACAAAGATCTTAGCTACTCTCAAAAAGAGGAAATTCGAAATGCTCCGGCCACTGCTGAGGCCGTGGAGTTTGCTACATTCCCAGAATACACAGCTTACCGCTCTGATTTGGCAAAGCTGGGAAGGCAGTTACAGGAGATAAGCGGCACCAAGCGTCTTGGTGACAAGCTGATGAAGATATCAGACGATGTTACTACCCAGTACACTACGTTCGCTAAAAACAACTTAAGCGAGGTTTCTAACTTCGTTAAGAAGGATGGTAGCACTGCTAGTTTCTCGACTAAGAAAGCGGCTCAGGCTTCTATTTATAGCTCCGGTTTCGATGGAAAGGCTGTTGCTATTGAGATTAAGCGCGGTGAGCACGTTATTGTAATGAGCCCATCTGAGGCCCAAAAGTCTGGGGTATGGGATGGGCAGGAAGATACCAAGGTATCACTTTCTAAAGACTTTGCTACCGAATTAGTTGAAAAGGTTGGCAGAAAATCTGTTTCATTGCCGTGGCAGCTGGATAGCGCCCACGAGAAGCGGAAACGATTGTCTGCAATGAATATAGAAACTCCTGCTGAGTTTCGTTCAGCCCTTCAGGAATATGTTGGCTTGCAAGAAATTGCAACGGCGCCGGATAAGATTAAAGAGCTTGAGCGCAAAATGGTTGGCCGTAGCAATGATGATCTTGATTTCTTTCCTACTCCTGCTGGCATAGCTGAAGAAATGATTGAAACTGCTGGAATTGAGGAAGGTATGACGGTGCTTGAACCTTCTGCCGGGATGGGTCATATAGCTGACCAGATGCGCCAATTCGATATCGAGCCCGATGTGATTGAAATGTCTGGTGCTCGCAGGGAACTTCTTGAAGCTAAAGGCTATAACCTGGTTGGCAATGACTTCTTAGAATCAACTGGCCAGTATGATCGAATTATTATGAATCCGCCTTTTTCTGATAGGCGCGATTTTGAGCATGTAAAGCACGCCTATTCTCTTCTTAAGCCGGGCGGTCGATTAGTTGCCATTGTCGGCGAGGGAGTGTTTTTTGGGTCTGATAAGCGGGCCCAAGAATTTCGCACATGGTTTGAGTCTGTTGAAGGCACTGATGAAAAATTAGCTGAGGGTACTTTTCAGGATCCCAGCTTGCCGGTAACAACTGGCGCTAGTGCTAGGATGATAGTTGTTGAAAAAGATTCGGTGCAAAGTGCCCCGCTAGAATCTAGGCTTCAAGCAACCGGTAACGGCATGACTGCAGCGGCAGTAAGTGAGGCTATTGGGCCTATGCTAGAAACCTTTAGCGATGAAGTGGCTCAAGAGGCTATTGTTGTACAGTCATTTAGTGATCTTCCTGCAAGCATTACTGACTACTATGATCTTGACAATCCTCCTACTAGCCGTGCGCTTTATTACGAAGGAACGGCATACTTTATTGCTGACGCAATTAGCACTGTTAGAGAGGCACGAACCGCCGTTGCTCACGAGCTTATAGGGCATAAAGGCATATTAGAGTACGTGAACGAGCAGGAATGGTCTGATATAAAATCTACTATTGATCAGCAGCTTGGTAATAATGCTGAGCAAGCCACTAGCATAATGGCTGAGGTTGATAGGCGTTACCCTGGGGCATCTAAGGAAACTAAGTACAAAGAATTTTTAGCGGTAGCAGCCGAGAGGCGCAATCTTCGCGGCACGTTGAAAGATTTGATTGAGAAGGTCAAAGCTATGCTTCGTGGCTACCTGAAGTCTATGGGCCTTCGCGGTCCTTTCTCCGAATCTGACATTGAAATAATACTGCAGAACTCTGAAAAGAATTTACGTGGCTCTCAAGATTTGTCTGCGTCTGGATCCGATACGGCTAATTCTATGGGTAATGATGCCGGCATGGTTCCTGCGGCATCTTCTGAAATCAGCTTTGACAAAATATCTCCTGAATTCTTTTCACAGCTCTATGAAAACGTATCCTCTATCACTCAGTCAAAAAGTTCTCCTGAGCAATTGCTTGCTGCTATTCGTAAAAAGGGTGGTGTTAAAGAAGAGGAAATTCAGTGGACCGGGATTGATAAGTTTCTGGCTGGCAAGAAATCTGTGACCAAACAAGAGGTATTGGACTACCTTGCTGACAACATGGTTCAGGTTGATATGGTCGAAATTGCTGATGATGAGAGTGATTATGCGTCGATCAAGGAACAGATCATAAGAGAATACGCTGAAGAAGAAGGGCTTTATTTTGATAACGGCGGTGAAGGCTATTCATATTTGCTTGAGCAAGATTCTGAAGGGAACCCGCTAGATGCTGATGAATCTACGGTTGATCCAATAGAGGGCAGCTATGACGATATTATTAGCGAAATAGGAACTCTTGATTACGAGGAAAACCCTGATTCATTAACTGAATACAAGAAATACACATTGCCTGGTGGGGCTAACTACCGTGAAATATTATTTAAGTTGCCTGATGGTCCAGATCAGGACGCCGACTATAAATCGCCGCATTACACTAGAGAAAGAGCCAGAAACCTATTGGCCAGTGTTCGCGCTAATGATCGTGTTGGCCCGAATGGTGAGAAGATTCTATTTATTGAAGAAATCCAATCTGACTGGCATCAATCTGGAAAAAAAGAAGGTTATGGCGAAAAAGCTACTTACGAAATTATTGAGCCAACAGAATCGCAAATGGAAAAAGGCGATTACAATTATAGTGCTTTAATAAGATCTCCTAACGGAAGTGTTGTTAATTCGAAGTTAGGCTTTAATCTCCCAGATCTTGAGTCTTGGGCAAGCAAGCAAGTCTCTAGCGGCGAGGGGGGGATACCTGACGCGCCGTTTAAAGGGAATGCTTGGGTAGAGCTATCTGTTAAGAAGATACTAAGGATTGCGTCTGAAGGCGGCTATGATCAGGTGGCTTGGACTAACGGCCAGCAGCAGGCAGATCGGTACAGCTTATCAAAGCAAGTTGAAGTAATTAGGTACAATGCCGAAAAGCAAAACTTGCAAGTTTGGAAAAAAGACCCTGATAGCACTGATCAATACATGGAAGCTGAAATTGATGAAAGTGTAACGCCTGAAGACATTGAAAAATATATAGGCAAAGAAGCGGCACAAAAGATACTGAGCGATGACAACCAGAAAGATAACGATGGCTATTCAGTGCTTAAAGGGGATTCGCTAAATATTGGCGGCGAAGGAATGAAGAGCTTTTACGACAAAACTGTTCCCAATATCTTCTCGAAGGTTGTTAAAAAGCTGGATAAGTCTGCAAAGATAGGTCAAACAACTGTTGTTGACGATCAGGCCCAGCAAGCACTAACAATTACGCCGGCTATGAAAGATGCCGTAATGCAAGGTATGCCGTTGTTTAGTGCCAAAAGCAGTGATGGTCAGGCGCCAATGCAGGCTAGCGCGTTTGGCTCTATCAAAGAGGGTGATAACTGGGTAGACGAATATGGTGATTCAGCTGATATAAATAATATAGAAGACCAGGTAAATGAGCAGATAGACGCCGTAATTGGGATGATTGATAACGACAACCCTGCTGCGGCCAAGTTTGCTAGCGAAGCTCTTCCAAGCCTGATTTACGCAAAAGAAAACAATGTTCCTGTCAGCGACATAAGCATTAAGAAAATTCAAAATGCTGCGCTTAGGTATGAGGAAGGATCGACGCCCATTGCCCAAGAGGAAAATCAAAACTCTACGCAAATTGCGTTTCTTGAATTAGAAACTGAGTTTTTGCAGTCATCAATTAATGAAATGGAGCAGCGGCCCAGCAAAAGCATTGAGGTTCGCCGGCTAATTAAAAAAGATCAAGCCTTGCTCGACAGCTATAGCAGCGAGCTATCTGTGCTTAAGTCTGGGGCAGGCCCCGACATACTTGCAAGCGATGGCACTCCTGATTCAGAATTTGCCGCAGAAAACAGAGCTATTCGGGAAGAAGATAAAACGGCGTGGAGTAAAGCCAAAACTGAATTAAAGCGCCAGCTAACTGCCGGCGGGTTACTTCCTGACTCTGTATTTAATAGCAAGATAGCGCGTGACAATGAATTAGCTGTTGTGGAATTTGATGCAGCTCATTATATAGGCGAGCTCGAACGTGCCGTGCGCGATGAGTACGGAGTTAATGCAGGGGATCTTACAGAAACTGATCAATTTGCTTTATCTGAGGGCCTTAGCGGGAGCATGCCCAAATCGGTTAAACCTAAAACAAAAGAATCTCTTATTAAGATGCGCGTTCATATTGACAATATAAGCCAAGAATACATCGCTATTTTGCAGGAGCAGACACAGCAGTTATCCGCAAACTTAGATGAGGGCGAGCAAATATTGTTAAGCGGGTTTCTTGAAGCGGGTAATATTGAGGTTGTCGGCACCACTCCTGCGGCTAAGGGACAGGCTACCAGACAGCGCAATGAAATAATGAGTGTTGCACGTGAAACAGCAAAAGAAACCTGGGGCAGTGGTAAGCAAATGCAGGCTTCTCTAGGAAAAGTTGCCACTATTGCCGAAAAGATTTCCTTAATGGGCACTATTATTGCCAATGACGGCAAGTATGTTCATCGATCTTACAAGGCGTTCGACGATCCTAAATGGGCTAAAAAGGTTCCTGACAAAGTTTTAAACAATGCTCGTGAATATCTAGTTGAGCAGATAATGACTTTTGATGATCTATCTCAGGCTGACGCGCAAACTAGGGCACGTGTAGTTATTGAGGATATCCTGAAGGAAGGCACTGCCTATGACAACATGGAATCTTTTATCAACGAATCTAAGCTGGGCGCCAAGGATTTGTCTGTGCTTAAGCGTAGGAAGCAAATTGCGCCAGAGATACGTGAACTGCTAGGGGAATATCGCGATCCTCGAGTTAATTACGCAAAAACTGTTACCAAAATGGGCAGGCTTGTTTTCAATCAGCGGTTCTTAGAGCAGGTTCGAGAGGCCGGAATGGGTGTGTTCTTGTTTAACGAGGACGATAGGCCGCCAAACACCACTCAGATAGCTGCTGACGGCTCTGAATCATATTCCCCGCTAAATGGACTCTACACTACTAGGGAAACCAATCAGGCTTTTAAGGACGCTCTAGGCAAGGAACAGATGGCCGACTGGTATAGATATGTTATCCAGGTAAACGGCGCGGTTAAGTTTGGCAAGACCGTGCTTAGCCCGACTACTGCAGCAAGAAACTGGCAATCGGCTATGTTCTTTACCCTGGCTAACGGTCATTTTGATTTAACGCACATGTCTAAATCGGTGTCTGGATTTAAAGAATATTTTACTCAGGCTGGTGATAAGGAAAAATTAGACTATCTGCGCAAATTAAAACTGCTGGGCGTGGTGTATGACACGCCTTATGCCGGTGAAATGATGAGGCTTTTACAGGACTCCAATGTTGAGAACCTTATTGGCGGGACTCCTGCGGGCATGGGCGTAAAGAACGCTCTTGGCGTGGCTCAAAAATTCTATCAATACGGCGATGATTTTTGGAAGATAATCGGCTTCGAGAATGAAAAGCAGCTGTTAATTGAAAGCGGTACATCCGAGGCTGATGCGGAAATAGAAGCAGCTGAGAGAATTCGTAACACTTATCCCACCTATTCAATGACTGGCAGGGCCGTTAATTGGCTGCGTCGATTCCCGCTAGCCGGCACCTTTGTCTCGTTTCCGTCTGAAATAGTCAGGACCAGCTACCATATTATGAGATATGCCGCGACTGATATGGCGAATCCTGCTAGGCGGTCTATGGGTATTAGAAGGTTGTCGGGCATGGCGGTTGCTTCCGGCTTGGCGTATGCCGCTCAAGCTATATCCAAAAGTATGTTTGATATTGACGACGAGGAAGAGGAAGCGGTAAGGCTACAGGCCGCTCCATGGCAGAAAAACAGTAATCTGGTGTTCACTGGTCGTGATGAGAATCAAAATCTTCAATATTTTGATATTTCTTTTCTGGATCCTTATAACTATTTTAAGCGCCCTATCAATGCGATTCTACGTGACCAGCCTTGGGAGAAAGAGTTTGCCAGTGCTGCCAGCGACATGGTTAGCCCTTTCTTTGGAACTGACATAATGGCCGGCGCGTTGTCTGAAGTTTGGATGAATAAGAAGAGCTCGGGTGGAAAAATCTATAATGAAAGCGATTCACCGGTTAATCAAACCAAAGCAATGATGAACCATATAAGGAAGTCTGCCCAGCCTGGCATAGTGTCTAATCTCGAGCGCACGTACATGGCGCTCAATGGTGAGGTGTCTGCTTCCGGGAAGAAATATGACATAGGTGATGAGGCGTGGTCGTGGGTTGGGTGGCGTATGTCGACTCTTGATCCTAAAACGGCACTGCTTTATAGATCTTATGAATTCGGTGATGTTAAGCGTGACGCTACTCAGGTTCTTACTCGGGTGCTAAAGGATCGCAACGATATTGACGAAGGCGATGTTGAGGAAGCATACGAGCTATCCCTTAAGATTAGGAAGCAGGGCTATGACGATATGATTACCCTGGTTAAAGCGTCTATGAAAAGCGGTCTAACAGCTGGTGATGTTCGCGCAGTGCTGCGAAATAGCGGAGTTTCCTTGTCTGACGTTAATGCCTTGGTTACCGGTCGTGTACCTCCATGGGTTCCCTCTACTCAGCAGCAAACCTCAGCATACAGGAGTGCTCGCGCAGTATTGGGACCAGAAAAGGCGGCGGAGATTCGCCGTAGATACTCTCAGGCCAGAAAGTTGAGGCGCCCAATGGATGATTAAAACCGTAAAAAACAGGGTGGTTGAGCGGGGTATTGTTGCGGTTAGGTGATAGGCGTCAATGATACAGCCAGTACGTGTCTTGCCGCAGTTGTGGCTGCGATTAGCAGGCTTGCTAGGTTCCCTGATCTTCCTCCTATCAACAGACAGGACTAGCCTTTAAATTACGACTTAGCTCTCAATGACAGCGGTGGGTATCCTTGAGCTAAGAATTTGCATGGTTCCATTATTCTCTATGCCTAGAGCCTTAAATGATCCTACTTCGATCAAACCTCGCACTTATGGCTGCCGCTTCTCTGCGTCACCGTAAATGCTTTAGTCCCAAGGCAGGATTAGAGGCTCATCATGCCATTCTATGACAGTCCCATACTCAGGGTGTCCATGTACGCCCATCGCCGTGTCTAGGTCGGGCCAAACGCTTGTAGACCTAAGCGGGGTAAGCCATCTCAACACGCAAGTTCCATCACTGAATACAACCCCTTCATACTGAGGCTCATCAGGCTCGTTCTTCTGGTTGGCGTTGTGTGTTGCGTCCGGCACGTTCTTCCGGTACGCCGTGAATCGTCTAATATCGCCCACAATAATCTCTCCTAAAGTTAATTCGGGAGCCAAGTGTATTGCGAGTCTAGTAAGGTTTGATATAATGGTCGCGTCGATGACGCTGGATCGTAACTTTTCCTTACTGTCTGCGCGGAATGTACTTCTAATACACTCGACTATTTGTTTAAGAATCAGAGGGCCGAATCAACGACCCCCCAATAGACCTAAACACAAATACTAATTTACTCTCATTTCGTACTTACTGCAATAAAAACCCCGCGCAAAATCGGGGCTAGCGCAATCCTATCGGCTCCTATCTCAAGGGGGGGAACTGACAATCTTCCGCTTAAAGATACTTATCGGATGACAGGGCGTTACTCCTGCTAGATGTTTTGGTCTGGAGCCATTTCGGGCTGCGAAGGGTCTTACCCCTACGGACACGCTTTTTACTGCGGTGTGTGCCTTGAGTCGGCAGGGTGATTCACCCGTCCACCGAAATTCCTCCACCACATCCGATAAATACCCTCTTAAAGTGTGCATTTG
>Ga0222673_1000186_pt1 | contig 37229 bp, 37 predicted proteins | sample AntAcemetagen801_FD_179845 | JGI IMG/M metagenome (GOLD analysis project Ga0222673, IMG submission 179845) | Saline water microbial communities from Ace Lake, Antarctica - #801 | ecosystem: Environmental > Aquatic > Non-marine Saline and Alkaline > Saline | place: Antarctica: Ace Lake...
GGTTATTTACGTTTGTGGAAAAACATAAAATAACCAAAAGGGGAGAACTCGAAAGGGAACTCCCCTTCTTTTTTTTATCTTTTACCGGACACTACTGAATTTAAATATGCATTATGTATCAATCAAAATACATTATAAATAACATTAAAATGAAACGAGTTACAGGAATTGGAGGCATTTTTTTTAAATGCAAAGACCCGGACAAAGTAAAACAATGGTATAAAACTCACCTGGGTTTTGACACCGACAAATATGGAACAAATTTTGAGTGGAGACAAAGTGCTGACTCAACCAAAAAAGGATTTTCTCAATGGAGTCCCTTTACTGAAGACACTCACTATTTTAACCCCTCCACAAAGGACTTTATGATAAATTATAGAGTAGAAAATCTGGAAGAACTCCTGGAGGAACTTAAAAAAGAAAACGTAACGATCTTAGACGAAATAGAGACTTTCGAATATGGGAAATTTGTTCACATATTGGACGTAGAAGGAAATAAAATAGAACTCTGGGAGCCAAATGATGTTGAATACGATAAAATTGTTGAGGGACGAACAAAATAAATTCATGGATGATACTGTCTTGTTAAAGAATTTTGAAATCCTGGTTGGAAATAATCAGGTATACAAAGGTAAAAGCATGTCGGTGTGCCAATCAACACAAAATCGATGGAAACAGGCTTGGATAGATAACAATGGAGGATATTTCAATTTTACCGGGAGCCCGATAGATATCCCGGTTTTGATATAATCTTTAATGCTTCTCTTTCATATGATCCGGAAGCACTATCCCCAATCTTTTTGCCCTCTCTTTCCATTTTTGACGAGCTAAAATTTGCATGTCTTCGATGGCATCAATTTCATCTACTATTTCCATACCCAGTAGTGTTTCCACTACATCTTCCATCGTTACCACACCGGCAAAACCGCCATATTCATCTACCACTACGGCTATATGCTCCTGTTCTTCTAACAGTCGCTGAAAAAGAATTTTGAGCGAAATGGTTTCGGGAAGAATAAAGACCTCCCGTTTCAATTCTTTCAATTTTTTCTCACCATTATCAATTGAGAGATTATAGTATAAATCGTTTTTGAGTACATATCCTGTGATATCTTCCTCATTCTCGCCATATATCGGCATCCGTGATACCCGAAGTTCATCTTTTTTCTGAAGAATTTCATTGACAGTTAAATCCTCCTGGAACTTGATCACCACAATTCGCGGTGTCATGATGTCTTTGACCCGAAGGGAGCGAAACCGGATCAGGTTTTTAAAAATATTTGACTCCTCTTCTTCAAACACTCCCTCTTCAAACCCAAGTTCAGCCATTGCACTGAATTCTTCACGGCTTATCGTAGGCGTTCTATTCTCCGGTGAAAGCCACTTGGTTATCTCCATTGAGAGTAGTACAAATGGATATGTGACCCAGATTAAAAATTGAGTCGTTCGACCTGCAAATACGGATAGTTGCTTCCAATAAGTAGCTCCCAACGTTTTGGGAATGATCTCAGAAAATATAAGAATCGCTAATGTCAGAATTGCGGATGTAATCGTCACATAAGCATTACCAAAAACCATCTGAGCTTGTGCACCTACACCGGCAGCCCCAATTGTGTGTGCAATTGTATTCAACGTTAGAATGGCTGATAACGGACGATCAATATCCCGTTTCAAATCACGAAGTATCCTCCCATTTTTGGGGTTGTTTTTTTCCAATACAGCAATAAATGATGGATTCATTGAAAGTAAAACAGCTTCTAATATGGAGCACAAAAAGGATACCCCGATGGCAAGTAGTAAATAAATTATCAGTAATTCCATAGGCTAAAGATAGCAGAATTTTACACCTCTGTTTGAATAAATGGTATTTTAAAATTCCTATACTAAAAAACAGATTGGCCTATAGTACTTTTAGGAATATGTTGAGGATAATGGTACACCCCGATTGACTACCATTATCCTTGGCAATCACCCTCTATCTTAATCTTTTAACTTCGAACCTCGAACTACCCTACCGGTTTGTTGGTATTAATCGTCTTTTTCCCGCCAGATTCATTCAAACTTTGACGAATAATTTTATTTCTCTCTTCTTTTAATTTTATGAAATGATCAGGGGTGAGGCCGGTATACTTTTTGAATTGGGCAACCAGGTGCTGTTCATTTTTGTATCTTAACAATCTGCTTATTTCCGCCAGAGTAAGATCATCATATAAGAGAAACTCCTTAATTTTTTCAATTTTTTGGGTCACAATGAATTGAATGACAGACATCCCCACTACTTCAGAAAATATTTTTAAAACAGCATCATTGTCATCACTGATATTTTTAGAAATGATTTCTGAGAAAGTGAGTTTAGGTAACTCATCAAAATTATGTATCAAATCAAGGATGGTACTGATAATTCGATCAATCAGTATACTTTCATTCAGGTCTAACAAATCCAGACCTGATTTTCGCAGATTTCTTTTAAAGGAATGAAGTTTCTTCTGCCCTACTTCATCACTAAATTCAATGGCGCCATATGGTAATATTGAATACTTCACATCTAACTTTTTCAACTCCTCTTTTACGATGCTTTTGCATCGTAAACTAACCATATATCTTATGTATAACTTTTTACTCACTGTATCTTATATATTATTATAAAATAGTTCGACATGGTAGAAATAAACAGTGAACTGATTTCTTAATAAAGGTTTTTTTGCAATATTTTAAAGAGTGCACTACAGGCTCCAAATTAAAGAGGCAACAAAAAGGAAGACAGGTGCTCAATTCCTGCCTTCCAATTGCCTCTCTATGATGCCCCTATTTAACAGATGATATTAAAATATTTTACTAAATTACTTATTACAATATTTTGAGATTATGTTACATAAATCACAGATTTTTAAAATCTGTGATTTAAGAAATGCCCTGAATACAAATAACTACATCCAATCTCGATTCTTTTACAGGGCTCAATTGAGCCCTGTAACGTAAGAATCAACATGCAAGAGACTTGACTAAGATTTAGTCTGTATGATTGAAGAGGTAAAATACCCCTATCTGTAATCCCCTGTTTGATTGAACAAGTGAAATTTCGGAGATATCACTAAGCCCTAGGTTATATCTGGCATCTACACCAAAACTGGAAGGGACATGGACATAACTTACACCAAAACTTAATCCCAAATCAATAGATTTGTAATTATCTTTGATATCAACAGACGTGTTATTACCATCAGCTTTTGCTCTAACCAATAACCCTAACTGGGGTCCGGCATGAATTCTAAAGCCATTATCAAACATATATTGAATCAGTACCGGTATATTTAGATAGTCGAGATTGTAATTTGTGTTTCCAACTTTTGCACCCTGCATGGAATAAACTAGTTCAGGCTGCAATGCAAACTGACCATCGGTACCATCCAGATGGATATGACCTAAAATTCCCGCATGTAATCCAATTTTTGAATCGTAACTTGAACCATTATCATTAATGATGTTATATGAATTCAAGCCTATCTTTGTACCAATATTCACATTTTGAGCGTTTACAGTGCCAACTGCCAGTACCATCATTGTTAGAATTGTAACGATATAAAATTTCATAAGTTTGGTTTTTGAGTTTTCTTGTCCGGTTTATTTCATCCTTTTGGAATCCATCCAAGTACAGTTAAACTACATGGAGTTTCCTCCAAGAGTGTTGTGAAAAAAGTGTTATATGTTATATATATCACACATTAGAGGAAATGTTTCATGATAAACCGAATTTTCTAATCTGCATCCGGAACAAGTGGCCTGCATCCCCATCCTGAGTGGCTATCTGTATTAGATCTCCTTCCAAATCGGGCAGGTTTAAACCAGGTTAGCAATCCTCTCTTAAAGCGTTCAACATTAAAAACTTCCACCTCATTACAATCTATATTATCCTCGTAGGATGGCTTCTGATCAATTTTTTGAGATGATGTTGTAAACTGATGAAGATCATCATGGTATTGTCGTACTTCCTCCAAATCGTACACGGTAAGTGTAATTTCCGTCAATATTTCTGATTCCAGGCGCTTGTATGTTTGATCCGCCATGGATTGAGCCAAATGAATTGAAGAGACTTCCGAATTGCTTTCAAGGTCACGTAAATGATCTGTATCGACATGAGACAAGTGCAAATTTTGTGGGGAAGCGAGCAGTACATCAGATATCGACAGCAGGCTACTTACCATAAAAGGAGTTCCATTATTGCAGGTAGAAAGGACGATCAGATCAAACCGATGCTCATCTCCATCTAAAAACTTCTGTAACCCCATTGAAAACGACTCGACATTCACTTCCATATTGGGCATCGTGCGATGATATTTAGTCCCGTCATCATCGGGAATTTCATGACCAAAATAGAAAAAATGACTTCGTTTATCGTTGTTCCCTGTATTGAATCGATACTCATGATAGAGTGATGCTTCAGTTGTGAGGAAATCTTCACTCTTGTCGGTGTACCGATACCCTACCTTGTTGATTAATTCCCCATTTTGGTAGTGGTAAAATCGACTGCTTCTGCGGGGAAACAGTCCCAAAAATTTTCTCGACGGCTGCTGATAAAAAATAAATACTTCTCCTGATTCGGCTCCTTCAGCAATCTCCATCGCGGTTTCAAGTACCATTCGGTTCCCTCGTACAGGATTCCCATTGGGTTCATGATAAAGATAATCTGAATCGGCATGGATGTAATAAATGATTGAATAATCAGCATCCACGCTTTTATCCACAGATGTTTCTCTGAATAGTTCTGAAGTTGAACTGCACCCTGACATTACAAATCCAATAATCATCGCAAAACAAATACAGATTCCGGATGGTAATTTTAAATAAAACATATGCTTTTTATAGGAGTCCCTTGAAATAAACAAAAAAAAGCAACCCCTTTCATAGAAAGGCATTGCTTTTAAAAAATAATTAATAATGACTTCTGTTATTTACAATAAAAGAAGTATGATCAGAATCAAAAGAACTGTAGTTAGACCAATGGTCACTGTACGATCAGCTTGCTCTATAAAATCTTGAGAAAAATTTGAAAAATCATCCAGATCTTCATCCTGAACTTCTTCAAACCCATCCTGGCCATTTAATTCACTCAGCTTTTCAGTAATACCATTTCTAAATGATGATAACTGAGCAATTTCATCTTCAGTGAGATTTGCTTTGGACTCGATGCGATCTAAAGTTGTAATCATTCTGGAAAATGAATCATTCAGGATCTCTCGTTTTTCGTCAGCACTCTCAGTTTGATTAACTTGTTCTACAGTTTCGTTAAAGTGCTTTTTAAATGTTTCAGTCATGTTTGTTGACTGAGCTACAGCCATCGTTTGAACTGCAAACAGTAAAAGTATGGAAGTAATTGTTAAACGTATTGTTCTCATATTGATTTGGTCGTTTATTAGGATTAATTGCGTAACAATCGATTGTTCAATTGTTACATAAATCATTGAATTCATCACTGTTCTAAATGCAAATATGCAGATAGAAAGCTAAACAGGTGTTACATATTTAATTCTATATGTTACAGAACTTACAGATTTGAAATTGCAAACTCAAACTATGCTCTTCCCCTGAATCACACGTAGAATGATTGCTATCACCGCAATTACTAGTAGAATGTGAATAATTCCACCGGTACTGTAACCGACAAAACCAACTAACCAGGCTATAATTAAGATGACTGCGACTAGGTACAATAGATTTCCCATAATAATTTTTATTTTAGTTGTGGTTGTAATAATAGATTTAGAGTAGCCAACAAAATCAGTACCCAAAGGGTAAGATTTCCTTGACAATTTGTGGATTCTGAATAATTAAGAGTCCTTCTCAGCTGTATAAAAAATAATTCCGCCGACAACAATCACGACAACTCCAACTAATGGTGACCAGTCAACTCTGTTGTTTTTATCAGCGGTGATTTCAACATCACCAATCTCTATAATTTTTTCAGTTGTTACATATCTAAAACCTGTAAACAGTGTAATAAGAAGTCCGAATACCATGATAATCAACCCAGCTCTTTTCATATTGTTCCTATCTCGTTTTTTATTTTTTGTATATGATTTTGGTCAATGGAATTGATCCGATCCAAACTGCAACGAATTCAATTCAATCAAAATGAATTGATAATGCGAAAAATTTCAATGGTACAACGTTAGTACACAGTTCAATTCTTCGTATTCAGTATTTAAAAACATTTTTGTTATCAATAATATCTATTGAAAGAAATTTCTAATCGTTACAAGAAAGAAGGAAATATTTACAGATATCACAGATTTTGAGGTACCCACCTCTTTTTTTAGGACTTATACGTTTATAAAGATGGGAGTTTTACCTCTTAATGAGTTGACAGGTGCGCAATCGAACTTTTAATAATTTAATCGGGTGGAATCCGGATTGCTCAACACTGTATCTGCCTGCTGCATCAACAATTTATCCAAATCCCTCTCTGTTTGCAGTATGAATGGGTCGATCAATTCAGGTTCTGGGTCATCAGCCTCTTCAGATACCCCTGTTTTCGACCCGGTGTATCGAACTCCTGTTAGTTGGGTCATCTGTCTTAATATCCATCGGCTGCGTTCGTATGCATAAGGAGATGGGGGTTCAACCCGCATTCGTTTAGGACTGGGAAGAACAGCAGCTAATCTGGCTGCTTTATCTGCGTTGATCTGTGAAGCCGGAATATTCCAAAAAACGTCGGCGGCTTTACCGATTCCAAATATACCCGGTCCAAACTCGGCAATGTTCAGATAGACTTCGATAATTCGCTCTTTCGGCCAAAATAGTTCAATGAGAACGGTTATACAGGCTTCCACACCTTTTCTGAACATTGTTTGCGATGGCGTAAGGAACATATTCTTTGCTACTTGTTGAGATATCGTACTCGCTCCTCTGATACGTTCCCCCTCTTGGCGATCATCCCACGCTTCTTTGATCGATTCCACATCAAACCCACGATGCTCCCAAAAGAGCTGATCTTCAGATGCAACAACTGCCCATTTCAGATGCTCCGGAATCTCATCAGCCGAAACCCAAAAGTCACGCAAGTTATAGCGCTCTGATTCCAATGCTTTCCAATCCTCCCTGAGTGTATAACGAGTGGCAAAAGGATCAACCCATCTTAAGGCTAAGACAGACATCAATAGCATTAAAATCGGCAGTACAACTGCAGCCACAAAAACCCACAAGTATTTTCTCCACTTTACGGATGCAGACGTCTTGATATCGAATGGGTTTTTCATTTTTCTATTGACTAAGGTCATAACGTATTAAGAGTAAAACAAATATATATGACTTAAAATGACAAACCCTAATTAGGATCATTAACTGAGATCAGTAATTGGCAAAAAGCAATGACTGATTGCTGAAATCATTATATATGAAACATTAAGCACTATATTAATAGATAGTTACGGGGAACATTTCTCAATTTCGCCAGTATAACTATTTACAATACAATTCAAATTTAAATCAAAACTACTATGGGTAATCTCCAACTAAAAGGAAATTGGAACGTGTTAAAAGGGAAACTAAAGCAAAAATATGGGGACCTGACTGATGATGACCTTACTTATATAGAAGGAAAAGAGAATGAGCTTTTTGGCAAACTTCAAAAGAAAACAGGAAAAACAAAAGATGAGTTATCTAAAGAACTCAATGATTGGATTGATTCTTAATCAAATGAATCTAGAGCCATTCACTCCTCATTCAAATATTGAGTGTAATCAGATTAAACATGTCCGACAGCCTCATCAGTTTTTGCATCTCTTTCATCGGCACCTGCCAATTCACCCAGTAAGATTGCAGCATCCCGAACCGTACGAACCATGGGTCCGTCACTATCGGTGGTATACGAAATAGGTATAATACCTCCCCGACTCCAAAGTCCAACTGTTGGTTTTATCCCAACAACACCATTCGCGCCGGATGGCCAAACAATAGATCCGTTTGTTTCTGTCCCAATTGCCAGCGTAGCTAAATTAGCTGAGACCGCACTACCCGAGCCGGCACTGGATCCACATGGATTGCGACTCAGCTCAAATGGATTTTTTACTTGTCCACCCAAACTGCTCCAACCACTTGAGGAAAAACTACTATGAAAATTTGCCCACTCACTTAAGTTCGCTTTAGCAATGATGATCGCCCCTTTCTCTCTAAGCCGTTCTACAATGTACGCGTCTCTTTGAGGAATGGATCCCTCCATAAATCTGGAACCGGCAGTAGTTGGCATATCAACCGTATCGATATTATCCTTTAAAATAATGGGGACACCATGCAGAATTCCCCGACTTGAACCCTCCTGCAACTCTCGATCCAATTCCGTAGCAATCTCCATCGCTTGAGAGTTAACCGCTAAGAGAGAGTTCAAAGAGGGGCCGCTTTTATCGATTTCATTAATTCTTTCTAAGTAGGCAGCCGTCACCTCTCGGATCGTAAAATCCCCATTTCGGTAACCGGTTTGCAGTTCATCAATCGTAATCTCCTCCAATCCCAAGCGTTCATAATCAGATAATTGAGGAGTCTGTTCACAAGAGAGTAAAAAAAAGAATAGGACTAGGAAGGAGAGCCGTTTCATATTCATACAGGTACAATTTAAATGAGTGTTTATTTAATAATTTGATTCACAAAATTGGGGAGTGCGAATGAGGCAGAGTGAACATCCGTATTGTAATATTTTAAGCCTGATAGTAATTTATTAACGGATTGAGCTCTTTGTATTGCCTCTTTATCCAGAGGCGACTCCCCCATGGATGCCAATCCCATCGACCACATGCCGGCAGGATAGAGTGGAATAAAGCTGAGATACATATGAGCAATAGGGAAAAGATCATTCAGGGCTCCAAAAACCTTCTTCATGCTCGGATGATAAGAGTTCACCCAAGGACTTTCCGTTTGAGTTGAGAGAACACCCTGTGGAGTCAAGGCATTTTTACAAAATTGATAAAAATCTTTTTCAAAGAGTCCTTCTGCCGGACCTACGGGATCAGAGCCATCAATAATGATCACATCATAAGGATTCTTTACATTTTGAACGAATGCAATCCCATCTTCATAGAGAACGTTTAACTTCGGATTTTCAAAATCACCTACACCCGGAAAGTGCAATTTGGATGCATCCACAACGGTTTTGTCAATCTCAACCATATCGACATGAATCACAGAATTGTGCTTCAATACCTCTCTTGCTGTACCCCCGTCTCCTCCACCAATAATGAGCACTCTCTTCGGTTTGGGATGGGTAAACATGGGTACATGTGCCAACATCTCATGATAGACAAATTCATCCCGTTCACTCAACATCACCATTCCATCGATGGTCATTAAATTGCCCCAAGTATCTGTTTCATACACCTCTACCAACTGGTATTCAGACTGCTTCGTAAACAGAAGTTTTTTTAATCCGATGGTTAACCCAGTCTGTTCGTTGTAATACTCGTTGTACTGTAATGGCATTTTATTGAGTGTTGAGTGTTGAGTTGTTGATACCTAATTAAGTAAGTTGGGGCCTGCTTTGTGACGGATTGATTCGGCTCCATCGCTCCAACCAGCTGAAACCTGAAACCCATATCACTTCTGCTTTCTGTTTTCTGAACTTAATGTTTATCCGTTTATTAATTTGCTTCGCAAAATTATTTATCTGTTAATTTTTCAAAACTAAACGCTAAACTTATAACCGGCTTGCGCAGCAAGCATAAACAAGCTCGTGCAGCGAGCGAATAAAAGCTTAATCAGAGCACGATCCCTTACTACTTATACCAAAGAACCGCTGCCGTAAACACAGCTCCACAGCGTTCAATTTTATGCTCAATTCCAATAGATTTAATCTCTTTCAGTTTCCTGTTTCTATATTCAAAACCATCAACTACCATCTGTCTTACAATATCTTCAACATTGGATAAGGAGGCATGATCTTCGAATTCCATTATCACACCGGGCTCTCGGTCATCTTCCGGTATTCCAACTGCAATGGCCGCCGAAATGAGCCGACCCGGAGTGGTTCCATCTATAGTAGCATAGGCTAATGGAATGAGGCCACCTTTAGGTAATATAATATCACGGATATTTGTTTCTTCGGCAGCCGGAGGCAGAATACTGCTCATACGCATCAAATTCGTATCTCCAACCCCTGCTGCCAGGAGAGCCTTATCAAATGCATTTAACCGGGTTCGACCTTCAGCTGCCCCTTTCACGAGGCAATAGATATTGGGTGTTTTAACCATCATAACGTAAAAGTGATTTATTCAGTTGAGATTATATTGATTGAACCCCGGAATATTAACAGGATCTATTGAGTAATATTTTTGATGAAATTAATTGGATCGGAACTCACTATTGGGCTTAAATAGGAGTTTTTGTCCTTCAGGAACCTTAAACATGCCTCTTTTCATCTCCATACTGGAGACATTTTTTGAGTCAAAATTCTCTTTAAGATATTCCTGAATAATCCAAGGATCGATTGTTTCGCCACACGTAAAAATATCAACGGCAGCGTAATTATATTCAGGCCAGGTGTGAATTGCGATATGAGATTCTGCGATGACGACGACACCGCTGATACCATAAGGGCTGAATTTATGAAAATTGTGTGAGATTAGCGTTGCTTTGGACGCTTTAGCCGCCTGTATTAAAGCAGTTTCTACAAAGCTGACATCATTTATTTTGGACTGATCACAGTCATAATACTCTACAAGAATTTGTCTACCAAGTGCTTCCATTTCTTATAAACCCTTATTATCTATACTAAGTTTTTGTTAAGTAACATTGAACCCAATAACTCTTTCTTCTGCCCATATAATTATTTTTTTTACGGTGTTTCATACTCTTTAAAGTAGTGAAGATTTTACAAAATACTGATCAACACTTACTATTTAATTCTATTTCAACATACATTCTGATTGTTATTCAATGCTTCTGTAATTAGCTTGCCTTGAATACAGTTCAATCTATAATATAAGTCGAATTTCTTGTTTTCAATATTCAAAATTGTTTTTTCTTAAAGACAAATAAATTACACAGAAAATCATCATAAATGATAGACCCCACAAAAAAAATTTCTAAAAATAAGGCACTGGAAATTTATAGTCAGCTGCTACTGCCCAGACTGATAGAAAATAGAATGCTCTCTCTATTAAGACAGAATAAAATCGGAAAATGGTTCTCCGGAATTGGACAGGAAGCCATCTCTGTGGCCACAACATTATCTCTTCATAAAGAGGACTACATTCTGCCAATGCACAGAAATTTAGGAGTTTTCACAACCCGGGGGGTTCCAAATTATGAGCTTTTTTGCCAACTATTCGGCAAATCTGACGGTTTTACCGGTGGACGCGATCGCTCGTTTCATTTCGGTATTGAAGAATACAATATATTTGGCATGATTTCACATCTTGCGGCTACGATGCCGGTAGCTAATGGATTTGCACTTGGATATCAATTACGTAAAATGAAACGAGTAGCCGTCAGTTTTTGCGGGGATGGAGCTACAAGTGAAGGTGATTTCCATGAAGCCCTTAACCTTGCATCAGTCTGGAATCTGCCGGTAATCTTTTTGATCGAAAATAATGGATACGGCCTTTCTACTCCCGTTTCGCAACAGTATTCATGTAAAAACCTTGTCGACCGTGCTATTGGATATGGGATGGAAGGGCTTCTCATTGATGGTAATGACTTTTTTGCTGTTCAAAAAGCGGTTACAGACGCCCGAAAAATGGCACTATCTGGCAAACCGGTTCTGATTGAGGCCAAAACCTTTCGGATGCGTGGACATGAAGAAGCTTCCGGAACTTTCTATGTCCCGGATAAAGAGCTTGAAAAATGGAAACCCAAAGACCCCATCTTTCAATTTGAAGAGTGGATGCTGAAAGAGAAAGTGATTACTGATCGTGAAGATTTGAAACCAATTTCTGAATCACTGAAAAAAAGTTTTAAAAATGATCTGGAGAGCGCCTTATCAGCTGCAGAACCTGAATTTGATGAATCTACTGAGAGAGCACGAGCCTCACTGCTTCCGCAACCTGCTCTGTCCGGTTCCAAAATTCAATCTTCAACTTCAGAAAAAAGAGTTGTAGACGCGATTCAACTGGCCCTTAAACAGGCTTTTGATGAAGATGATAAATATGTCCTGATGGGACAAGACATCGCTGAATATGGGGGAGTTTTTAAGGTTTCAGAAGGATTCCTGGAGCGCTACGGCAATGATCGGATTCGTAACACTCCGATCATTGAATCCGGAGCTATTGGAGCTGCAATCGGCCTTTCAATGACTGGATTCAAACCGGTTGTAGAGATGCAATTTGCAGATTTCATCTCCTGTGGATTTAATCAAATCGTAAATAATCTCTCAAAAGGTAAATATCGATGGATGCCTGATCTGAATATCACAATCAGAGCACCCCACGGCGGAGGTGTAGGTGCCGGACCTTTTCATTCCCAATCACCGGAGGGTTGGTTTATGCATCTGCCGGGGCTGCGGATTTTAGTCCCATCCACCGTGGATGATGCACAAAATATGCTCTACACCGCACTGTTTGATAATAACCCGGTACTCTTTTTTGAACACAAAAAACTATATAGAAGTTTTCGGGAAACAACTCCCGACAAATGTAAAATCATCGATATAGAATCTGCCAATATCGTTCGTAAAGGTGAGCATGTATCATTGATTACATACGGCTTGGGAGTTCACTGGGCCAATGAAATCGCAACTGTCTATTCTGCCATCGGCATTGAGATAGAAGTGATCGATTTGAGATCGCTGGCGCCTATTGACTGGAAAACCATCGTATCATCGGTTAAAAAAACCGGGCGTGCTCTGCTTCTTGAAGAACCCTCCGAGGTTCTCGGCCCGATGAGCGAAATTTCTGCCGGACTCTCAGAAAAAGCGTTCGAATATCTGGACGCACCCATTATACGATGTTCCTCAATCCACACCCCTGTTCCCTTCAGTAAACAGCTGGAGAGTGGCTATCTCGCTAATCATCGTTTAAGAGAGAAACTGGATCAGATTCTAAACTACTAGATTACGAATCAGGATATAACCTGACTTTATTCATTTTATGAGAACTCCAATCCATTTTTTATCGTTAAAGTGGTATATTGTCATAAACAATAAAAAAGCGCTTTTATGGATACCCAAGAGAAATTAAACGCATTCCAGGAACGAATTGATCGGGGTGAGAAGATTGAACCCAAAGAGTGGATGCCGGAAAGATATCGGAAACAGTTAATCCGTATGATGAGTCAACACGCCCACTCAGAAATTGTGGGCATGCTTCCGGAAGGGAACTGGATCCCCCGAGCCCCATCTCTAAAACGAAAAATGGTTCTGCTGGCAAAAGTGCAGGATGAAGCCGGACACGGTCTCTATCTCTATAGCGCAACAGAAACTCTTGGCGCCCGCCGGCAAGATTTGGTGGAAGATTATATCTACGGAACTGCTAAATATTCGAGCATTTTTAACTACCCTACTCTGACATATGCGGATATTTGTGTGATCGGATGGCTGGTAGATGGGGCTGCAATCGTAAACCAAACCATGCTAGCCAAATCCTCCTATGGTCCATATGCCAGGGCAAACATTAGAATTTGCAGAGAGGAAAGTTTTCATAAAAAGCAGGGTTATGAGATGTTAGCCAAAATGGCGAGCGGTACGGCTGAGCAGAAAAAAATGGCTCAGGATGCAGTCAATCGATGGTGGTGGCCTACATTGATGATGTTTGGTCCGCCCGACAGTGACTCTCCTAACAGTGCTGAATTGATTAAATGGGGCGTAAAAACCAAAACCAATGATGATCTGCGACAAAGTTATGTAGATCGAATGGTGATGGAAGCAAATGTAATTGATATTCAACTCCCCGATCCGGATTTGACCTACAACAAAAAAACCGGTCATTGGGAATTTGGTGAAATCCCCTGGGATGAGTTTTGGGACGTTGTAAAAGGCGATGGCCCCATGAATCGTGAGCGCATCAAAGCCAGAAAAAAAGCCTATGAAGAGGGTGAGTGGGTACGTGAGGCCGCACATGAATATGCCAGAAAACAGAAACTGAAAGAAGGGAAAGCTTCTTAAGAGGCAAAAGGCAGAGGGCAGAGGGCAGAGGGCAGAAGTATCTTGAAATAATTATTAAGAATTTTATAATCCCTTTTTACTCTTCTGCCTTTTGCGATCTGCCTTCTCACATTTTTTTTAAAAAAATAAATTATCAAAATGGCAAAAAATCCCAATAATACAGAATGGCCCCTTTGGGAAGTCTTTTATCAACCGGGCAACGGTAAACCGTTTGAACACGCCGGAAGTGTGCATGCTCCGGATGCTGAGATGGCACTTCAAAATGGACGAGATACCTATGCACGAAGAAATGAAGGGATATCTATGTGGGTAGTACCCACCGACCAAATTACAGCATCCACGCCTGAAGATGCCGGCCCCTTTTTTGATCCGGCTAATGACAAACCCTACCGTCACCCCCAGTTTTACACTGTTCCGCGAGCCGTAAAAAAAAGAAATTAATCGTTGATTGGAATGAAGGGCGGAATCGGCTCCGGGTTCACAAAACGAATTCAATAGAAAAAATATGAGCACATTTGACAAAATACCTGAAACGGAGCAGGAAGCCATTCTGGAAGTTCTGCTGCGTTTAGCTGATGATCGTTTGATACACGGACACAGACTATCAGAATGGAGTGGCCACGGCCCTGAACTTGAGGAAGATCTTGCCCTGGCCAATGTTGCATTGGATATGATTGGTCATGCAGCATCACTCTACTCTTACGCGGCCCAATTGGAAGGAAAATCCGATGAGGACTATTATGCCTATTTCCGGGATGATATTGATTTTAAAAATATTGCTCTGGTAGAACTGCCCAAAGGTGATTTTGCTTTTACCATTTTACGCCAATTTCTTTTTAGTTCATTCAGTTTTTTCCTCTACGAAAAATTAATCAAAACCGTGAAGGATGAACAGTTTAATGGAATGCTTCAAAAACATTTCAAAGAGATCAAATATCATCTTCGCCACAGCCGGGAATGGGTATTGCGATTGGGTGATGGAACAGATGAGAGTCACCGGCGGATTCAGGCTGCTATAGATGAAATCTGGATGTATACCGGCGAGTTGTTTCAATTGGATGACACAGATAAAGCAGTAATTTCGTTTGAACTCTTTACAGATACAACTGAATTCAGAGAGGAGTGGGAGTCGTTGGTTTTTGACACCTTTGAAGAGGCTACGCTGAAAAAACCTGATAATGATCAGTATATGTTCTCAGGCTCCCGGAGTGGTCGACATACCGAGCATTTAGGCCCATTACTTGCTCAAATGCAATTTCTGAGACGATCCTACCCGGAAGCGGAGTGGAAATAGTCTTAAATCTTTCATCGGTTACAGTGCTTTCTAAAGAACTTCAAGCATCCTGCTTCTCAGATTAATGTAATGATAGAATCTACAACACATACAATCGAAGATATCTGGACTTACCTGGAAGAGGTAATCGACCCTGAAATTCCTGTTTTAAATGTAGTTGAAATGGGGATTGTAAGAGATGTAGAATGGATTGATGATCAATGTATTGTCAAAATTACTCCCACCTACTCCGGATGCCCCGCCATGAATGCGATTGAAAATGAGATTCATAAAAAACTGAGGGAGAAAGGGATTATTTCATTTCGGATCATCACCGACTTTAAGGAGAGTTGGACCACCGATTGGATGACAGATCATGCAAAGAAAAAACTAAAGGAGTATGGAATTGCCCCCCCTATCGAGAATGCTGATAGCGGTGATTTTTTAATGAATTTAAAGGGTTCTCAAAAAATTGTACCGTGCCCTTACTGCGACTCTATGGAGACTGTTCTTCAGAGTGAATTCGGCTCTACAGCCTGTAAATCTCAATATTACTGCAACGGTTGTGATCAACCTTTCGAACATTTTAAATGTATTTGAAATGAGTAGGTCTGAGTTTTGAGTTCTTAGTTTTGAGTTTTTAGTTACTTAGGACCAAAGACCAAAGACCAAAGACCAAAGACCAAAGACCAAAGACCAAAGACCAAAGATTTGAAATCCAACTCAAAACTCAAAACTCAAAACTAAGAACTCAACATGGATCTCATACTTAAAAACATCCAAAACAGTATTCTAACCATCACCCTGAACCGACCGGATAAGTACAACAGTTTTACGGAACCGATGGCTCTTGAACTTCAAAATGCTCTAGAAGATGCAGAGTCAGATGATGTCAGATGTGTGGTTCTGAATGCCAACGGTAAAGCTTTTTGTGGTGGACAAGATCTACCCGAAGTGATCCAAAAAGGAAAAGACCCCACCTATAAACTTGCAGACACAGTAAATACGAGCTATAATCCGATCATCAAAAACATTCGGCATTTAAAAAAACCGGTTGTCTGTGCAGTTCAGGGTACAGCAGCAGGGGCAGGGGCTAATATTGCTTTTGCTTGTGATATCATCGTTGCTTCAAACCAAGCTCTTTTTGTGCAGGCATTCAGTAAGATTGGACTGATCCCGGACAGCGGTGGTACATGGCTCCTTCCCAGACTGGTGGGCTTTGCCAGAGCTAATGCACTCTATATGCTAGACGAAAAAATAACTGCTGAACAGGCCGTTGAATGGGGACTCATCTACAAATCCGTTAATTCGGATCAATTGACAAACGAAATTGATAAAATATCGACCCACCTTGCATCCATGCCAACAACCGGATTTGCACTCTATAAGGAGGCGATTAATAAGAGTTTTACCAACAGCTTTGATGAACAACTGAATCTTGAGGCAAATCTACAGACGATAGCAGGTAATACAGATGATTATAAAGAGGGTGTTGCTTCTTTTTTAGAGAAGAGAAACGCTAAATTTAAAGGTCGGTAATATCATAAAATGGATCATTTTATTTATCCCAAACCAGAGCTGACATGGTTATGGTATTATCTGATGCATTGCTTATTTTCTAATTGCACTGAAATGAATATAAAAATATGAGTTTGAATCCATTTGCCAATATAGGAGTCATCGGAGCCGGAACAATGGGTACGGGTATCGCCCAAATCGCAGCAACAAACCGGCATCATGTCTATCTATTTGACCCATTTTCGGAACAGTTGAAAAAATCAGAAGAGGGATTGACTGCCATTTTGCAAAGGCAGGTTGAAAAAAAGAGAATGACTCAACAGGAAGTGGATGACATTCTCTCCAGAATACATTTTGTAAATCATATCTCAGATTTTTCTGAATGTGGCATCGTGTTTGAAGCCATTATTGAGGATTTACAGGCCAAAAAAGATCAATTCGCAAGAGTTGAAGCAATTGTATCGAAAAATACTATTTTGGCCACCAATACCTCCTCTCTCTCTATCGCTTCAATCTCTTCCGCATTAAAAAAGCCGGGCCGACTCTTAGGAATTCACTTTTTTAATCCGGCTCCTCTTATGAAACTTGTTGAACTGATTCCCGGAATACAAACAGACGATCAAATCCTAAAAGAGGCAAGATCTCTCATTGATTCATGGGGTAAAACAACCGTTTTGGCTAAAGATACACCCGGATTCATTGTAAACCGGGTTGCCCGTCCTTTTTATGGAGAAGCCCTCAGAATATATGAAGAGGGAGTCGCAGATCACGCTACAATTGATTGGGCGATGAAAGAGGTGGGCGGTTTTAAAATGGGACCGTTTGAACTGATGGATCTGATTGGACATGATGTAAATTATGCAGTTACAGAGTCGGTTTTTAAAGAGTTCTATTACGATCCCCGATTCAAACCTTCATTTACACAAAAACGACTTGTTGAAGCGGGTATGCTGGGTAAAAAATCAGGTATTGGTTTTTATGACTATCGGGAGAATGCACCCAACAGGGAACCGAATCGTGACCCTGATCTGGGTTCCCGTATTTTAAACCGAATCCTGGTTATGTTAATAAATGAGGCCGTTGATGCACTTTTTATGAATATTGCCACAGCTAAAGAGATCGATCTGGCAATGACTCAAGGTGTTAACTACCCAAAGGGGCTTCTGAAATGGGCCGATGAGTTGGGAGTCAAAAATGTACTTTCTCAGATTCAGGATTTGCAAAATTTTTACGGTGAAGACAGATACAGACCAAATCCACTGCTTATTAGAAAAGCTGAAGAGAATCGATCATTTTTTTGATTCGATCACACAATGTAAATTCATTGTTAACTTTTGCCGGGCTTTTCCGTAAAGTGTAGAATAACCATCTACAATCCAATATGGCACTCAAAAACGAAACAAAGTCTTCTTACAATACAAAAGCTTTCTACGAAGAGTATGTTAGCGGTATGAACAGTCGACAGCTTGGAAAACAGTTCCAATCTGACTCTGATCGTGTGAAAAAACTCTATTATGATGCAGTTGAAGAGTTCAACCCAAGAATTCCCCATTCAGAAATACCTGTTTTTCAAAAATTCCTCAGCCTGCTATCGGCTCTTACCAAAAGATTAAATCCAATTCGAAGATTGATTTTTGGTATCTCACTTGTGAGTTTTTTAGTCTATTATTTTTTCGTGATCATCGGTTTTACAGGGCATATTTTACATCCACTGCTTTTACCACTCTCATTTACAGGCATGTTATTGATCTTGCTGATTGAATTGCTTGAAAAATCTGATGTTCAGAAGGAGCTGGATTTTGCACGAGATATTCAATTAAGCCTTCTACCACCTTCTCATTTAAATTTAAAAGAGATTGAGGTGTATTCGTTTGCCGCAACCGCATTGGAAGTGGGAGGAGATTATGTAGATATCATCAAAACGGGAAAAGGAACCTACATCTTTATAGCGGATGTCTCCGGAAAAGGAATGAGTGCAGCCCTTTATATGGTTAGAATTCAGGCTTTAGTTCATCTGTTAATCAAAAAATCAGAACCCTCCCCTAAAGAACTTTTCCTCGAATTGAATGATTATCTGAAATCCGGACGAAAAGATAAAACCTTTGTCACTGCATGTGCCGCTTTTTTCCCGAATGAGAAAGATCATTTTATCTTTGCAAGAGCCGGGCATAACATCCCACTGATCTATAGCCAGGAACATGATTGTACATTTCGTCTGAATACGAACGGATATGCTTTGGGTATGACCTCAACGGCCAACCTGAAGAAAGCTATGGAAGAGAAAAAGTATAAATTCATAGAGGGAGATAGTTTATTGCTCTATACAGATGGCTTGGTAGAAGCCAGAAATCATTTGGGTGAAGAGTATGGTGAAGAGAGGCTTGAAGGGCTCTTCTCGATCTATGGTTCTCTGCATGCCAAAACAATCACACAAAAAGTAAGGACTTCGATTGAACAGTTCATGGGAGATGAAAACCCGATTGATGACATCACTTTTACCACTGTTCATAAAAAAACTATCCCTGAGTCATCCCTCATTAAATCCCGGGAATCGGATGAATCTTAATAAAGTGATTATCTAGATTAACATCGGTTTAGCCTCCCGTGACCATTATGGGAGTGCAGTCCGTCACCTATTGTCAGGACGCCATCTAGAATACACCTCAGATTATCCTAACAGCAGCTTCGCCTTTTCAGCTATTTTTTCCGGGGTCAGGCCAAAATGATCATAAACCTGATCGTAAGGTGCTGAATGGCCAAAGGTATCTATTCCCAGTGCAAATCCATCACTACCGACCCATCGGTGCCAACCAAAAGTAGACCCGGCCTCTACAGAGATTCTTGCCTTCACAGTAGGTGGAATCACAGAGTCGATATACTCTTTTGATTGCTCTTCAAACAGATCGATGCATGGCAGACTAACTACCCGGGTTGATATTCCCTCTTTTTCAAGCCGTTCAGCAGCCCTGATTGTCAGATGGACTTCGGAGCCGGTCGAGAGCATCACCAGATCGGCTACACTACCACTCTCTTTTTTAATGACATATCCCCCTTTTTCAGCGCCGGTTGCACTTTCATATACAGAACGATCCTGTACAGGCAGTGATTGTCGGGTCAAAGCTAAGAGTGACGGGCCATTATCTCTCTCAATCGCACATTTCCAGCAGATAGCCGTCTCATTGGCATCAGCCGGACGATAGAGATGCACATTGGGAATCGCTCTCATAGCTGCCAAATGTTCAATGGGTTGATGTGTAGGGCCATCTTCACCCAAACCAATACTATCATGAGAGAACACAAAGATAGAAGGTATTTTAGAGAGTGCCGCTATTCTAATAGAAGGTTTGTTATAGTCTGAAAAGACGAGGAATGTCCCGCCATACGGAATCACACCGCCATGCAGTGCCAGCCCGTTCAGGGCAGCTGCCATACCGTGTTCTCGAACTCCATAGTGGATATACCGGCCTTTTCTATCGGATGCACTAAATATTCCTGAATCCTTAAAATCGGTATTATTGCTGCCGGTAAGGTCCGCAGATCCACCCATTAAATTTGGGATCTCTTTTGAGATGCTGTTCAGAACGGCTCCCGAAGCTTTTCTTGTTGCCATTCCTTTTTCATCAGCTTCAAAAACAGGGAGAATTTCATCAAAGTTTATTTTCAATTCTCTAGTAAAAAACTGTTTAAAAAGCACCCCATCATTTGGGTAGACTCGCTCATAATCCTTCAGTAGATTTTTCCAAGTCGATTCATCTTGTTCCCCCTTAGAAACAGCTTTTTTCATCTCACGGTTAACCTCATCAGAAATGAAAAATTTCTTTTCCGGATCCAGTCCGAGTCTTTTTTTGGTGAGTTTGATCTCTTCATCTCCAAGTGGTGATCCGTGAGAATCTGCAGTCCCCTCCTTGTTAGGACTACCAAATCCTATTGTTGTTTTACATTCAATAAGAGAGGGTGTACCCGTAGTTTGTGCTTTACGAATCGCTATTTCAATTTCCTCATGGTTGTGGCCATCTATCACCTGAACATCCCACCCGTACCCTTCAAAACGTTTGACTGTATGATCAGTAAATGAGAGATCCGTCGATCCATCAATCGAAATTTTATTCGAGTCATACAGATAGATCAGCTTCTTCAGCTTTAGATGGCCGGCTAAAGAAGCGGATTCGTGTGAGATCCCTTCCATTAAATCACCATCACTGACAATAGCGTATGTATAATGATCAATTATTTTATGATCATTTTTGTTGAATGTTGCAGCCATAAACTCCTCTGCTATAGCCATGCCTACACCGATCCCAAACCCTTGTCCCAATGGACCTGTGGTAGTCTCTACTCCGGGTGTCTGGCCAAATTCGGGGTGCCCGGGTGTTTGACTCTTATACTGACGAAAGTTTTTAAGCTCATCCAGTGGCAGATCATAGCCGGTAAGATGCAATAAAGAGTAAAGAAGCATCGATCCATGTCCGGCAGATAGAATAAATCTGTCACGGTCGTACCAATTAGGATTTTGTGGATTATGCTTCAAAAATTTTGTCCAAAGCACGTAAGCGACATCTGCCATCCCCATTGGCATTCCGGGGTGACCCGAGTTCGCTGCCTGAACGGCATCCATTGAGAGTGATCGAATCGTATTTACGCAGTTTTGTGCTGTTTGATTTTCTTGATCCATCAAATTAATAAGTGTTAAGGCTCATTTTGGGTACCCGAAAAGATAGGTAAGTTCATTACAAGGCAAAAGAAAATGCAAAAAAAAAGCCACCCTTTTTAAAAGGATGGCTTTAGAATTCGTTCAGAAAGATCAAAGATCAAGGAGTGTGTCCTGCACACTTCAATTCAAACTGTAACTCATGATTCGCCGGTTCAGTGAAATTGCCGTATCTGGCACTCTCAAATGCTGAACATGCAGCTGTGAAATTACCTTGTCCCTTTAGTGCTGTACCTAACTCGAAATAGATTTTCGCTTTATCAGCTACACCGCCTGTATGAAGGTTCAGAGCTCTTCTTGCACTTGCTTCAGCGTCACTCCAATTAGCACGAAGATTATAAATTTCAGCTAACCTGTAGTGAGATTCGTCAGAATCCGGGTCATAGTCCGGTACTCTTTGAAGAAGTTCAATCGCATCAGCATATCTTCTTTCATCAGCAAGGTTTACCGCTCTATAGATAAGTTCTTCACTGGCTCCGGATTGTGCATTCTCCAGCGTTCTGTTGTCGTTAACACGGCTTGCAACTTCAATTGCCATATCATACCATCGCATCCAGCCATCAACATCATCAGGAGTCATCTGTTTTTGAACGATACCTTTTTGATAATATGCAGCTGCATAGTTTGCATTCAAATTGATTGCATTATCGAGATCACTCATTGCATCAGAAAAATTATCTTGTCTGAAGTTTAAAATTGAGCGAACATAATAGAGCTGTGGTATTGCATTAGCTGCCTGCTGAGCAATTTGAGTATTATCAAATTCTGAAGCTACTTGTTCAGACTCTATATAATATTCAAGTGCATCATTTACAGATGATAACGTTCTGGAGCTCTGATAAGTCCTGTATGCATTAGATGCTCTGCTGGCATACAAACGTGGTAAACGTTCCTCAACTAACTCTATAATATCAGTCAATTCATTTTGCCTAGCCATCTCCAATGTTTCACGAAATACTTCGATCGCATCCGCATATTGGTCATTTCCGGCTAAATTATCAGCCTCATTGTAAAGTTGAACAGCTTGTGCTCTTATTTCTGTTTGTGCATTCACAGTTTGTGTAATGCCGATTAACATTACAAACAAAAATGTAAATAGTAGAGATAATTTATATGATTTCATTCTAACCTCGTTGATTATGGTTCTTTCTGAACTAAACGTGCTTAACTTAATGAAAATTTAAATACAAAGTCATTAAGAAATAGCGTATTAATGTAAAGTCCTTTTTTGGATAAATGTTTCTTCGTATTGAAAGTGCGATGTAAAGTATAAATACAAACATCAGTTTAAGCGAAAAACCGACTATTTTATATCGCGTTGCTCAGATTTTATTCCACGCTGCGTCAGCATAGTGAAATCAAAAACTTACGTTAATAAGAAAAATTGGGTTCCAGTTTACTGTTTTTATAAAAATCACAAATGTGTTTAATCGCCAAATCAGTATCATCAGTCAGATAAAATAGATCCGGATCATCTTTACTGACATATCCATCTTCAACCAGTTTTTCCTGGATCCAATCGGTTAACCCTTTCCAATGTTCTTTTCCAATCAACACAATAGGGATTTTTTCGATCTTTTCTGTCTGAATAAGTGTAATTGTTTCAAAAAGTTCGTCTAATGTACCAAAACCGCCCGGAAAAACGATAAATCCCTGAGCATATTTTACAAACATCACTTTCCTGACAAAAAAATATTTAAAATTTATCTCATATTCAGGGGTTACAAATTTATTGACTCCCTGCTCTTTCGGAAGATCAATACCCAAACCTACCGATTTTCCTCCATACTGAAAGGCCCCTTTATTGGCTGCTTCCATGATTCCGGGTCCTCCTCCTGTTATCACCCCAAATCCATTTTCTGAAATTCCTACAGCTGTTTTAACAGCCATCTCATAGTACTTGGAACCCGGTTTAAGTCGGGCAGACCCAAAAATTGAAATACATGGCCCTATTTTAAGCAGTGAGTCATAACCATCAACAAATTCACCCATAATCTTGAATACACTCCACAGATCATTTTGACTATTTTCATTGAATTGGTTTGAGGGTCTATTCTTTTCCGTAAAATATTTGGGTGATGTCATACTATCTATTTTTTATGAAGTGATACTTTAAGTGAAAGACCCGGTCTGCCATCTGCAATAATTGCCGGTCCAATCACAGTTCTTGCAGAAAGATCATCGGAAACATCAAAACTGCGCATATGAGCATAAACGTAAGCATCTAAAATATTTAAACCATACGCTAAGCCCATAACAACAAACATAAAATCTCTTCGATTACGAAAGCTGTCACGGCTCGACTGCAACTGATTTGGATTTATATTCCGAAGTCTCTCGGGTGTGGGGCCAAATCGAAAATCATTATCCTCATCCTGGTTTAAATTGTAGAATGCAGCTCTGTAATCGTGATATTGATTCGTAAGAAATACTGCGTACACACCTATCCCGGTAAACATTCCATAAATGATCGGAACCTTCCAGATCTGTCTGTTTTCAATTTGACCCCATCCCGGAATAATCATCGATTTAAACAGAACAGAGCGTGGTGATGGGAATTCCTGTTCTTCGGATTCAGCATCTTGGCTGTATTCATAATCGCCATTGCCAAAAATTCGATGTTCAAGAAGCCGATAGTCACTCTCAAGTAGTTGGCTTTGAGAGTGGGATTGCACAGTAGTTGTTATGCTAATCAGTATGAGAATACTAATCAGTTTCATCAAAAAATTGAATCAAACGTTCAAGATCATCATCAGAATAATACTCTATTCTAATTTCACCGCCTTTTCCTTTCTCTTTTATACTCACTTTGGTACTAAGTTTGTCTCTTAATTTTTTGGATAGACTATTCAGAAAAGGATCACGGTCGGCCGGTTTTGATTTTTTTGTATTCTGGACCGTTCTTTTTTCATAGGAACTAACCAACTCTTCGGTTTGGCGGACAGATAGCGATTTTGACAGGATACTCTTTAATATTTTCTTTTGATCCTCTTCACTCTTAACATTAATCAGCGCTCGGGCGTGTCCACTGGAAATACTATCATCGCGTAAAGCTGCCTGAACAAAATCCGGCAGTTGCAATAATCTCAATGTATTGGTAACTGTAGATCGGTTTTTACCCACCCTTTCAGCCACTTCCGTTTGTGTGTACGTACATTCATCTATGAGTCGCTGATAACCAAGGGCGATCTCGAGCGGGTTGAGATCTTCACGCTGAATGTTTTCAATTAGTGCAAAAGCGATGATCTCTTCGTCATTAACTTCCCTCACATAAGAGGGAATTTCAGAAATCCCAGCCAGTTTGGATGCTCTGAGCCTTCTTTCACCACTGATAAGTTCAAATCGTTTTTGTCCCAGATAACGGACTGTAATCGGCTGAATCAGCCCATGTTTAGAGATGGATGATGCGAGCTGTTCCAGTGCAGCTTCATTAAAATCTGTTCTTGGTTGATGAGGATTCGGGCGGATATGTCCAACCGGTATATTCAGAACAACGTTAACTCTCTCGGCAGGGTCGATGGGAATTGCCGTTTTTGTCTTGATTGCAGGTTTTTTTGACTCTCCGGACTCATTCTCATAATCCGGAAAAAAAGCGCCTAACCCTCTACCTAATACTTTTTTACTCATAACGACTCAATAGAGATTACGATTTTGATAATACTGCACTTGATTTCAAATACTTCTTATTGTTTTGAATAATCTCCCGTGCCAGTGACAAATAATTCTTGGCTCCTACACTGGAAGCATCATAAAGTATGGCAGGTTTTCCAAAACTCGGTGCTTCTGCAAGCCTAATATTACGGGCAATGATTGTTGAGAAAACTTTGTCATCAAAATACCTTTTCACCTCTTCCACAACTTGATTTGATAATCGGGTCCGGGTATCATACATGGTCAGAAGAACACCTTCGATATCCAACTCTCGATTCAGGTGCTGCCTCACTATTTTTATCGTATTCAAAAGTTGTCCCAATCCTTCCAAAGCGTAATATTCACACTGCACGGGAATCAGAACGGAATTTGAGGCTGTTAATGCGTTGATTGTCAGTAAGCCTAGTGATGGTGGACAATCAATAATAATAAAATCATATTTACTACTGACGTCTCCTATAGCCTTTAACAGTATTCTCTCCCGTTCATTTCTATCCACCATCTCTATTTCAGCACCAACCAGATTGATATGTGCCGGAACCAAGTCCAGATAGGGCATCTCCGTCTCTTTAATAGCAGACTGCATATCAACTCCACCAACCATGACTTCATAGATGGAGTTTGTGACCGTTTTGGGTTCAATCCCCAGCCCAAAGGTACTATTGCTCTGCGGATCGATATCGATAATAAGTGTGGGGTGTTCTATAACCGCTAAACTGGCAGCTAAATTTACAGCTGTTGTCGTTTTACCGACCCCACCCTTTTGATTTGCAATGGATATTATTTTTCCCATTCTTTCTTAAGGAATTTTGATTTCTGACTCATAGGAATATAACCCAAGCCTTAAAGGTAACCAAAAGAAGTTATACACATTCAATGGTGGAAAACTTTAAAATGAACCACTCTATGTTAATATTTTTAATTAGTTTACAATACAGAAACCAACACTATCTTCTACTTCCGGTCAAATGAAGATTTTGTCTGGCCGTCACAGATTGGGTCGGATTGGTAATAGGTGTGAGTTTTTGGTAGCTCTGCCTGAAAATTGAGTCTGCATATGAAGCTTCACTACCATAAAGTCCATCTTGAAAATGCAATACATCATTTTCATCAACCCAAGGCATCAATTGTCCATTTTCAGTGTCTCTTGCTGAATTACTTATAGAAGCAGGCATTACATTTTGAATAGATCCTATAGATGCAGTTTCTGAGTTATCGGATACGTCATTGGTGCTATCTCCGAATAGAAAAAATCCAAAGGTTAATCCCAACATAAGAATAGCAGCTGCACTATAGATCGCAAATTTTTGGGCCTTTTTATTTCCGGTTTTTGTTTTTCTCTTCTCTAACGTTTGTAGTATTGCATGGATCACTTCGCCCGGAGGCTGAACAGCGTCCATTTCTTGAAGTTTTGTTGAAATTTTACGCAGTGTTTCAACTTCAATCAGTAAGTTTTCATCATTCTTTAGATCCCTTTCAAATTCCAACTTCTCTGATGGATCCATTTCATTATAAAGATATGCTACACTTCTAATATTTTTATCACTCATACACTGTTTGATTCCTTCTCATGTTCTTCATCGAACATTTTACGAAGATTAATCAACGCATATCTCATTCTACCAAGTGCAGTGTTAATTGATACATCTGTGAGCTCTGCAATCTCTTTAAAGGGCATTTCGTAATAATGACGTAACATGACTACCGTTCTCTGCTCTTCAGGTAAATTCGATATGTGCTTTAATAAACTAGATGTTGACTCTTCGAGCTCAAGTTTTTCTTGTTGCCCTATGGAATCCTCATCCGGCAATCTTTCATAAAAGTCGGTTTTTGATTCTTTGTCGTATGAGCCCTTAACGTCTACAAATCGTTTTTGTTTTCTGATATGATCAATTGTTGCATTATGTGCGATTCTCATGACCCAGGCAATCCATTTCCCCTGTTCATTATAGGTATCATCCATCTTTGTGATCACTTTGGTAAACGTCTCCTGAAAGATATCATTTGCCGTTTCACGGTTCTGTATCATACTAAAGATATATGAATAGATTTTTGCTTGGTGACGATTCATCAATTCTCTAAAAGCAAGTTGATCATCTTTTTTTCTGAAAAGATGTACCAAGTCCCTGTCGGCCATCTGCTCGTAACTTTGCGGTATGTGATCTGAGTTCTTGAGTCTCATAATAATGCAATTATATAAATACAGTGTTTAATGTCAAAACATATTCGAAGATTTCTTCATTCATTTCTAAAAGAAGTTACCACTCATATGTATTTACGCAATTCCTATGCAATTGGACTGTAAAACAACCAATTCTTTGATTTAATCTAAATCAGTTCTCTGAATTATTCTATCACATCTTCATGTTAGATGTTTCACAAAACTATTGCTGAAAATAGTTGTAAACATTCAGTCCAATCTTTTTACCTAAAAAATCCTGCAGAGTTTCAGGATTGCTCTCTTTTATTTTTTTTACGGATCCAAACTCTTTCAGAAGTGCCTCAGATTTCTTCTTCCCCACACCCGGTATTTGGGTTAATTCTGTTTGCAGAGTCCTTCCGGATCGTTTTTGTCTGTGGTATGTTATCGCAAATCGATGAGCTTCGTCGCGGGCCATCTGTAAAAGTTTTAGTGCCGGAGATATTTTTGGAATCATCACGGGGTCTTGTTGCCCCGGTAAAAAGACCTCTTCAAGCCTTTTTGCCAACCCTGCAATTTCACTGTGACCCCAAAAATCGATCTCCTTCAGTGCGTCTATGGCAGCGTTCAACTGTCCTTTACCGCCATCAACCAAAATAAGGTCAGGAGGTTGAAGCTTCTCCTTTTTAATTCTTGAATATCTGCGTATAAGAATCTCTTTCATCGATGCGTAGTCGTCCGGACCAACCACCGTTTTGATTGCAAACTTTTTATATTCACTTTTTCGAGGTTTTCCATCTACAAAACTTACCATGGATGCAACCGGATCGGTGCCCTGTGTATTTGAATTATCAAAACACTCAATACGGCGCGGTAGTCTATTCAGATGAAGGTACTCTTTCAGATCTTTGATCGCTTTAGGAATACGATCTTTTTCTGCTTTCTCCACTTCAATCAATCGTTCGCCCAGCTTATGCCGTGCATTGGAGATTGCCATCTCTACCAACTGTCTTTTTTCGCCTATTTTAGGGATCAAAATCGGTACTTTTTTACCATGTTGTTCCCATAGAAACTCCCTTAAGGGTTCATCATCGACCATTTCATCACTTAGATGTACCTCATCCGGGGTTATCCAGGCTCCCTTCTGATAGGATCCTGTGTAATAATCCTCAACAAATGACTGCATCATTGTCGGTTTATCCAACTCATCAATATTTTTCAAAAAACGGTGGAATTTGCCAATCAATTTACCCTCACGTATCCTGAATAGTACTCCACACGCCTCACCAAGGTCTCGATCCACATCGATGGCAAACAGGTCTCTGTCCAGCTTTTTGTTGTCTACAATCTTCATTTTTTGATTGTATTTCTGAAGTGAAACCAAACTGTCTCTCAATGCAGCCGCCTGCTCATATTCCAGGGCCTGGGAGGCAATCTCCATCTCCTCTTTAATTTCTCTCATCAACCCTTCTGTTTTACCGCTTAGCAGTCTTTCAACCTTCTGAATCGTTTCTACATATTGATCCTGCTTCCAATCGCCGGAACAGTTTTGTAAATAATCTTCAAAGCAGGAGTGCCATTTAGGTATCCCCCTTGATTTATCGATCAACTTTGGTGAAACAGCACAAGTACAGAGATCAAATGTCTTTCGGATCGTTTCCAGCATTCGTCGCATATGCCCTACATGATCATAGGGACCAAAATATTTACTGCCATCATTGATCACCGTCCTTGTCGGATATACTCTCGGTTTATCATCATCCGTAATACAGATATAGGGATAGGACTTGTCATCCCTGTACATAATATTATAACGGGGTTGATGGCGTTTGATCAGATGATTTTCTAAAATCAATGCCTCAGCCTCTGAATCAGTTACGATAATTTCTAAGTCAGCAATTTTGCTAACCATGACGCGTATTCGTCCGTCATGATTCTTTGACTCCTGAAAATAGGATCTGACTCGATTTCTAAGCTTCTTTGCCTTACCTACATAGAGGTATCTTCCCTGTTTATCCTTAAATTGATAAACACCCGGCTGATAAGGCAGATTTGTAACTTTTTCTTCTAATGAAATAGACATAGCTAAATGGTAAGTTTAAGAAAAAGCAAATACAATGGATAAACTCATTTTTGACTAGAAATTCTTAATAGATCCACGCTCGATGAAAACCACAGGTACTAATCCTGATTTGGAGATACTGTTTGAAGACAATCATCTATTAGCTGTATGTAAACCTGCAGGTGTGTTATCTCAAGAAGATCGAACCGGTGATCCTGATATATTGACACTTGGTAAAGAGTATCTAAAAAAGGAGTATAAAAAACCGGGAAATGTCTTTTTAGGACTACTTCACCGACTCGATAAACCGGTTTCCGGTGTCATGATTTTGGCAAAAACGTCAAAATCTGCAGCTCGAATCAGTGAACAAATTCGTCAACGTTCTATTAAAAAAAGTTATCTGGCCGTAGTTCAGGGGGATCCGCAAGATTTTAATTATTTAACACATCACCTGCTCAAAGATGAAACCACGAACCGTGTCACTGTTGTCAATGAACGTAGCAAAGGGGCAAAACGAGCGGAACTCATGTATCAAACGGTGGAAAGAAAAAATGGTATGGCTCTATTGAAAATAAAATTGATTACCGGGAGGGCTCATCAAATACGAGTGCAGCTCTCAGAAATGAATCTGCCCATTTTGGGTGATAAAAAATATGGATCAAATGGCATTCATAACATTGCCCTTCACGCCCATGAAATTGAATTCAGCCATCCCACTCTCAAAAAAACCATTTCTATTGAAGCAATACCACCTTTGGGCGAACCGTGGTCTTTTTTTAAGATGTAAACATTATGTAACACAGGTTATCAGCCAACGTCTTGAATAATTGTTACATATTATTCCTTTTTTTTATAATGCTTGAATGGTTGCAATTCAAAAAATGTTTATCTAGGTGATATAGGAGCTTTAACATCAATTTGTACGGAATATACACTCTCATTATCAAATAATGATGAAAGATTTAACGAAAGAAGAAGCACGTTGGGTATTACCTGCTGTTGTTGATAACGAGGCAACGGAAGAGGAGAGACTTGCTTTTTTCACCTTCATCAAAAAGGATCCTGAGGTTAAAAAGGAGTACAAAGATGCTCTCTTAATTAAAAAAACACTCGCGACTGCAAATTTGCGAAAAAAAGCTCCGGATCATCTCAGAAAAGCAGTCATGAAGTCGATTGAAGAGCTTAAAGATGAGAGTGCATCCACCGATAAAAAGATACAATCTATACCCACACCGATCTATTCTGATACCCATTCTACAAAATGGTTACGCTATCTGTCTGCAGCTGCTGTCGTACTGTTTATCTCACTGGTCACACTGCAACTTTTAGATCGATCAACCGGTGGTGCTTCCAATGATTATAATGTCATTGTTGAAAATATGGCTGCCGAACACTTTATCAATAGTGGTGGAGAACTGATAGAACCCCATTTCAGTACAAATCTGACAGATGAGGCAGAAGCTTACTTACGGGATCATTTTGGAATGCAAATCACTATTCCGACTCTGGAAGGTGCTGAATTTGCCGGAATTGTGATGGCCGAATTCGTCGATAATTTTCAAACACCTCTGCTCGAGTACAGTCAACAAAGTATTGGTGAAACCATCTATCTTTTTGTCTTTGATATGGATCAGGTTCAGCAGCACAAAACATTAGTCAGACATGGTGCCGCCGCTGAAGCGTGTAAAAAGAGCGAAGATTTTTATGTAGCCGTTATTAATGAACATCATGTTGTATCCTGGCTCTGGGATAATACGTGGTATTCAGCCATATCTAATCACAATGGATATGATTTAGCAGCGCTTGTGGAGCCGTTGAATTATAGTAGGTGAATTTAGGCAGAACGCAGCGTTCTGCCTAAATTCACCTATCCAAATTCTCGGGCAATTTCTTCGACGCTTTTGCTCCCAGTTCACGTAGCATCTCTGCTTGCCGAACTAAACTTCCGGAACCCTCACTCAGGCGATTCAGAGCTTCATCATAACTTTTTTGTGTCTGCTGTATGCGGCTCCCAATATCTTGCAAACTTTCAACAAAGAGTACAAATTTATCATAAAGAGCCCCTCCACGAGAAGCGATCTCCATGGCATTTTTATTTTGATACTCCTGTTTCCACACATTATCAATGGTAGCCAGAGTAGCCAGTAGTGTGGTTGGACTCACAATGATAATATTCTGATCAAATGCTTCATTATAGAGATCCGGATCGTATTGCATAGCCAAGCCAAATGCCGGCTCAATAGGAATAAACATCAACACAAAATCCGGGCTCTTGAAACCATGAATCTGTTCGTAGCTCTTCCTTCCAAGGCCCTTCACATGACCTCTTAGAGATTGAATGTGCTGCTTAAGGGATCGCTCCTGATCTGCGATATCCTCCGTAGATGAGTACTTCTCATAAGCTGTCAGAGATACCTTGGAATCAATTACCAATCTCTTATCGTCTGGAAGATGAACGATAACATCGGGTTGAAGCCTTTTCCCATCTTCAGTTGTTGTACTCTCCTGAGTATCATACTCATGTCCTTTCCGAAGTCCCGATTTTTCCAGTATTCGCTGCAGGATCACCTCACCCCAATTTCCCTGCTGCTTAGAATCTCCTTTTAGTGCTTTGGTCAGATTTTTCGCTTCCTCACTCATTCGTTGATTCAACTCTTGAAGTGTCTTCAGATGTTGATCCAATGCCCCCCTGCCCTTCAGGTCTTCTTTGTGATTATCCTCTACCCTACGCTGGAACTCAGATATTTTCTCACCCAATGGCTTCAACAGTTCATCCAGTTTCTCTCTGTTCTGTTCTGTGAATTTTTTAGATTTCTCTTCCAAAATCTCATTGGCCAGATTTTTAAACTCATCCCGGAACTGTTTTTGCAAATTCTCCAGCTCACCTTTTTGCTCGGATAATCTCTCCTGTAGATGCCTGTATTCGATTCGAAGTGCCGCCAACTCTTTTTCGGCTTCGGCAGAACGTCTCGATTCCTCCTCCACTTTTAACTCCAACTCACTATTCACAGTGGCCAAATTATCATTTCGCTCTTCCAGTCGGGATTGACCTGATTTAGCAATGAAATGTGCCAAAGCATATCCTACTAAAAAAAGGATGATAAACAGTATCCACACAGTTGGTTCCATAATCGAATCTTCAGCTTTAAAATGATTTTATCAGAAGATAAATGATATGGGTGACAACTTCTGTCATCTCTTAGAAAAGAATTTTTAACAGGTTAAATTATTCTAAACCGACCAAGACATCTCGACACACTTCGTCGCCGTTCGGCTCCTGCGTTGCTCGATGTGACGTGGAAGGGACTGTTTTATAAATCAGCACAATCCGTCAGTTCTACCCTTCCTTCAGGCTCAAGACAAGCAGTAGCAGAGAATATCTAAACCCCACAATCCGTCAGTTCGAGCGCAGTTCCGACGCTTTTTGTCGGGACGTAGTCGAGAACTCCCTTTTCCATAACTGTACAGTAAAAAGAAGCGAGAACTCCCCTATCCAAATACATCTTTTATCTTCGAAAAGAAGCTTTTTTCACGATTTTCGGCACTGATCGGATCAAAATGTTCATTTCCCTTAAGTGCTTCAATATGCTTTTTCTCCTCTGAAGTCAGATCTTTTGGAATATAAACTTTCATATTGATGAATTGATCTCCTTTGCCGGAGTTATTCAACCCATTGATACCCCTCTCTTTCATTCTGAGAAGTTTTCCGGGTTGCGTTCCCGGTTCTATTTTCACTTTTGCTTTTCCTTTGAGAGTAGGTACTTCGAATTCTGTTCCCAGAATGGCATCCGGAATGCTGATCATTAAATCGTAATAAATATCATTACCCTCACGCTGAAAATGCTCATGTTTTTTCTCCTCGATCAGGACGATCAGATCTCCGGGTTGTCCGCCTCTTAGACCGGTATTCCCCTGTCGTCTCAATGTAATATAATTCCCATTGGCCACACCGGAAGGGATATTAACCTTGATTTTTTCGTCACTTTTATAACGTCCTTCTCCGCTGCATTTAGAGCATTTATTCCGAATGATTTTACCTTCACCGGCACATGACGGACATGGCTGTACGTTGACAAATTGACCAAACATCGTTCGGGATACTTGCCTCACTTCACCGGTTCCGCTACATGTAGAACAGGTCTCAAAATCCTCATCTGTTTCGGCGCCCGTTCCTCCGCAAGAGTCACACTCTATATGTTTTTTCACTTTTAGAGTTTTCTCCACTCCAAATGCGATCTCCTCCATGGTAAGGCCAACCTTCAATTTCATATCTGAACCGGGCCGGCCGCTTCCTCTTCTGCCCCTGGATCGACCCTGGCCGAACGGATCTCCTCCGCCGAAAATATCACCGCCAAATATATCACTGAATCGGCTGAAGATATCCTCGAAATCAGCATTCCCATAACTACCTGCGCCGCCATATCCACCACCATTTACGCCGGCATGACCAAATTGATCATATCGCTCTCTTTTTTGGGGATCTCTGAGCACATCATACGCTTCTGACGCTTCTTTAAATTTCTTTTCTGCAGCATCATCCCCTTTATTTCGATCCGGATGATACTTCATGGCCAGTTTTCGATAGGCTTTTTTTAATTCAGCTTCATCGGCCCCTTTGTCGACACCTAAAATTTCGTAGTAATCTCTTTTTGACATAAATAGTTGTTATTCGCTTACAATTACTTTTGCATGGCGCAAGGTTTTATCCCCCATTATATATCCGTTTTCAACAATTTGCAGAACGGTATCACTTTGAACACTCTCATCTTCCGGTTTTTGTCTCAGCATCGCATCGTGTAAATTGACATCAAAAGGAACACCGACCTCATCGATACGTTTTACATTGTGTTTTGCCAAGATGTCATCAAACTTATTGGCCACCATTTGAACCCCTTCTAAGTAGGGTGATTCACCGCTGGCATTTTTCATTGCCTCCAAAGTTCTAAGAAGATCATCACTGATCGGTAAAAATTCAGTGACAGCAGATTCACGTGCAGTCTGGAAGATCATCTCTCTATCCCTGTTCAGACGCTTTCGCATATTGTCCATCTCAGCTGCCTTTCGAAGTTGAGTATCTTTAATCTGCTCTATTTCATTCTCAAGTTCCCTGATTCGCTGCTGTTGATCTTCAATCAGTTGGTCCGATTCATCAACATTTTCAGTCGCGTTTGTGTCAGATTCTGCTCTATCCAACTCTTCAGCAAGATCCGCATCATTCTTTTTGTTCATTTTTGATTTTTTTCCTTTAGCACTCATTTCTTTCATTCTCAATGTTGTATTTGACAGTAGTCAATCCACTTTATTTTTATATAAACTATCCATACGATAGCGTTTGAAGCAAATAACATGCCACGAAACCCTCTTTAGAAAGATTCTGACAATGTTTCGCAGTAAGGGTATTCTATTCTTTCTCGAAAAAGAATTCGATCAGGTTTCCGTCGGGATCGGATGCGAATAAAAAACGCCCTTTTTTTCTGTTGGATGGTCCGCTGAGGATGGTTACCTCTTTATCCCGAAGATATGTTGCCATCTCATCAACCTCTTCAGATGAATTCAGGTAAAACCCAAAATGGTCGACCCGAAAATCTCTGGAATTTGGATCGTAGCTCGTTTCTGCTTCAACGATAACCAGAGTGTCCTCCTCTCCGATTTTATAAACAGCCATGCTCTGGCCCATTTTTCGTATCAGTTCAAAACCCAGTACTGAGCCATAAAATTCTTCTGAACGATCGATACGATTTACTCTGATGGTAATGTGGTTAATGCCTGAAGGTTTGAAATTCATTTTTAGTAAAAAGTAATAAGTGAAAAGTGAAAACTTAGAAATTACATTATCATGTAAACAAAGAGGTAGAACTGTGATTCGGACTCATCATTAGACAGTTTCAATGAAATGACCTTATTTTTATGAATAGAAGATAAGGATATCCACTCTTTGAAAAAAAAGTGTGACAGCAAATAATTAACAGGTCAAAATCTTGTATTTACAATATTTGTAAAATCAGACCCAAAGGTATATGTGATTGCTATAGAGGTGCTAAGTGAAAAATCTGTAGCCAATTCTCTCTGTCGCAACAATATATCTTCAATGGATGCCCCACCTGCAGGCAGAGATAGTTGATCCTGAATCATTTGAAAATTGCTACTGAATCGGAGTGAGAGCCCCTCTCGGATTCGAACGGATATACTCCCAAAAAATGCAGCCCGTCTAAATGCTGCATCATGGAAATAGTGAGAACCTATAATACCACCGGATATACTTCCCCATGGTTGCAGAATGTTAACGGACCCCCTCAATTGATGATTTAATAGATGTTCTTCTTCAGCACCATAGATTGTCATATCAAAATAGTCGACATAAGTATACCCTATTTGATACTGAAGAGTTATTGCTCTACGGGTGGCTTCACTGTAAGGAAGAAAACTGTATTCAATACCCGGATTTACTTCAATTCGGTGGCGTAAATTTCTATCATTTCTAGTTAGATAAGTAGCGAACAGTCCGGCAGACCAGTGTTCATCTATGCTTTTTATGGCATAACTGTCAATACCGTGTCGCTGTATGGAACTTCGGATCGGATCGTTATCATCCCTTCTTATTTCAACAAGAGTATAATTAAAATATGGTCTGAATCTTATTTTCCACTCCTCCGTTACACGGTCAGCAAAAATCCCCCATCTGGAGTCAAAATCGGTCCGGTTAGACTCTAATCCTAAGCTAACTGAACCCAAATAGGCTTCAAATACCCAAAAATCCCAAGGATCACCAATGACATCCAGCTCCACTTCCTGATCCAGGTCAATATCATCATAGATCAAACTAAATCGATTGGATAAAGGTGTTTGACTCATATAGGGTAGAAGGGCAGATCGAATTAATGAAGTAATCTCATCCCGGGTTTCGCTCTGGGTATTATCTCTAGATGCCAAATAATTCAGTTCAAAACTGATCTCAGAAAATGATCGTAATCCAATAAATGAAAGCTCATACGCTATCGACCCTCCGGAAGTGGGTACACGGGTGATAAAAATATGAATATCTGCTGACCCGGGATCTCTAACATAACTTATAAAATTGATCTCTCTTCTGATGTGATTGTAATCGCAAAAATTACAATCTAAATAAACGGATGGTGCCCTGTTCATTCTTTGAACCTGATTCTCAATACTCTCTGCTTCAGTCTGCTGCTCCTGTGCAATGAGCCGATCCGTTGTTAAAACCAGTACTCCCAGCAAAAGAATAGTGATGGTTTGAAATTTTAGGAGTGAGTACATTTTGGCTTTATTCAATGTGGGATTTAGATTTTATTAAAAAACTCTATTTGATAAATAGTTTCAAAAAGGGGCCCCTTTTTTACTTACTTTTATGCCCAATTTAAAGGTACATTTTTTTCAGATCTATATTTAAAGCTCCAATATCTTTTAACATTCTAAAAGGGAATCACATATTGGATTAGTGATCATTAACGGCAGTAGAGGAGTGAGAAGGCAGAAGGATTTCTCACAACGTCATTCATCACTCACAACGTCATCCCGGCCGAAGAGCCGGGAACTCCAAACGTTGTTCTGGAGCTGTCCACCAACAAAGCTCGGAGATCCCGGATTTACCATTCTAAGCTCATCATTTTGTCAATGACCAAAAGCTTTGGATAAGTCGTGACTGTTTCAGTGTCCGGGATGAACTGTGCTTAAAGTCAAGCAGCCAGAGCTTTTTTTCCATCAAAATGCTCAGCCGATGTTCCCACTGCAAATGCCTGTCGTAAAAGTTTATGAGCTAATGCAATCTTAATAACTTTC
>Ga0222673_1000187_pt1 | contig 37114 bp, 39 predicted proteins | sample AntAcemetagen801_FD_179845 | JGI IMG/M metagenome (GOLD analysis project Ga0222673, IMG submission 179845) | Saline water microbial communities from Ace Lake, Antarctica - #801 | ecosystem: Environmental > Aquatic > Non-marine Saline and Alkaline > Saline | place: Antarctica: Ace Lake...
AAGCTTTGGAACAAGAATTAACACAGAAAACTCGGTCACTTTCAAATAAAAATATCATCTCTCTCCACGACGCTTGGTATTACTTTGCTGAAGATTTTGGACTGAACCTCGTGGGAACATTTGAGCCATCAGCAGCAGAAGAGCCTTCACCACGATATTTGGCAGATCTTAAAGCAAGAGTTGAAGAGTTCAACGTGTCTACACTCTTTATTGAGCCCCAACTATCGGTCAACTCTGTTCAGGCATTTGCAAACGATCATAACTTAAGTATTGCTGTTATTGACCCACTTGGAGGTATTGAAGGTAGAAATAGTTATATTGAGCTTATGCGTTATAACATCGACCAAGTTGTAAAAGCCCTTAGTAAATAAATAAATGAATACAAATGTTATAGAAGTTAATAATGTTTCCTTTGGATATGAAAAAGGAAATGAAGTCGTAAAAGATGTATCTTTTACGATTCCTGAAAAATCCATAACAATGCTTATAGGTCCAAATGGTTCGGGTAAGACAACACTTCTAAAGATTATGGTCGGCTTACTTGAGCCGACTCGTGGTGATGTAAAAGTGTATGGAGATAAACCAAAAAATAAACGAGGTAATGTTGGATACGTTCCCCAAAAACTTTACTTCGATCAGACGTTTCCTATAACAGTTATGGAATTTCTGCAATTCTCTCATAAAGGGGCAGGGGATGATGTAATTGAGGCTTTAGAGAGTTTAGGAATTCGGGAACTTTCCCAGTCACTTATCGGCACTTTATCGGGCGGGCAACTACAACGTGTTTTGATTGTAAGAAGTCTGCTTGGAAAACCAAAAATACTTTTTCTTGATGAACCCGTAAGTGGAATCGATGTGGGCGGAGAACAGAGTTTTTACGAACTTATAAAAGATATCCAGAAAAAACACAACGTAACCGTGGTTATGGTGTCTCACGAAGTACACTTGGTTTCGAGAATAGCTGATCAAGTTATTTGTATTAATAAAGAAATGCTTTGTAGCGGAGAGCCTGAAAAAGCACTATTACCTGAGGTGGTCGAAAAGTTATATGGTAAAGATGTTTCTTTGTACAAACATCATTGTTAAATATTATGTTTGAAATACTACAACTAGAATTTATGCAAAGAGCATTTATAGCCGGTATAATCCTAGCACCACTTCTGTCTGTCCTCGGATCTTTTGCTACATTACGAAAGATGTCATTTTTTGCAGATGGAATTGCCCATGCCTCTCTTTTAGGAGTCGCGCTAGCAATTTTGGTAGGCATAACCCCTTTCAATGGAGCTTTGGTTGTTGGAGTCCTCTTTGGAGCACTAGTATTTTTGCTTGAGAGATATACCAAGCTTGCCTCCGACGCAGTGATTGGAATTCTTTTCACCACGGGATTAGCACTAGGGATTATTATTATTTCTCTTCAACCTGGGTATCAACCCGATCTTATTAGTTTTCTTTTTGGAAATATTCTTGCAATTACATGGGGTAATGTTTGGGTCATACTTCTCCTTTCAGTGATAATTCTCTCTGTAGTATTTTTCTTGTTTCGACAAATCACTCTTTTATCACTTTCAGAAGAATTGGCATGGACATCAGGTATATCAACAGGATATCTTAATCTCTTTTTCTACATCCTGATTTCAATTTCGGTAGTGCTGGGAGTAAAACTTCTTGGGATTATTTTAGTAAGTGCCTTACTTATCACTCCACCGGTTACAGCAAAACTGATAACACACTCATTTCGGTCGTATATCTTTTTTTCTGTTGTGTTTTCCTTACTAGCATTTATAGGGGGTCTTTTCTCATCTTACTACTTTGACTTTCCTTCAGGTGCTTCAATTGTTGTATCGGCAACTACTATCTTTGTTATCATATTAATACTAAAGACATTATTTTATGCTCAAGGTTTTCTTCAAAAGAAATAGATTGGAAAAAGTAGGTATTTCCGTACTCCTTTTTATAGCTTTTGCCGTACCCTTTTTTGTATCTGCTCAAGAAATTCACAATGACTATCAAGGTACTTTTCATGGGAAAGTCGTTGAAATTGTAGACGAAGAAATCCGCGAAATCCCAGGTACTGGTACTGAACATTTATTTCAGACAATTCGAGCAAAAGTTTTAGATGGTCCAAAAGAAGGAGAAATTATAACTATAGAGAATGACTATTTGGAGCTTGATAAGGGAGATAAGTTTTATTTTAACTACAATATCTACATCGACGGCAGAGAAAGTTACGGAATCACAAATATAGATCGCAAGGGTTCCTTATTGCTTCTTACATTTATATTTATTGGAATAATTATTGCTTTTGGTAGGTGGCAGGGAGTTAGGTCTCTTGTTGCACTGGCAGGAAGTTTCTTGGCAATTATTTTCATTCTTTTACCTGGAATATTAAATGGCTGGAATCCATTGCTTGCAAGTTTTTTGGTTGCAGGTGGGATATTATTTCTAGCAATTTTCTTCACTCATGGGTTTAATCGTGAATCTACTGTTGCTTATGCAGGAACCATGATTGCAGTTGTATTGGCAGGATTGTTCGCAGTGTTTGCAGTACACATTACTGATCTCTCTGGATTTGCTTCTGACGAGACAGTTTATTTAAACTTTAATACTGGTGGTACTCTGAATTTCACCGCTTTGTTGCTCGGAGCTTTCATAATAGGTTTTCTTGGTGTACTTGATGATATTGCGGTAACACAGGCGGCGGTTGTTTCTGAATTATTTAACAGTAATCCTAATATGAAGAGAAAGGAGGTTTATAAACGTGCTATGAGGGTTGGTCGTGAGCACGTTGGAGCTTTGGTTAATACACTTGTTCTTGCCTATACGGGTGCATCACTGCCTCTATTACTTTATTTTAAAATTGGTCCAGCAAGTTTTACAACTACAATTAATCTGGAGATATTTGCCACCGAAATTGTACGAATTATTGTAGGTAGTACAGGATTGATATTAACTGTGCCAATAGTAACATTTTTAGCTGTTAAATATTTAAAGGGGTATAAATCGAAACACCTTGACGGTCATGTGCACACTCACTAAAGATATCTTTGTGCTATGATAACTATGCAACCAACTTCACAAGTCGTCTTTTCTAATGACCGTCTCGGACAATTCAAGGCGACTTGAGTTGGTTGCACCGGGGCGGTCATTTGAGTTTTATACCGACGAAAACAAAACCAAAAATTTCCTTTCAATTTTTTGCGGCTCCCCCCTGCACCCCCCGCCGTTTTTTCTAAGGAGAGGAAATTTTTGGTTTTGGTTCGCGACCAGAGGGAGCGCGAGGCGCGCAGATGTTAGCGTTACCACATTATCGGAGCGTAAGAGAAAGTTTAGAGCCACCACGCGCTCCGCGCGTTGCGAGTTAATCAATCGCTTCGCGATTGGAAATAAGTTCGAGCAAAGGTTATGATTTCATCACAGAGGCATGAAACGAAAATCTCCTGCAGTTATTTAACTGCAGGAGATTTTCGTATAGAAAGCAAACTGCTTTGCTTTCGTGCCTCTGTGACAAGCGGAACCTTATGTTTGCTATTCCTAATGCAAACATTGGTGAGCTCGGGTAGGAGCCACTTATGAGCGTGAGCGAATTAGTGAGCTGACACCATGACATTAAAATTGGAGTAGCCCGCTTACAGCGGCTGTTCAGGTTGTGTGATACATTTTTTCGTCACCTCAAAATGTATCGACGACCTTCTAAATCAGTACCCCGTACTGATTTAGCCCCGTAGGGTTCACTAAATTGATCTGATACAATTATCCTCATGCATAAGTATAAATACCTCATTCAGCAAGGAATCAAAGAACCTCTAGAAAGCGTACAATTCCACGGTGCGGTGCCGTTTGAACGATTCGTCATGTTGAAGAAAGATACAGTGGAAGGTGATGGTGGTATTAAAATTGTCACACACGTTTTAAAGAATGTGCCGGAGAAAATTGATCCATATTGTGAACTCCATTTTCATGATTTTGACGAAATTAATTTAATTTTAAGTACAAACAATCTGAAGTATCGCGTGCAGCTTGAGGATGAGGAGTATATGGTCGATGCGCCGTCGACAATATATTTTCCAAAAGGAGTACGGCATGCCTCGGAAGTAGTTTCAGGTGAGGGGGTGATGGTGACCATACTTTTCACCAAGGATTATAAAGCACAACAATAATGCTATATGAGAGACGGTGATCAACAACCAATGGTACTGAGCTTTTTCAAAGTGCGAGTTGCTTGGGCGTTTGTTGCACATATTTCAATTATTGGTTTTTTTGTCTTAGGTTGGTTGGTGACGCCAAATGTCGTGTTGTCCCAAGAGATACGAGATGAGTATCGTGGTACATGGCACGGGAAGGTTGTGGATGTACTCGATGAAGAAGTGCGCGTCATTCCGGGGACCGACACAGAACACCTTTTTCAGACGATACATGCCGAAGTGTTGGACGGACCAAAAGAAGGAGAGATTATCACGATAGAGAACGATTATCTCGAACTCGATGCTGGTGATAAGTTTTATTTTAATTACAACGTATATTCCGATGGTAGTGAGACGTACGGGCTCGTGAGTATTGACAGAAAAGACGCGCTCTTCTTGCTCATCGCGATATTTATTGGCGCAATCATTCTCTTTGGTGGGCGACAAGGTGCCCGCTCACTCTTAGCGCTTGCGGGAAGTTTTTTTGCCATCTTCTATATATTGATGCCGGGGATCCTTGGTGGGTGGAGTCCGTTGTTAGCGAGCATCTTGGTTGCCTCAGGAATACTTTTTGCGGCCATATTTTTTACGCACGGTTTTAATCGAGAATCATTGGTTGCGTATACGGGGACAATGATTGCTGTTTGTCTGACCGGATTATTCGCGGTTTTTGCGGTACACCTGACCGATCTGTCTGGTTTTGCAGACGAAGCGGCGACATATCTGAATTTCAATACGCGCGGTACGCTCGATTTTACTGGACTTCTCTTAGGTGCAATCATTATTGGGGTACTCGGGGTCCTCGATGATATTGCAATCACACAAGCAGCAGTGGTCACCGAACTCTATCAAAGTAATGCGTCGTTAGGCAGGAGGGAGGTGTATCGAAAAGCACTGCGTGTTGGTCGTGAGCATGTCGGCGCGTTGGTGAATACGCTCGTGCTCGCGTACACGGGCGCTTCACTTCCACTTCTCCTCCATTTCTACATGACGTCTTCGAGTGTGAGTATGGCGATCAATACGGAATTATTTGCTACTGAAATTGTGCGGACGATTGTGGGGAGCATTGGCCTGATATTGGCAGTACCAATCGTGACGCTCCTTGCGGTATTTTATCTGAAAGGGTACACGCCAAAACACGGACACACTCACGCACACCATCACTAGTTTGACCTGACCTGATTCCAGCATTAAATGTTGGCGGTGTTGAATTGCGTATTGAGAAAATCTCAGAAAAAATAATTCACCCACTATCATATATGATAGTGAAAAATGGAGTGACTTTAGCATTAAAACGAGAGAGAATGTCCTGAGAAAACTTGTTTGCTTGCGTATCGCAATGACAGGTGGAGCCTTATATTTGCTATTCCTAATGCAAACATCGGTGAGCCCGGGGAGGAGGTGCTTATGCGCGTAAGCGAATTAAAAAAAGTGGGACCATCTCCCGATAAGCTCGTATTATTCTGAGGCTTATTTCTGGACGTATTCCATGGTGTCAATGTGATACCGATACCGCCTTCTCTAGCTATCCTCTTCTGTCTCGTACGACTTTGCAAATGGCATTTACAACTGCTTGTATCTCTTCGTCAATCACACAATTGGGAACTCTAAAAGTCTCGTACCCATCGTTAGATGAGTACTGATCTCTCACCAAGTCTCGCTCAATTGTCTTTGCATCTGTAAAATGACCATTGCCGTCAATTTCTATATACAGTTTTGCATTGGGGATAGATATATCAACATGTTTGTGACCATCCCACTTTTCAATAAAAGCATCGATACCTCTTTTTATTAACGCTGAATGCAGTTTTGCTGCTTGTTTGGTCGTATTAAGTCTTGGCATATCTCGTGGTTACTTATACTTCTGCAACCGAAATAATCCTTTTTCTGGTTTGTATACTTTGTCGGGATATCTCTCGACAAGTTTCCATATGCAGCCATTGACCGTCTTTGGATGAAAGTCTGGGTTAGATTTCTTAATCTTCGCAATGAGCTCTGACCAACGGATTCCTTCTGGGTGTTTTTCAAGGAGCGTGAGCGCCTTTTCATTGATGCGATGGGTGACTGGTTTTTTCGTTGCCACTTTCTTCATATTGGATCTAGTGTACCGTATGTCCACATGAACCACGGACCGTTATCTCAATGTTGTGCACATCAAATTGTTTGAGCTTCAGAAGTTTTTTAATCTGTGCACTTGAGGCAGGGAAGTGAATGACTCTGTTGCAGTTAGTACAAATAGCGTGATGGTGTGGCTCGTGTTGAAATTCGTAGTGTGTTTCGTCGGCACGAATGTGGACTTCCGTGATCATGTTTGCCTTTTGAAAGAGTTCTAAATTACGGTAAATGGTTACCAAGTCAATGTCGGGGAGTAGGGCATGAATGTCCTTCGCCGAGAATGTACGCTGATGATTCTTGAGAATATCAAGAATTTGCTTTCGCTTTTTTGTGAGTCGGATGTTCATATGCAAGTCATTTGCATATTATCAAAGTGTTGCTATACTTGCAATGCAAATCATTTGCATTTATAGCTAATCAAAAAGATCTTTTTCTCTAATTCTTAACATATGTTTTTTGAACCTCTTATCGCGGCAGTGTTGGTTGCTCTAGTCTCTCTTGTCGGTGTGTTCTTTTTTGGTAATGCACGGCTCATTGGTGCACAACGGTATGTGGTACCGGTCGCGGTTGGTGTCTTCTTGAGTCTTGTGCTGTTTGAATTAATCCCTGAAACACTTGCGGACGCACCTATGTATGGCGGTATCGCGATCGCAGTTGGGTTCATTGCGTTTTACATACTCTCGGGCATGCTGCATAAGCGCTTTCATTGTCACGCCGAGTCACCTGAAGATAATTGCGAACGGAAGGAGTCAGCGACGTTGCTTCTCGTTGGTGACGCAATACACAATATGGCTGATGGAGTCATTCTGGGTAGTGCGTTTCTTATTGATCCAGGCGTTGGATTCGCGGTGGCCATTGGGTTGGCACTACATGAGATTCCGCAAGAGATCGTTGAATTTGGTGTACTGGTGCGCGCAGGGTATTCGCGTACACGCGCAGCGCTCCTTAACCTTCTCTCTGCAAGTAGTATCGTGCTTGGTACGCTTTTTATTTTACTCGTCGCTGAGCATGCCGGTGAGTACATCTGGCTTCTCACTGGTATTGCGGCAGGAAACTTACTCTACTTGGCAGCCAGTGATCTCTTGCCGCGCATCCACGGCAATGTTGAGCGTTATGGAAGTGTGTGGCATTCATCCATCTCGATCATTCTCGGCTTTGCAATTATGACGAGTGTACTCGTGTGGACGCATGAACAATTCGGACATGGTGAAGAGCATGACCATGAATATGAGGATGTACACGAAGAGCTGCTCGAGCATGTCGCGCAAACACCTGCATAAATTCAGTCAAAAAGTTCTCAACAAGGTATTCAACATACTTTTCCACATGGTTATAAACAGTGGTGTCTGCCGGTCTGCGTAATGTTGAAGTATCATGTAGGTAACATATGGAAAAGAATAAAATAATTCTCGCGGGAGCCTTAGTAGTAATAGCAGTTATCGTTGCAGGCGTTGTTGTTTTTAAGGAAAAGATTGTAGGCACTCCAACATATGTAGTGGAAGAAGTGTCTGATCCGGAAAGTGAAAAGAGACAAGTTGTTGCTTCACAAGACGTCATTGCGGTAGACAACATAACCACCGGTTCGGTGGTTACTTCGCCACTCACCGTAACAGGTACGGTACGTACTCAATATCTTGACGATTCTGACAGCTTCTTGGTTGAGGTGAGAGGTATGGATGGAACTGTTCTTGGGTCGGGTGCGGCCATTGTGACGGGCGATGTGGAAAGTGAGATTGTGTCGTTCGTGGCAACACTCGAGTTTGTGACGGAGGAACTGTCTACCGGCCTACTCATGATCACACAACCGGAGATTAGCGGAAGTCGCTCATTTGGTTACCAAGTTCGCTTTGCTAATTAATATTATAGATTATGCATTCCCAATTCCGTTCACACATACTCCGCACACTTATTTTTAGCATTGCTGTAGTTGCTTTTAGTATATTTCTGAGTTTTAGCTTCTCCGCAACGCAAGTACATGCCGGGTATGCAGCGGATTACCAAGGTTTACCGTGGTATTGTGCCGAGTATGGTGATGGACTCTCGGCGAACATCACGTGTCAGGAGGCTGGGTTGTCAAATAGTCTGGGGTCGCCAGCACCGCGACAGTGTCAGACAAGCACCGCAGACAGAGATTCGGGGGCCAACTGTGGTAATGAAGGCGAACACAATACGTATGGAGTGTTGAGTGTGCATGAGGTAGGAAATACTAATAATGGTGCAACACAATACCTGCAGGCCAGAAGTAATGGTGCTCGACATGGACTCATGTTTGTCGAGCCGTCGCAGCGTAAATTGGGATTTGACAATACGACGAGTAATCTAAAAGGGCATCATATTGATGAGGAGTATGTATCTACCAGTGCTGGTAGAGATCAGTGGGCATGGGTGTGGTATACACAACTTGAGTACGACCCACCATCCTGGCTGGAAACTAAAGCGAACCGGTGCAAGGGTTATGGATGTTGGCAACGACCCTACGATTTATTTTCGTATGCCTATGATGACAGGTTTGTGAGCGGCGGATACTACAAGCGGCGTTGGCAGGATTACAATAAAGGGGAGACCGTGACTGATAATTGGAATATGACAGTGACAGATTTGCCCGGTGCCCTTTCTGGAAGTGGCAACACAATACAAATTGCTCCCAACCAAGAAGTCGAGATCGACTGGATGTGTCAAGACGTGCAAATAAGTCAGTTTGGTGACCAGAGAGGACTTTTTGGACTTTGGGATCAGTGGGGATATCACAGAATTCAATTTTTCGATGCCGCAAAAACTACCAATCTCGGCGGCTTGAGTAACGCGAGCGGCCTAATACGCCTTACTCCTACAGAGGATACGGAATACACCATTCAGTGCAAGAGTTCTGCGGATATAGTTTCATACAATATCTATGTGGAAAAGAATCGCCGATGTGATCCAACAGGAGCATGTGACTCTGCTCGTGGCAGTGAGACAGTGACGCACACCTATCCTGAAAAGCTCGGCTCCGTACTCTCAGTGTTTGTCGACGTTGTTGATCCTGTTGATCCAGAAGACCCAGACGATCCGGCAACTGTCACCAGTATCTCCGCAGATCCTGCTGAAATCACTCTCGGGATAGGTGATCAAACTGCTACAATTACTTGGCAAACTGATTGGGTGTACAGTGCAACTGTTTCTGGACCAAACATGGAGACGTTCACCTGCTCGGGTACCAGTTGTAATGGTGGACATAGTGTTGTCACTGACGACTTCACGACCGCTGGAGTAAAGACGTATACACTTGAATACACGACGTACGATACACTGGGCGTACCGACAGTCACTACGGAAGAGGCGACAGTAACAGTAACTGGACAGGTGGATCCTGGCGCAACGCTTGAGGTTAGAAAGGCAACTGATCCGGATGATAGTACGTATGCGAGTAGCGTGACAATTGCAGAAGGTGAGGATGTGTATCTACGATGGGGTTCAAATGAAGCAACATGTACCAGTGGTACTACTGGATTTACGACTGACGGTAGTTCGGAGGGTGTTGACAGTGATGTGGCCGAACCAACTTCAGGAAGCAAGACATATAGGGTGAATTGTCAGAAGGGTGCAAATAATGACAGTGCGTCAGTCACGGTAAATATTGTGGGGGAACTTACACTTGAAGCAGATAAGACGATAGTACGTACTGGTGATACTGTGCAACTTACCTGGAATCTTGCAGGATATGATCCTACAAATTGCTCACTCACCGGAGAGGGTTTGAGTATCAATCCACTTACAGGTGGAGAACCAGATCCATACGCGATCAATATACAAGGGCAGTCCACATATATGCTTGAATGTAATGACGGAGTGAATTCTTCCGAGGATTCTGTTACTATTCGTGTTTCGGCAACAATATTTGAATCATAAACGTGACTGAAGATACATTATCCAACGACATACGACGCGCTGAACATGTGCGTGAAGAACATAGACAGTCAGCAATTGCGACATATATAAAGGAGGTGATCTATGGCGGTGTAGATGGCATCATTACTACCTTTGCGGTCGTTGCTGGCTTTTCAGGTGCTGCTCTCTCAAACGACACAACAACTCAACTTACATTTTTGATTGTGTTATTGTTTGGACTCGCAAACCTTTTTGCTGACGGTGTATCTATGGGACTTGGCAATTTTCTCTCTGTCCGATCTGATCAGGATGTCTACAACGCAGCACGAGAAAAAGAAGTACTTGAGATTCGCACACATACAAATGAAGAAGTGCAAGAGACTATTGCGATATTGCTTGAGAAAGGATTTTCACAGACAGACGCAGAAACACTAGCACACATTTATAGGACAAATGAAGAGTATTGGACTGACTTTATGATGACTCATGAGCTTGAGATGTCTGACCCGCGAGGCGACAATCCTGCACTGACCGGCTTTGCAACATTCCTAGCTTTTGTCGTATTCGGATCGGTACCACTGATACCATTTATATTCTCTCTGTCGAGTAGTACATTCAACACCTTCATCCTCTCATGTATTGGCACATTTGTAGCACTCCTTCTCCTTGGTGCAGTGAAGTGGCGTGTGGTGGGTACAAGTTTTATAAAATCAGTTGGCGAGGTGGTGATTGTGGGCGGGAGCGCTGCATTCATAGCATTCTTTGTCGGGACCTTCTTTGCGATCTAGGTGTGATGTTCTGCTAGTCCACATTGCTCTCAACAGACTTTTCCACAGGTTTATGCACATAATGGCGTAGTATAGAGGTATTTTGTGAGTACATGGGCACAGTTGACAGACTTGGGGTAGAGATGAAAGACTGAGTATATCTTATGGGGTGGCGATGTTCTCCATTTTCGACAAACGTACCGTTTGTCGATTCCCATAAGATAATGCTCTACATTGCAAATAGAAACGGCCGCCAGTATGGCGGCCGTTTCTATTGTTGTGAACTGAGGAGTAGTAATACGATGTACTATGCTTTGGTCTTGAGGTGGACATAGATATCCTCGAGCGCACGTACGGCATCGCCTGCTGAGATATTGTTTTGGTGATAGAGGATATTGGTGCAGTCACCGGCGGCCCATACTCCAGACACACTTGTCTTTTGTGTCCATGGATCAATAACAATTCGTTTATATTCATCCAGTTCAACCACATCGGTGACAAACTCCGTATTAGGAATCATACCTATTTCAATAAAGACGCCGCTGACGTTGAGTTCCTTCTCCTCCTCAGAAACAGTATCCTTGTATTTCACTTTAGTTACAAAGGTATCACCGAGAATTTCTGTCGGTGTTGCATTAAGGATCCCGGTCATATTTTCATGTGCGAGTACTTTCTCTACGGTAACTGGATCAGCTTTGTATGCCGCGCTGCGGTGGAGGAGTGTGACGCTTTTAGCGTAGGCGAGTAGTTGTGCAGCACTTTCAAAACCTGCATTGCCGCCACCAACCACCACCACATCCTGATCGGTGAATAGTGGTCCGTCACAGCTTGCGCAATAGGTTAATCCTTTATGTTCAAAAGTATCCGCGCCTGGAACATCAAGTCTACGTCGCTTCGATCCAGATGCAACAAGTACCGCCTTTGATTGTACTGTCGTACCATCTTCGAGTGTAAGAGTGTAGGTGCCATCAGTACTTTTTCCAAGCTTTGTTGCGTTTACACCGTCCGTAATGGTCACAACGTCATTTGCATAGGTGCGCAGGTGGGCCTCAAGATTTTTTGCGAGGTCCGCCCCTGAAATATTGGGAGTACCAATCCAGTTCTGAATGTCGGGGGAGACAATACTCTGTCCGCCCCATTCTTTTGCTACAAGTAGTGTTTTTAGTTGTTTCCGTGACGCATAAACACCTGCGGCAATACCGGCAGGACCGCCACCAATGATAACTAGTTCAAATGAATCCATTATGATATGAGATCGCACTAAGATAAATAATGAGTACTATTGTAGCATGTGTGGCAGCTATACGAGCTTTGAACGACGTAGAAACGCAAGAACCAGCGCAAGTTTCTAATTCGTTGCACTCATAAGAACTTGCTGCCCCAGCTCGACTGTCTTTGCTCTGAGGAAGAGCAAAGACATGACTCCGCTTCTGAAAGCTAAAAAACAGTGCGCAGGCACTGTTTTTCTTCACGCTTTCAGCCCCATTGGGGCGCAGACCTGCGTCCTGCAGGCCGATCAAAACTTTTTATTTAAGCTTTGATCGCCGCAGGAACGCAGGTACAGGGGTCAAGTCACTAACTATAATTAGTTGCTACGCTCTAATTCTAGTAAGTGCTTCCTCCCCGGGCTCGCTGGTTCGTTGCTTTAGGAAAAAGCAACTCACATCGCTCCGCCTTGCAGTCCCTGCTCACTACTGTAAAGAATGACGACAAGATTGATTTTAGGAATGTCTATTTCAACTTAGATCTCCTAAGGAAGGCAGGGACTGCACCCCAATCATCCTCGCCATCTTCTTCGTCGATAGGGTCAACAGGTCGGGGTTCTCTGGGTTGCTTCTGCTCCGCTTTTCTCTTTGGCGCAGAGGGCTCAGTGTCCTCTACCTCTTTTTGTGATGGTATTGAGTTAAATATCCGTCCGCGCGGTGCAGGTTGTATCTTATTTTCCTCCTCTTCAGTTACAAATGAACGACTTGTCGTCTCTCCGTGGATACTTGATTCTGGAAAACCAGTAGCAATGACTGTGATCTTCACCTCGTTCTTCTTTAACTTTTCATCCTTTACCGCTCCAAAGATTACTTTTGCATGGGGATCGATTGACTCAGTAATGACACGTGCAGCTTCCTGGATTTCGAGCATTCCTAAATCATCGCCACCAGCGACAGAGAAGAGAACACCTTTTGCTCCTGTGATAGATACCTCAAGAAGAGGGGAGTTAATAGCGTTACGTGCAGCTTCCTCAGCACGCTTATCCATCGTCGAGGTACCAACACCCATCAGCGCTGATCCTGCGTTTTCCATAACACTACGGATGTCAGCAAAGTCAACATTGATGATACCTGGCATGGTAATCAAGTCAGAGATTCCTTCAACCGCCTGGCGTAGCACATTATCACAGATTGCAAATGCATTTTTGACCGTCGTCTCTTTGTCGACAATGGCAAGGAGTCGATCATTAGGTACAGTGATGAGTGCATCAACTTCTTGTTTTAATTCTGCAATGCCTTGGAGCGCAAGTCGCATACGCTCTTGACCTTCAAAGAGAAATGGTTTTGTGACGACACCAACGGTGAGTGTGCCAATTTCACGCGCAATTTTTGCAATGATCGGCGCAGCACCAGTACCAGTACCGCCACCCATACCACACGTAATAAAGACCATGTCCGAACCCTTAAGTGCGTTCGCAATTTCCTCACGTGTTTCTTCTGCAGCACGGCGCCCCATGTCAGGATTTCCCCCAGCGCCAAGTCCACGAGTAACATTTTTTCCGATATGGATTTTCTTTTTTGCGAGTGAGTTATGGAGGTCTTGTGCATCAGTGTTTACTGCAATAAATTCAACCCCAGTCACTTTTGAGTTGATCATGTGATTGACAGCATTCTTTCCCGATCCTCCTACGCCAACAACACGTATTCGTGCAAATGATTCAACGTCAGTTTTGATGTGTTCCATATCGATTGTGTATGCATTATGCCTCCCTGGTCTGCATCGGTCATCCGTGCCGGCACAGTTCGTATGCATCTATCATACATGCAGCAAAAAATTCTGTCATCCCGTTGACATTTTTCTGATTCATGTGATTTGCATTCAGATATATTGAGCCTATATCTTAAGGAAGAAATTGCTTGAACCAGTTGATGAGCGTATTGCCTGCATGTTTTGCAGCACTAATACCATTTTCTTCATCGGTATTGGAAAGCCCCCATACACAGAGACCATAGGCGACTGCCCAGGACGGATCGCGTACTTTATTATTCTGTGCAGGATTAAGTGTCGCAATACGGGAAGGGAGGTGGAGTGTTGCTTTTGCACATTCTTCAATTTGAGAAAGGCTTGCGCCACCGCCAGTGATAATGATGCCGGCAGGTAGTAATCCGTCGCGCTTCATTTTTTTTAAATGAAGATCAATGAGTTCAAAAATATCAATGAGACGTGCATTGATGATTTCGTCGATCTTCTTTTTTGGATGGTTGCTACTCGCAATACCTCCACGTTTGATGCGCTCCGCTTCCTCAAGTGACACCTGTAGTCCGAGTGCTATGTCATTGGTAATATCATTTGAGCCAATTGGAAATACTTTGAGGGAGATGGGAACGTTGTTTTCAAAGATAATAATTGAGACAGTCTCGGCACCAATATTTGCAAGTACACACCCAGCGCGTTTTTGTGCCTTGGTTAACATGACTAGGCTGCCAGCAAGAGGAGATGCCATCACATCATTAACTGCAATGCCGGCCTGCTCAATGGTAGCAACTAAGTCGTTTAGGTGTTGCTCAAATGTTGTAGCAAATAGAGTTTTTATTTCCAATCGGGTTCCTTTGAGGCCATGAGGTCGTCCCAATACTGGTTGTTTATCTACGGTATATGAAAGAGGAATCGCATGGAGAATACGTCTGTTTGGAATATGGTCGAGAATACGCTCTTCACTGTCTTGGATTGCTTTGTCGAGGTCAGTTTGGGTGATCTCCGAGTCTGCACGCGAGGTGATCACTTCGCCTTCTCCATGTATCTCGTCAAGACCAATACCTCCCATTGAGACATATGCATTTTTGATAGAAAACCCAAGTGTTTTTTCAGCTTGTGCCACGGCATTGCGCACACTCTTCACCACGTCGCTTTCGTTGACAATATACCCATTACGCAGGCCACGTGACTCCGCGTGACCGGTTGCAATAATCTGAGGCACTGATCCTTGGTCTATTTTTTGCACACTACGTGCGACCACCACTTTCACATGGTAGGTTCCAATATCTATACCCGTTGCAATTTTTTCTGCCATAATGTGATGATGTGTACGCGTACGTGCCGTACGCGTGTTCGCGACGCTCTATATATTTATTTCAAATTATACTTTGAAACGTAGCGTTCTTCTGCAGTAGTCATTGTAGCCCCATGACGGTAGCCTTTCAAATGGAGTAGTCCGTGGATAAAGAGAAATCCGATGTAATTTTTCGCGCTGAGATTTTGTCTCCGCGCCTCTTTCTTAGCCTCTGTTGGTGTGATATATATTTCTCCAGTTGTTGCATTGAGAGGAAATGAAAGTACATTTGGTACGTACGTCTTCTTGCGATGCGTCCTGTTTAATGCTTCTGCACGTGTTGCACCGATGAATACAAGCGAGAGTGTATAGGAGTCTCCCATAATATCGTGTGCAATAGCATGATAGGGAAGTCGTGGATACGTACGTGCAGTATGTGTAATTGAGATATCCATAGTGTTCTATAGTTACTGCAGCATAGCACAACAGGCCCGCCATACTGGCGGGCCTGTTGTGCATGAATTCTCTCTACCGGCGTCCTCGTCTTGTCGGGCGTTCTTGAATCTTTCCCATTTTAAAGAGTTGGTCGTACGTCTTCTTTCGGTCAAGCTTCTTCAGTTTGGCCACTCTATTCACATTGTCGGATTTTTGGCGCTGAAAATAACGAATGCTTCGCATGCGTGGAATGATACCTGATCCTTGTACACGCTTAGTAAAACGGCGAATGAGGTTCGCAGTGCTTTCGTTATTATTTTTCTCAACTTTTATATTTACTGCCATATGTCGGAGCAGCATACCACACAGATAGGTTTGCCGCAAACATCAACAAATGTGCGTTTTATTAGGTTGTTTAAACGCGCGTGATTCGTTTAAGGTAGCTGAGAATTGAATCCATAGATACAAATTCTTGGCTCCGAGCATGAAGGTTACGTACGATGACTGTCTTGTCGATGTACTCCTTTTGTCCAATGATGAGCGCGTAACGGATACCTCGATCTTCGGCTTTTTGAAGCTGTGTCGAAAGAGAGTCGCTGACAACGTCTTGGAGTACGGAAATCCCTGCGCGCTTGAGGTCATTCACAAGGAGGAGACTTCTAATTTTTGGTCCAAATCCAAGTTGTACGACAAACAAAAGTGGCTTTGCATCCTTGCGTGGTTGCGGAATGCGCGCTGGTGCCTTCTTGCCGCGGAGTACTACGACTGCTCCAGCAGCGGAGAGTGTATCGTCACTCACGCGAGAAATAAATGTATCGTAGCGCCCGCCGCGTACTAGGATTGGTTGTTCGCCGGACACTTCTGGATCAAGTGCCTCGATCGTGAATAACGCCTCGCTGTAGCATTGGTGATTGCCGATGAGTTTGGGGTCAATTTCGTAGGGGGTCTGGCTCATGTCCAGAAATTCAATAATCTCTCGGAAGTGCCGACGACTCTGATCACTTAAATATTCGAGTGGGTTTGGACTTCGTCCTGCGAGTTCGTGGTCTTTATCAATGAGGTACATGAGTGTAGAGAAGACATGTTCTTTCATGAGTTCGCGTGCAGGTTGAGGAAGCTCCTCCATGCGTTTTTTGAGGTAATGGGTAAGCTCACGTGCGTAGCGTGCCACTGAGTCTTGATCTCCCAACGAGTTGATTTTCACCACATGATCGCTGTAGCCCAAATCTTCGAAGAGTGCGCGCGTTGTTTGGATCAGTAATGCCTCTGCGATACTTTTTGGTACACCAAGTACATGAAGCGATAATGCGGTTTCACCTGTCCGCGGCACAGTATTTGTTGAATAGTACAGTACCGGTTCGTTGGTGCGATATAGGCGATTGTCTATATACGTACAGACGCCCCCAGTAAGCATGCCGTGGAGTGCGTCCGTGCGTTTGTCAGAGGCGGTTGCCTTGTGTGTGAAGTTTTCTTCACTGACCTTTCGTGCGACCGACGCTTTTATTTTGTCCAATTCTTCAAAACCAAAGTGACGTGCGGTCTGCGTTGATGCTTTAAGGAAGTCGATTGCTGAAGGGGTTGGAGTCATAGTATGAATTAATTATTTTGCGGTGCATCGTGATATTCTCCAGGTAGTAGTTCGAGTGTCTGTACTGGAAAGAGTCGAGCGAATGCGCGGCCAACAATATTCTCTTCCGGCAAGACTCCCCATGTACGGGAATCAGAGCTCGCATCACGATTGTCTCCCATAACAAAATATTCATGCTCGCCAAGTTCAGTACGCATCTCAGTATCTCCATTGTGCATGCTCTTTATGTATGGCTCGTCGAGCGTAAGTCCGTCTGGGTACGTATCGTTGGTGATCGTGACCGCATGATCTGTAATGGTTACTGTTTCACCCGGAAGGCCAATGACGCGTTTAATGAAGAATTTTGAAGGATCACGTGGATAGCGGAATATGACGACGTCACCGCGCATCGGTGCCTCAAAATGATACGTTACTTGATCGACGATGAGGTATTCACCGGTCGCGAACGTTTCCTCCATTGAAGCACCTGAGACGATGAATGGCTGCGCCACATAGAGGCGTATTGGTACTACGATGATGAGTGCGATGAGTGCAAACCGGAACAACTCACCAAACGAGGTGCCTTGCGGTTTTTCGGGTGCGGCTACAGGGGTGTTTGTGACGGTGGGAGAGGATTGGTTGTTTAAGGTAGGCTCCATACGTTACAAAAAGTAAACCTATTATACGCTTTGAAAACGTGAACGGCAAACATCGAGACATGCTCTGTAAAAATGGTATACAATGCATCACACATGAAGGTAATAGTTGGACTGCAAAATCCTGGAGCACAGTATGAACACACACGACACAATATCGGTAGTGTTGCAGTGCGTGCATTCGGCAAAGAAATGGGTTTTCCTCAGTTTGTTGCATCTGCCGCCTGTGCTGCTGATATTTCTGAGGGTGTTATTGAGGGGAAGGATGTACGACTGCTTCTGCCGGCTACGTTTATGAATGCGAGTGGATCGGCGGTAAAAAAAGCTCTTGTTGATGCTAACCTATCTACTGGAGCAAAAGGGACTGACAATTTGATTGTTGTGTATGATGATCTCGATCTGCCAATTGGCACATTTAAGATTTCGTACGGCAGAGGAGCTGGAGGACATAATGGCGTGCGCTCGATAATTGAAAGACTGGGTACAGAAGATTTTGTGCGTGTACGTATTGGTATTGCGCCCGTCTCTCTGTTTGGTACGATGTATCGTCCTTCGGGAGAGCGAGTCTCACCGTTTGTGCTCAAGAAATTTTCGACACGAGAGCAGAAGAAAGTGGAATCCGTGTTTCCAGATATTGTCCGTGCAATTGAAGCTGTAATTACAACAGGGAAGGATGTGGCGATGAATCAATACAACTAAAGGACAAGAAACCGCGGCGCCTTTGGCGCCGCGGTTTCTTGTCCTCCATTTTATTTAGTGCCTATTCAGGCTTCTTAAACGAAAGTGTCATCCGCTGATCTTTTGGTTCAAAGAGTGTAATAGTGAATGGGTAACTCTGTCCGAGAAGAAGTGTGTTCTTGAGGTCTTCTTCGCTCTCGAACTCTGAGATGTGCACCAGCCCCGCAACACCTTCTTCAATTGATGCCAGTGCGCCGTGCTTGTTGTACTTAATGACCACCCCTTGTACTTCTTGGTCCTTCTTGTATCGGTCTATCGCAGACACCCATGGGTTTTCTTTAAGTTGTTTGATCGAAAGAGAGATTTTATCGTCTTTCACCTCAATCACTTTCACCTGCACTTTATCACCAACGGTGTAGAGTGAGCGTGTGTCCTCCACAAGTCCCCAGTCAAGTTCAGAGATATGTACGAGTCCTTCAAGACCATCCTCAATCTTGACAAAGATACCGAAGTCGACTGCGCCGGTAACTTCTCCTTGGAGCGTATCACCAATTTCGTAGTTTCGTACCTTTTCTTCCTTCTCCTCTTTTTCTTGCGGTCCCTTTTCAGAGAAAATCAATTTATCCTCTACTTGGTCGGCAGTGATAATAACAACCGATAGAAATTGTCCTACGAGATTTTGAAGTTCGGTAAGAATCTTATCTTTATCGCCATCTTCAACGCGCGGATAATGATCAGATGAGAGTTGTGACGCAGGAAGGAATCCTTGGATACCTTGCCAATCAATGATGAGCCCACCCTTGTTTGCTTCTTTGACCTCGAGACTCATAATTGTTTGCTTCTTCTGAGCTTCGTCGGCATCACTCCAGATGAGTGCCTGACGCGCCTCCTTGAGTGAAAGCTCGATGTAGCCATCTTCATTACCAGCGTCAACAACCTTTGCGGCAATTGAGTCACCGACAGACACTTTACGCAAAATATCGCGCGCGTTCATAAACTCACGCCCAAAAATGATTCCGCTTCCGAATGGTGGAAGGTTGATATAGATACGTGCGCGTCCCACTGCAGACACAGTACCTTCAACAATGTCACCTTCTGATGGAGGTGTCGGACTTTCGGCGAGGTATGTATGCATCACACCTGATTTCTTCTCTTCTTTGTCTTGTACGGAAGACGAATTTGTCTCCGTAGCGATCTCAGTGTCACTCTCAGGTTTTGGAGTAACAGCAGAAACGATGCGGTCGAGGACCGACTTTTTTTCTTCTGCCATGTAATTTTTATATTCGGCGCTACGTTTCCGTACAACCATTGCTCGTGGCCTGGCGCGAAAAACTATCGTTTTTCGCGCCTATCCATATGCACGGGGTTACGCGTAAGCCGTTAGAACTAATAAACCTTTCGGTTGCGAAGAATCTATCATGTATACCTACATCTGTCGAGGGTGCCTTGAGCGAGATTGAGAATGAGATTGATCCACACAGGGCACTATCATATATGACAGTGTCCTGTGTGACGGTATTTTATTGCGCTCCAGCAATTTAATGTATTGCGGTGTTCAGGTATGAAAAAAGCCGATCGCAAGGATCGGACTTCGGATGTCTCTGGAGTGAATATTCCAGACGATTAAGAACAGTTGGAGAACTTTGTGGTCGGGGCGGACGCTTGCGCATCCGCCCCTTCCGTGCGAGGCCGTCATTGGGGGCGACGGGGTGACGACCTCGCGATGCGTTGACCGATCAGGCGTGACCGACGACCGGCATGAGCCCGTCGCGCGGCCGTCGGTTGAGTCCGGGCCCGAAGTCGCCGATGAACATCGGGACTGTCGCGTTGGCGCGGCCAGTGTCGCGCGGCTTGGAAGCCGAGCCGCCGTCGCCGATCATGATGTTGTTGCCACTGCCGATGTCGCGGCCGACGGGAAGTTCGTTTTCGCGTGCAAGAGCCATTCCCGCGATCACCCCGAGGGAGGCGCTTGCCAGGAAGCTTCGCGTCCTGATCATCTCTTTTCTCTAATTGTGTTGGAACAACCCCACGTCCGCGAATTTAGTTTGAGCGGTTAGGGTTTTTGCACTATACACCCTGTAAAATGTTTATGTCAAGGGCTTTGGGGTACAGATAAAAAAAGGGGTGAGAGGACCGCCAAACGCGTAGCGTTTGGCGGTCCATCGCAGTTCTTTGTTTGCTATCATAACAACCGCAGCGTACCTACATATTATGATATAATGAAATATCATACCGTGGGAGTTTTTCTATTGTGGAGTGATAAAGACTATGAAAATATCGCGAGTACAGGTAGAATGTTGTGCATTATGGTAATCACACATCACGGAGGGCAGTGCTTTAAGGTGGCGTTTGGCTCCACCACACTCGCCTTTGACCCAATTTCTAAAAAATCCTCACTAAGTCCGGTGAAGTTTGGTGCAGACGTCGCGCTTATTTCAATGAATCACCCTGACTTCAACGGTGTCGCGGAGGTCACGTTTGGCACCAAGGAGCCCTTTGTTATCGATGGTCCGGGGGAATATGAGGTGGGCGATGTGACGGTGCGTGGCTATGGCGTCAAAACCATCTACGATAAACAAGATCGCTACAATACTATTTACCAAGTCATGCTTGAGGGAATGAATATCCTTTTCCTCGGCGCGCTGAGTTCGGCAGAAATTGATCCAAAGATTCTGAGCGAACTGGGCGATGTGGATATACTCTTTATACCCGTTGGAGATGGCGAGGTGCTCGGTGCATCTGCTGCCTCAAAGCTTGCAACCAAGTTTGAAGCGCATCTCATTATCCCAATGCACTACGATAAAAAGTCTCTCGACGCATTTATAAAAGAAGAAGGAGGCAACGGCGCACCACTCGATAAGCTCACGATAAAGAAGAAGGATGTCTTAATGAAGGAGGGAGAAGTGGTCGTACTCACACAATAGAAGGTTGATGTACAATAGAGGCAATGGGAATGCTCGATGATTTTCGTAAAAAACCCGACCATGTAAAACAGAACATGGCGTTTGGCACAGCGCTCGGCGTCACGCTCATGATTGGGTTGGTGTGGGTAAGTACGTTGCCTGCACGACTTGGCGACGACGTGCAGTTGAGCGCGGTGAAGGAGGAAATCGTTGAGCAGAAAGCTGATGCACCAAAAAAGGAGCGTGCATCGTTTGGTGAAATGTTTGGAAACATACAAGCACAATTTGGCGCGGTCGTTGAAGGTGTAAGTAAATTGAAGGACTTGGGAGGATCGACTGAGGACACCTCAAGCGAAGCAGAGACTGCTGAAGAAGCTCCTAATGAGGTGACCGAGCCAGAACCTGAGTCCGTTGAGGTTGTGGGGACCACGTCGGCTCGCAAAAAACAGGTTATTTTAATTGGAACGAGCACAAAAGAAAGTGAACCCAGCACGACATCAATACGATAGTGTGGAATACTTCAAGAAATCCCACCATATGCTTACGATTGGGTCGTGGTGCTGGGCGAGCAAAAAAGTGAATAATTTGCTATAATAGGCAGTAACATATGGCAGAAAAGAAGGGGAAACCAAAGAAAAGCGCCAAGGCTGAAAAAGGCGCGGAAAAGGAGGTTGCAACACGAGTAAGTGGCATTGCGCTCCAAAGTATTACTGACGAAATGCGTCAGTCATATATTGACTACGCGATGACGGTAATTACCGCGCGCGCGTTGCCTGATGTGCGTGACGGACTGAAGCCAGTGCATCGCCGCATTCTGTATTCGATGCGCCTCAATGGCCTCACCGCAAGCGCGCGCTTTAAAAAATCTGCAACGGTCGTTGGAGACGTGCTCGGTAGTTTTCACCCGCACGGCGACGTCGCGGTGTACGACGCAATGGTGAAGCTCGCGCAGCAATTTAGTACCCGCTACCCGCTCGTCTTGGGACAAGGAAACTTCGGATCGATCGACGGCGACGGCGCTGCAGCATATCGATACACCGAGGCAAAGATGACAAAGCTCTCAGAAGAGTTGCTTCGTGACCTTGAGAAAAACACGGTTGACTGGCGACCAAACTTTGACGGCACAAAGAAAGAACCATCGGTACTTCCTGCTGCCGTACCAAACCTGCTCTTAAACGGAACACTCGGTATTGCGGTTGGTATGGCGACCAATATTCCGCCGCACAACTTGCGCGAGGTTTCAGCTGCTGTTGCACACCTCATCGATACTCCTGACGCGTCGGTGACCGACTTGCTTAAGTTTGTGAAAGGCCCCGACTTTCCGTTGGGTGCTGTTGCGTTTAATCAGAAAGATATCGCGCATGCGTATGCCAACGGAAAGGGAGGTGTCGTGGTGCGTGGTGAGGCAGAAATTATTGAAGACAAAAAGGGCGCATTCTCAATCATCATCACTTCAATTCCGTATCGCGTAAATAAGGCAGACATGTTGGTGAAGATTGCCGACCTCGTGCGCGATAAACGTGTCGAAGGTATTAAGGATCTGCGTGATGAGTCGACGAGTGACATTCGTGTTGTCGTAGAGTTGAAGAGTACGGCAAACCCACAAACAGTTCTCAACAAACTCTATAAGCACACGCAGCTTGAAGAAACCTTCCACTACAACATGGTGTCGCTTGTCGACGGTGTGCCACAGACACTTTCATTGAAGGCAATGCTTGAGGAGTTTGTGAAGCACCGTGAGTCGGTGGTGCGCCGTCGTACCCAGTTTGATCTTGAGAAGGCACAAGACCGAGAACATATTCTCCTTGGATTAAAGAAGGCACTCGACCATATTGATAAGATCATCAAGCTCATTCGTGCAGCAAAGGATGTGCCAACAGCGCACGCGGCGTTGATGAAAGAGTTTAAATTCTCCGACCGACAAGCGCAGGCGATTCTCGACATGCGTCTTCAGAAGCTTGCAGGTCTTGAGCGCAAGAAGATCGAGGACGAACTCAAAGACATCCAGAAGCTCATCAAAGAACTTGAGACTATTTTAAAGAGTACGAAGAAGATGCGGACGATCGTCAAAGACGAACTAATGGAGATTGCAGAGAAATTTGGTGACGATCGTCGTACAAAGATCGTGAAAGGTGGCGTAAAAGAGCTGCATGCCGAGGACTTAATTGCCGACGATGAGAGTGTTCTTGTGTTGACGCGCGGTGGGTACGTGAAGCGTACGAATCCTGATGAATACAAAACGCAAAAGCGCGGCGGCGTGGGTGTTGTCGATTTAAATACTAAAGAAGAAGATGTGGTGACCACACTCATCACCACCTCAGCGCATAGTGACCTCCTCTTCTTTACCGATGCGGGGAAAGTGTACAAGACAAAGATGTACGAGATCCCTGAAGGGCGTCGTGCAACAAAAGGTAAGTCCATTATGAACTTCCTTTCACTCACTGCAGACGAGAAGGTGACCTCGGTACTCGCAGTACGAAAAGACGAATGGGAGGGAGATTGGTCGCTCCTCATGGTGACAAAAAATGGTGTGGTAAAGAAGTCCGACGCAGCAAGTTTTAAAGATGTACGACGCAGTGGACTCATTGCAATCACACTTCGTTCTGATGATTCACTCATTGCCGCACGGTTTGTGGGCAAGGGAGATGAAGTGTCGCTCATCTCTCACGAAGGACAAGCAATTCGCTTTAAAGAAAGTGACGTGCGACAAATGGGACGAACTGCTTCTGGCGTTGGTGGCATGAAGTTGAAGAAAGACGACTACGTCGTTGCTGCTGATGTGTTTAAAAAGAAGGATGAAAAAGATTTCCAAATACTCGTGGTGATGGAAAATGGATATGGAAAGACAACTCCCGCTAAAGAATATAAAGTACAAAAACGTGGTGGTTCAGGAATTAAGACTGCGAAGATTACTTCTAAAACAGGAAAGGTGATTGGTGGCGCCGTGGTCACGAATGACTCACGAGCAGACGGTGAGCTGGTAGTAATGAGCAAGAAGGGGCAAGTGATCAAGCTTCCGCTTACTGATGTACCAAGTCACAGCCGACAGACACAAGGTGTGCGGGTTATGAAGTTGCGCGCGGGGGACTCCATTGCATCAATCGTCTACTTCTAGATATATACCGCAAAAATCGCGATCTGCTTTGCGGACTTTCTGGCGCGTGCACATACATAAAGTATAAGAAACTCTCCAAAAACCTTTCGGTTAACCGAAAGGTTTTTGGAGAGTTTTTACCCTTCTTGGGGGCATGATAGAATTGCTACTAGGTGCATATTTTAGGAAGAGGATGGCAGTATGACAACGGAAAAACCTGTCCTGTTTTACGCAGGTGAGTTCGGATTCTGCTTTTCGAACTCCTCGTCTTTTGCAGTTGAGTGGCATGGTCGGCTTTGGATGACCTCTGAACATGCATACCAGGCTGCAAAATTCGATGATCTCAATATCATCGACGAGATTCATAGAGCTCGATCTTCGCACTTGGCACTCCAAATTGCCAAGCATAGATATCCAAGCCTGGTTCGTTCGACTTGGAAAGACGAAAAGCTTGCGGTTATGGAAGATATTCTGCGGCACAAGCTACAGCAGCATAAATACGTCGCACAGAAACTCCGGGAATCGGGAAGTCGCGAGCTCATCGAGAATTCCGAGGAGAATGCGTTCTGGGGACGAGGTCCTGACTGGAAAGGTCAGAATCATTGCGGGAAACTCTGGATGAAGTTGCGGGATGAGCTTCTCGCACAGTGACGACGCCGGCGCGGCCCAAAGGGCCGCGCCCCTTCTATTTGATCGGAAGAATGCCAATAAAAGGAACGTGGTGGCCAATCTTGGTGCGATGAATATGATAGGAAAGACCTGTCGAGTGTGCGTGTTTTGCGATGACTTCTGCAAGCGTGCGCATGTAGAGTCCTGATGAGCATGTGCAGATAAATGTAGCGATGGTGTAGGTATCGCTACCGTGTAATTCTTGAAACTCATTCCAATCTTTGCGGACATCAACTCGGCGGAAATCGTTACCAAGCGCTTTACGCTCATCAGTAACTGGTGGAATAGTATTTATTTTCGCAAGTGCTTCTTTTGTAATCTGCTTACCAGTTTTTTGATCGACACTTTTAAGTTTCAGTTTGAAGATGTTCGCGGTGTACGTAGGGATCTCAATTTCGTCGAGACGATTTTCAAGTGTCCACATATGGAGCGGTTTGCCCTTGACCGTCTTAGAAGAGAAGTGTGGATAGGGAAGGGTGATGGGGCCGGTTAGGTTTTTGACAATGCGCCGCAGGTCGGCTTCGCCGACCTGCGGCGCATTGTCTTCATACTGCAGTCTTCCCAATACGTCACCAGTGTCTGAGGAAATACCGAAGAGTACTGAAAACTCATACTGCTTATCAAGCGCGTGATATTTTTTCTGCTTCTTACACTCATCACCAATGAGAATTAAAAGTTTGCCACTGGCCATAGGATCGAGTCTCCCCGCATACGCCATCGGCGGGTATTTTTGGCGAATGTGCCGCTGCTTCGGCACATGCAGCTCATTACCGTATAACCAGATACGACTTCTTCGCTTTAGCGCATGCAGCAGCGGCACCTTCATCCAAAAATCCTCTGCCGATATGTTCATTAGCTCCGGATGATCTCTCCGGTATCGCTCAAGCGCCTCGAGTGGCGTCTCGCCAACGTGCTTTTCTATTAGTGCGCGTCGTGGCATGCCCATCCTATAAATACTTGGTCACAAATTGATTGACAATCAGTAATGCAACAAAAAGAAGGATTGCAATAAAAATAATTTTCATACATACAGTATACCCATTTTATGCGCTCTGTATCCGCACGAGGAGTAGAAAGACAGTATAATGACTGTATTGAAATATGTATAAAGATGTGACATCAACACGATTTGTGCAGCCAGATGTTGTGGCAACACACTTTCACCTGCGCGATGGTGACCGAGTTGCTGATTTTGGAGCAGGAGCAGGATATTTTCTCCCGGCGCTTTCCAAGGCAGTTGGCTCGAGTGGGCGTGTATATGCGTGTGAAATTCAGAAGAACCTAATCACGACACTTGGAACCGTTGCACGGGAGCAGCGACTCGGGAATGTCAGTCCGCTGTTGGCTGACTTGGAGACTGCCGGTGGTATCCCGCTCAAGGAGGGGACACTTGATGTGGGTATACTCATCAATACGCTATTCCAGTTTGAGGATAAGGCTGCGGCACTTGAAGAAATTGCACGCGTCACACGGAAGGGAGGTCGACTCATTGTTATCGACTGGTTAGAAAGTTTTGCAGGGTTAGGGCCGCGCGGGGATGCTATTGTATCAGAAGGCGCTGCAAAAGACCTGGTTACAAGTAACGGTTTCGTATTTGATCGCGATTTCCCTGCTGGTGCGCATCATTACGGATTAGCATTTAAAAAAACATAATGAATATTCGTCCATTTCAAATAGTATTACTCGGAGTCTTCGGCTTTTTAGCAATTGCTGCGGTATTTTTCTTTGCGACGTCTCAAGGTTCAAGTAGCAATAATCAACAAGCGTACGGAGAAAGTGTCATTATTTGGGGGACGCTCAGTTCGTCCGCGTTTCAAAATGTTTTTAATGAAATTATTGTCGACGATAAAGCGTTTCAGGTGGTGCGGTATATACAGAAGGACGCGCGCACGTTTGACTTTGAATTCATCAATGCGATTGCAGAGGGTCGCGCCCCTGACCTCATTGTGCTCCCGAGTCAATCAATTGTGACGCATCGTGAGAAGCTTGTGGCGATTGCGCCTGAGACTATCTCTACCCGCACATTCCGCGATAGCTACATTGACGGCGCAGAAATATTTATCTTTACCGACGGTATTTATGGCGTGCCATTTGCAGTTGATCCGCTCGTCATGTTTTGGAATCGTGATTTACTCTCGAGTGCAGGCCTGGCTTCCGCACCAAAAACCTGGACTGAGGTGCAGGATGCTGTCGTACCATCGCTCACGGTATTAAACGCAAGTCTCGTGCCGACCCAAAGCGGAATCGCTTTTGGAGAGTATGCAAACATACGCAATGCAAAGCCGATACTCTCACTCCTTCTTCTCCAAACCGGTACCTCAATTGTGTCTGAAGAAAATCAGCGGTACACAATCACGCTTGGTGAGCGGAGTAGTAGCGCACTGCCTCCGGCCGACGCCGCGCTCTCGTTTTATACGCGGTTTGGGATTGCCTCACAGCCACAGTATTCTTGGAGTAGGTCATTGCCAGAGGATCGACAGAAATTCGTCGGTGGCACACTTGGCCTCTACTTTGGTTTTGGGAGCGAGTATCAAACTATTGTGAATAGTAATCCAAACTTAAACTTCGACGTTGCACCAGTACCACAAGACGCTGGTGCGACGGTGAAGCGTAACTTTGGCACAATCTATGCATTTGCAATTCCACGCGCTGCGGGAAATAAGAGTGGTGCATTTGCGGTGGCCGAAACGCTTGCAGGTCCTGCGGCGAGTGACTATCTCACCGACGGGCTGGGACTTTCTCCAGCGCTCCGCTCAGTTATTGCACAAGGTGCCACCGATCCATACCGACAGACATTGCTTTCCTCAGCACTTATTACCCGCGCGTGGCTTGACCCAAATCCCGAAGAAAGTGAGAATGTGTTTAAGTTAATGATTGAGGATGTTACCTCGGGCCGCAGTCGGGTGAGTGAGGCGATTGAGGACGCGATTGGTAGGTTAGAGTTATTGTTTAGATAATATTCATGAACACTTTTGTATTGAAATTTTTGATGGCGGCACTTCTTCTTGCAGGGGTGTCGTACGCGAGCGATTATGCGTTTGTGAATGTTATATCTGATCTCGAAGGATTAGACGGAGTTGCACGGGTAATAGATAAAGAATATGTACCTCCAAGTGGTCGCGGAGTGAATGATAGTGGTGGAGGTGTTGTGAATGATAGTGGTGGAGGTATGAATTCAAGGCAATCGTCTGGCGGAAGTCCCGTGTCAGGTCAAAGTCTCCAAAACCCGCTTAAGTCACAATCAATTACCGAATTTCTCCTCACCATTATTGAAGTACTTCTCATCTTTGCACTCCCGATCATTGTGCTCTTTATTATGTATGCAGGATTTCTCTATGTAACTGCACGTGGCGACGAGACAAAGATCAAAAAGGCACACGCAGCACTCACGTGGTCGATTGTTGGCGGTGTTATTGTTCTTGGTGCAGAGTTGATTATTAATGTCATTCAGGAGACAGTAAGGTTAATCTAAAATATGCAACCTCGTACATTTTCCGATGTAGTAGATATCATCCTCAACATCAATCAGTATATTGTCTTTCTCATTTTTGCCATCACCTTCATCGTACTTCTGTGGACGATCGTCAACGCGTGGATTTTGAATGGAGGCAATCAGGAGACGGTCAATAAAGCAAAAGGTACGATCACCATCAGCATTATTGTGCTCGTTATCATGTCTGGCATTTGGGGGATCCTCGCAGTTCTGAAGTCTACGCTGGTTGGTTTCTAATCCACACACTCACTACCGCTGCGAGAGAATTCAGGTAAAATAGAAGTATTCATTATTGTAATATTTAATAGTATGAAACATATAGCACGGTTCATTCCGCTCATGGTATTTATGCCATCGATTGCGTTAGCCCAAGGAGAGTTCGGAGAGTTGAGCGATTTTTTTGAAAACTTCGTTGGGTTCATTAACGACACACTTGTACCGCTTGTCTTTGCAATTGCATTCCTCGTCTTTATCTGGGGAGTATTTCAGTACTTTATCTTTGGTGGAGCTGACGACGAAAAGAAAAAGGCAGGACGATCACTCATGCTCTACGGCATAGGCGGATTCGTACTCATGGTATCGGTATGGGGTATTGTAAACCTCCTTGCAAACGGACTCGGATTTACCGATGAAAACATCCAAAACATTCCTGACGTACGACTTCAAAACGACTAGCATACTATGATTGCCTACGCATCAGAGGCAACAGCAGCAGCACAAACGCTTGTAGAGCGTATTAATGCGGTGATTCTGTTTCCACTCATGACACTCCTTACATCGGTTGCGATGGTGGTGTTCCTATGGGGTGCGTTTCAGTTTGTATTTCGAGCGAGCGACGAGAGTGCACGTACAACAGGTAAGCGACACATGATTTATGGCATCATTGGCCTCTTTGTCATACTGACTGCGTACACGCTGCTTAATGTTGCCGCGGGTACATTTGGTATTTCGGTGCCACGATAGGTTTATATAAAAAAGAAAAACCACCGGGTCCATACTCGCGCGTACGCGGGTAGGGACTTCGGTGGTCTTGAGGTGGCACGGGCGCCGAAGCGTCCGTATCTAGCTGCAGGTGATTCGGTAAGGTGTGCTTCCCGTATCACGAATTAGCTTGTAACGGAACTCGCTCATGTCCTCCGTCCGTCCGTTCTGGTGGTTTTTCCACACAGAATCGTAGAATCGGTATTGGACTCTGAACCAGCTCCCATGACCGCTGGCGAAACGAACACCACACCCGATCTTGAGGGGGATGGTTCTAGACCATTCACCCACGGGCGTGAGTGTAGTCGATGGATCTTGATTCTGATCCTCAGCAAAAAACCAATAGCCAGTAAAGACCAGGAGACCAGCCATGGCTATGCCTAGAGCTTTCAGCATCCATGAATATGTGGATTTCCGTGTAGATTGACGGATTTGAGTTCCGCCAGCTGCCGCACGCTGGACATTTCCCTGAATGCCAGCTGTTGGACTGTCAGCCATTTTAATTTCCTTGTTGGTTGTCAGGGCGATTTCGACTTCTTCTCCGAGTACGACCTGATTGGTTGCTGCCTCGGTTGCGCAAGGTTTCTGCGTAGGCTAAGAGAGCTGGCGCAGCAGCTTGTATTACATCGGGGTCCAGGCCGTCGAACTCTACCTTGAAGGTGTACTCATTCGCGTCGAGGTTCATACTGATATTTTCACTCGCCGCCATGAAGCGGTCGCGTGCGGTGTTGAGTTGGTCTTGGGTAAGTGTCTTATTCTTTATAGCTTGCCGGGCTTCGGAAGCATCCTTATAACCGAGTAGAACTGCAGCACCATTAGCGATAATCCGTGCTTCAGTGAGACCACTCATGGTTTTCTGAACTTCTGCCGAAGGTAAGAGTTCGGCGATCGTAACATCACCGAGATTCACTCCAAACCTTCGTTCGAAGTCACTTGCACGGTCATCTTCTTTGGCTTTTGCTTCACGGAGATCATCCGGGTTGGTGCTTCTCACCAACTTTCCTTCGGCGGTAATTTTTGACGCCAAACCAAATTTCAAGTTGAGCTCCTTGTTAAGTTCTGGGAGATATCGCAACGCCTTCTCCACAGTCTTGTCCTCGAGTTCGTCGACGACAAAAGCCTTAACAAGGTCAACAACTTCTGATGCAACCGTGGCGACACCTCCCAGGAAAGGAACGAGCCGACGTATATCAGGACGCATCCTTAGCGATCCTTTACCATGGATCACTCCGTCCAGACACTGCACTTCAAAGTCAAGCTCCTGACTTGCTTCCTCCAGTGAGATGTTGTAGCTCTTGTCTCGAGACTCCCATGGGTACGATGGGTGAAGCCCTGGCCCGTATGTGATATAGGTGTCTTGGTCCTGATCTTCATGGACGTCATCGTTATCCATTTCATCAGAGCCGCCTCTGTTGAAGAACGTTTGAAGGTCATCGATGGTGAGGAAGGCGCGTAGTGCCTCAACGCGCACGATGAAACGTGGAAGGGTAGAGAAGAACAAGAGTATGGAGACAACTGTTCCTGCAAAGAACCCCATCTTTCCCCAATACCCCTCGTTCCACCAGTCGGTGGTGATTTCCAGACCTAGAAAGGGAAGTAAAGAGAGCGTGATGATCCAGATCGTGAGGACCGTCAGTCGTCCCCATCGGTTTCTCTCAATCAGATTATCTGTGGCATAGAGTTGACGATCTTGTATGATAGCCATTTTTACCTCTGTCAAGTTGCTGTGCGCCCTCACGAGGGCGCGGGTTGATGGTAAGGAGCCGGGCTTTTACACCCAGATCCTTTCTGCGCGATATTATACCAAAATATGGGTAAAAGTCAAGGTGATTTGGGAAAAACGGTCCGCAAGAAACGGCTTTTTTAAGCCGTTTCTTGCGGAATAGATTGGTTCGGTATAGTATTTACAGACTATTTATGAAAAAAAGAGTGATTTCGCGAAAGGAACGAAAAGCGCATGTACAGCGCGACGGTATTCCTCGTACCACACTCTCGTTCTATAAATATGTCTCCATCCCAAATCCGTCGGCATTCCGCGATGCGTTATGTGCCACATTGTCTGAGTTGGGCTGCTTGGGACGCATTTATGTTGCCACAGAAGGTATTAATGCGCAGATGAATGTGCCAAAAGAACATTGGGAAAAATTTGACACGTACATTCAATCACTTCCTGAGCTCACTGGCGTTCTGTATAAAATTGCGGTTGCAGAAGCGGACATTCCGTCGTTCTATAAACTCACCACCAAAGTACGTCCACAGATTGTTGCTGATGGACTCGACGACGATACGTTTGATGTCACCAACACCGGCGCCTACCTTACCGCAAAAGAAATGAATGAATACGTCGATGATCCTGACGCGGTGGTTGTCGACATGCGTAATGCGTATGAGAGTGAGGTCGGGCATTTTGAAAATGCAGTTACTCCCGACGTGGATACATTCCGTGAAGAATTGCAAGTAGCGCCAAAACTCTTACGTGTACATAAAAATAAAAAGATTGCACTCTATTGCACGGGCGGAATTCGTTGCGAGAAGGCGAGTGCATGGTTGAAGCATAATGGTTTTCAAAATGTGCGACATCTCAAAGGTGGCATCATCGACTACGCGCATCAGGTGGAGCAGGAAGGGCTTCCAAATAAATTTAAAGGAAAGAACTTTGTGTTTGATGAACGGCTTGGCGAGCGTGTGGGAGGCGAGATTATCTCAACCTGTCATTTGTGCAGTCTAGAGAAGTCAGACACACATTACCACTGCAAGAACCAAGCATGTCACGTGTTGTTTCTCGGGTGTGATGCGTGTGTGGAGCAAAAGAATGGGTACTGTTCGTACCAATGTCAATTGTTCGATCGACTGCCGGTTTCAATTAAGAAAATTGTCATTCGCAACAATCACAAAAAGAAACTCCAGCAGTTTAAAAAGCATCGGTTGCGCAGCAAGTGATGGTTAGTCTGAGGTAGAGGACTTGATTCTTGCTTTCAAATGAGCGAGTGGGGACTTTATGCATTCTTGTGCCGGAGAGAGGACTTGAACATTACATGTTCAGTACAGGTTACTGATATTTTTTTGAACACAAAGTGCAGGCGAGAGGACTTGAACCTCCACGGGTTGTCCCACTTGGTCCTAAGCCAAGCGCGTCTACCATTCCGCCACGCTTGCACTTTATATTCAATTCTCAAAATATCTAGTAACCTTTTGAAATGATCTCCCAGATTATTTCAACCTCCACGGGTTGCCCCCACCTTATGTTCATATAAAATCCATACACTGTGCGATTATACAACCAAGCTCGCACTCATTTCCAGTCTCGAAGCTAGCAACGCGCGGAGCGCGTGGTGATTCGATACCTCCACGTACGCATTGGGGTTCGTGGTGGTGCGACCTCTCCTTATTGGAGCGGTACACCTTGACTAGTATTTTTCCTCCGTCAAAATACTAGTCTTGGTCTTGAGCACTGCTCACCGTTCCTGGTCCCTACGGGTTGATTATTCTTTAGTTTTAAGCAGAAAAGTACCGCCGAAATGTTTTTAGTGAACTTCTGCACCGATTCTTACCTACCCCAGACGCTTGCTAGTATGCAACAGTGTATATTTGTCGCCACTGAATTAAGTTTTGGGAGCAGCTTGGAATTTTTTCCAAGCTTTTTCTAGCCGCAACATCTTTCCCCGGACGGTTAGATATCGCTTTGATAGATCTTCCACCAGTACAATGTCGATGTCGTGCTCGTAGAGCCCGGCCGATTGTTCTAAAAAGACAATCATTTTATTACATCCGCCCATCGCCAGTTCTAGGGTAGCGACTGCTCTTTCAAAATTATCAAAACGCATACCGTGAGCTTCGGCAATACGCAGTGGTATACTGATGGTGCATTTGGTTATCTCCTCATAAGCTGGATACTTCTGTTCTTCTAGAATCGGGAGAATGAACTTAGTTACCTGTACCGAACAGTCCAGCGTTTGTTTATACACTTCCAAATCTCGAAAAGACTGAATGGCTTTTTGGGGGAGTACTTAGCTCCTCGCTTAGCATACTGTGGCGTGTACACCCTAGTACCCTTACTATCAGGATCGTCGCTAGGTAAATATTTCTCAGCTATTTTATTATTCATGTTTTTTAACTATCTTTATTTCGTCATCATTAGGGATAAATTCATCCGTACCATCTTTATATCGTACCCGTTTTCGACGCTTGCGGTTAAGTTTCTTAACCACATGTAGTGGATAAAACTCAAAGTAGTCTTTCTCATCAAACCAGGCACATTTGAACTCAAACAAACGTAGTCCGGTTAGTCTTGAGAGCGAGAGGGCATACCAGGTTAACTGTTCAATTGGCTTTTCTTTAGCCGCGTTAGGCTTGTAGTCCAAGATATGCACGATGCCGTTTCTCACTTGTACGATATCAATATGTCCGGTGAGCACATCCGGGAACGGAACTTTCCTTTTACGGTTCTTGAGATGAATTAAACCCTCTTCTTCTAAGACCTTAAACTTCAAAACCGCTTCCAGGTGGGCGACATCTTCTTTGCGGATTGACACCGGTACTTCGGTAGCTACCGTCACCGAGTCATTAGCGATAAAAAATCGTTGCACTTCTTCATGACGTTGTTTGTTTTCGACTACGCCCTGAATAACAAACGTGGTAAGTTTGGTAGCAAAGTTTTCTTTTCCTTTGACAATCATGTTTGACTTATCAAACTTTGATCGCACTTCACTCATGCGTTCTCCGTTAGGGAAGTCTCGATGGGGCACCTCTGTGGAAATAGTATCTAAATACTCCATGAGGCTAGTAAAATTGCGGTTTTTATACTCTTCCAAGGCCAGAGCGAGTTTCGGTCGATGATAACGGAACCGATACAATTGTTTGTGTGCCAAGGTGACGGTCTCCACCATATCTACCTGGTTACCAAATTTTGCAGCGTGCTCTTTCCAGACGCGGAGGATCTTGATGGCATACGGTCGCAGCCGCTCAAATCGACACAATGGCTTGTACTGCTCATACCACTTGGCAATTGTTTCTGGAGTGGGCGCTACTCCGCGTTTTGCTTCAAGGATCTTGGGGATGCTTTCAAAAGAGTAACCAAGGTTGTGGTAACTAATAGCATCAAGCACTACCGGCCACGGGAACTGCTTGCCTTTTATCGTTCTGGAGGTAAAGGTTTTCTGACAATCTTGGCAGAGATACAACTGAACGTCTTGATATTTGTTTTTTCGCACTCCCCGCTTAACAAAATCCTGACCGCTACAATACGGACAGGCTTCCGCCGGCCGATCTGGCATTGACTTTTCTGCTGGGGTTGTTATCATATACATACAAGTGGCTTCGGCCTCGCCTCGGAAGAGGCAATAAGATTAGAAAAAACGTTAAAGTAATCCTTTAACGTTTTTTCTTACCTCTGCAAACAAATCTAGGTTGAGACTACCAACCTTCCTTATGAGTCTTTTAGTATCAATAACCTTGATTTGAGAAATGAGTGCCTTGGCTACCTTACCGTTAACCAGGCCCACATTAATTCCTGGTGAACACCACCAGATTTCTCGTGTATGATAGAAGATAATACCCTTTGAAGTCTCTATACTCTTCTTCTCTCTATTCCACTTGTCAAAGTTTTTCATTACTATTTTAATACTAGCACGTATGTTAGGATTTTCTCCGTAGCACGACTTTCCTGGCGAAAAATAGCACGAGTTTGGGAGGTCTTAGCACTTTTAGGGGTAATTCGTGATACGACGACGGTTCAAAAAATGCTCCCAAGGGAGCATTTTTTGAACCTTTCTACCGGGCAATGACTATAATTTACTGACAGTTTATTCACTGCTACTGGTGGCTGATGGTTCCGCAATGGTTGGTTCTTCTGCTGTTGGTTCAGGAACTTCTGGCTCTGCCACTGGTGGCTCTGTGACGACGGGGTCTGGTTCGGGGGTCAGTTCCCTCTGGTAGCTCCGGAGTCGTGGTGGCTGTGGGGTCATCAGAACCTACCGGGTCCGAGTCGATACCTGGTGGTGGTGTGGTGGTGGCTGTACTCGTGGCGTTTGTGCTCGGAGTAGTAGTTGCAGTGTCTTCGGTATCCTCATCGTCTGTACTAGCATCGCTCGCTGGTTCATCGTCGAGGTTTTCCTCTGGCTCATCTTCAGACGCTGCAGACTCGTCACTGTCGGCAGACCCAGCACTTGTATTAGAATCCTTTGATTCTAAGGCTTCTAGGCGTGTTTTCAGCGTCTCAACCTCTTCTTCCAGCTGCTCCGTCCGGGTGAAGTATTCTTGTACTTTGCTCCACATCTCTTGTATCGCTTCTATTATCACCCACTGCAAGTCACCGTACTTCACGGCGAGGTAGCCGTTTGGTCGCTCGGTCACCAGCGCATCAAGTCCCGCTTCTCGTACCTCTTGCGCGATCAGACCGTTATATGCATCTCCCCTGGCTTCCTTGTATTCAAATGACCGGACCTGCAGGCGAGAGAGTTTTTCGAGTGTACTATCATCAGCTTGACTATATGTAAGGTCGGTGATGTTGGTCTTGAGATTTCGGTCTGAGGCACAAGTACCAAGTGAGCCGCCTTGGTAGTACACACACTCCCAATCAGACCCGATGGCACCGAGCGTGAAGGTGTTGTCGGCATTTGGACCGACGTTACCAGCCACTTGCAACTTAAATGAACTAGGATTCGTCGTCCCGATGCCGACGTTGCCTGAGCTTAAAATCCTTAGCGCCTCGTTACCATTCGTAGAAATTGCTAGTGAGTCGTTTGCATGTTCATAATCTATAAAACCCGAAATTCCTGTTGTATCAGAGAAAGTAAGCACTGAATTTCCAGCATCACCAGCTACATTTGCCTTTATGTCTACTTGCGTATACCCCGAGCCAGAGTTCCTTTCAAAAGTTGAAACTAACTGATCTGCACTTGCTACATATAACTTCGCCCCAGGTGCCGTCGTCCCGATACCGACGTTGCCGGTGGTTGTAATTCTCACAGACTCAGCCCCTTGAGTACTGAAAGTGTAACTATATTTAGTATCAAAATTTGCGGTAGCATTTCGAAAATCAACTGTTAAGTAGCCGTTTGTACCGTCCCCACGCTGGAGATGTAAAACGTCAACTACAGCACTATTTGGTCCCACCGCCGTTAGTACTGCCGATGGATTCGTCGTCCCGATGCCGACGTTGCCTGATATTATCATCCCATTTGACGGAGCCGCTGTAGCAGAATACGTTCCCGCCGAGATGCCTCCGTTTACACTAAGTTTTGAGCCAGGCGTAGTCGTCCCGATGCCGACGTTGCCGACAGAATCAACCAGAATCCTTTGATTCCCTGCTCCATCAGCCAGGATAATGTTGTTGGCCAGACCAGCCGCTAAGCCCGTGACGTTAGCTCCGAGGATAGTGTTGTTCGAGCCTGTGGTGATACCGCGTCCAGTGTTCCAGCCGATGAGGGTATTGTTGCTGGCGGTTGTTGCGTCT
>Ga0222673_1000189_pt1 | contig 36659 bp, 42 predicted proteins | sample AntAcemetagen801_FD_179845 | JGI IMG/M metagenome (GOLD analysis project Ga0222673, IMG submission 179845) | Saline water microbial communities from Ace Lake, Antarctica - #801 | ecosystem: Environmental > Aquatic > Non-marine Saline and Alkaline > Saline | place: Antarctica: Ace Lake...
GTAAATGGGGACAGGGACAATATTTATTCAATAACTGTGTTCTAATTTTTACGTGGTCTCCCCCTCTCTCTAACTGTATGTCTTAGGTTGTAACTATCAACCATTTTATCTATCCATTCATCTTTTCCAAAAGGTTTACCTTTCTTGACTGCATTTCTTATGACTTCGATGACATCTTCTTTAAGTACATCATTTACTGACGTGAGATAGTTATCAGGTAAATCAACTGGCAGTGCTGAGAGTAGTTTATTCTCCTTCGAGCTTCCTTTTTCTCTTCTCCATAAACTCGACCATTGCCAATCCTCAGATCTATTCACTAACTTTGCTCGTAATGGGTTCTGCTCAACATATCTAATTAATGTTTGGCTATATTCATTTGATTCAGTTGGGAATGATTTGTATCTATCTTGATAGAGATGTCCGTAACCGATGGTATCTGTTTTTGTTCTATACTGACGAACATGTGTACTGGTAAGCCAGCTCATAAACTCCGCCAAATTGGTGTCGGTACGAGGTTGTAATACTAAATGCCAGTGATTTGGCATTACACAGTAGGCAAGAACGCGCATGTCGGTGAGATCTTTCGCTTCCCCAAGTAATGATTCAAAGTGTTGATAGTCTTTATCATTATTAAATATCTGAGAACGACCATTTGCACGGTTTATCACGTGATAAACAACGTCTGCGATTGAGACTCTAGACTGACGTGGCATAAATAAATTATGCCACGAGTTTCAGATTTTTATTGTCCCTGTCCCCATTTCGTCGTCCCTGTCCCCATTTCGTCTGTCCCCATTTCGTCCATTTCCCATTTCTGATGACTACTCTTTTTCTACAAACTTACACAATTCGTTCCATATACCATCTGCAATTTCAATCTCTCCAGACTCCTCAGCAACTTTTGCTCGACGGTCACCCAGTTCACCAGGCATAACAACTTTCTGTCCATCAACTGGCTTGGCAGATTTAATTTCATCAACCATTTGCTTCGCTCGTTTCATGTATTCCTCCTTACCAGCAAATAAACCTGGATCAATGGCGATGATAAATGTACCTGCGCCATCTTCTTCATTAGCACCCGCAATACCTGCTAGCGAAAAAGCGCTGCCCATGAGCTGTACAAATACTGATAGACCGTAGCCTTTATGATCAGCAAAAGTCTTAATCGCACCTCCTACATTTTCTCCCTCACCATCTTCCATTACTTCATTTGGGTCAGTGGTTGGATTGCCAGCTGCATTTAATGCAACACCTGCTGGGAGTTGTTCACCTTTAAGTCGAGCTTCTACAACACCAAAGAATGCAATTGCTGCCGTAGCATTATCAAAAACTACTTCACCGCCGTCATAAGGAAATGCATACGCCAGTGGATTAGTACCTAGTTTTGGTTCAGCTGAACCAGATGGAGCAACAGCTGCGAAGTCGCCATTACCAACTGTCATAAAGCAGATATACCCAGCTTTTGAGATACGGCGAGCAAAGTATCCGATTGCTCCAGACGAAGTATGAGTGTGGTTGGTACAAGCTACTCCAACACCATGCTGTTCAGCTAGTTCTACAGCTTTATCAGCTGCTTTGGCAGTAGTTGCCATTGAATGTCCTCCTGAGAGCAACACTCCGCACTTGTTTTCTTTTGCTACCTTAAACTCCTCAATGTCTTCTGATTTAGGAACACCACCAGTAGCGATTTTTGCGATACCTTGATTATTACCACGCATTTCGGCGTACAGAAGTGTGTCGATAATTGCTTGTGCGTCTTCTCCTGTGTACCCAAGCTTGTGGACACCAGTAGTTACTTTCTCTTTAAGTTCAGCTGTTTTTACTTTCATATAAACACAGTATAGCAAAAAGCACCCTAAGTGGGTGCTTTTTGCCTCTGGATTAGCCTGCGGCTTCTTCTATGACTGTATAGTACTTTTCGATGCAGTTCGTACTCTGAACTTATCTCAAGCTTGCTGGCGAACAGGGACTCGAACCCCGATAGCTGGCACCAAAAGCCAGAGTCCTACCATTAGACGATTCGCCAAAGATTTAATTGTTTTTGCAAAGTTCGAGTGGGACTCGAATCTTACAGATTCTGTACAGGTTGTCAGTATTTTTATTCCTTACGTCACAAAATACTAGGCAACCTTCTAAAATAATCTCCCAGATTATTTTAGCCCCGATAGCTGGCACCAAAAGCCAGAGTCCTACTGTCGAGTGAGCGAGAGAAGTGGACTAGCTTCAGCTTGTACATTTCCGAGCGAGCGCTGACAGGAAGCTTTGCTTACCATTAGACGATTCGCCAATTTTTAAGAAAAGCGCGCCATTTCTGACGCGCAAATACAATACCATAAATAATTAAATTATTCAGCAAAATTACCCGCTGGTCTAACCCTTACTTTTCTTGAAACAATCGAGGCATTTAAGGTTACTCGTGTCGCGTGGCTCAAAAGGAAGTGACGTAATTGCGTTTCTGCAACCTGCACATTTCCAGTCACCAGAATAAGTTTTTCGTTCACCAGAACTTTGTGCAGATGAACCACCTCCACTCTTTTTTGAATGACAGTCACGACACATCAACCCTTCTGTACTACGAGGTTCAAATGGCAACTCTTTAATATCACCCTGACAACCACTACACGTCCAATTTCCCTGATGCATATTTCGATTATTCTAGTGACTAATTATTGACAGTATACACTATCTCTTTCTCACCTTAAAAGAGTGTCCTACACAATTTGACACGTAGGTGATCTGGACGGTATTGTGCATATAGAAAGCACAATGGAGGTCAGCATGAAGAATAAAATTATTGCCGTTGATTTTGATGACCTTATTGGCGACTTTAATAGAGCCTACATTCAACACCACAACAATCGCTACGGTTCAAAATTACTTACGAGCAGGTGCATACATTTGACATGGCCAAGCTGTACGGAATAGATAGCAAGACTGTTGTGAAGCGTATGCGCGATTTCTGTCACAATCATCAAAATGAGATCCAACCAATACTTGGTACAGCTACAGCACTATCGACTCCATATCGTAACAAGCCGATGTAAATCGCTACACGACACCACCTCGTCGTGGCTACGAACTCAGTTACTCGAACATTTCGATGAAAAGCATTTTACCAACGGTTTTGGTTCGATTTACCCTTCCAAACGTTGAAACTAGAAGTTTGTAAAAGCATTGGCGCTTATCTCCTAATCGAAGATGCACCAGAAAATGCTGTTGCAGTCAGTGACGGCGGCATACCTGTTCTCTTGCCGGAAAGGCCATGGAACGCGGCTCTAAAACATCCAGGAGTTACTCCAGTTGACTCTTGGGAGAAAGCCGTCAGGTGGATTACAAAAAACGTGTAAATTCCCATAGACCACACCGCCTGTTCGCACAACGTGCGAACAGGCTTTTTCTTGCTACTGAAAATAATTATGTTATGTTTGGAGTTGATTGCAACTCCAGAAATGAGGAGGGAGAAACAGTGCTACAGAGACTACTGGACACACTTGCGCATTCAGATGTCGTACTTTACCAAGACACAAAAGATGTAGAGCAGCTAAGCCCTGCAAGTCGATTAGCATCAATTCAAAATGTATACACAACTTGTGAAGAATACTTACAGAAGCCAACATGGGTACTCGATATTGGTTCTGGGTTTGGCTACGGCGTCGCATTTTTTGCAACTATGGGGGTACCCGTTATTGGTGTTGAAAAAATAGCACATAAGGCTATCCAGGGAATTAAACTCTTTGAAACACTTGGGTTAAAAATGAAAATTGCGTCTAGTCTAGAATTTTCTTTAATCCCTTCAATTCTTCTGGAGGACTGCAAGAAGCTGGAGGAAGAAAGGGTTGCCGACCTCATTACAATGTTTTACCTAAGCGGCGAACTTGTAAGAGACCCCGATACATTTATTATCTGTAAGCGACTTCTCAAAGAAGGTGGGGCAATGCTTCTTTCTACAGAGGCCAGTATCACAGAGGTTCGGCATGTGATTACACAGATTCCCGTGCCATTTGATACTGTAGAACTTTTTGAAATCGAAGGTAGCTTCGAAAAAACAGCAATACTGCTTTCGTAGCAATCAAGGAAAAATACATAGCCATTCCGCGCACTTTGCGGAATGGCTACTTTATACTCACAATCGCTTAAAACTAGAATGATTAAGACTTTGGACGTTATAGCACTTCCTCCATTTTTGGACACACAACAACGTGAGGAAGTCTAGGAGACTTTTGCAAAGAGTTGCCCAGTATTTTAAAGCAAGAAAAATACTGACAACTTAAAGAGTGTATCTACTAAAGATTAGGAAATAGCCCGAGGCGTACATAATGCACGATGAGGAGCATTTTTTGTACACAACGAAGTTACGTACAAAAAATAGATGGGAGACTGCTATTTTGATTCGTACGCGGCCTTAATAAAGGCTGTAAATATAGGATGAGGATTAAGTGGTCGTGCCTGCAACTCTGGGTGGAACTGTACCCCCACAAAAAATGGATGGGTTTCTATTGGCAGTTCCATAATCTCCATCAGGCGACCGTCAGGCGATTTACCTGAAAATATCACCCCAGCATTTTCAAGCTCCATGATGTATTCTGGATTCACCTCATACCGATGTCGATGTCGTTCAAGAACCTCGTCAGTTTTGTATGCCTTTCCGGCAATACTCCCCTTTTTAAGAACAGCAGGGTACTGACCAAGCCGCATCGTTCCCCCCATTTTTTTCTGAGCAATTTTTTCTTTCTGGTCTGGCATGATTCCAATAACAAGTTCCGTTGCAGTAGCGTCAATTTCTTCGGTTGACGCATTCTTTTTCTTCAAAACATTTTTAGCAAATTCAAGTACCGCAAGTTGCATACCATAGCAAATGCCAAAATACGGAATCTTGTTTTTACGCACATACTCAATCACCTTCAATTTACCCTCAATGCCAGACTTCCCAAAACCTCCAGGTACCAAAACTCCGTCATACTTCTTAAGATCTTTCAAGTTCTTTCCATCAGTGAAATCGAGTGAAGAAAGATACGTAATCTCAGGTTTCAATCCTAATTTATACGAAGAATATTTAATGGCCTCAAGTACTGATATATAGACATCTGAAAGTACGAAGTCTCCTGAACTGAAGTATTTTCCGATAACCGCAATTTTTACCGTGTCTTTTGTGTTTTTGGACTTTGACACAAACTTTCTCCATTCAGATAAATCAGACTTCTTTGAGCACGGCAAGCTGAGCATTTCACACAAACGATCAGACAAATGATCTTTTTCTAAGTTAAGTGGAATATCATAAATACTTTCTACATCTGGTGCCGAAATAACATTTTCTACTCTCACATTGCAAAATTTTGCAATCTTCTCTTTTCGCTTAAGGTCGACCGGTACAGGTGCTCGAGCGAGAATAATGTCAGCAAACACTCCTGAACTATTGAGCGTTCGTGCTGCGTGCTGCGTTGGCTTTGTTTTCATCTCTCCAACACTTCCTGGTACAGGAAGATAGCTCACCATAACTACGCCTACATCACGCGGTGTTTCTGACTTCATCATACGAATAGCCTCAATAAAAAGAATGCTTTCATACTCACCGACAGTACCACCCACTTCAATAAGAACCACATCTGCTTCAGCAACTGCTGCTGCATTTTTGATACGACGGATTGCCTCCAACGGAATATCTGGGACTACCTGCACATTTCTCCCCTCGTATCCTAAATTTCTCTCTTTGGCGATAACGGATTGATAGATACTACCAGTTGTCATGTAGTTAATTCCTGGAATGTCTATATTGAGAAAACGTTCGTAGTTCCCCATGTCTTGGTCTGTTTCGAGACCATCTTTAAGCACAAAACACTCACCATGTTCTGTAGGATTCATCGTTCCCGCATCTACGTTTACATACGGATCAATTTTTATTGCCGTAACGATGAGGCCTCTGCCTTTGAGAATTTTAGCAATCGAAGATGACGCGATACCCTTTCCAACTCCACTCATCACACCACCGACGACGAAAATATATTTTGTTTGTTTTTTCTTTCGGTTTGTCGTCTTTTTTTTAGTTACCATTATATTTCTAATTTATCTTAAATTACGTACGTAGATAACGCGCAACTGCTAACAAGCTCGAAATCATGCCGATGATTATGCCTACACCAACAAGTACGGTAAATATCTGACTAAACTCTGAAACAAAGTAGGTAAAGATATTGAATTGAAAGAAATTTTCTGTTTTTGGACCAATCCAAAGTACAATTGGATACAAGATGAGAAGTGCCAAAACACCTGACGCGACGCCATACATGATGCCCTGGAGCATAAATGGGCCACGAATAAACATGTTACTTGCCCCCACAAGACGCATTACTGAAATCTCTTCACGGGTTGTATAAATGGCAAGGCGCACTGTATTGAAACTAATCATAACGGCTGCCACCACAAGAACAACCATAGTGATGTACGAAGCTCTTTCCACGGCAGCAATGATAGAAGTAAGTGTATCAATTGCCTCTTTGTTCTTCAGGAAGTTAACTTCGTCAATAAGTGGGTCTTGCGGATCTTCAGCAATTTGTTGTTCATCTAAGAAACGCGCGATACCCTCGTACTGTGATGTCTCTTTTGCTCGTATTGAGAGTGAGGAACCAAGCGGATTATCGCCAAGCTCTTCAAGTCCCTGCATGATAATATCGTCTTTTTGATGACGTTCTGAAAACTGTGCAAGGGCTTCTTCACGTGAAGTAAAAATAACTTCTTCAACTTCAGGAAGTGACTCAAGAGAAATCTGCAGTGAGTCAATATCGACTTGATCCGCAGAGGTTACGAAATATACGTTAATATCAACCTTAGCTTGAATATTTTGAAGTGAAACTTCAAGCATCTTTTCTATCATCATAGTGGAGCCGATGACAAAAAGTGCAACGGTCATCACAAAAATTGCAGCAAGAGAAACGAACGCATTGCGCCAGAAACCCATAAATCCTGCCCGTACTACTCTTTTAAAACCTGTCCACATAAAATAATATACAATTATACTTGGCTTACAAAACGTACTTCCCTTCAGCATCATCGCGCACGATACGCCCCTCATCCATGGTAATAACGCGACGACCAAGCTCATCAATAACACCCTTGTTGTGTGTAGTCATAATAACGGTCGTGCCCAAGTCGTTAATTTTTTTCAAAATCTGCACCACCTCGTACGTCGCGATAGGGTCGAGATTTCCTGTTGGCTCGTCCGCAATAATGATGTCTGGCTGATTTACAATCGCACGTGCTATTGCGACACGTTGTTTTTCCCCACCAGAAAGCTCACCAGGGAAATTCCAAATTTTGTCCTGCAAGTCAACGAGCGCAAGTGCTTGTGGAACATTCTCGGCAATTTCTTCATCACTCCTGCCGTTTGCTTCCATCGCAAACGCGATATTTTCAAATGCAGTTTTGTGAGGCAAAAGTTTAAAGTCTTGGAACACAGTACCAATCTTACGACGAAACTTTGGAAGCTTCCCGCGAGGAATTTTATGGATATCAAGTGACTCAAAAAATACCTGCCCTTCTGTTGGAACATCTTCTGCTATAAGCATTTTAAGGAGTGTTGTTTTCCCTGCACCAGAGTGGCCAACAATAGATACAAATTCCTTTGGTGCTACTTGAAACGTGACGCTTTCAAGGGCGACGGAATTTCCACTGTTGTACAATTTCGATACTTTATCGAAGTAAATCATAATAACTCCACTATTCTAATCTATGTTCGCCGCTGCATCAAGAAATAACTCAATATCACCTGAGAGCACTTTATCTATTTGGCTTGTTTCAGTGTTTGTGCGATGATCCTTCACCATCTGATATGGGTGTAGAACGTATGAACGTATCTGGCTACCCCACTCAATTTTAAGTGTCTTTTCAATTGAAAGCCCTTTCATTTCTCGCTTACGTTGCGCTTCTGCAAATGCAAAAACCTTCCCCGCAAGCAAGGTCATTGCCCTTTCTCGATTCTGTTGTTGACTGCGTTCAGTAGAAACATTGACGGAAATGTTTGTTGGCTTGTGAACAATTCGAACTGCAGTTTCACGCTTATTTACATTTTGCCCACCGGCACCTCCTGAACGTGCAAAACTTACCTCGATATCTTCATCCTGCAAATCAACTGCGCTCACGTCATCAACTTGTGGAGACACTTCTACAAGAACGAACGAAGTCTGTCGCTTTCCGTTACTATTAAATGGAGAAATCCGCACTAGTCGATGTACACCAGACTCACTTTGAAGTGTGCCGTATGCATCCTTACCCCCAATTTCAAACGTGATGTTGCGATATCCATTATGATCATTTGCATTTGAATCTAGAATTGTTACTGACATACCATTTTTTTCAGCGTAACGCTGATACATTTCAACAAGCATGCGGGCAAAGTCTTCTGCATCATCACCGCCAGCTCCGGCCACAACTGTAATGACTGCGTTATTTCTATCATATTTTCCTTTCCCTTCAGCAGCATCCTTAAGCTCCTCCAGCTCTTTATACATAGCCTGAGCCTTTTGCGGATCATTCCAAAAATCAGGCAGTAACATAGCTGCCTCTATTTCACTTATTCGTTGCTGGATATCGATTTGCATTAGCTTACTTTATAGATATAAAATTCTGTTTCTTTTTTCACGTAACCTCTCTTTTCATACTTCGCCTGCACTTCAGCACGAGAACATGTTAAGGCAACATCTGTGCACCCCCATTCCTTCGCTTTACTTTCAAGAGAATCCATAATTACTTTAAACAATCCTTTTCCACGTGCATCTGGATGTACCACGACATTGTTTATATAGCCAGTTATATTAACCGGATGTACCATTTTACTCAGTACACCCATGCCTACAATTTTTCCATCATCACAGAGTCCCAGAAAATAGGTATGTGAATCTTCGGCACTTTCTATAAACATCTCTGGAAAAATAACGCTATCTGGTTTTACGAGATATAGTTGTAATGCAACACAGTCATCAAGGTTACTTGCAATGTTTTCTTTTACTAATTCAACAATTTCCATGTTTGTCAGTATACCAAAACAAAAGGCGGAACGCTTGACGTTCCGCCTTTTGTTTTATTGAGCCATCTATCAGAATCGAACTGATGACCTCATCCTTACCATGGATGCGCTCTACCGACTGAGCTAAGATGGCAAGAAGAGGTGTGGCGGAACCTACTGCGATAACTTGAAGCAGCTTCCATGGCCGCCACACCGAGCTGCAACACAGCTCGGAAAGGATACCAAAAGAATAAGTTTTAAACAAACATTACAGTTTGTGTGCCTCCATAAATCCACGAATTGCAAGATAACCGGCTGCCAGCACAGCAACAACACTCACCCAAACAGGGACAATGTACCCAGCCACTACTGCATCCATTTCAAAAATTATTCTTGCGAGATGTCCTGCTGCAATTGCGGTGAACGCGACTGCACTAATTGTGTAATACCATTTATTATTTTTCATAGATATTATTATCTACTCATGCATTCAGTTTGTTTTAGCAGCACATCATAATACTGTGCATATCATTTCATTCGCCACCTTAGCTCAGTTGGCAGAGCATTGCATTCGTAGCTTGATTCTAGGGGATAGCTCATCATAATAACGTCTTTGTATTACACAATCATCCCTGTACTTCATTTGTACAGAGATGCTGCTCTGCATCACTTTTGTCAGATGGCAAAATATATTTTATATAGAAGTAGATTGCCACAACTGCTCCACAAAGGTTAAAACACATATCAAGCATGGTATTGTCATATCCGCCGACTCCATTTTCCATACCAAGAGAAATGAGAAACTCCATGATTTCATTGAGACCACTAATGCCGACTGACGTCAGTACAGCAAATGTAGCGAGCATAATCGTATTTTTTCTAATCTGGAAGTACGTTTGTGCAACATAATGCGACATAGTAGCAACCAGTCCATACAGATACGCGTGTACAACTTGATCATATTTCAGAATATAGAATTCCCCTCCGTTGTCTAAGAATGGATAGATTTTATGTGCAAAAAGTGTGTGGTCTCCAATCTGTACTGCACCACCAAGAACGTGCATGAGCCCCCAAATTGAAAGGAACCACAACATCCAGGCAGGAAATAGTACCCTTCTGTGCAACAGTAATACACCGCTAAAAATTATGACAATGACAAAAATATAAATAATAAACTCAGTGTTAAAATCTCGCAAGAAATATATCCCACCACCTAGCAAATAGAGTGACGTAAAAATATACACATACTGATACTGCGCTAAAAGCTTTATTTCCATGACATTTCCAGTATACCAACAAAACCGTTGCAAAAAAGGATTAAAAACTATATACTCTTGCCACTGTGCTTTTTTCGCAGGATGTCACACGTTTGGCATATCTTGCGGTCGTAGCTCAACTGGTTAGAGCACCCGCCTGTCACGCGGGAGGTTGAGGGTTCAAGTCCCTTCGACCGCGCAGTTAGACAAAAAATGACCCCGCCTGTACGGCGGGGTCATTTTTTGTCTAACTGCACACTACTGTAGATTTAATTGGAATCAAGCCTGAAACACAACAATGCTTAAAACATTATTGCGCATAGAGTGGAACTCTACCACTTGGAAATGTGGGGTTATATTCGATTACTCTAAGAAATCAGCACTCTCCAGTTAACTGGCGCTCCTTTAATGCTTCTCTGTCTTCAAATAAGTATACGCACAATATTCTATGAATGTTTCTTGATTTAAGAATTTAGTATAATAGTAATCACTTCTGTTCACCCAGCTCTTTTTAATTGAGTAGGTCCAAATTACATATTAGCGACTAAAAGATGCGGGATGGCTTGCAACTGAATATCCCCTTCCCACGTCGATGAGCTTGTCTGCGATTGCTGGTGTGAGGTTGTTGAAGTTTTTGAGGTACGCTGCAACTGAAGCTCCCTCTCCCACATTGAAGAGTTTGTCTGCGATTTCATTGTGGTTAAATCCTTCGAAGTTTTCGAGGTGCTCTGCAACTGAGGCTCCCTCTCCCACATTGAAGAGTTTGTCTGCGATTTCGCTGTGGTTGAGGTCGTTGAAGTCACGGAGATAGTCTGCAACAGCACGTGCCTCTCCCGCGTCGATGAGTTTGACTGCGATTTCATTGTGGTTGAGTCCATCGAAGTTTTTGAGCTGCGCTGCAACCCAAGTTCCCCTTCCCGCGTCGATGAGTTTGTGGGCGATTTCGCTGTGGTTGAGGTCGTTGAAGTTATGGAGGTGGTCTGCAACTGAAGATCCTCTTCCCGCATTGAAGAGTTTGTCTGCAATTTCATTATGGTTGAGTCCTTCGAGGTTTTTGAGGTGCTCTGCAACTGAAGCTCCCTCTCCCGCGTCGATAAGTTTGTCTACGATTGCTGGTGTGAGGTTGTTGAAGTTTTCGAGGTATGCTGCAACAATACCTCCCTCTCCCGCGTCGATGAGCTTGTCTGCGATTGCTGGTGTGAGGTTGTTGAAGTTTTCGAGGTATGCTGCAACTGAGGCTCCCTCTCCCACATTGAAGAGTTTGTGGGCGATTTCGCTGTGGTTGAGGTCGTTGAAGTCACGGAGATAGTCTGCAACAGCACGTGCCTCTCCCGCGTCGATAAGTTTGACTGCGATTTCATTGTGGTTGAGTCCATCGAAGTTTTTGAGCTGCGCTGCAACCCAAGTTCCCCTTCCCGCGTCGATGAGTTTGTCTGCGATTTCGCTGTGGTTGAGGTTGTTGAAGTTTTTGATGTGCGTTGCAACTGAAGCTCCTCTCTAACATCGATGAGTTTGTGTGCGATTATACTTGGAATGTTATTTCCAATATGTACACTACCTCCAATATATTTTAAATGCGATGGTAAATCTATATCATTTTCAACAAATAAATCTCCCAATAACAAAACAGTTTCATCATTCATGTCGTTTTGAGTTTCCGCTACTTGCGCCTGAGAATCAGTAAATATAGTTATCAAATCCGCATTTCTATCTCTTGGTGTGAGCAATTCTTCTATTCTTGGGTCAACATCATACCCGAATCCTTTAATGTGGCCATCAACCTCATACAAGAATCTCAGGTCAGTTCTGGTTAATGTTCCATTTTTACTTTTTTTCTCAATTTCTGTCACATATTTCATATCTCTTGCCTTCTTTTGATACTCTTTACCCTGCTCTCCGAAATCTTTCATCTTTTCTTCAACTACAGAAGGGACATATGGATCAATCTCCTGACTAGGCGCGATACCTCGCACCTCTGCTATGTTACTACCCTCCATTCGTATCGCTACTCTAGGTATCTTAGACTCTCCATTAGTATCAAAAGAATAGTATACATAAAAATCTCCTCCATCTAACTGTCCTTGCGCAGTGTTATAATCGGCTGTACACCACTCCAAAGGATAACCCTTTAATGAGTCCACGAGCTCATCTGCGTCAGAACCCCTTCGATATATCTTCCATCGTCCTCTGATTTCCTCTAGCCCCTCTTTACTGTATTCAGGAGCCTCTGCTAGAAACTGGGAATATATTTTTGAAAAATTTTGTGTATTTGAAAGCTTTGTAAATTCCTCATCGTTTAGCGCAACACTAGTGTTTTCTATTTTGATTTTGCCGACAGCTTCTTTTACTACGTTAATTGTTTTAGCGAGGGCCGCATGATTAAGCACAGGGGATGCTGCTGCTGTACTTCTTGTTCTCTTTTTAAAAACCACCTCTGTTTCACCTTCTGTTTCATCCTCTTTCTTTTCCATCTTACCCATATTTAGTAGGGATTTAAAAACCCAATACTTTATCCAATCTGGATACGTCTCTGCATCTGAACTTGAAAGATGATCTACCCAATGATCTAAGCTTGTTTTTTGTTGACTGATTATTAGTTCAGATTTTTGTTCTATAAAATCATCAGTTATTTCAACCACCCCATGCCCAGCTTCACGAGCAAGTCTTTGCTCTAATAAAAAAACAGATTCAGGAATATCATTTTTTTCAATAATGTAACTGCGATAAAGAACCTTCTTTAACGCACGCAGCATCTTAGCTTTTACTGCCTGAGGCTCTCGATTTATAATTTCTGTAAACCTATCTAAATAATTCTGTATCTGAGCTTCTGGGTTTTGTGGTACTCGTTCACCAGTACGAATTTTTGTACGCTTTGCTGCCTCATTGATCTCTGGCAATTTGTGAGAATTATACTGATCCTTTAGGAAACTTACTCCTAGTTTTTCCATAATAGCAAAGCTTACGTGTATATAATTATCTAGATTAACATTTATTTGGCATGTTCGCGATGTGTAAAATTGCCAAAATTTGACACCAATCAGCATATTTACATCTTCCGTAGGGAATCAAACTTTTTCAAGCTTTCCTTTACGCGTTCGAAGCACTCATCATCGTGTAATATTCATAACTGTTTCAACATTAACAAGCAAACTCAATTCTTTGACTCTTATATTCAGACAATTCTTTTCAAGTCCCTTCGACCGCGCAGTTAGACAAAAAATGACCCCGCCTGTACGACGGGGTCATTTTCAATTTTGGGAGACGCATATTTTGTTTACGTTCAGAGCGAACAGCTTAGTAACAACAGCATAAAAATTGTGATTAAAATTTTGTGGACAAATCTATGTAGTGAAAAGTATATGTTAAATATGCACAGCATTTTAATGGTATTATATTCGTTCAAACTAAATGTATGAATACACAACAAAAAATAATAGGAACGGTAGTTATTATAGCTATCATTATTGGGGCGATACTTGTTATCAAAGGGGTGCAGAAAGACAGTAATAGTGATTCATTGCCAGAAGGCATCAAAGCAGAGCCTACAGATATCGTATCTGACTTTTATCAAGCTTGGCTAGAAGCACGCAAATCTACAAGCACTGACCCATACGCACAGAACTTACAGAACTCAGAATCGTTGACACCAGCGCTACGTGAACGACTCGTCGATTCAGAAGCTGCCTTTCGTGAAAATGGCACTGACCCTGTACTCTGTCGCGAACCATTACCAGAAAAACTGCGAACAAGAACTATAGTCAAAAGTGATACAGACGCACAAATCTTAGTACTCGGCAAAATTGACATCAGTATGACCTTTTCTAAGGCAACACTTGCCGGTCGTGATGGTTTTTGGCAAATCACTGATTTGTCATGTGACGTCAGCGAAGAAGCGCCCGATCAAGGAGAGTTTAACTTCGACAAAGAAGGGTATCTACTGAAGGAACACGTCCCTTCTCCACATGACCCTCAGCAATGGCATCTTGTCTTTAAACAAGATGACGTAGACGGTCATGTCGTTCCGCTACTACTCAACGAGGCAAGTGTGTGCATTAACAAGTCGCAGGAAAACTCATGTGAAGAGAGCATGCTTTTCGAGGCTGCCTACGTCCATCTTCAAGGAAATATGAGTGAGGCTGGAGCAAATGTAAAACGAATAGAGTTTATAGACTAGATGTAAAATGTACCAAGATTGTCTTCCAAGACACAAAGAAAACCGCCTCTGGGCGGTTTTCTTTGTTTTGTGTCGACGGGAGGATTTGAACCTCCGACCCCAACTTTATGAGTGTTGTGCTCTAACCAACTGAGCTACGCCGACAAAATAAGGAACTGCATCCTAAGTGAGCAACAGAGTACTATATTTAAGCATTTGAATCAAACGACTTCTGGACACAATACTGCTTCAGCTTTTGTAATATCTTCAGGTTTCCCAACAGGCATCCACATCTCTTGCATTACAATACTGACGGGATTATCTTTTGCGTACGCCGTAACCATGTCAGTCACTATAAGCTCACCGTGTTCTTCTGAGACAGGAACGACGTACTTAAAAACTGAATCAGTCAAAACTAGTCCGCCAATATTTACCATATTCGAAGGCGGATTTTTTGGCTTTTCAAGAATTTCCGAAAGTGTTCCATCTTTATTTGCCAAAAGTACTCCAAAGCATTCAGGTGTGTCTGTATACGCTGCCAAAATTGCATGTTCACATGCAACCGCCTTTTTCAGAGCTTCGCTCCCATGGATATCATCTGCATACATGAAAAGGAACCTTCCTTTTATCAAATCTTTCGCACACATAAGTGCGTCGCCCGTACCGCCAGAAAAATTTTGCTGCGTTACATATTGTACTTTTTTCCCAAGGAATTCTGACGTACAATATTCTCGAATTTGCTCTTGCAGGTACCCGACCACAAGAACTAGCTCATCGATTTCAGCAGGCAAGGCTTCAACAACATGTTGAATAATTGGTTTTCCACACACTTTGATGAGTGGCTTTGGTGTATGTTCAGTAAGTGGAAGCATTCGAGTTCCCTTCCCTGCACAAATAATTACACACTGCATGATATTATTCTTTCGGACAGAGATATTTCTCTGCTCTTTCAATATCTTCAGGATACCCAACAGCGAGCCATAAGTTTTCTTCAACAACGGCAATTGGATATTTTTCTTTATAGCGCATGATAATTTCTGGCATAAAGTATTCATCTTTTATTGGTGATTCAGGAGGAAAATCAAAAATGTGAGTATCGAGCACCATAGGACCAGTGGCCACTAAATTTGATTGGGGCACTTCGGGCTTTTCTACCATATCTGAAATAGTCCCATTGGGGTTGCGGACAATCACGCCAAACCGTTCTGGGTTATCGCTTGTTGTTGCAAGAATTGCTCTGCTAAAGGATACTCCACGGGCAAGATCATCCTTTCCGTGGATGTCATCGGCAAACATAAACAAAAATCTACCTTTTAGAATGTCCTTGCAAAGCCATAACGCTTTGGCAGGCCCATCAATTTCTGTCTGCTCTACATACGTGACTTTCCTTCCATGAAATTCAGCTCCACAATATTCACGGATCATCTCTCCTTTGTATCCAACCACAATAATAAGTTCAGTAACAGCACTGGGAAACGCACTAACTATATGATCTATTAATGACCTCCCACACACTTCTACAAGCGGCTTGGGAAGATCATCTGTGAGCGGTCGCAAACGAGAACCCTTTCCAGCGGCTAAAATTACACATTGCATATGAATGTATTTATAGCACATTATTATAGTTCGTCACAAATCTTGTTGCTGCACCCATTTGCATAGCTGCGTAAAATGACGTATAGTCATATCCACGTTTTCGGAAGGAAACCATCCCTAGCGGGGTGGAGGAGTGGTACCTCGGGAGGCTCATAACCTCCAGACCCCGGTTCGAGTCCGGGCCCCGCAACAAATACAGAAAACAGCGCCAGTAAGGCGCTGTTTTCTGTATTTGTTGCGGAGGCCAGAGAGCAAACTACTTTACTCTCGTCAGACTCGAACGACTGGGACAATGCAGCTCTGCAACTAGTAGGGCCCAAGGAGGAAGTTCTTGGCAAAATTGAGTTTGCAAAAAGAAAATGTTACTTAGAAATTTGGCCCTCAAGTCCGGACCTCTGTAATCCCCTCACCTACTTCCTCCCGACCAGCTTCCTAAACATTTTTTTAGGACTCTTCCTGACCAACATCCCAACACCAACAACGGAAAGCCAAGAACCTGGTGTGAAAGGGGTCATAAGTGCAAACAAACCAATTCCTATAAGTGCAAACGCTGAAGGTAACTTTGTAGCGTAATGATGTGCCTGCCGATGGTGTTTCATGCCAATATCAAACTTATGTTTTTTGATGTACGGCTCAAATACTAAATGATGTATTACATCTGAAAGCACCAAGGCAAAACCGATAATAAAAAGCCATTCATTATGTAGATAGACATAGTCTAATAGCAAAATTGCAAACCCTGGGTACGAGTGGTGGGTCCGAGGTATACGGTATTTCTTTTGGTATGACGCACTTTTTTTGTGCGACACCAAACGAAGATATATAGTGACAAGCTCAATAAGTAAAGTAAGTCCCAATGCTAAAATAATTATTTGCATAAATAAGTTTTGTATTTTAAATGAGACCAAATTCTTGAAAGACTTTCTGGTATTGAATAACTGCATCTCGAGCCGCTTTCTGAGTCAGAACAAAATCAGAACCACCATGAGCAACATGATTTCGAAGTCGATGCGCTTGCCAGGCATCATCAATTGTCGCGAACGAACGGTTTGTAGCACTGCGCAGCCTATCCGCTATCGTTGTTCCTGCATAACCAGCATCCTCAAGCATATGTTCAAGCATCACATCAGCCTCAATAATAGCAAGCTTCCAATCGTTCGGATTGTCAGAGCCAATATGCGACTGTACCTCTTGCCAGTGTCGGTTACCCAGATTTGCGTCATGTAACTGATGCCATCTTTTTTCTTCTGCCAAAATATGTGCCACTTGTAACTCTGCAAGTTGATTAAAGCGAATGTAAGAATAAATAATGCCGTAAATCAAAATTGCTGAAAGAATAAAAGCAAATACTGAATAGATACTCCATACAGTTCCTAAAAGTGAAAGTATACTTTCATAATCTCTTCCCTCACCAAAAAAAATATCATAAATACCCTTAAAAAAATCAGGGTTAAATCCGAGTGTTGAGTACCCGGTTGCAGCATTATCTGGATCAAGGTGCATATACGTACATTTACATACGCGCGTCGGAAAACTTAAAGCGTACTATCGTAGACTTTCTTGCCGATATCAAAAAGGCGCGCGTCACCACCATGTGGTGCTATATATTGTACCCCAACTGGCAGTAAAATTCCGTCACGTTCTACAGTGCCAGCGGGAACAGAGATTGCAGGAACGCCCGTTAGGTTCACTGGCACTGTAAAAATATCTTGCTTGTACATTGAGACAGGGTCTGCCTGTGCACCAAATGTAAATGCTGGTGTTGGGGCTGTGGGCACGAGTACCGCATCAACTTTTGTAAACACCGCTGCAAGTTCCTGTCTCATCAATTCACGTGAGGCTTCAGCTTTTCCATAAAAGGCATCGTAATACCCAGCAGACAAAACGTATGTCCCAATTAAAATACGTCGCTTAACCTCAGCACCAAAACCTGCCGCGCGTGACTTTTCATACACATCAAGGAGCGCCTCCCCATCAACCGAGAGACCGTAACGCATACCATCGTACCGAGCGAGATTTGATGACACTTCAGCAGGTATCGAAACATAGTACGCAGCTAGGCCTTTCTCAAAAAGAGGCAGGTCAATATCAACAACTAAATGTCCCGATGCTTTCAAAGTCTCAATATTCTTTTCAAAAATTTCCATCACATCAGCATCAACTCCTTCCCCAAGAAAATCACGCGGCACACCAAACGTGTATTTTTCTTTGAGAGGGACATCTGGATAGGTATCAGCAACAATAGTTGTTGAATCCATTTCGTCGACACCCTCCATGACTGAGTGAACAATCTCCGCGTCTGAAACTGTCGTAGTAAGCGGACCAGCTTGGTCGAAAGAAGAACCCATTGCCATCAGCCCGTACCGAGAAACAGCACCATATGTTGGCTTAAATCCTACAAGACCACAGAAACTTGCAGGCTGGCGAATAGAGCCTCCAGTATCAGTACCGATAGCAACTGGAACTGCCCCCATAGCGACGGCTGCTGCTGAACCTCCTGAAGACCCCCCTGGCACACGTGACGTGTCTAGAGGGTTCTTAGTTGGACCGAATGCGGAATTTTCAGTTGAGCCCCCATTGCGAATTCATCAAGATTCGTTGCACCAACGATAATCGCCCCGGCTTCACGAAGTCTCTGAATGAGAGTTGCGTCATACGTCGCCGTGTAATTCTCAAGCATTTTTGACGCAGCAGTTGCCTTTTTCCCTTTGATAAGAATATTATTTTTAACAGCCAAAGGAATACCGAGAAGTGCCGGAGCATCCTGACCTTCATTTTTATAACGCTCAGTTGCTGCTTTTGCTTCAACAAGCACATCTTCATACACTTCCAAAAAAGCATGGATTTCCTCATCCTTTTCTTTAATAATTGCAAACGTTGCATGCAGCGCATCTACTGGCGTATAACTGCCCTCAACAAACTTTGTTCGTAGTTCAGAAATAGTCATATTAGTCTTGCTGCAATATTTTTTTTACTTTCAAAAAGCGACCTTCTCGCACCGGAGATTCAGATAACAATGTTTCTGTATGTTCGTCAGGCAACGTTTTCGCTTCATCTTCACGAAAAACGTTATACCGGACACCAACCTTTTTAGTCAGATCACCTTCGGTAGTGATTTCATTAATAACACTTACGTAGGCAAGCACAGCATCAACATCAGTCCTAAGTGTTTCGGCTTCTTCGTCAGTGATGCGAATCCGAGAAAGTGAGGCTAAGTTTAGAATGTCTTCCTTTTTCATGAAGGCATCATAGCACATGCAAAAATCAATGACGAGTGCATATTATTGTTTGAAGAGCGCTAAAAAAGCAAGCTCATCAAGCACTTTAACGCCGAGTGCCTTTGCTTTAGCTGCCTTATTTCCAGCCTCTGAGCCAAGCACAACATAATCAGTATTTTTAGAAACGCTTTTTGCGATATGACCGCCCTCTTGTCGCACCATCTCCTGCGCCTCACTGCGCCCCAGAGTCGGAAGAGTCCCAGTGAATACAAGTGTTTTGCTATCAAAAATACCTGCAGTTTTTTTATCTGGATTCACTATCTTCACATGTCTCAAAACACCCTCCAGCAATTCCAGATTATGCTTTTGTTTCATCCAAGAAACCACAGACTCTCCCACTGCTTCGCCAATACCGTAAATATCCTCAAAGTCAGCTATCGTTGCCTTCTGGATAGCTTTAAGCGATCCAAAATACTCAGCAATAAGACGTGCCGTTTCCTCACCTACATGTTCAATTGAAAGACCAATAAGTAGCCGATGCAGCGGCAGTGACTGCCGAACCTTCTCCATTGCATCAACAACGTTCTGTGCAGCTTTTTCTTGGAAACTTGGCAAATCACGCAAGTCACCAACTTCGAGTGTAAATAAATCCTCATACGTCTTCACAAGTCCATAATCACACAATAAGTCTATAATGCGTGGCCCGACACCATCAACATTCAATGCTCCTCTTGAGACAAAATAATGTAGTCGTTTGCGGTGCAAAAAATCTGAATCGAGTGTCACACAACGATATGCAGACTCACCTGGCACTCGCTCAATTAATCCACCACCTCCACAACCTTCAACTTGTTTTGGAAATATATATTTCTTTGTACTCTGCGGACGAAGCTCCATAATCACTGAAAGAATTTCTGGAATGATGTCCCCTGCTTTTTGCAACACTACGGTGTCACCTACCCGCACATCAAGCCTTTTAATTTGATCTTCATTATGTAGCGTCGCACGCGACACTGTCGAGCCGTCAATCAAAACAGGACGCAAATGAGCGACAGGTGTCACAACGCCTGTACGACCCACCTGTAACTGAATGTCCTCTATAACCGTCGTTGCTTGCTCAGCCGGAAATTTCAAAGCAATCGAGAACCTTGGACCTTTTCCAGTAAAGCCGAGAGCCTGCTGATACGCATACTCATTCACCTTCACTACTACACCGTCTATTACGTAGGACTGTTTATCTTTTTTTGTATGCCAAGAGCGCCAAAAGGAAATGACCTCATCAATTGTGTTGCATAATGCAAACGCATTATTTACCTTAAAGCCAAGTTGCGACAAGCGCCTTAACTCCGCCTCTTGTGCTTGATGTGTTTCACCAAGCGAAATGTCGTAGATGAATGTGTCTAAATTGCGCTCTGCTGCAACTTTTGGATCAAGTTGTCGGATGGTGCCAGCTGCTAGATTGCGAGGATTTGCATAGGCTGGCAGGCCTTCAGTCTTGCGCTCTGCATTGATACGCTCTAAGTCACCTCGCGAAAGCCATACCTCACCTTCTACAACAATATCCACGGATTCCTGAAGTGTAATAGGAACCGAGTCAATTGTTCGTACATTGTGAGTCACATCTTCACCGACACTACCGTCACCACGCGTTGCCGCAGTTTCAAGTACACCATGTTTATAAGTAAGTACGACGTGCAAGCCGTCAATCTTAAGCTCACAAGTATACGTTGGAGCTGGATTACCTCCCAATTCTGCAGCAAGTAATTTTCGAACACGCACATCAAAATCTCTGACCTCGCGCTCTTCAAACGCGTCATTGAGTGACCATTGAGGAACTGTGTGAGTCACTTTAGTGAAACCAGCAAGCGGCTCACCTGCAACACGCTGTGAAGGGGAGTCAGGAGTGACAAGCGTCGGGTACAACGCTTCAATATCTGTCAGTTCTTTCTTAAGAGAATCAAGTGCTTCAGGAGAAACTACTTCAATATTTTCAACATGAAATTTAAATCGGTATTCCCGAATAAGCTCCTTAAGCTGTTCATAGCGGACTTTAACTTCCTTAGGGATTGATTTCTGCATACGTAATAATGCTATCGTACCGGCTCACCACTCATTACGCAACTCACACTACAACTCCAATGTTAGCTCTCGTTGCACCGTAAAGATGCTTGACTGAAGCTCACCACAAGGCCGATTATACCCCTGTGAAATTAAGACCGTGCACGTTGTTCCTGCCTCACAGATTTTTTCCCCATCACCATTGTCACCTACTGAAGTACCCGGAAATGTATACACCAAATCGCTATCAATGTCTGGACTCATAATACTCATCTGCGCTGACGTACACCGAAGCGGTGTCCCCCATTCATATGTATACGAATCAGTGACTATATATCCAGAATCTTCGTTATACACAAGTACTTCACCTAAATATTCGAAAGGATATACGCCCACACATTCAACTACCGGTGGAGTAAAATCGGTGGAATTGCCAGGATCAGCACGGTATTCTTCAGCTCGTTCATAACGCCAATAACGCAAACAATCCATCATCGTTTGTGCAGATTGAAATGCAAGTTCAGACTCTCGTGAAGTTGACGATAAACTCAACTGATTTACCGAGGTGTTCAGGATTGAAATACCAATTGACAATACAACACTCGCAATGATAATTGACAGCAATAGTGCAAAACCTCTTTCCTTTATTTTTCTATACGTAAATATCATATTTAATTAAATAGTTTGTAGATATTGAAAAAACTACCAGTCACAGAAACTTCCTGCACACTATTAAGCAACTTTGATTCCCACTCTACAGTGGAGACAACTTGCACTTCATCAGCATTATGGACCATGTATATTCTTCTAATAAAAGGTGATTCCGTACCTGCAGTGCCATTTACGTGATACACAGCCTGACCTGCAGACTCATCAAAGTAAAGTCGACAACTCTCACCATCTTCGCCACAGGCCGTTACTTCAACAGTTTCATTTAAAGAAAGTGGGTCACTGACATCAAAGTTACACCCTTCTAAATCAAAACAAGGTGCGAGGCCATCGTAATCAGGAAACTCCCAAGGATCGGTCGTATCACCATTTAAATATGATAATCCATTATTGTCACGAATTGCGTTAGCGACACTAATACCTTCCTGCGCCAAAAAAATTGCTGTATTTTGTTGATGTACGTACTGCGCACTCTGTATACTTTTAACAGCAATAGTCATCGGAGAAACAATTGCAAGCATTAGAATCGCAACAGCAACTAGTACTTCGACAAGTGAATATCCTCCTGTGATAGTTTTTAATTTCATATTAAATATCAAGTAAATGCTGAACGATAGTGGTCTGTATGTTAAAACCAGTTCGTGTCTTATCTTCATCTCCTGCTGAACCAGCAATGTATACTGTTACGATTGGAGTGTCAGAATCAGCGCGGTCTGCACCAGTGACATAAAATTGCAACGTATCAATAACAATATCTGGAGAGGTCACGTCAGCCCAGTCAGCAACACTACCATCGCCAAGTTTACGCTGTAGCGTCGTATCGTTAAGCCGATATGCAATGCGACTACTCCCCATGTCTTCAGTAAGACTTTGCCCCCCTTCGTTAAACGCAAATGCTTCACCCCCGTCAGGGCAGCTTGCTTGTTCAATTCCATCATCCGGGAGACTCTCGTAATCATCCGCACAAAAGAAATCTGAGCCAGTTCTGATTTCACGAGTCATACTATCGAGTGCAAAAGATAGATTAGTGATGATTGACTGCGAATTTCTGGCTCGGCTATTCCCTTCAATAAGCACATACAATGCTGAAACACTTATGGTAACCACAATAGTAAAAATCGAAAGTGAAACCAACACCTCAATTAAAGAAAAGCCTCTATTGAGTTTATTTTTATAAAATGTTGTTGAAAAAACTGGATGCATACTTATTGTATCGTTATTTGACCTGTATTCGATACGAGAATAGTTTTACTGAAAGTAGAATCAATGTCACCTGCAATAGTTATCTCCGCAACTGAAAGTTGTCCCATATTATCGCCGTACATAACAGCTTCAAAATCTGGACGAGCAAATGCTACAGACACGTTTGCAGGATATCCATCCCCCTCACTGTAACAATGTCTCACGATCGGATTTGTAAGTGTTGTACCGCATATGTCGACGATAGTATACCGTGGATCTATGATGACTGGATCTCCTATTTCTTCTCCATCGTCATATTGAACTGGTTTTGTATCCCCTATGTCTTGGAACAGTTGGTATTGGTTAGGAGTAGAAATGTCGAAGTACATGCCATATTCCTGTCGGAACTCACCACCAGCACCACGCACACTAATTGAAATCGACTGTGTTTCACGAATATCAAAGCCGATAGCATAGGCCTGATTGTTAAGGAGTACAGAACTGTTGAAAGAAGCATACTTTAGCATCACCAACCCAGTGGCGATGACAACAATACTGAGTGTCACTAACATTTCTATGATTGTAAAACCATTTATTTCCAATGAATTCTTTTTATTAAAATACATATTTAAAGTGTGAATGTGAGCATCTCGAAAATATCAATATGCAAGTAATAGACAAGCCAGAATGCAATAAGTATAAAAGGTGCAAAAGGTACCTCACTCTTTATTGTAAGTGGAATGTTTAAAAACTGTAAGTGACGTTTTCCCCTTTTATAAAATATCTGTGACCCCAAGAGCAACAGACTGATGGCTGCACCGACCCAAAAAGAAAGTACTACAAAACTAAAAGTTGCAACCGGCGCCAGAATTGCACCGAGCGGAAGCGCAAGTTTTGCATCACCAAGTCCAATCCATCTGCCTTTTGAAAGAAGCCATAACCCTACATAAAACCCTCCGGCGCCAAGTCCAGATACTAATGCATTGATGACCTCAACATAAGAATCCCCAGCATAGATTGTGACGCCTATATTGATTGAGACTAGTGCAAAAAGAGCTCCCACAAATGCATTTGGGATAATCATATGTTTCACATCGTAAAGTGCTATCACTATACATAACGACATAAGCACCAAACCAAAAACAAGTTCAAAAAAGTCACTCACGTGGAGATACACAAACACAAACAGACAAGCTGTAAGGAATTCCATCAGAAAAAGTCGAGCTGGTATTTTTGCGTGACACGCACGACACTTGCCCCGCAAACATAGATATGAAAAAAGAGGAAATAACTCAAACCACGAAAGTGTCTGCCCACAAGAAAAGCAGCGAGAACGACCATTGAGTGATTTTCCTGTATGGAATCTGCACGCAACGACATCTAAAAAACTTCCAACAATACAACCCAGTAAGAAAATTACAAAAATCATACACATCACTGGCAGTCCAAACATGTACACTATTGTACACCACTAGTAACTGTAAAATAAAAAAAACAAAACTCCCAAAGTGAGTTTTGTTTTTTTACAATCTTCTAGGAAACTAGATAGTTGAACACGCAGTATCTGTTTCTGTACCCGCAATGGTTCCAGAAGCAATACCTGAATATCCTGTGCTGTCAGCACAAGCAAACTGTGTATCATCAGCTACAAGCTGTGCTGCAAATACCCATGTGTCTTGAGCGTCTGTACATACAACATTTCCAGTACCATTCTTAGAATCAACATCAGCTGAAATTGCAGATATATCTGTACATACATCAGAGTAGTCCACAGAACCATCTGCCTGACCGCTTTTAATCTCTGCTTCATTTCGGATACCGTTAACTGAAGAGAGAATAGCTCCATCAGCACCTTTTTGTCGTGCTGTTCCAATTGAACCGAAAATCACTGTAGCAAGCAGTGCAATAATCGCGATCACAACAAGCAACTCGATAAGTGTAAATCCTCGTTGTAGTGTTTGTTTAAACATAAATTGTTAATTCTTTAAATAATAGTTACCTCTTACTTTTAGTTAAGACACCAGCTGAATGTCTCAAACATAAGGTGTATCCACGTTGTGCGTGGCTAGCTTTATTATACGTACCAAACATTGTTAATAATGTTTCTACTGTGGACAACCCGCACTAGATCGCAGAAGTAAGATTGTAGATTGGCATCAAGACTGAAGCGAGTAACACACCAACTCCAAGACCGAGCATCACAATCATAACTGGCTCTATAAGACTAATGAGTGTGTCGACAGAGTTATCAACCTCACGGCGGTAGAAGTTAGCGAGGGTGGTTAGAATCTCTGGGAGGTTACCAGTCTCTTCTCCAACCTTTGCCATCTGTGCGAGTACTCCTGGAATTTCAGGGTATTCTGAAATGGTGTCTGCAAATGAACGACCTCCCTTTACTTCAATTAACGTGTACTCGAATATTTCTTTATAGACGGCATTGTCAACAACGTCAGCAGTCACTTCAATTGCCTGCACCATCGAAATACCACTTGAGAGCATCGTGGAAAGGTTGTCACAAATTCTTGTTAAATACAGCTTCCTATTGAGGTCTCCAATGTACGGAATTGATATCATCACCTCATCAATTGCCCGCTTTCCTACTTCCGTACGTGCAAAACGCCAAAACAAAAATCCTGCAAAGGCCAACAATACAAGTAAGATGCCAATGTAGTGACTAAAGAAAAATGAAATTGCAAGAACAATTTTTGTATAGATAGGCAATTCCTGACCTGAATCAATAAGGATTTGGCTAATGCGAGGAATAACCATAGTAAGCATTAGTCCCATCACCAATATAAATGTACCGACCACAAATGCTGGATAGACCATGGCATTTCGTGCTTTGGTAACAACTTGATACATACGATCCAAATAATCTGCAAGATAACTAAACGATTTTTCAAGCGAACCTGTTTCTTCGCCTGAACGGACCATGTTTATATAAAATGGAGAAAATACTTCAGGATGCGCTGAAAGTGCCCGGGAAATCGAACTCCCAGATTGAAGATTGTCAGCAATATTTCCAAGGATAATCCGCAACTGGGGATTTTCGGTTTCTGTAGCAAGGAGTCGGAATACACGGAGTGCTGAAACTTGTGCCTCAAATAATGTTGCAATCTGACGAGAAAGAATCACCACGTCTTTATTTGAGACAGATTGGAAAAGGTTGAATTCAATGTTGTATAAAGACTTCTTTTCTTCCACAGGGTCAATCGATATTACTGTGTATCCTCTTTTTTGCACAGTCAAAATAGCGGCATCAATATTTGATGCCTCCACAGTTCCGTCTCGCGAAGCGTTATGTTGATCGATTGCTTTAAATTTAAACAGCATGGTGTTTTTTCTTAAATGATACGCTCAAGTCCTTTTGGATTAATTGAATATGCAAAAGCATTTTCGACAGTAATCTCACCATCCTTCACAAGCTGTGCTAAAGAGCGATTCATGTCTATCATACCTTGTTCCATCCCTGTCTCAATAACTGTCTGGATCTCGTGTGTTCTCGCTTCACGAATAAGATTTGAGATTGCACTGTTGTTGATCAGGAGTTCATATGCAGGCACGAGTCCACCAGAAATGCGCGGCACTAAACGTTGGGAAAAAATTCCGGTTAGTGACCCCGCAAGCTGTACGCGGATTTGATCTTGCTGGTCAGAAGGAAAAGAGTCAATAATTCGATCGATAGTTTGAGCAGCATTGTTTGTATGCAGTGTCGACAATACAAGGTGACCGGTCTCAGCTGCAGTCACTGCAGTGCCGATAGTTTCTGAGTTCCGCATTTCACCAACAAGAATAACATCAACATCTTGACGAAACGCAGAACTGAGCGCAGCTTCAAAACTATTTGTATCTGTTCCAATTTCTCGCTGATCGATAAGTGATTTTTTTGGTTCGTAAATATACTCGATCGGATCTTCAATTGTTACAATATGTTCAGCTCTCGATTGGTTGATAACCTCAACCATAGCAGCCAACGTCGTTGATTTACCTTGTCCAACTGGACCAACACACAGAAAGAAACCTTGCGGTCTTTGGATAAAACTTTCAAGTATCGGGGGGAGATTCAACTCCTCAATAGTCCGAATTTTGTTAGGGATGAGTCGTAGCGCAATTCCCATTTTTCCACTTTGCATAAACCCATTGCCCCGAAAACGAATGCCATCGCTTGCGCTATATGAAAAATCTATCTCTTTATTCTCTTGAAATTCTTTATACTTCTCATCATGCATGAGCGCTTTAGCAAAACCCTCTATATCAGTTTGGGTGAGAACTGGTTTTTTGACCAAAGGTATCAGCGAGCCTGAAACACGTACAATTGGGTGTGACTCAACAGCAAAATGAAGATCAGAACCAGCTTCTGAGACGACAACATCGATGAGTTCAATTAATTCTTTTTTGTAGTCTACTGCCATATTTATTTCAATAATGTATGAACCTTTTTAACCACTTCGCTTGGGATTGAATCGGCCTTAATAATGTACCCTACTGCTCCCGCCCTTTTTGCTGCGTCAATATCTGTTTGTTCACCCTGATTTGAAAGCACAATACAGATATTTTTATTGTCGACTACTTCTTTGACCAAATAAGAACCGGTAATGCCCGGCATTACCATATCTACTATAACAGCATCGTATGATTCTTCTTTAATCATATGTAGCGCTTCTTCACCACTTTTTGCTACAGACACTTTGTCACCAGACTCTGTAAATTTAGTGGCATACATATCACGCAAGAACGCATCGTCATCTACAAGCAAAATTTTCATAATTGTGGATGCTATTACATTCTAGTAAAAAGAGACCTCTACCCCGACGACGGTTAGAGTCACAACTGATTACTTTCATTATACGTCAATAGAAAGCTTCGGAGGTGGGTTATCGACAGGTTGTTCACTATCCTCAGTCACGTTCTCTATACCAACCTTCGTCCCAAAGTTATTAATCTCTTCGTACGGGATCACGTGATCAAGCGCTTTAATGATTGCATCTTCTTTCATGCTAATAAACCCATGGCTTCGTGCCGTTGTGTACATTTCCTCTTCTGAACCGCCTCGCAAAATAAGTTCCTGAATTTCTTCATTTACTTCAAGTGTCTCCATAACAGCAACACGCCCTTTTGTACCAGCAGCGCAGCCAGGAGAGGGTTCTGGACTTAACACTGTTCCAGTCTCTGGAACGACTTTGCGATATTGCTCAGGTAAGTCTTTAAACTCTTCATCTATCATCATTTTTAGACCTCCTTTCACTTCAATTTCTTTACCTGTGTTCGGACATAGTTTGCGAGCAAGTCGCTGTGCGATAGCAAGTTTCAACGTTGGAGCGATTAAGTAAGGGTCAATTCCCATATCTATAAGACGTGGAATAACACCAATTGCGTTGTTGGTGTGAATGGTGGACAACACAAGGTGTCCTGTAAGCGCAGCCTGGATAGCGAGCTGAGCAGTTTCTTTGTCTCGAATTTCACCAACCATAATCACATCTGGATCTTGACGAAGTGCACTACGCAATCCATTTGCAAATGTATATCCAATTTCCGGTCGAACCTGCGACTGAGTAACTCCGTCAATATTGTACTCAACCGGATCCTCGAGCGAGAGGACATTTTTAGTAATTTTATCTACCTCAGAAAGCATCGTATAGAGTGTAGTTGATTTACCAGAGCCAGTAGGTCCAGAGATAAGAATAATTCCAAAAGGTTCTTTTATCATTCGCCTGATAGTTTCAAGTGCATGTGGAGATATTCCTGTTTGTTCCAGAGTACTTACGCCTTGGACATTATCTAAAATACGCATAACTACTTTCTCACCATGACTAGTTGGAAAAATTGAAACCCTGAAGTCAATTTTTCTACCATCAAAATTTGCTGAAAAGCGACCATCTTGAGGCTTACGTTTTTCATCAAGTCGTGCTGACGAAAGAATTTTTACACGTGCAACAACTGCCGCTTGGACTTTTTTAGGCAGCTCCAAACTTCTAGATAAAAGTCCGTCAACACGAAAACGGACAATCACCTTATCATCAGTTGGTTCAATATGAATATCTGACGCACCACCATCAACGGCATAACGAAGTACCGTGGCCACAATTTTTGTTACAGGGGCGTCCTCTTTGATATGACTTAACTCTGACGCATCATCTTTTTTCTCCATCACCTCATCTTCAGATGTATCTTCTCTACTTAACGACGTCAACGCCTCATCAACTTCGCCAGTTAGAGAATCGTAGAACGCGAGCGCTTTTTGAATATCATCTTCAAGCATGAATATGAGCTTATAGGTCATATTATTTTTCGCTGTGATAAACTGCAGCACTTCACGAACCTGAAGATTTTCAGGATTATTTACAGCAACCTCAAGAACTCCATCAGCAACACCGACAGGCATAATATGGTAGTGCCTTGCTGACTCCTCAGGGATAAAACGCATCGCTTCATGACTGATAGAATCATTTTCACCAAGAACCAAAGACGGGACCCCATATTCTTGTGCAAAAAGTTCACGCAATACATTAGGTGGCACGCCTTTTGATAGTAGTGCTTTTTCGTAAGAAACATCACCAGTTGCAATCAGGGACTCGACTTCACTTGCAATGTCAGGTGTTATTACTTCACTTTCAGTTAACGTGCGTATAATATCCATGTGCGATGCTAATTAACGGACTGAAACGGATTTGATTTGCCAGTTGGCAATTGCACTATTTCTGCGGAAAAGCTTCGAAGACTCGTAAAACGAGCATCCGAAAAGATATTATTTTTTATAGTGATGTCCTCCAACTCTTTCAAGCGACGAAGTGACTGCTCTGACTGGACAGCGCTCACTCCCGGAAGTCCATCTGTATCATTGCTGGCTGAGAACAAAATATTTTGAGTATAGAGATAATAACCCAAGCCCACAATAAGAGCGAGTCCAGTAAGTATTAATGCATTTTTAATAATTCCATTCATAAATTTAAAATTACAAGGCGTTTGTTAAGGCAAATGCTCTCAAAAGCAGCGAATACCTCATTTGACCACTACTGTTTATCTCAGGATGAATTTCATCTTGGGCAGCAAAACTAAGATTCATGACTTCAAGGGGATACGCATTCGATTCAATACTCGCAAGTATGCTTTTGAAAATTTCGTATTCAGCCACAAAAGTAATATTGAAATCTCTGTATGAAATACCTGAATCTGAAGTGTTTTTTGGACCACCCTCTACGACCGCGACCTTTGAAAGCACACCTTCAGCATCAGATGTCATCGTGAGAATTGGAATTCTATTTACATCAAATATGTTTTGTATATCGCGCATCACTTCAATATGGTAAATTCGAGAGGGTAAATAGGTGTTAAGGGCACGCATTTCATTTGGTGAAATGCTATTTTTCGTTGCTATCAGCTCATTGAGTTTTGCATTTAACTCCGCTGCTTTACCAAGAGTTTGTTCGTACTCAAGAACCTTGTCCTGCTTTTCAGAAATAGAAGTAACGTATGGAGTGATGAACGTAAAGATAATTACAAAAGATGTAATTAGGAGTACCAGTTGAACTATTAGTTTATATCCCATATTTATAAAGAACTATCATTACTAGAAACACTCTCTTCATCTTCAACAACTTCACTAATTTGTTCGTCGCCGACAGCCTCTAACTGGGAATTGTCAGTATCCAAACTCGCTTCGACCATATCGACTGGAGCCTCTAGTGATTGGAATTGTCGTGCACCTTTATAGTTTACTGCTGCAGTGTCAAATGTCGCCATAATTTTTAATGATACAAACTGATCATTCCCAAGTGCAAGATTTGCAGGATCGATTGACTTGGTCTCGAGTGAAACATTTTGGATATCAAGTCCTCGAATTATACCATTTGCGGCAAGTACCTGATTTTGAAAAAGTACAGTATTGAAAGAATCTGTTTCTGCAGTTAAAGATACGAGCGGTGCGTCTGACTGTCCGGTGCGCGTATATACAAAATCAAGGAGTTGTATTGGACCCACAATACTTTGTTCAATTGCAGCGAGAATCGAGACGACTGAAACATGATTATTAAGCATGCCTTCTGCAGTATCAATTTTTGTGTCAAGAATTTTGACATTTGCAAGTTCATTTTCATTGAAGACACTTTGCTCTGCGTCTAATTGCTTGGCAAGAGTATCTATCTGAGAATCGAGCGACCACCCAAAAAAGAAAACTCCTGCTGTTACGATGAGGGTTCCAAAAAAAATGACGTACGTGACGTAATTGAGTACGTAGATCTTACGCATACGTTTAGGTTTCACGTTGCCTTTAGATGGCCGCTGTGGAATAAACGATGATTGCTTTTGAAGATCTGCCATATGTAAATAGTATACGTTCTATTTGTGCACATATCACATTTGGTATGTGGACAGCTTCAATTACTCAAATGCACGCAGTGCTGCTCCGAGTGCTACAGTAAATGTTGGTGCGATATCTGTTATTGTGTCCTCCATAAAAGCTGGGTACCCAACCTTTGTAAAAGGGTTTGACTTAAACGTCTGCCTATCGAGCGCGTAGTTAGTGAACTGCTGGAAATCAGGAAACAGCGTTGAACCTCCAGTAATAACTACTCGTGAAAATTCTGAACCACTTCTCACTTCATACTGACTCAAAGCTCGCTTAAATTCTTGCAACGGTCGTTCGTACGAACTTAAAACTACTTTTTTGATGTCAGAAGCTTTTGGCGCCTCACTAGAAAAATTACGCTTTATGTTTTCTGCCTCTTCAAACGATACACTAAGAAGGTCGGCGACACGCTGTGTCGCAAGCGCCCCACCACCTTGCACGCGGTGAATGCGGCGCAAAAAACCGCCTTCAGAAATATAAAGTTTACTTGTCTTTGCGCCAAGATCGATAATCGCAAGTGACTCATCTGTTTCTTTTGTAATTGCGCGTATCACACTAAAAACCTCAATTTCAGGTGAACCAGAAGTTTTTTGAATTGAGGCAAGCAATTTTCGAGAATCTGCAAGAACGTCATTCTGAATCGCTGCTACCAGTACTTCACGAACTGATTGTGGAGTATTTTTCAATGGATCAACCTCAACCCATTCGAGCGCAACGTCTGTAAGTGGCACAGGAATATACTTTCTTGCCTCGACATTTACGCGAGGAGCAATATCGTCTTGTGGTTTAGCTGTAATCGCAATAGTGGTAACAAAGCTTCCTGCTAATGGCAAGGTGATGACTACCTTAGATGCTTGCACATCAGATTCACGTAATACGTCAACGAGAGCTTCGGTTCTCTGTGCAAGTGGCAACACGACATTGCTGCCAAGAGGCTCTTGCGCATACGGTCCGAGCTGGAGTTCGCCATAGGTTGTAAGCCGAAGAGCTTTCTCACCTTGTTCTAATTCTACCACTTTAACAGATGAAGAACCGATATCAACACCGACCACTCTCTGTGGACCAGATGCGTTAGATGTGTTAAGTGTTGAAAAGAGACGTTTAAAGTTGAAGGCCATGCTTATATTAGTTTACCACCTATGTCATCAATACTAAAAACAATGCTGTTAATTTTGCGTGAAACTTTTGATTTTATTTTTCCACCTACTGAAGACGAGAAAATTATAGCAAACTTAGAGACACAACATTTTACAAACAAGATTCACATCCAGACTACAGGAGAAGTCATTTCGCTCAGTTCATTCAGAGATCCTGAGATGCGCGCTGCTATACATCTCATTAAGTTTCACGGCAACAAACACGCGTTAAAACTCACTGCAGCACTTCTTGAAACATGGCTACTCTCAAAACCTGAGCAACAATATATCTTAATTCCATTACCACTCTCAAACAGAAGATATAGAGAACGTGGATTTAACCAATCTGAACAAATAGCACAGGTGTCTACGCACAAAATGAATCACGTTACGATTCGAACTGACATACTAACGCGCAACAAACATACCGCTCCGCAGTCATCACTTTCAAAAGAAAAAAGGATTAAAAATGTGTCCGGTGCTTTTTCTGTCAATGTCGACAAACTTGCACCTCTTCGAGGGACGCACATTATTCTGTTTGACGATGTTGTTACTACAGGCGCAACGATGCGAGAAGCCAAAACTACACTTTTTTCGCACATTCACTCCCCCATTACGTGTGTAGCGCTTGCACACTAAAGCTACATGACCTTGATAATTTTCTGAGACTTATGAAACCGCTTCACTTGAAATAAGTGTAGATGATGAGCAATCATTGCGCAAAGCATTACACAAAAAATTAGAGCTCGAAGGATATGAAGTAGTCGAAGCAAAAAATGGTTAAGAATGTCTGGATATTCTTGCCGAAAAAAAAATTGATTTGGTTTTGCTAGACGTATCAATGCCTATCATGAGTGGCGCCGAGGTAACTCAGAAAATTAGCGAATCTAAAGCACTTAAACGAGATACTAAATTCTACTGAAGTATCTTGGGTATTTTAATCAAGGAGGCAAAACCTAAAAAATGCATCTAAAGACCTGTGCCGAGTATATAGGCAAGGAATAAAGTGATGACGTTTCCCGAACTTCAACAGTAACTTTCAGAGTGGTATATAATTTAAGATATGGAAAAACATTCATTAAATGATAGGGCCGAGGATGCGAATCCGAGTGGCGCAGAAGAACAAATTGCAGTAGTTGACGGATTTAATACCTTCCTCAAAAATACTCTTCTTTCCCCCGAAGATAGGGCGACTTGTGAAGCGATGTACCGACTAACTTTATCAGATTCACTTACAGGCTTGTCAAACCTTCTTTCGTTGGAGATTGCACTATCAGACATAAGAAAAGAAATTGTTCTCAATAAAGAAAACGGTATCGAAAAAACGCCATTCTTGATTGCTTTTGACCTAGACAAGTTCAAGGAACTAAATGACACATCTGGACATAGTTCAGGAGATGAATATTTGAAAAGTATTGCAAAACATGTGCGAGAAATCCTTCGTTCAAGTGACACTTTTGCTCGAGTGGGTGGAGATGAATTTGTGATTATCTTACCCGACAGCAACATTTTAAATGCGACCAAAATAGCAGGGAGAATCATGGACGCAACTACAAAAATTATGGAAGAGAGAAGCCATGATGAGAATGAAAAGAATGGTGTGGACGTTTCAGTAAGCGTTGGGGTTGCTCCTTGGGATGAAGAGCAAGAGTCAAAAGAAGTGCGCATGCAGGCAGACTATGCACTGTATGTAGCAAAAGCACTCGGCAAAGATGCCGTAGTGAGCTATGGAGACGCACTGAAACTTGATGGCATTAATGATCTTAAAAAACCCATCAACCCTGACTCAATGTACAACGCATTTATAAAAGAGAGAAAGAAATAACTATTCAAGTTTTGCATCATTATATAAAATGAGCTCAATGGGGCTATGATCGGACACCCTATCGGGGAGCACTCGTATATTGAGTTATCTACCTGCAATATCAGGGATCGCAAAAAAAATTGTCTGCAGGCAATTTAATGTTTAATCGGAGGTGGTACACATACGCAGTTTTTATGGGTCATGTGACTTCTCCATAGAGTATGTATGCTCTAAAAAGAGCTTTTTTCTTATCAAACAATGCAATAATAAATATGTATTGTCTATAGTTTCCACCGAGATTAAAATGAGTCCACTCGCGATTGCGAGTGGACTCGGAGTCTCAATTCCAGTATGCACCAGGATTTTGCCAATCTGGATAATGCTCATTAAGCCACAGGACTGCGGGTTGCCTCGACATCATTTCTCCGTCAAGGTAAAAGCGGCAATGTGTTGCGTCCAGTGGCTCGGTAGTAAAGATTACCTCGTTTCCATCGGCAACGTCAGACATTGCAATACACTCTGCATTGAAACGGTCATAGTTGAACAAAATGTTGAAACGACGTGAGATTCTCAAGTGAGGACGATGCCACATGATGCGTCTGTGTAAATGTGTGTCATCAAAAAATATACAAGCACGCTCGCATCCCTGGTTATCGACGAGTTTCGATAGTCTCGTCTTTAATCTCTTTTGCAATTCTAAATCCTTGTTTTGCCATATTGTGTTTCTAAATGATAATACTTTAGAAACGGTGTGCAACGAAAAGGGTGCCTTTCAAGTCTTTCTATGTAAAAAATATAGAGGTCCAAGGTAAAGTTACAGGTGTAATCAGGAGAGAAATTTAAAAAGTTCGAATCCGTTAGCGGTGAACGCTAAGGGATTCGAAACAGCATCTATTCTAAGGCTGTAAATATAGGCCTCAGGGTCTACCGATAACCGGTATTCTTGGCGGGCTGTCTCGAGTTAGAACCGTGGTCGGACAAGCCCTGTTTGACCAATTCACTACTTTTGAGAACTTGGTTCAATAATGTCTTGAACTACTTATTTAAAAACATACGGTACACCTCTTCGTTTAGTTGAAAACCAGTGGGGCCATCTCCAAAACTCCTATCAACAAATTCAACCACTCCTCTCGCAACCAAGGAATCAAGTCCATCACTATCAACATCAAACTTTCCTTTTTCTAAATCCTTTAAAACCAGGAAGCACGTTCCATTCTTTGTAAATGCAGAGATTACACCTTGTTCTAAATCAGAATAATATCTTCTATTTAAGATACGTTGTTGTTTATATTTATATTTTTCAATAGCTATTCCTGACACAACCTTTACCAAAGAAAACACCGAAAGAAGGGCAACAAGTCCAAGAAACGGGTCATTGTCAAAGCGAATATATACATAAAGAAAAGACATCGCGCCAAAGAACACCGCAATGTTGGTTGGCAAATCTTTCTCACTGTATATCTTCTCTAGGATTTTATTCATATAACTATCATACATAAAACTAGCACGGAACACAGTGTCTCGTGCTAGCTCTAAGATGCGGGCCGTCTCGGGCTAGAACCGTGAGCGGTCAAGCCCTGTTTGATGGAATCACTATGTTTTCAAACACTTGTTCGAAGCGTCTCGAACGCATAATTTAATACTAGCAATCTGGTTTATTTTGGTTCGAAGTGTTTCTCAAATTCTTTTAGTGTTTTTAAGGCACTCGCGTATTTGCGCATCCATTCGAGTCCTATATTGAGATTGTTTTCACTTGTGGCGCCAACTGCTTCCTGAATTACATTAACCTTAAATTTCCTAGCATAAGCTTCATAGGCCGTTGCAAGAACACAAACTTGAGACATGACTCCTGTAAGCCAGATCGTCTCTATACCTTTTTCCTTTAATTGTTTCTCCAGACCTTCAACTGTAAAAGCTCCGTAAGCTGGCTTTGTATATGTGATCTCACTACCACTGGGAGCAAGTTTTGAATGAAATTCACCTTCGATAGTTCCAACTGCAGTCCAAGGTTCACCGAAGCGTTCATAGTCACGCTTTTCCTCATGGTATTTAAAATGGAAAATATCAATACCAGCTTCTCGGGCTATTTGTAATACCGTCTGATTTGCCTTAATTATGAGATCTGGTTGGAAAAGATGATCAATATTTCCAACTTGTAGGTCTATCAAGAATAATGCGTGAGTACTTTGGCTCATCTGGTAATTGTAACAAAACTAGCTCGAAACACAGTGTCTCGTGCTAGCACGAT
>Ga0222673_1000197_pt1 | contig 35212 bp, 34 predicted proteins | sample AntAcemetagen801_FD_179845 | JGI IMG/M metagenome (GOLD analysis project Ga0222673, IMG submission 179845) | Saline water microbial communities from Ace Lake, Antarctica - #801 | ecosystem: Environmental > Aquatic > Non-marine Saline and Alkaline > Saline | place: Antarctica: Ace Lake...
TGAAGCGACGAAAACAAAACCATAAAATTTCCTTTCATTTTTGTGCGGCTCCCCCCTGCACCCCCCGCCTTTTAAATGGATTGGTAAGGAAATTTTTGGTTTTGGTTCGCGAATGGAAGGAGCGCGAGGTGCGCATTGTCTCGCACCACCACGAAATCCGAGCGTACGATTTGGTTCAGAGCCACCACGCGCTCCGCGCGTGCGAAGTTAATCAAAATCCTGCGGATTTTGTTCGTAAAGAGTTCGAACTTCGTCCAAGAAACACCGCAGAAATTTGGATACTATGGTAACAATAGGTGAAAACTCCAAGAGCATAAGAATACAGCAAGGAATCACACAGGACGAGCTTGATAAAAAGACGAATTTTCTTGAAATAATGTATGACTACAACAAAAAAAATTCAAAAACGTTGCGCTTGGCCGAATGATGACCCGCTCATGGTTGAGTATCACGACAAAGAGTGGGGCGTTCCGGTGCATGATGACAAAAAATTGTTTGAGTTCCTTATCTTAGAAGGCGCGCAAGCTGGACTTGCCTGGAAAACAGTTCTCAACAAGCGTGAGAATTATCGCAAGGCGCTGAACGGTTTCGATCCCGCTAAGATTGCTCGCTATGGTAACGAAGATGTAAAACGTCTACTGGGCAATCCCGGCATTATTCGCAATCGCTTGAAGATTGCGGCAACGATTCTTAACGCACAGAGGTTTCTGGAGATTCAAAAAGAGTTTGGTTCTTTTGATGCATATATCTGGCAATTCGTGGGCGGCAAGCCTATTAAAAATAAATTCAAATCACTTTCAGAGATACCGCCAACAACAAAAGAATCTGATGCTATGAGCATAGATTTGAAGAAACGAGGATTCAAATTCGTCGGCCCTACGATTTGCTATGCGTTTATGGAGGCGGTTGGCATGACCAATGATCATACGACGGATTGTTTTAGATATAGTCTAACAGTATGAAAATTATAATATCCACGATCCTAAATTGCTCGCCCGAACAGGTATGGCGACAAGCGCAAGACAGTCACGTAATGAGGTATGTCACCTCTCTCCGCTTGTGAAATATGTTCCTTTGTTTCGATTCTAAATATATAGAAATGGTTTTTTATTGCGATGTTAGTGGGCAAGGGCGAGGCAGGTAAGCGAAGCGGGGGAACACTGCGCGATCGTAGATCGCGCAGTGTTCATAGTTGTACCGGTTGTTACAACATCATCGATAAGGATGATGTGTGTCCCTCGCAGTTTTGACACTTTCTCTTCGCGTATTTTGAATGCTCCAGCAACATTTTCTCGTCGCTTCTCTTTCGGCAGCTTTGTTTGCGGTGTGGTGTGTTTAATGCGTACAAGTACATTGTTTATAAGTGTGCAGTCGGGAAGGTTGGTGAGCGCTTCTTTAATTACCACTTCGACTTGGTTGTAGCCGCGCTCGCGGAGACGAGCGCGGGAAAGGGGAATGGGAATGAGTACCACAGGTCTTTCCTGTTGGGTAAGGTACGCATGCAGGGCGAGGCCGAGCATTTTGATCGCTTTTGTATTGTGATGAAACTTTGCTTCGTGGATACACGCACGCACCAGCGGCTCTTGAAACGGAAGGAGTGCAACCACATTTCCCACAGCACGCGGTGTGATAAACGGATTGAGCGCGTGCAATGGAGCTCTCCGCACCAACAGCATATCTTTTGATGGTGGAAAGACTATATCAAAACAAGCACGGGTTATGCGCATGAGCATGTCACGAGAGATGTGTGTCATGATAAAATGTGTGAAAATACCTTATGGCGTTTGGCTTTGATCTTAACAAATTAAAATCTCTTTTTGGTGCTGACCTCAAGAAAGGGAGTAATGGACCAATTGTCGGTGTCGACGTTGGGGCTTCTTCGATAAAACTTGTACAGATCCATATGGAAAAGGAGGTGCCGACGCTCGATACATACGGCGAGTTGCAGCTTGGTCCATACGACAAGACTGACATTGGTCGTGCGGTTTCACTCTCACTACAACGTTCCACTGAGGCTTTTGTCGATATTGTGCGCGAATCGTCAGTGACAGGTACGGTTGCTGCACTCTCAATTTCGTACGCAGCGAGTTTTTCTACAACACTCACACTAAACGCAACAAGTGAAGAAGAAATTGCGAGTTTGGTGCCGGTGGAAGCACGAAAGTATATTCCGGTATCTTTGAATGAAGTGACACTTGATTGGTTTACGCTCGCAACCAACGAAGAAAAAAAGCAGACGACCATTTTCCTTGTTGCAATCCACAACGACGGTTTCAATGACTTACAAAATGTATTGACGAGTGCAGGATTTTCACTTGCATACGCAGAGCTCGAACCGTTTAGTGCGACACGTTCGGCACTTTCACCGGAGAGTACGACCGTTGCGATTATCGATCTCGGTGCAAGTGCAACCAAACTATATTTAATTGAAGAGGGCACGTTGCAGAAAACGCACAGCATTGCGGGAGGTGGCGTTGCGTTGACTACCGCACTTGCGACAGGACTCTCAATTCCATTTGCAGATGCAGAAGAGCAGAAGCGTCTGGTTGGACTTGGTGCGCATGAAGAGAATCCAAATATCGGACAACTCCTTCGCGGCAGTCTGGATAAAACAACCAACGAGATCGCGCGCGTGCTGAGTGATTACACCGCACGAAGTGGAAAAGAGTTTGCAACAGTATTGTTGATTGGTGGGGGCGCATCAATGGTGGGTATTGACGCATATCTCGGTGATAAATTGCAGCGTAAAGTGACGATCAGTACACCGTTTAATAAAGTTGCGTATCCTGCATTTCTTGAAGATTCCTTAAAGGAAGCCGGACCTTCATTTGCGGTTGCTATCGGTGCTGCATTGCGGCAGTCAATCGTGTAATCAAAAAGTTTTTTATATGCTGTCCACAGTGGACATGCATTATAGATGAGAGGTGACCGTATAATGAAGTGCAATGGATACCGTTCCTCGCTCTTCATTTATTCCGAAACAGGCGTCTGGCGCAAATAAAAAGAAAGTGCAGGTAACACGCACGGTCAGTATTCTCGGTATTGTCTCAAGCGTGCTCTTCTTTGGATCACTTATTGCCGGTTCAGGACTGTTTGGTTATACCTACCTACAGACACAACAGCTTGAGACTGCACAGACAAGTCTCGCAGGTGAATACACTAAATTTAGTGACACAGAAATTAGAGCAGTACAGTCTGCTGATGAGCAATTACGTGCAGCGCAGTATCTACTTACACACCATACTTCACCTTCAAAAATTTTTGATGCACTTGAAGCAAATACCAAACAAAGTGTTCAGTATCAGACATTTACATACGAACAGGATAAAACAGGAGATGTAACACTTAACATTACGGGTGTAACGACAGAATTTTCAAAAGTATCACTGCAATGGACGCGATACTTGCAAGATGTAGTTTTGGCGGACGTGGCAGTTACCCGTATCGGGCTTGGTAGTGATACTGGCGCTGAAGGTGTTCTTCCAGGGCAGCAGATCAGCTTTGAATTGACCGCGGCTATTGCAGCGGAAAATATCGCCTACCAACCGGAAGGCAGCCTGACACCAATAGTCACAGATGCAGAAGAGGAAACTGGGTCAATAGACGACGAGGATGCATTGACTGATCCTGAGGTCGAGAGCGAGGAAGATGTAAGTGCGTCCACTGATCCACAAACGCTTCCGTTAGAAGAAGGTGTCTCTAATGAAACTGAATCAAACTAAGTATGTTTAGAATTGTACGACCAATTGCAGCAACCCTCATCGCCCTTCTCGTACTCTTTTTCTTTGTGCGTCCGATGTATGCCGATTTGACTGCTGTGCAAGACGACGTTGCTGAGTATGATGATGTTCTCGCTGATGCGGAAGAATTTAATCAGCTCCTTAATAGTTTATATGCAAAGCAGAATTCATTTAGTGCACTCGAGCGTGAGCGACTTGATTTTCTGGTGCCAGACAAAATAGATGAAATCCGCATTTTGGTCGATCTGGAGGCCTTAGCAAAACGAGAAGGGTTACTCTTTCGGGACATTAATTCAACTCTTGAAGAGAGTGAACAAGATCGTGCTGCTCCAGATAAAAGACAGACGAATGTCTCGGTAGCTGAAGACGAGTTTGACGGCAGACTTGAGTCACGTGATGTCACCTTTACGGTTTCGGGAACATACCGACAGTTTCGCGCGTTCCTGCGTCAGGTCGAGCAGAGCCTTATTCTTATGGAGATTGTAAAGATTGATTTCACGAGCGCTGCAGATACGGCTTTGTGGGATTACAACGTTACTGTACGCATCTTCGGCCTTCAGTCGATGGACGAAGAATAATTAGTCTTATTGTATGTCACCATTAATTCGCAACATCGTCACACTCATCATCATCCTCCTGGTAGGAGTAGGAGCATACATGCTTGTGGTGCAGCAACCTGCTGGAAGCGCTGACTTGGTGACGGTAGAAAGTAACCCACTTTTGGGTGGAGACAACGCTGTGTTTCTCAGACAACTTCAAGAGATTAGGAGAATTGAAATGGATACAAGTATATTTTCTGACTCACGCTTCCTTTCACTCCGTAATTTTCGTCTTGAGCTCGTCGACGAACCGACTGGCCGCGACAACCCCTTCCAGCCAATCGGTCAGTAGTGTGTTTCGTCGCGATGTATTGCTAGAGGTTTACGTATCCAGTCCGTATCTCTGATAGTGAGACACAGTTGTGTGTTACCACAAATGTTAGGGACTCCCGTACATCAAAGTATAAATCTCATCAGAAATAATACAGTCAGCACTTTGATGAGGAGTGATCCGTATGTTGTCATGATAAAATTGATCATATTAGAAGCAGTAACCTACGGAAACTTTTCAGTTTCCTATTTCTAACGAGATGAACCTCGTATCATTGTTACAAGAAAAAGGATTGTTGGACCAGAGTACCGCAGAGGCGGCCGCTGCACTTATTGAAAAGGAGCAGTTGTCTGCTGAGGATGCGTTGGTAAAACTTGGTATTGGCCCTGAGACGCTTCGTACGTATGTCGGAGAATATTATGATGTACCTGTCAGTATCATCGAAGAGGGTCAAAATATCGATCCAACGATTCTTCGCTATCTCCCCGAAGAATCTGCGCGACACTACAAGATGATTCCACTTCGACTCGATGAAGGTGTACTCGTTGTTGGTGTAGTTGACCCAGACAATTACGGTATTCGTGACGCACTCAACTTTATTACTGCAAAATATCACCTGCCATACAAGATTGCGGCTATTCTGGAACAAGATTTTCAGCACGGACTTCGTTCGTACGAAAATCTCAGTGGCGAAGTCGGTCAAGCACTCGATGCATTGACCGTCGAGTTGACTGAAAAAGAACGTGAAGCACAACATAAAGTGCAAGAGGAGAGTAAGAAGACGACAAATGAGCCACTCAAGGAGGACGCACCGGTCACAAAGATTGTTGCGACAATTTTAAGATACGCAGTAGATGGGCATGCGTCTGATATTCATATTGAACCATATACTGAGCGTACCAACGTACGATTTCGAGTCGACGGTGTGTTGGTACGTAGTCTTGAACTACCAAAGAAGGTTCATGAAGCAGTGGTGGCACGCGTGAAAATTCTCTCGTCACTTCGACTCGATGAAAAACGCAAGCCGCAAGACGGGAGATTTTCTGCAACGATCGACAACCGACGCATTGATTTTCGTGTTTCAGTGCTTCCGACCAATCATGGCGAGAAAGTCGTGATGCGTATTTTGGATACTGAAAAAGGCGTGAGTTCTATTGAGGACACGGGTATTTCTGCATACAACACCGAGCTCATCCGTAGTGCCATTCGCCAACCATACGGCATTATTCTTATTTCCGGTCCGACTGGTTCGGGTAAATCGACGACACTGTACGCGATGTTGTCTGAAATTGACCGCGAGAAAAAAAATGTCCTCTCATTAGAGGACCCGATTGAGTACGACATTAAGGGCGTGAGTCAATCTCAGATTCGTCCTGAGATTGGATATACGTTTGCTGCAGGGTTGCGTAGTTCGCTCCGTCAAGACCCTGATGTAATCATGGTTGGAGAGATTCGTGATAAAGAAACAGCGCAACTTGCAATTCAAGCGGCGCTTACTGGCCACCTTGTGCTCTCAACTATTCACACCAATAATGCAATTGGCGCAATTCCACGATTGGTTGATATGGGCATTGATCCGTACCTGATTGCACCAACACTCCGTGTTGCACTTGCACAACGATTGGTGCGTCGTATTTGTCCGGGGACAGGAAAGAAGATTCCGATTGCCGGCAGTATCCAGACGATGATTGATAAAGAATTAGAAGATGCTTCTCCCGAGTTTCGTGCAAGTCTTCCAAAGACAGACCACGTCCTTCAGGCGGAGGCGACAGCTGAATGTGCCACCGGAACGAAGGGGCGTGTGGCGGTCACTGAAGGAGTGATGATTACAGAAGAAATGGAACGACTCATACTCAATAGTGCACCAGAAGAAGATCTCTACAAAGCGGCACGAAAAGCCGGATATGTTTCTATGAAAGAAGACGTAATTCTAAAAGCACTCAATCACACTATTCCGTTTGAAGAAGTAAATACACTTGGCGGTGAGTTTGTTTCAGTAGATGTCGAGGAAGGCGCAGTCCCGTCTCCACCTCCGGTGCCATCAGACCTGCAACAGGATATCGCATCGCCCGATGTTTCGGCGTCCGGAGAACCGCCGCATCTCTCTGTGTGAGCACAGAGTATCCGTCAATAGTACGACTGTCGATAACCAATAGTACTTCTGTAGTGTAGTTCTGTATAATAAACATGTATGAAAGTACTCTTAGTAGACGATGATGCATTTCTACGAGAAATGTATGCGACAAAATTTACTGAAAAAGGGCATGTAGTCGAGGTGACTGAAAGTGCTGAACAAGGATTGGTAAAATTACAAGAAGGACAGTTTGATGTGGTGTTGCTCGATATGGTGATGCCGGGAATGACAGGTGTTGAATTTCTGAAGAAAGTACGTGAGTTGCATCTTGCACCTGCACCAAAATGCATTGTACTCTCAAATCAAGGTGAAGAATCAGATATCAAGAAAGCGACTGAAGCGGGTGCAGATGGGTACATTGTCAAAGCACAGATGATCCCAAGTGAAGTCTTGGAGAAGGTTGAGGAATTCGCAAGCGCATAAATATGGCACAAAACGTCGACTACACAAGAGAATTAGCAGACCTTATTGATATTGTTATTGCTGAAAATGGGTCAGACATCCATTTCTCAGTGGGTTCGAATCCTATTATCCGGGTTGCTGGCTCATTGATACCTTTGGTAAAAAAGCCACAACTCACGCAAGAAGATGCCAAGGGTTTTATGCAAGCACTTCTGACAGAAGAGCAACAGAAGAAGTTTTTAGCACACCGAGAGATCGACTTTTCATATGCAGCAAAAGGAGGTGCTCGTTTTCGTGGGAATGGATTTTTTCAGCGCGGGACAATCTCAATTGCGCTTCGATACATTCCAGGAGATATCCGTTCACTTGAGGAACTCCGTCTGCCTCCGGTCCTCGAAACATTTACTGGACTTTCGCAAGGCTTCTTTCTCTGTGTGGGCCCCGTTGGGCAGGGTAAGTCGACCACACTTGCATCACTTATTGAGCTTATTAACCAGACAAGAGCAGAACACATTGTTACTATTGAAGACCCTATTGAGTATGTGTTTGAGCCGAGTAAGTCACTCATTGATCAACGTGAAGTGCGTGTCGATACTGAGGATTTTGAGACGGCGCTTACTTCTCTGTTTCGGCAGGATGTTGACGTCATCATGCTTGGTGAAATGCGTAACACTGAGACTATCGCTGCTGCGGTGACTGCTGCAGAGACAGGACATCTAGTATTTTCAACGCTCCATACAAATAATGCTTCACAGACCATCGATCGTATTATTGACACTTTTCCTCCAGCGCAACAAGATCAGGTGCGATTGCAGCTCTCCGGTTCACTTGCAGGTATTTTTTCCCAGCGACTCATTCCGCATATCTCTGGAGGGTTGGTGCCGGCGTATGAACTGCTTATTAATAACTCGGCAGTCGCCAACCTCATTCGTGAGGGTCGTACCCATGAGATGCAGACAGTCATTGAAACAGGAATGGAGCACGGCATGATCGACATGAATCGTAGTCTCGCTGGTCTGGTACAAAAGGGCGACATCACGGTTGAGAATGCGTTTGCACATTCACTCAACCCAAAAGGCCTTGAGCGCTTAATGTAATGTATTACCACTATGCTCTTTTCATATAAAGCAACCGATCAGAACAATACAATACGTGAAGGTACTGTTGATGCGTCTACGTCTGCTGCGGCGATGCAAACAGTAGAGCAGCGTGGGTATAAAGTCATTGCAGTTACTCCACTTAATGAAAAAAGATCAGTGCTCGATGTTGAGATCACCTGGTTTCAGCGTGTATCAAACAAAGAAGTTGTTATCCTTTCGCGACAAATTGCAACACTCTTTGAGGCACAAGTTTCCGCACTCCGTGTCTTTCGACTGCTGGCGAGTGAGGCAGAGAATCCCCAGTTGCGTCGTGTCCTTCTTTCAATCGTCGAGGAGTTGCAGGGAGGAAGCACTATCTCACGTGCACTCGCACAGCATCCAAATGTGTTTACGCCATTTTATGTCAGTATGGTGAAGTCGGGAGAGGAGTCAGGTACACTTGATCAGACTTTTGTCTATCTTGCAGATTATCTCGATCGTCTTTATGAAATTGTCTCGAAGGTAAAGAATGCATTACTTTATCCAGCATTCGTCATCTCCATCTTTGTCTTGGTGATGGGGTTGATGTTGACGGTAGTGATTCCGAGTATTAGTGAGATCTTGACTGACTCTGGACAAGAGCTGCCAATCTATACAAAGATTGTCATCGGGCTGTCTGACTTTTTGACCAATTATATATGGTTCATTCTCATCTTGCTCGTAGCTGGTGGCGTATTACTCTGGCAGTTTAGTAAAACAGCAGCAGGCGCACGTACAATTGATGAATTCAAGCTCGCGGTCCCGTACCTTGGTCCGCTTTACGAAAAGCTCTATCTTACGCGTATTTGTGACAATCTCTCGACCATGCTTCAGAGTGGTATTTCTATGGTGCAGTCGCTTGAAGTGACAGCAGAGATTGTCGATAATGCTGTGTATCATGAAATTCTCACTACAGTCCTGACGGATGTAAAAGGTGGTAAGTCATTTGCCGACTCCCTCGGAGAACATGAGGGTATTCCCGGTGTACTTACGCAGATGAGTAAGGTAGGAGAGGAGAGCGGTAATCTTGCAAAAATTCTTTCAACACTCTCAAAATTCTATCATCGTGAAGTAAACAATGCGGTCGATACCCTTGTCGGACTTATTGAGCCAATTATGATTGTGGCACTTGGTTTGGGAGTGGGTACGCTTTTGGCTTCGGTACTGATGCCGATTTACAACATGACCGCGGCCTTCTAACTCTTGAGGGCGAAATATACCTAATCTGCTTCGTTACACTTTAAAAAATAATTTTCATCGTATACACATACGCCTCAAACTATTTTCCTCGTGTGCCTTGCATCTCAGGCATCTTCGCACCTCAAGAGGTGTGTGCGTACGCTATGTCCCATAGTCCAATTAATTTTTTGCGGAACTTTTCCCCACGAGCACACATTGGCACTCTTTGCATCTCGGGCATCTTTGCTTGTTAGATACTACAGGCTATTGCTCTATATTAAAAACTATGGACTATAAACCACCTGCTTTCAGCAGGCTCGCTATCCACAGGAACAAGTAGTGTGTGCGTGAGACGGCGTATAATAACAATAACCACGATTGCAATGCAGAGCATACGACTTTGCTTCGTCGGTGTTAGGGCACCAAGGAACGTACCAACGATCCTTTCCTCACATACCGGAGTAGTGGGCTATAAAAAATAATTAACAACATTAGAAACGTTATGAATATTCATACAAACAAAAACAGAGGTTTTACGCTCATCGAGCTCCTTGTGGTAATTGCAATTATCGGAATTCTCGCATCGGTAGTGCTTGCGTCACTCAATAGTGCACGAGATAAGGGTAGTAATGCGGCAGTGAAAGCAAATCTCAACAATGCGCGTGCTGCGGCAGAGCTGTTTTATGATGACAGCTCGAATAGTTACTTGGGTGTTTGTGCAGCTGCTGGTACTGCTGATCCAGCGGGTATTGCGACGATCCTCGCAGCCGCTGACAGTGCCAATGGTTCTGCTGGTGATTCGGAATGTAATGACGCTGCAGGCGCATGGGCTATGGCAGCTGAGTTGGTGGGAGATGATGCCGCAGACTATTATTGTGTTGACAGTACAGGATATGGAGGTCAGCTTACGGGAACTGTTGGGACGGGTGCGACTTTTGACGGCGACACAGCGTGTAACTAGTTAACTCTCTAGAATACGAAAGAATACAAAAAACGCCTTCGGGCGTTTTTTGTTTGTGGTTGCGCGGGTGGCCATAGTGTCTAGACGTTTCTCCATGTGGGACCTAGGAAGTCCCACATGAGAAGCTTAAAATCTGGCCGTAGGTAAAAGGCGAAACAAAATGTGTGCAGGTGGTGGTAAAATGAATGTATGGATTATTTCTGGTACGTGGCAGCATTTTTGTTCGGTGCGATTATTGGCAGTTTCTTGAATGTCGTCATTTACCGACTGCATACTGGAAAGTCGGTCAATGGTCACTCACACTGTCTTTCGTGTGGCACAGGGCTTCGTTGGTATGAGTTGGTGCCGATGCTCTCGTACCTTGTACTTCGCGGACATTGCCGCACATGTGCCGCGTGGATTCCTGTGCGCTATCTCCTCGTTGAGTTACTCACCGCAGGTTTGTTCGTGTTGGTGTGGCATATATTTAACGATTCTCTTGTACTCCTGGTGTTGCATGCAGTGCTTGTGTCGGTGCTCGTCGTTATTCTTGTCTACGATCTGCGGCACATGATCATTCCTGATGTGATGGTTGTGGCACTGACTTCTGTTGCATTGGTGTATCTTGCATACGGATTCTTTGGAGGGGGAATGACTGGTGAAGAAGTAGTCGTACATATAATTTCTGCTGCCGGCGCGGCACTCTTCTTTGCAGCGTTTTGGCTCGTCTCCGGTGGCCGGTGGATGGGATTGGGTGACGCAAAGCTTGCCCTGCCGCTTGGAATGTTTCTGGGAGTTTCAGGTGCCTTTTCTATGGTCGTGTTTTCATTTTGGATTGGCGCAGTAGTGAGTGTCATACTTTTATTGTTGCAGAATGTATATCAGGCGGGGACAACACGGTTACCATTTTCTTCGACTCCGCTTAGAATGAAGAGTGAAATCCCGTTTGCACCCTTTCTCATTTTAGGATTTTTACTCACATACCTTTTCCATGTTGATATCTTTACTATCTTATTGTTCTGAGAAGACAAAAATCGGTACTACCGGTTTTACTTCGACAGACGAGGAAGGGGGCGAAAGTTCTCATTCATTCTTCCTCCGGGTTCAGCCGCAAAAAACCCGGCTGAACGTGTGCGCTTTGCGCACACGTTCAGCCGGGTTCACTCTCGTTGAACTCATGGTCTCGGTGAGCGTCATCCTTATTATTATTGCGACGGTCACGATTCAATTTCGTTCATTCGATAGCTCAGTGCTCCTTAAGACATTGTCATACGACGTTGCCTTTTCTGTCTGGGAGGCACGCTCGTATGCACTCGGTGTGCGCCGTGGGGTAAGTGACTTTAGTGAGTCGTATGGCGCTTCTTTCATACCAGGGGAGGATTCGTATCAAATATTTACTTACACTAATGCGAACGATCCCGATGCACGGCCAAAAAATGAGAATGGCACGGGGGTAGATATTGGTATAGTAGAAATTTATAAACTCGGCAGATCATTTCAAATAATCGATGTCTGTGTTGTAGAATCAGTCAATAGCGAAGATTGTACGATTACAAGTCTCGACATTTCCTTTAAACGTCCCGAGCATGCCGCGTTGTTTTATGCTGAAGGGTATGCAGACAGTGGCACCATCTCAGATGTGCGTATTTACCTCGGGACAGAAGATGGTGATGAGCGGGGTGTGGTAACCGTGGGCTATGCGGGGCAGATTACCGTTCAGCTGCTGCAGACTAGTAATTAGTGTATGAATACAAATCTTTCACAAAAAAACACACGTGCTCGTTGGCAACACTCTGCTGGGTTTTCTATGATCGAACTCCTTGTCGCGGTGAGTATTTTTGCGATTGTGATGACGACTGCTGTGGGAACATTAATCGCCGTGATACGGGCAGGCTCATCTGCTCAGTCGGCTCAGGCGCTTACAACCAATTTGTCATTTGTACTTGACATCATGACACGTGAGTTGCGTACGGGGTATATGTACTACTGTGATGATGATGTCGAGAGTGGGGGATCTCTAGAGAGTAGCTATCAAGATTGCGCGAGTGGTGCCTCAGCCATTGCGTTTACTGACAGCGAAACAGGTGATCGTGTAGGGTATCAGTTAAATGGTACTGCAATTGAGCAGCGTATTGATGATACTGACGGCGGAAGTACCGGATGGATTCCTATCACCTCAGCGCAAGTAGTGATTGAGGACCTGCAATTTGTTGTGGAAGGAGGTGCTCCGGGTGCTATTGATGAATTGCAGCCACGCATCCGCGTACTCTTACACGGAAAGGCAACTGATACACTTACGGAAGAGTCCGAATTTTTTATTCAGTCATCGGTGACAAGTAGAGAGCTTGATATCTAACACGTATGAGACAGGTATTCTTACATAAAAATATTTTTAGTCGGTCAAATATGTTTTGCGCATGCAAAGCATATTTGACCGACTTTATTCTGACAGGCGAGAAACAGAGCAAACGTCCACGCCCATTCTTTTTCCGAATGCAGTCGCAGCAAAGCCAGATGGATGTATTTTCTGTACAGAACATCCATCCATCTGGCTTTACTCTCGTTGAGACACTTGTCGCAATTGCAATTCTTCTCATTGCAGTACTCGCACCGATGCATATTGTGAATCAAAGTATCAAGGCTTCAGTAGGTTCACGCGAGCAGCTCACGGCGACCTTTCTCGCGCAAGAAGGTATTGAAGTGATTATTAGACTACGTGATAATGACGTACTAGATACCGACGATGATGAGACATGGGATTGGAAAAATGATACTGGTCAACTCGGACATCTCATTGAAGCATGTGTTGATGGGACAGGGTGCGATTATGATTTTGTAAGTGACGATTTTGTTTCGTGTGATGCCGATTGTCTTTTATATTTTGATGCCGAAGGCACTGATGGTGTGTACTATTCTCATGATGACAGTTACACAGCAACGCCGTTTACGCGAGAAATTACTGTTGCAGAGGTCTCTCCGCAGGAAGCTAAAATTACATCAACGGTGAGCTGGTACTCAGCAGTCGCCGGACAAGACGTGCAAGTGCAGGTAGAGTCACGCGTATTTGACCAGTATGCAGAATAAACGTATATGAATATGCAGTGTATGTATAAAAAAAATAAAGATACGCAGCGAGCATGTCTATCGGAGCAGGGAAGTAAAACCCCGCCGAATATGTTTTGTGTATACAAAACATATTCGGCGGGGTTTACTGCACTTATTGCTTCTCTCGTTGCGGGAATTGTGCTTGCAATCGGTCTGGCAGTACTCGACGTCACCTTAAAACAAGTGCAGCTTGCAGGGGTTGCGCGGCAGTCAGATAGAGCGTTTCATGCTGCGCAAGCTGCGTTAGAGTGCGCGCGCTACAATGATTTCCAAATAATTCCGAGTCCTTTTGATATCTCCGATGGCGGTACTGATGGTGATGAAGATATAACGTGTTTTGATGATCCTAAGTCGACAGGAATACCTGCCGGTAGCGGCGATGAACAAACAGTTGCGTGGTCGTGGGGTGGAAGTCCGGGTAATCCCAACACGTGCTCAGAAATAAGCATATATAAATTTTTCAGTTCGTCTGGAGACGAGGATATGTTTTCGGTAGGTGTTGGGAATGATGGTGTTGCAAATGGCGATGATCGTGACTGTCCGCAAGGTTTCACCTGTACCGTGATTAAAGCGCGTGGCTATAACAGTGCCTGTAGCGAGACCGGAAACGCAGGAGTTGTCGAACGAGAGTTGACAGCGGTGTACTAGAGTCCTGGTCTTCACCTCTCGTTGCGAGGGACTTTAGAGCGTGCTCTAATAGGTGACAATGAAGCAGAAAGTGTCAAAAGAGGTGACAAAGCGCGTCAAAGAATTGACGTCGCTTATTCATTATCACCGGGAAAAATACCACACCGATGATGCGCCAGAAATCAGTGATGAAGCGTATGATTCATTGGTACAAGAACTGCAGAAGCTTGAGAATACACATCCAGACGCAAAGCGCCCCGACAGTCCAAACGAAATGGTGGGCGGTTCGGTGCATGAGGCTTTTTCAAAGGTTACACATGCGGTGCGTCAGTGGTCGTTTGATAATATCTTTTCTAAAGAAGAGTTAGTTGCGTGGGAGGAGCGATTGTTGCGGTATCTTGAAAAACAGGATGTGCATGTGTCGAAACTCGCGTACGTGTGTGAGCATAAGATTGATGGACTGAAAGTCATTCTCCATTATCGAGGAGGTGTGTTGGAGCGCGCGGTGACACGGGGAAATGGGGTAACTGGAGAAGATATTACCCACACAGCGCGGACTATCGACGATGTGCCCAAAAAGCTGACAGAAAATGTGGACCTAATTGTAGTAGGGGAAGCATGGCTTCGTGAGTCTGAGTTGCAGCGTATAAATGCAAAGAGAGCAAAAGAAGATGTGCCACTTTTTGCAAATACGCGAAATGCTGCAGCGGGCTCTTTGCGCCAACTCGACCCAGAAGTTACAAAGCAGCGGAATCTTTCTTTCTTTGCATACGACATTGATCAGTACACTGGGAAGCAAGGTGTGCCTGAACCGCAGACACAGTATGAGGAATTACAACTACTCGCGCATCTTGGGTTTGTAGTGAATACGCATTACGCACGGTGTAAGAATGTCGCAGAAATACAGAAGTATTACACTTCGTGGGTCAAAAAAAGTAAAAAGTTGCCGTATGGGGTTGATGGTGTGGTGATTAAGGTCGATGCTATCGAGTTGCAGGCACAGCTCGGACATACAGCCAAGTCACCACGGTATGGCATCGCGTATAAATTTCCGGCAGAGCAGGCGACGACAGTGGTGGAGGATATTCAGTTGCAAGTTGGTCGTACGGGAGTACTTACTCCGGTAGCACATTTGCGACCGGTGCGCATTGCAGGATCGACAGTCTCAAGAGCAACACTACATAATGAAGACCAGATCGCGCGACTCGATGTGCGCGTTGGCGATACGATTATTTTACAAAAGGCGGGCGATGTGATTCCCGAAGTACTTTCAGTTGTAAAAGAGTTGCGGCCAAAATTTGCAAAGAAATACTCGTTCCCTAAGCGTGTCGCCGAATGTGGCGGCGATGGAACAATTGAACGTGTGCCGGGAACTGCAGCATATCGATGTGTCTCGCGTGATTCAGACACACTCCATCGGCAGCGCCTGTATTTCTTTGTGTCAAAGGCAGGGCTCAACATTGATGGTGTTGGGCCACGTATTATTGATCTCCTTCTCGATCATGCGCTCATCAATACCTATGTCGACCTCTTTACACTTAAGGTGGGTGACTTGGAAGGGTTGCCTGGTCTTGGAGAGAAGGCCGCAGAAAATACTGTAAAAGCTATTGATGCGGTACGTACGGTACCGTTGGAGCGGTTGCTTGCAGCGCTCTCCATTGATCATGTCGGTGAAGAGACCGCACGCATCATTACCGAACATTTTGGTGATATAGACGCAGTGCGAGCTGCGTCGATGGAGGAACTTTCTGCGGTGTATGGTGTTGGTGACATTGTTGCAGAATCACTAGTGTCGTGGATGCGAGAGAAGAAAAACGTCACGTTGCTCAACGCACTCCTCAAGGAAGTAAGGGTCGAAAAAGCGGCAAGAGCCGCAGTCAACGGACCACTCGTTGGAAAGACTATTGTGTTTACTGGCGCACTGCCAACACTGAGTAGGACAGAGGCAAGTGATCGTGCACGAAGAGCAGGAGCACATGTGACCAGCTCGGTATCTAAGAATACCAACTATGTGGTGACTGGAGATATGGCAGGTTCCAAAGCGGTAAAAGCAGCGACACTCGGTGTTTCCATACTCAACGAGACAGAATTTCTAAAGCTTATTGATGGTTAGTCGGGTAACATTTTTATGCTACTATACCCCCACACTCACTTTTTTATTACACATGTGCGTTCTAGAACAATAAAAAAGTGAGTGTGGGGGTAGACCCCATTTTTCTACACAAACGTCATGATCGTATGAATAAAGCAGATATAGCGCACCTTGCATTGCTTGCACGTATTAAATTGACTCAGAAGGAAGAGGAAACACTCGGTACGCAGATTACCGAGGTACTTGAGTATGTAAGTCAGATAACCGACATTACTGCCGAAGAAAAAGCAAAAGAAGTGGGAGAGCTTTTCAACGTCATGCGCGATGACGAGCCATCACATGAACCAGGTGAATTTTCAGACAGTCTTCTTGAGGCTGCGCCCGATCGTAAGGATAACTACGTACGGGTAAAGCGCGTCCTACAGGATAGTGAATAACCATATGACAATTACTGAATTACGAAAAAAATTTGTCGATGGATCGTATACTCCTCTTGATGCACTTACAGAATGTCAGGGGGTGGTTGAGAAACGCGATGGGGATGTGCATGCATTTCTCGAGGTGTTTGCTGATGCAGAAGAAATGGCAGCAATAGCAACGGAGCGATATAAAAAAGAGGGAGCTGATGCGCCGATACTCCTCGGTATGCCGATTTCGGTGAAAAATAATATTTTGATAGAAGGAAAGAAGACCACTGCTGCGTCGAAGATTCTTGAAGAGTATGTTGCGCCGTATGATGCAACAGTCATCAAAAAATTAAAAGGTGCTGGCGTCGTATTTGTGGGCGCGACAAATCTCGACGAGTTTGCAATGGGTTCGTCCACAGAGCATTCTGCATTTGGTCTGACGAAGAATCCTCACGACCTATCGCGTGTACCTGGCGGCTCTTCTGGCGGTTCTGCAGCAGCTGTTGCGATGGGAGCATCGGTAGCGGCGATTGGTACAGATACCGGAGGCTCAGTGCGTCAACCAGCCAGTTTTTGCGGCGTCGTTGGATTCAAACCGACATACGGCGCAGTCTCTCGGCATGGGTTGATTGCAATGGGTTCTTCACTCGATCAAGCGGGTCCACTTACACAGTCAGTGACTGACGCTGAATCTATTCACAACGTTATTTCTGGAACCGATAGTATGGACTCAACAACAATTACAGAAGATACGTACCCCGCAGTCCCGTTGAAGGAAACATACACAGTCGGCGTACCACGCAATCTGCTTGGTGACGGAGTCGATGCTGATGTGCTCACACAGTTTGAGGCAAATCTTGAGGACTTGAAGAAACAGGGCCACACTGTTGTTGATATTGAACTGCTACTCATGGAGCAGGGCCTCGCCGCATACTACATTGTGATGCCTGCTGAGGTGTCATCAAATCTTGCTCGATATGATGGTGTGCGGTATGGATTGCGCATGGAAGGTGAAAATCTTTTGGAAGAATATATTGGCACACGTGCAGCAGGACTTGGTGCAGAGCCAAAAATGCGGACACTCCTTGGTGCATATGTGCTCTCGGCAGGATATTATGATGCATATTATGGAAAGGCAGAGCAGGTACGCTCGCTCATGCGTGATGAACTCAATACTGCATTTAAAAATATTGACATCATTGCGCTCCCGACAGCACCAACACCAGCATTCAAAGTAGGTGAAAAAAAGGATCCACTCGCAATGTATCGAGAAGATATATTTACTGTCCCTGCAAACCTAACAGGTATTCCTGCGCTTTCTATTCCCATAGGCACCGTCGAGCGCGACGGTGTATCACTCCCGATTGGGGTACAATATATGGGTCCTCACGCTGGTGACTCACGACTGTTTGATTTTGGAAAGCGAGTACGTGGCGAAGGGGCGTAATTCCTATGCCTGACGAGAATGATATTATCTACAATTCGTACGGAGTCGATCTCGTAGCATTATTGGAATGGCTTCGTGAGTTTTTTCGCAGCTTTTTCTCTGGTGGCAGTGAAAGTGGCGCGGGAGCTTTTTTCAATTCACTTGGATTCTGGTGGAATATATATTCGGTGATTGCTATCGTCCTCTCACTCTTATTCTTGTGGGGATTTATTTATGCAAAGATTCGCTATACACAGCTCCTGGCGGTGCATATGCAGCAGATCCGAGATGAAGAAATGGCGTGGCAACAGGCGTATGGACATGGAGCGGCAGCAGAGAATTCACGCTGGAGTGATGTGACGACGCACATTGCGTCTGAGAATCCAAACGATTGGCGGCTCGCAATTATCGAGGCTGACATCATGCTTGAGCAGGTATTGGATGACGCGGGATATGCGGGGAGTACTATTGGTGATAAGTTGAAGTCTGCAAATACGTCTGCATTTAGGACTGTGCAGGATGCATGGGATGCACATAAAGTACGTAATCAGATTGCACACGCAGGGAGTGATTTTGTGCTCACGAAGCGTATTGCGCAGGAAGTAATTGTGAAATACGAGCGAGTCTTTCGAGAGTTCGACGCGTTATAAGATTTGCGTATCACACGGTAATGTTGTACATTCGTACGTACGTTCTCTTCTTAGAGGAAAGTTGATTCTACAACACAGCGGGGTGAGAAAGCGCGGGGCGCTTTCGCAAGACCTTGCCTGATAGTTTACAAGGCGGAGCCTAAGTAAAATATCGACAAGGTGTACAGCTTCTGTAAGAAGCAGGAGAGGTTCCTCTCCCTTGCCCGATGTGATATATGTATATACACAGCGGGGTAGAGGAGAGGTACCTCGGGAGGCTCATAACCTCCAGACGCCGGTTCGATTCCGGCCCCCGCAACAAGCAATAGAAAAGACCTGTTTTGATACAGGTCTTTTCTATTGCTTTCATGTTTTGACGGAATCGAACAGTCGGAAGCGCGCGTCCGGGGGACGGGTAAGCGCTGGTGAAAAGCAACTCAATGTTGCTTTTCACGGGTCGAGAGTGCTTAATAAATTATGAGGAATCGAAATAATTTATTTAGCAACTCGTGACTCGATTCCGGCCCCTCCTTTTTATACTTAGAACCCCGGGGACGATGAGGCCCCCGCAAAATACGTAGAATCAGGATGTCGACCCCTCCCTGTCCATTTGAACCCTCTGCACAAGAATGGTATTCTGCTGTGCACTTGCTATATGTCGAGGCAAGGAGACCTTGTCTCGACTACATTCGCAGAACTGATAGGATTATAAATATTCCTGTCATCTTGCTCATTTGTCGATGTAGCTCAGGTGGTTAGAGCACAGCACTCATAAAGCTGGGGTCGGAGGTTCGAGTCCTCCCATCGACACAAAAGGAAAAATCTCCGAAAAGGGGATTTTTTTCTGTGTCGATGAGCAAGCAATGGGATTGCTTGCGTGGAGAACTCGAAAAGGTTACCAGATATTTTTGGAATGGAGTGAACAAAAATATCGATAACCTATACTGAACATGTAATGTTCGAGTCCTCCCATCGACACCATTGTTGAAAAGTATAGCTAAATAGAGTAATCTATAGCCCACTGGAAGGAAGGATTGCTATCCTCACTTGCGGGAGTAGCTCAATTTGGTTAGAGCGCCGCCCTGTCACGGCGGAGGTTGCGGGTTCAAGTCCCGTCTCTCGCGCAAAATTAAAAACTGCTAGATGCTATCTAGCAGTTTTTAATTTCTTTGCAAAGTGATGCGGGGACTTGAACGGCGGAAGTGCGCCATTGGTCTGAGCACTGAGCCGTGTCCCGCGGCACTTACGAGTGGAGCGAGTTAGTGACCGTCAGGACAAGTCCCGTCTCTCGCGCAAAATACAAAACGCATACCTTTTCGGTGTGCGTTTTGTATTTCTGGCGAGAGAAGCAGGCAACCTGCGTTGCGTGCGTCGGGACTTGAAAAACACAAACATATTTCTGCTATTTCCAATGCAGAAATGTTTGTGTTCGGGCAGGTAAATGTTATGAGCGTAGCGAATTACATTTGGACGCCAAGTCCCGTCTCCAAACACAACCGTGAATTTGCTATACTCTACTTATGAAAACTAAACTCTTTTTGGGGTTAATGGCCGTTTTGGTGCTCATTGGTGGTTATTATTGGTATACTAACTCAGATGCATATATTGCCAAACATGGAAAAACCAAATATGTGGAAGGTCCTTTCGGCGGACAGATCAAAATCGAGCATGCTGGACGGAGGATTGTTCTTGACAGGAAAACGGAAGGGGAAATTACTTCTCTCGGTAGTGGATGGTCTCAATATATAAGTAATGAGTTGGGACTTACATTTCAATTTCCTTCAGAATGGAATATAACTGAACAAACTCATAATACACTTGCTACAGGCAGAGAGGGGCAAGCGTCAGTACGGGTTGAAGGAGACGGATACTTGATTGACTTCACAAACAAAGGTACAGAGTATCCAGGGGGCGTAGATACGCACATGACGACACGTACAGTGGCGGATCAGAACGCCCGAGTATTCGAGGATGTCACGGGCGAAGGCTTTATGATGAGCATTTTTGATGCGTGTGACGTTGCAATCAACATTTCTAGCCCAGTTAGCTCGATGCAGATTACCGACAAGATTATTAATTCAGTGCACTGTTCAATGCAGTGAGGTTAGGATATAAAGAGCGACGTCCTGACTTACTCTCACGAACAGTCCTCACTTCTTCTACCATGTCGCGCAGTTAACAAAAACACCCAATAAAGGTGTTTTTGTTTTATAAGCGAGCATACGCACGGTTCTTCAACTACAGAACTTGCTATACTCTACACATGGAAAAACATTACATATGTGTCGGAGGTTGTAGGGGAGTGTCGGATACTCCAGGTGTATGCCAAGCAGCAGATTGTGCACACCATAACCATGAACTCGTGGAATGTAGCTGCACCGACGGCCGACATGACAATTTCGAACCGGAAGTGGACAAGTCGTAACACTCCAGTGTTCTTGAATGTGTTTAAGTCTATCTTTTATACTGGAGGCACGTAGTACTATATTTAGAGGTGAACATTATTGTTCTAAAATATATGTACTATGAGTTACACACAGACTTGGGTTGTGAATGTAGCGATTATTGCACTCGCGCTTTTTACGATCCCTTTTATTACATTTGCACAAACTTCTCGCGAAGGTATCGAAGAGCGGAGAGATGTGCGCATGGAAATGCGTATCGGATCTCAAATTGAACGTGCAGAATCTCGCGTACAGTCGTTGCGCGACAGCGAATGCCCAACTTTTGTTGAATACCATGAAATGTACGGAACTGACATACCGGCATTTTGCAATGAAGACGATGATAATGGCGGCGGAGACCCTGATCCATTACCTCCTGCACCAACACTGACGTTTGATGCTGATCCAGATATTATCGATGAGGGTGATTCGACTGCAGTTTCTTGGAATGCAACGAATGCAGATACCTGTACTGCTTGGGGAGGATGGAGTGGCTCACAAAATCTTTCTGGCTCAATGAACGTGTTACCAGGAGTGACTACAATGTACACGCTTCAGTGTGAGGGAGAGGGTGGAGTGGCGACGTATTCTCTTAATGTCGTGGTGATACCAGAAGAAGATGACGATGGTGGTGGCACTGCTACCACTACCACAGGGACACTTACGGTTGTGAAGAATGTGATCAATGATGATGGTGGTACTTCGACTCCCGATATGTTCATGTTCACAGTAAATGGAGTCGCAACAACTACGTTTGACGGAAGTGGTACAACCACACTCGAGGTAGAGGCAGGAACGTATACGGTGAATGAAGTTGCGGCACCTGGATACACAACCTCATACGATAACTGTTCCGATGTAGAGGTGCTTGCTCAAGGCGAGACAGTCTGTGTGATAACAAATGACGATATTGAAGACGAGGGTGGAGGAAATGGTACGACCACACTCGACCATGTGGTGATTTCAGAAGTGTATTACGATGTCGATGATACCCATGGTGCAGAGTCGAGTAATGAGTGGGTCGAACTCTATAACCCAACTGATACGGAAGTCGACCTCTCTGGATACTTACTCGCTGACGCTGCGTCAAGCGACGCGCTTCCTGAGGGGGCGAATGTACCAGCAGGTGGCTACATGGTCGTTACAAGTGCGACAACCACCGAAGGTTTCTGGACAATGCCAGATGGAGTTAACATCGTTGTACTCGAGGGACCGGTTGGAAACGGACTCGGAAATTCGGGCGACGTTGTCATGTTGCAAACTTCTGACGGTCTAACAACGATCGATGCGGTCAGTTGGGGGTCAAATACTGATGCATTTGATCCGTCTGCAGATGACGTGCCTGAAGGTTCGTCGCTGATGCGCACGGATGTAATGACTGACAGCCACGCCGCAGACGACTGGATGGAGAGTGAAACGCCGACTCCTGGGGAGTAGGAATAATTGTCAGTGACCCTTAAAAATAAACACACACCTCACGGACCTGAGGTGTGTGTTCAATTAAATTGAAAACAATCATTCTATAGTTTAGGATAGCTGCATCGCCACCTTAGCTCAGTTGGTAGAGCATGTCACTCGTAACGACAAGGTCGTCGGTTCAATCCCGACAGGTGGCTCCGAGGTATAGTCGCTAAAACGAATCTTAAGTTGTTTCATCATCAAGTGATGATCACATATATTGTCCGTATATATAGGTAGCTCAAACAATTCTTTTTTGGTATTCTTCATTCACTCATTGCCGAGATAGCTCAGTGGTAGAGCACTTCCATGGTAAGGAAGGGGTCCCGGGTTCAATCCCCGGTCTCGGCTCATGAAACACAATGATGTTGCAGAACGTATCGCTGAAATCGAAGCAGCTATGCTTTTGTCAGATTTCTGGAACAATTCTGCGAAAGCGCAGACAATGATCAAGGAGTTACAAGAACTCAAAGATCAGGCCGATGGGAAAGAAAAATACGATCGGAATAACGCTATCATCACTATCGTCGCTGGCGCGGGAGGTGATGATGCTGAGGATTTTGCGCGGATGCTTTTTGAAATGTACCAGCGGTATGGTGAAAGTAATGGAGTAGGTGTTGCGGTTTTAGATTCCAATGCGAATGACCAAAATGGATACAGGAGTATCGTGTTTGAAATGGCGGGAAAAGGAGCGTACGGAACACTCAAGTCTGAGTCAGGGGTACATCGCCTTGTGCGCATGTCGCCGTTTAATGCGAACGGAAAACGTCAGACATCATTTGTGTTGGTGGAAGTGTCTCCACAACTTGACGATCTTAAAGAAGTTGAACTTTCGGAAGATGAGCTTGAGGTCTCATTTGCGCGCTCGGGGGGTGCGGGAGGACAAAACGTAAACAAGCGTGAGACCGCGGTGCGTATTACGCACACACCGACAAACATTTCGGTACATGTCTCAAGTGAGCGAAGTCAACAGCAGAATCGCGAAAAGGCACTGAAGCTTTTGGCGGGAAAAGTATATGCGTTTACAGAAGAACAGCGAAAGCGTGAGCTACAAGGTCTCTCAACGGAGAAATCGGTAAAAATAGAGTGGGGAAGCCAGATACGGTCATATGTATTGCACCCATATCAAATGGTGAAAGATCATCGAACCGGTGTTGAAGTGCGAGACATTGATCGCGTACTCGGGGGTGATATTGCAGCATTTTTGGAAGTGTCAGAACGTACAGATTAGGTACATATAATTGATATGATATGTACCACATGAGAGGGGTGGTGTATCTCTTCATCATCCAGTAAAATGGTCAGGTTAGTTACGTATGATCTATTTCGACAACGTCTCAAAGTTGTATAACGGAGGTTCTCCGGCAATCGAAGGTGTCACCTTTCAGGTAGCGCCACAAGAGTTCGTGTCAGTTGTTGGACATTCCGGTGCAGGAAAGACGACCCTCCTTAAACTCCTCATTGTTGAGGATAAGCCATCAGACGGTAATGTGTTTTTTGAATCAGTAAACGTACACTCGATTCCGCGCGGTCAACTACCTCAGTATCGACGAAAGATCGGGACTATTTTTCAAGACTTCAAACTCCTGTCTCATAAAACAGCCTTTGAAAATGTCGCATTCGCAATGGAGGCGAATGGTCGTTCTGATGAAGAAATTGCAGAAAATGTGCCACAAGCACTCGAACTCGTCGACTTAGGGGATAAGCTCATGAGTTTTCCTCACGAATTATCAGGTGGAGAAAAACAACGGGTCGCAATAGCGCGTGCGATCGTCAATCAGCCAGATATCATCATTGCAGATGAGCCGACCGGGAACCTCGATCCGATTGCCACATACGAAGTAGTACAGATACTTCAAAAGATTAACGATTTGGGGACGACGGTGATTATGACCACACATAATAAGGGGGTCATTGACGCATTGGAACGCCGTGTGATCACAATGGATGAAGGGAAGATTATTCGTGACGATGCGTCAGGTAAATACGTATTATAATTATGTGGACTGGATTTAAACGAATTGCACGTTCAGGGTTTGTCGGATTTTGGCGTAACGCGTACGTGTCGCTTGCAGCAATCTTTGTGATGACAGTAACACTTTTTGTGTTCACCTCAGTACTTCTTCTCGGGCAACTTCTCGATGCATCGCTCACGCAGATTAGAGATAAGGTAGATATCAATGTCTATTTGGTACCGACAGCACAAGAAGAAGACATCCTTCACTTACAGACCGCACTCGAGTCATTACCGGACGTACGTGAGGTCGCGTACACGAGTCGTGAGGAAGCGCTGGCAGCATTTGAGGAAAAACATCAGGATGATGAACTTACCATCCAGGCACTTGAGGAATTGGGTGACAACCCACTTGGTGCATCACTGGCCGTTCGTGCAAAAGAAACCTCACAGTATGAAAGTATCGATACATTCTTGCGTGAGCGACAGCAAGAAGAAGATCCTGAGAATGCACTCATTGACCGAGTAAACTTCTTTGAAAATAAATCAGCGATCGATAAACTCACCTCAATCATCGACGCGGTTGAGCAGTCGAGCTACATTGCGATGCTGATATTAATTGCCGCAACCGTGCTCATTACTTTTAATACCATTCGTCTCGCCATCTACACGACACGGGAGGAGATTTCTATTATGCGTTTGGTTGGTGCTGGTAACATGTTTATTCGCGGCCCATTTATCCTACAGGGTGTTATGTACGGGCTTATTGCCGGAGTGCTTGCGTTACTCATCATGTACCCAATTGTATTGTGGTTGGGGCCAGGAACGCAATCATTTTTCCAATTCAGCATCTTTACCTATTACATAACACACTTTGGTTCACTGTTTGGCATAATTGTCGGTGTCGGTATTGTGCTCGGTGCAGTATCGAGTGCGTTCGCCATTGCGCGGTATCTGAAAGTCTAGCGTTCTCGTTCTGGTATGTCATTAGCGGCTCACATCAAAAAGAAGAGAAAATCCACCAGAAAGCACAAAACTCGCAAATATATCTTCATCGTCGGCGGCGTCATGAGTGGCGTGGGTAAGGGCATCACTTCGTCCTCTATTGCAAAAATACTCCAAGCGCGTGGACTGACGATCACTGCCCTCAAAATTGATCCGTACATCAATATTGATGCGGGTACTATGAACCCTACCGAACATGGTGAGGTGTTTGTGCTGAAAGATGGCTTGGAGACCGATCAAGATATGGGGAATTATGAGCGCTTTCTCAACACCGACATTCCTGGCATCAACTACATGACCACCGGGAGTGTCTATCAGTCAGTGATTCGTAAAGAGCGTAATCTCGAGTACGGAGGGAAGAATGTCGAAGTGGTCCCCGACATTCCACTCGAGGTCATTACGCGTATAAAATGTGCTGCGGAAGCGGCCGATGCAGACGTCACCATTACCGAAATAGGGGGAACTGTCGGGGAGTATCAAAATGTGCTTTTTCTTGAAGCCGTACGTATGATGAAGACCGAAGCACCGAATGATGTTGCAGTCGTTATGGTCTCGTACCTACCGGTCCCGGGAAGTATTGGGGAAATGAAGACCAAACCAACACAGACCGCTGCTCGCATGCTGAATGGTGCTGGGGTATTTGCTGATTTTATTGTGGCACGTGCGCCAATTGCGATTGATCAAAAACGAAAAGAAAAGATTGCGCGGTTTTGTAACGTGAAGCCCGAGCACGTAATTGCTGCACCAGATGTCGCAAGTATCTATGATGTTCCGCTTCATTTTGAGAAGGAGAAGTTGTCAGAACGAATATGTGCAGTACTCGACCTCCGGTGTAAGCAGTCAGACCTCTCTACATGGAAGCGCTTCACCGTGCGTTCAAAAAACGGAAAGAAACCGGTGAAGATTGCAGTGGTGGGCAAGTATTTTAACTCGGGAGACTTCGTACTCTCTGATGTGTATATTTCTGTTTTAGAGGCGATTAAATATTCTGCATATGCACTTGGCGTTGTACCAGACATTACCTATCTCTCGTCTGTAGAATTTGAAGATATAAAGAATCTTAAGAAGTTGAAATCGTTCGACGGCGTATTGATTCCGGGTGGTTTTGGTACGACAGGGATAGAAGGGAAGATCAACGTCATCGAATACGTCAGAAAAAATAAGATTCCGTATTTTGGTATTTGTTACGGTATGCAACTTGCGGTTTTGGAATATGCGCGGAATGTTGCAAAGATACGAGACGTGAGTACGGCTGAAATTAATAATCAGGCTAAGCATCTGGTTATCGACATTATGTCTGACCAAAAAGAGAAGGTGGCGCAGAGTAATATGGGTGGCACCATGCGCCTTGGTGAGTATCCCGCAATACTCACTAAGGGTTCTCGTGCGCACAAAGCGTATGGCAGTACAGGAATTTTAGAACGGCACCGACACCGCTATGAAGTGAATCCAGAATATGTCGATACTCTCTCTAAATCAGGAATTACTTTTTCAGGCACCTCGCCTGATAGCAAACTAATGGAGATCATGGAACTCTCACAGGACACTCACCCTTTCTTTGTCGGGGTACAATTTCACCCTGAGTTTCATGCACGGCCACTCAGCCCACACCCGCTGTTTACGGCGTTTATCAAAGCAGCTGCAAAAAAGAAATAAACATGATCAGTCTTGTTCATCTAAATACCGAACGCTCAATTCACCTCGACCGCATTCGACCGTTTTTGAGTGCGGCGACACCCGATGTAGTTTGTCTACAAGAATTTCCACAGCCATATGTACAAGAATTTGAAACGCTTCTCGAGGCAGAGAGTATCTTCGTCCCGATGGTGCGGTATCACGATGATGTAGTGCAGGGACTCTGTATCTTCTCAAAGAAACCGATTACAAAGACTTTTATAGAACGGTATGGTGGGAATGAGGGAGAAATATTGCGACTTGATGAATCAAACTATCGAAGCATCCATGATTCTATTCGGTCTTCACTTTTAGTCTGTGATATTGAGGATGGCGATACTACGCATCGTATAGGGACAACGCACTTTCCTGTGACAGAAAAAGGGTCTGTCGCAGAGTATCAACGTACCGATATGCACAATCTCCTCCTGCTTCTCAAAAAGCAGAATGAGCTTGTATTCACTGGAGATTTTAATGCACCACGCGGTGGAGAAATATTTTCAGCGTTAGCGTCAAAGTACACTGATAATGTGCCCGGGCAATATGAATCCAGTCTTGATCCGGTACTGCATCGTGCCGCGAAGGATCGCTGGGATGAACTCAAGGATAAAATGGTTGATGGACTTTTCAGTACATCTGGCTATACGGTGAACGATGTTGAAATGGTGTGCGGAGTGAGCGACCATTGTGCGCTCACTGCGACGATTTCAAAAAGTAGGTAAATATGATACGTTGATACTCACTCGCATGAGTGTATTGCCGGATCGTCTAATGGTAAGCAAAGCTTGCTTGGACTGCGCTCGCACAATGGATGAAAATAAACTTTCACCCCCGTGCTCGCTTGTCCAAGTAGGACACTGTCCTTCCACTGACGATCAAGCAAGAAATATACTGCCGGATCGTCGAAGTGGTGGGTGAGAAAGTACAGTGTACTTTTGTAAAACCTTTTGAGATACTTTCGGTATCCAGAAGGTGTACAGTCACTGTAAGTGATGAATTAGAAACTGCTTTATAATTCATCCGATCCGAAGGAATTTCTGATGTTTTGTTTTTTAAGCTGCCGGATCGTCTAATGGTAGGACACTGGTTTCTGGTACCAGGTATCTAGGTTCGAGCCCTAGTCCGGCAGCTTAAAATGGAAAACAAAGAAATAGGGGGTTTCTGGTACCAGGTATCTAGGTTCGAGCCCTAGTCCGGCAGCAAAATAAGGAATGAAAACGCGTGAGTGTTTTGTGACTATATTTTGGTAGCCGGACTAGGGCTCGAAGACCTTTCGAGATATTTTTGGAAGAATTGAACAAAAATACCCGAAAGGTATACTGCTTGTGTAACAAGAGAGACCCCTAGTCCGGCAGCTTGTGTTTCCACACGCAATCCAGTATTTATTGGTTGAAATGACTCTGAAACTTTGATCCTGTATCTATTTATGTAATAGAGGAGTATACTTACCTCCACCGCGGTTTAGTAGCTAAGCAACAAATATCATGGCAGAAGAAAAAAAAGTAGACGCAGTAAAAGCTACACCCCACTCTCAAGAAGCTCCAAAGCAAAACGCTCACGATCAAAAGAAGGCATAAGTATCGCTTAACAAAAAAACATCCTGCAGGATGTTTTTTTCGTATCTACTATTCACTAGGAAAGTTCCAACTTCGTCCTAGTCCGGCAGCAGCCATATGCTAAGTCAGGTGACTGAGACGCATAGGTACTATTCCGAAAGTTGCATACCTGGTGAGTCCGGCATCCAGACAGAAAAGACCGCTCCTAAAGGGCGGCCTTTTCTGTTATAATCACGACACAAGTCTATGTCGAGAAGCGACGAACAACTTATTTCAGACTATCTCGAAGGCGACGATCAATCGCTCAGTGTCCTCGTTGATCGCTATCTTTCTGATGCATACAACTTCGCGCTCAGTCTCACGAAAGACTCTCAATCTGCGGAAGATATAACACAGGAGTCTTTTGTAAAAGCTTGGAAGAATATTCGCAAGTTTGTCCCTACAAACAGCTTTAAGAGTTGGTTGTTCCGTATTGTGCGAAATACTGCGATTGACACCCTTAGAAAAAAGAAGGAAGTCGCTTTCTCTGTGTTTGAAAATGTAGAGGGAGAAAATCCTCTCGTCGCCTCACTCGCGGACACTGCACCCTTACCTGATGAATTGCTTGCGCGTGCCGAAGATGCTCAGTACCTAGAAAAGCTTCTCGAACAGCTAAATCCTGAATATCGGGAAGTTCTCACGCTTCGAAATACTAGCAACCTAACCTTTGAAGAGATCGGAAAAATACTGCAAAAACCACTCCATACAGTAAAGAGTCAACACCGGAGAGCGCTGATTGCTTTGCGTCGGTTGGCGACTACTTAACTCCCCAAAAATCTCTACAGTTCTGAAAGAGTGCACCAAAACGCACTCTTTTTTCGTCTATATAGTATGGGCAAAGTAGAGTTACCAAAAGACCTTAAAAAGAGCATCGTTCTTTCAATTCGGAAGGAAGAGTATGCGTATGCTCGAAGATACATGTTCACAGCTTCACTCCTCGGAGTGGTGTCTTTTGTCGGTGGTCTTTTCTCACTTCGATATGTGTTACAAGGTTTTGCACAGTCGAGCTTTTATAGTTACGCGTCACTCCTGCTCTCTGATCCAGACGTGCTACTTCAGTATTGGAGGGAGTTTACGCTGTCTCTCGTAGAGACAATGCCACTGTTTGGAATTACCGCTCTGTTTATAACAATCGCCTTGCTTCTCCTGTCAGTTCGAATATTTACAAGCAACATGCAAAGTAGATTTGCTCCGCGATTTAGTCATTAATTATCGATACGTATGAACATCAAAGAATATATAAAATCAGAATCATTCAGAGGAATACTCATCGGACTTGTTATGGCTATTGTGGCACTGGTCATCTTTCAGGCTGGTATTGCTATTGGTGAGCGCAAAGCTTCTTTTGCACATAGATTCGGTGACAATTTTGAGCGTAATTTTAGGGATCCTCGTGGCGGCGGTTTTCTGAATATGCGAGGAGGTCCTGGTGGTGATATGCCTGGCGGTCATGGTGCTGTTGGAGAGATAGTAAGTATTGCACTACCAACGGTTGTAGTCGCAGGTCCAGATAATCTTGAGAAGACGGTGGTCATTGGAAAAGATACATTGATACGACAATTCCAGTACGAAGCAACAGAAACCCAATTGGAAGAGGGAGACTTTATTGTCGTTCTTGGAAATCCAAACGAAGAGGGACAGATCGAGGCACGCTTAATACGTGTGGTTCCACCTCCTCCGGGATTCACTAACACAGATCAATAATCATGAGATCGTATATATCTACAATTAAAAATTGGGTCCTAGTACACAAAAAAATTTCTATCGTAGTTGCTTTGGTAATTATAGGTGGAGGATACTGGACAATCAGTTCTGGAAATGACAATGTTGAAACTCGCTATGTGCTAGCGCAAGTTGAGCGTGACACAATTATTTCCTCAATTTCTGGCACGGGGCAGGTTTCGGCAGCAAATGAGGTTACTTTAACAGCAAAAGCATCAGGGGATCTTGTGTATTTAAATGCAAAAGTTGGGCAAGAAGTATCAAAAGGAACACTTATTGCTCAAGTCGAGGCAACCGATGCTAAGTATGATCTTGAAAGTGCTGAAATAGATTATCAAGAATATGTAACGATTGACGAAGGCGACCTTCAAGATGCTCTAGATACTTTGGAAAACGAACGTCGAAATGCACGCAACGTCATGTCTTCTGCTATTTCAGACATGGAGAGTGTCGCCCAGAGTCTAAAAGATTTATATACAGGTGGATTCATAGGTGTGAATGCGGAGGATTCATTTAGGAGTGCTTCGGCTGAATATAGTAGTTATCGTTATAGTAAAACATGGGAACAATTATCAGGAGATGTCCCTGATTTAATTGACGATCTTCAAAATGTATTTCGATCTGTACCTGCGGGGGCAACTGATAACCAACTAGTCTCAGCTCTCTTAGAGTTTCGCCAGGTTGCTTCTACAATTTCCTCATTAGCGGAAGAGGCGGAAGAAGTAACTTTGTACTTAAAGGAAGAAGGTAACGACGGTGGCGATGAAGCATACGCTGACGTTCAGCAAATTGTAGACGATGCGTACGGAATTGCTGAAAGTATTTCTAGTGCACAAGGGTCTCTTGCGGACGCGGTAGAAACGTATGAAGAGCTCCGAGACGGCCCCGACGCACTCGATATTCGTGGAGAAGCTTTATCCGTTGAGCAAAAAAGACAGACCTACTATGACCATTTTGTCATTGCTCCTTTTGATGGAGTGATCGCTTCAGTCTCAGCGGAGGTTGGTGACTCAGTAAACAGTGGTACTAACATTGCCACCCTTATAACAAAACAGAAAATTGCAGAAATATCTCTAAATGAAATTGATGCCGCAAAAGTTAAGGTTGGACAAAAAGCAACACTCCTTTTTGACGCAGTAGAGAATCTTTCAATCACCGGAGAGGTACTTGAAGTTGACTTAGTGGGTACTGTAAGCCAAGGAGTAGTAAGTTACAACGTAAAAATTGGTTTTGATACAGACGATGATCGAGTTAAGTCAGGAATGACTGTGTCTGCCAACATAATTACTGATATGCGCCAGGATGTGCTAACTGTTCCAATTAGCGCGATAATCTATCAAGGTGATTTAACTTTTGTAAATATTGTTAATAATCAAACAACTATCCAAGCTTCTATAAGCCAAGATGTGTCTGGGATTCTTTTGGATACACCACCACAAGCAGTTCCTGTAGAGGTGGGGCTTTCGGACGATGAATCAATTGAAATCCTTTCTGGACTTGAAGAAGGTGAGCAATATGTCGAACGCACTATTACTACTGTAGGATCAACAGGAAATACTGGATCACAAGCACCAAGCCTCTTTGGCGGTAACACCGGAGGAGTAAGAACAGGAGGCACCGGAGGAAACTTCCAAAGATAAATATGATTGAAGTAAAAAATGTTACAAAAACATATAAGACTGGCGACATTGAATTCCAAGCACTTAAAGGAGTATCGTTCACAATTGAAGATGGAGAATTCGTCGCCATTATGGGTCCATCAGGATCAGGTAAATCGACATTGATGCATATTCTTGGTGCACTTGATGCGCCAACAAGTGGAACGTATTTATTGGACAACAAAGACGTTTCGACACTATCTGAAGATGAGCTTGCCGATATTCGTCGTGAAAAGATAGGTTTCGTATTTCAATCGTTCAATCTCTTGCCGAGAACGACAGTACTCCGAAATACAATGCTCCCTCTCGTATACGCAGGAATGGATGAAAAAGAAAGAACGGAGCGAGCAGTGAGTGCACTTAAATCCGCAGGAATGGATGAAACCCACTTTTACCATCTTTCAAATCAACTTTCTGGAGGACAAATTCAGCGTGTAGCAATCTCACGCGCACTAGTTAATGATCCATCTCTTATTCTTGCAGACGAGCCGACAGGAAATCTCGACACCAAAACAGGACAAATTGTACTGGGTACTTTTCAAAAGCTTAATGAAGAATTCGGAAGAACTATCATTCTCATTACTCACGAACCCGAAGTTGCAGAGCATGCGGACAGAATCATTTTTATTCGAGATGGTGTCATTGTCGAAGACACTAAAAAGCACCAAAAGAAAAAAGTACAACACCACATATGAAAACATCGGACATTCTTCACGAAACATATTCTGCACTCGTATCGAATAAAGTTCGAACAGGTCTTACTATGCTCGGTATCATCATTGGTATTGGTTCAGTAATTGCGATGGTTGCTATTGGACAAGGTGCGCAAGGATCAATCGAGTCAAGCATTCAATCTCTTGGTTCAAATCTTGTACAAGTCAGTCCAGGTACTCAAGGTGGTCCAGGTGTCCAAGTGAGTCAGGGTCGTGGTAGTGCTCTAACTCTTACCTATGATGATGCTATCGCAATTGGAGAAGAGATTACATTAGCGCAAGCGGTATCACCCGAGCTTTCTTTGCGATACCAAGTAACGGGCAAGGGTACGAATACTAATACCTCTATTGTAGGAGTTGCTCCAGCGTATCCATCTGTAAGAAATGTCTCGCTTGAAGAGGGTACATTTTTGTCAGAACAACACCTAAAAAGCCTTTCAAAAGTAGCGGTACTTGGTCCAACAGCAAGAGACGATTTGTTCGGTGAGAACGCATCTGCTATTGGACAGACAATACGAATTAATGGAATTCAGTTTAAGGTAATTGGTATTACAGCTGCAAAAGGAGGATCTGGTTTTACGAATCAGGACGACATGATCTATATCCCAATCACCAGTGCACAGAAGTTTCTCGCAGGAGAAGCATATGTGTCCAACATCAGTGTGCAGGTTGTTGATGCTGACTCGATGACACAAGCACAAGCAGACATAACTGCTTTACTTCTTGCTCGGCATAAGATTTCAGATTCCACACAGGCAGATTTTAGTGTCATCAATCAGAACGATATTGTCGCAACTGCTTCGAGTATCACTGAAACATTTACCATTCTTTTGGCGGCTGTCGCAGGTATCTCTCTAGTCGTTGGCGGTATTGGGATTATGAACATGATGCTTACTACGGTCACAGAGCGCACGCGAGAAATTGGTCTTAGAAAAGCTATCGGAGCAAAAAGATCGGACATCAACCGCCAGTTTCTTATTGAGGCCGTAGTAATCACATTGGTCGGAGGGTTTCTTGGTGTGGTACTCGGGGCAACTATTTCGTTTGGACTATCTTCGTTTGGAGTTATTCAAACGAAGGTGTCAATTGGGTCGATACTGCTAGCTTTTGGTGTATCAGCAGTGATTGGTATCGTCTTCGGGTATTATCCTGCTAGGCGTGCAGCTAAATTGAATCCGATTGACGCTCTGCGATATGAGTAATTAATAGTTAATAAATAATATAAATTATATGGATAAAAAAATTATCATCGGTGCGATTGTGGGGGTCATTATTGTAGGCGGAGTATCCTTTTATGCAGGTACAAAGATTGGAGGAGCAAATGACTTTCCTCGCAATGCTGAATTCTCTGCACAAGGTCAAAATGGCCAGGCGGGTGGTGGTCAGGGTACGACAGGCGCACGCACAGGACAGGGCGGTGTGGGCGGAATGACATCCGGTGAGATTATCTCAAAGGATGAGCAAAGCATTACGGTCAAGTTACCTAATGGTGGTTCAAAAATTGTATTTTTCAGCGAATCAACTTCGGTTTCAAAAAATACAACGACTACGAACGCAGACCTTACTGTCGGTGAGAATGTTATGGTGAATGGTTCTGAAAATTCAGACGGGAGCGTGAATGCACAGTCGATCCAGATAGGAACTGGAGTGCAAATGTTCGGAGGGGGACAAGATAATTAATTGCTGTTACTCAAGTAAAATCCTCTTTTCACTCAAGAGGATTTTACTTTTTAGATATCCGAGAAGTTCTCGTTTTTCAACGTCTTTCCATAAAGACCGCCCGAAAGGGCGGCTTTTTTGTTACTCCATCACTATCTTCTTGTCCTTCAGGATAACTTTGCTTTGTAAGCACCCAAGCAACTCTCGCTTCTCCAGTATCGTACCTTCCTTTAGTAGATATTTTGTATAGTTTCGTACGTCCACATCAATCTCAACTTTATCCTGCTTGTGTCCAAGCACCCCAGACCCCCAGCAAAGGCAAACACCGGAAGCGAGAGCTTCCGGTGTTTCGCTATTTTGCTAGCCCGACAGGGATTCGAAAGACGGAGCCGGTACACAAGACGAGCGGAGCGAGGGCTTGTCGGCGAGACCGGGGAGGAAGTTCTTAGCGAGCTTATGAGCTTAGAAACTTGACCCCGAATCCCTGTCGAAAAGCTCTTGAGGTATTTTTGGAAGTATTGAACAAAAATACCCGAAAGGTATACTACGTGTGTAGCAAGAGACATTTCTTGTATCCTTGAATTAGCACCCTAATCACAACACTCACTTTCTCAGGAATACATGACGTGGACCTTTGAATGTAATTTTTAAAATAGACATG
>Ga0222673_1000202_pt1 | contig 34702 bp, 37 predicted proteins | sample AntAcemetagen801_FD_179845 | JGI IMG/M metagenome (GOLD analysis project Ga0222673, IMG submission 179845) | Saline water microbial communities from Ace Lake, Antarctica - #801 | ecosystem: Environmental > Aquatic > Non-marine Saline and Alkaline > Saline | place: Antarctica: Ace Lake...
CCAACTCTCCATCTATTCGCTTTACTCATCCACGGAGAGTTGGCTTCGGGTCGAACGAGTTCGTCCTCCTCCTTTCAGTCGGATAAAACAGTCTCCCAGACTATTTTATCCACTCAGCCAACTCTCCATCTATTCGCTTTACTCATCCACGGAGAGTTGGCTTCGGGTCGAACGAGTTCGTCCTCCTCCTTTCAGTCGGATAAAACAGTCTCCCAGACTATTTTATCCACTCAGCCAACTCTCCGTGTGGTGCGTAGTACTTTATCATAAACTGTTGCAGGCGACGAGAGGATTCGCTTGTTACTGGGACCAGTGAGGTAAATAAGAAAATTTACTTGCGTATTGTTTCTGAACGCAAACCAAGCAAGCGATAGCCTTCACCAGCAATCCGTCTTTCAGACGCTGTACGGGTTGTCGTTCTTTTTTCAAAAGTACTAACAACCGGCTAGAATAATCTCCCAGATTATTCTAGCCTTTTGGACAGATTAGGAGTTTCGCTCCCTAATCTGACTCAAAAGCTTTTCGAATCGCTCCATCTCGCGCAAGAACACAAGCGCCCAACACTCGCGTGTTGGGCTTATTGTTTTGCGGAGATGGAGGGATTCGAACTCTACGAGTTCAGTACACCTTTTGGACAGATTGGTTCCCTTTGGTCCCAATCTGACTCAAAAGCTTTTCGAATCGCTCCATCTCGCGCAAGAACACAAGCGCCCAACACTCGCGTGTTGGGCTTATTGTTTTGCGGAGATGGAGGGATTCGAACCCTCGGAGGCTTTAACACCTCGGCACGCTAGCAGTGTGCTGGTTTCAACCACTCACCCACATCTCCAATAGGCAACATAGTACGTTAGTTACTAAATCTTTTCAAATGCTTTGGGTTGCGTGAACCAACCATCGTGAAGTAGGTCTTCATATCGGCCTGACTATCGAGTCGAACATCATATGCTCCCGCCAAACGTGGCTGCATGCCTAGGGTTTTAAAAATACCGTGAGCGTCATGCTTTAGTGGCGCAGAAGCGCTGGTATACGATAGTTTTTTGTAGGCGTATTGTTTTCCATTAACCGTGTAGCGGTGGGTAAAAACCGAACCGTCAGTATCCACCAGTCCTTTCAAGCAGGCAATCTGGTACACCTTCTTCGTCATAATCCAGTCTGGTATTGCGACCTGGTGTTTGACTTTGTTGCCAGTTACTAAGCCCACCTGCTCGGTTAAAAACCGTATCAAGGCTACCCGCGAAATCATAATAACCAAAGCGTTCTGGTCTCGTCTTATATATACAGAAGGATTTACTTTGAATAACTTTTTACAAAGATGTACAACAAATTCTGAATACTCCAAATCATCTGTACTGTTCAGTGTAATTGATAGTTGACCCTCTGTCATACCGCCGTCTCCCAATACAATACCAACAAATTCTGCTAGGGCCGCGCTCTTTTTGGGATAGTGTATTTCTTTGGGTTTTGTAATGACCGACTGGCTTTTACCCTGATCTGCCCACCATTGGTGCCAGGCCTGTTTTCGAAGAGTCTCATCAACCGGTACTTTGCCATAACGTTCCATGGTAGTAGCAGCACCTTTCTGACCGGCTTTCTGTGTATGGGCGTATTGGTCTACTTTTTCTACGATTGGCACAGGCAACTGCAATCGTTTGCATAACAATAGTAGGCAAGCATAGTCCATATGATATTTCTCGCGTTGCCAATCGCGTACCGTACGTTCTGAGCACGCACACACTTTTGCTATATCGCTAATTGACAGTTGTGTCCGGACAACTCTCAACCAATCGTTTTGCCGACCGGTATTTTTAAAGTGGGCACGATATTTTTTTGACAGTTCAGGCATACCTCCATTTTATCACAACAAAGGGCTGTGATACACACAATAACGCAGCTACTTTTCTGTTTTATTTGATCACGCTTGCGACCGCTTTGACCAAGCCTGGCTCGTTGTTGGTGGGGACAATCTTATCTGCCGTTGGCTGCTTGACCAAGCTGGCGATCTTTTTGGCAGCAGCTAGTTTCATATCGTTGGTGATGTCGCGAACGCCACGGTCGAGTGCTCCACGAAAGATGCCCGGAAACGCCAACGAGTTGTTGATCTGATTAGGCATGTCGCTGCGTCCGGTGGCAACTATCACTGCTCCAGCGCGCTTGGCGTCTTCGGGCATGATTTCGGGAATTGGGTTGGCTAAGGCAAACACAATCGCATTGGAATTCATCTGCTCAATGTGTGCAGGCGCGATGGTGCCTGGTCCAGACACGCCAACCACCGCGTCTGCATCTACAATCACCTGCATCAGGTCGCCGGTGATACGGTCTTTGTTGGTGACCTTGGCTAGTTCGCGTTTGTAGCCAGCCATGCCTGCGCGTCCTTCGGCAATTGCCCCTTGACTGTCAGTAACGATCACATTCCCAACACCCGCCTGCACCAACAGTAGCGTCACTGCCCTGCCAGCTGCACCCGCCCCGACCACAACCACCTTCATCTGGTCCAATCGGCGTTTGGTGACCTTGGCCGCATTGAGTAATCCTGCCAACACCACAATCGCCGTGCCGTGCTGGTCGTCGTGCATAACAGGGATATCGAGTTCGGCTTTCAGACGCTCCTCAATTTCAAAACACTTGGGCGCCGAAATGTCTTCCAAGTTAATACCACCAAACCCAGGCGCGATAGCCTTGCATACCCGGATAATTTCTTCTGGCTCGTGGACGTCAAGCACAATCGGGAACGCATCCACGTCAGCCATGGCTTTGAAAATTGCACACTTCCCTTCCATCACCGGCAAGGCTGGGATAGGGCCAAGATCGCCCAGACCAAGGATCGCCGACCCGTCACTAACAACCGCGACCATGTTGCGCTTCATCGTGTACTCTCGGGCATCAGCTGGTTTTTTGGCCAAGTGTGCCGACACCGCTCCTACGCCAGGTGAATACATAGTACTCCAGTCGGTTTTGGTTTTGAGTTTCCCTTTAGCAGCAATTGCAATTTTACCTTTTAGTTTTTTATGTAAAGCAAGAGCAAGGCGGTTGTAATCTGGTTTTTTGGCTGGCATGGGAATAAATTATAAATAAGTAATTCTATTATACGCCAGCTATCCTCCGAAGCAAGAAACACAAAATCCGCTAACAGATACAAATCTGTGCGGATTTAGAATTTTTGCTCAACGTGAGTAAGGAACTATTTACATACTATAAAAGAAAGGTAGCGAGAGCGACGCAATACTGCGCCGCTCCCTTGATTGGTCAGGCCGCGACCAATGTCTTCAAAGAAGAAATCATCTGGGCGATGCGCTGGTAGTGATCGGTCTTTCCATCGACAAAGTCTGTGATCCGGACCAGCTCGTTCAAAACCTCACCCAGCATCTTGCTGTGGCCGCCGAAGTTGATCATCACTTGCAACGGAGCCGGGTCGTCCATCAGCGTTTGTTCAGCATAGCTGGCCGCCTGATAGAGCGTCGCAAGGCGAGCGTCGAAGAGTGGGACTTCATACTTTGCCTGAAGGGCATCTTCGAGTGCCTTGATCGACGGCTGCATGCCTGCTTTCAGCGTCACCTGCAGATCGATCAAACGGGCATCACGTACCACACCGACTTGAGTGGATACAAAGTACCACATAAGTAAAAAAACGCAAGGGGTACTACCCATCTTCGTTACTACTGTGCCATATACAAAAACAACCAATGCAGGTTTGCATAGGAAGGATATAAAAGAAAAGCCTCTAGGTTGTGCTTTCCGTTCGTCCCACATAAAAATGGGTGAAAAGTACAAGCTAGAAGCTTGGGTGTGCGGTGCGCCCCTTAAGGGCGCACCGCGTTCGCAAGGAAGTTACGCTGCAGCAGCAGCGAGCCGTTCTGTACCCGCAGCTGGCGCTGTCGCCAAGGTGACAGGTGTGTCGCGCCGCGTAGTCTTCGAAGCGCCGCTCAGACCGAGCGTTGCCAGATCGCCGACGTCTGTGACCATCCGGGTCTCAGGGTCGAAGGTGCCGACAGCGCCAACGCTGACATACGTTTGACCCACGCGAGCCAGCTGTGTCACGAACGTGCGCTCCTCAATTTTAGCAACGCCGAACGTGTGACCAGCGATCTGCACCATGCGGAGCGTGACGTCTTTGTCAGCGCCGAACAACGCAGTCGAACCGAAGGTCAACGTGTCACCTTCTGCTTTGGCGATCATGTCGCCAACAAGCTCGCCGACGTCTGCGTCAGCCATCTGGGCCGCCAAGATGCGCGGATCGATCGCATGGGTCGCGCCCATGATCTTCAGCACACCGGACGCTTCTGTCAGCTCGAGCACGCCGGACCCATTCGCTGCTTCGACGTTCGCGAACAGGATCTCGGTGTCGCCGACGGATTCGGATGTCGCCAGGCCGATGCCGGTCACGCGGTTTTCATCATCGGTCACCAACGCGAGCAGCCGCTGATCATTGTTTGTCAGCGCGTAGGTCAGGCCGATTTCTTTGTCAACGGAGATGATCGAGACGTCGAGACGGGCTGTATCTGCCGCCAATGCGGCAGTGGACGCAAACACGGACAAGCCGGCCGCGGTCAACGCAAGTGTCATTGTGGTTTTCGGTTGCATTTGCAGTATCTCCCTGCATTTTGGTTTCAAAGGTCTTATTATCGTCACTACCCCACCTATAGAAGACGGGGACGATCTGCTTTTTATACAGGAATTAATTCAGTTATGCAAGTCCGTTACCGGGAAAAGAAAAACCACTTGGGAAAGATTCTGTTGGTTTCCCTGGTGGGAGTAGAATCTTTTCCAAGTGGAAAGTAGTACGTGGCGGCCACCGTGAGGTGACCGCCGGCCGTCTAGGCTGCAATGTAGCCGGGGCGGCTGCGCGTCAAAGCGATCAGCGCCAGCATGCCATTGAACACATCGTTCCCGCGCGCCCGGACATAGGGCCAGGTTGTCGGCGAGGACATCGCGCCGGTGCTGGTGTTGTGCAAAACTTGGTTGTCGCGCGTCAGCTGGTTGCCGCCTGCGCCAGGGCCGGCAGCAAACACATCAGCACCCGAACGCCGCAGAATGGTTCCCCGGTGAATGAACATGGAAAATGCGGTGGCCAACGGCGATGCGAACAGCGTGATCAATACGACGAACGCAGTAAAGATGAAGAAGAGCAAAAGGAAAACTTCCATATCAGGTAACTCCCTGTAAAAGCCGGCGAACCGGCGGTTGATTGTCTCAGCATCCGGCATGGATACTTGACTTGTCCAGTTAATCATAGCCTTATAAATCTGTCAAGCATTTCGTGTATAATAACTGCAATTATGAAACTCTCTGACAACCTCGCTGGTCACTTCCGCATCGACGCGCCGCACATCAAAGCCCTCAAGAAACTGCGAATCGAGACGATCACTGACCTGCTCTACCACCTCCCTGCGCGGTACGAGGACATCAGCGACGTACAGTCGGTTGGTAGCCTGGCGCTGGGGCAAGACACCGTCGTGTACGGCCAGCTGTCAGGACTCAAAACCCGCAAAGCCTGGAAAAGTCGCCGCCCGATTGCTGAGGGCTACGTGGAAGATGGCTCCGCCAAGATGAAAATCATGTGGTTCAACCAGCCGTACATCGCCAAAATGTACACCGACGGAATGTATGTGAAGTTGGCTGGAAAAGTATCAGGCACTGAGGGCAAACTGTACCTATCTAACCCCGAGATTGAGAAACTCGACAGCCTACCGATTGACCGGCACGACAGTATTTTTAAAGACACTGAGCAACTTGACGACACACTGTACCCCGTCTACCGCGAGACCAAAGGTGTCACCAGCAAGTGGATCTATCACACGGTGCTGAAGTGCTTTGAGAAAGACGTGCTCGACACATTGATTGACCCTATCCCTAAAGAAATATTGTCCAAATACAATCTGCCCGAGTTATCGACGGCACTGGTGTGGATTCATAGTCCCAAAAAAGCCCAGCACGCAGAGAGTGCCCGTAAGCGGTTCGCATTTGAGGAAGTGTTCTACATCCAAATCCAAAATGCCCAGAACCGCGCGGCTGCCAACGCCGCGACGACGTACAGTTTCAAAACTTCCCCTGCGCACGTGGCGGAGTTTACCGACCGCTTTCCGTTTACTCTCACCGCTAGCCAGGACAAATCCATCAAAGACATCCTTGATAATTTTGGTGGCAACCACGCTATGTCGCGGCTGCTCGAGGGCGACGTCGGGAGTGGCAAAACCGCCGTGGCCGCAACCACCGCCTACGCGGTGGCTACCTCTCGCCCACCGGAGGGGTCAACTGGCCGAGAGACAGTAAATTTTGTTGTGAGTGCGCGGCGTGGAGAAAGTGGTGAGGAAGACGGGCAAGCGCCCGTTGACCGAGCCACAGAGGCTCCACAACAAAGCAATCGCTCAAAATTTGCTGTTGATGAGTTTGGCAACCTGCAGGTGGCGTATATGGCCCCGACCGAAATCCTGGCCAAGCAGCACTTCGAATCGTTCATCGAGTACTTCCAACACCTGCCGATCAACATCGGCCTCATCACCGGCAGTGGTTGTATGAAGTTCCCGAGCAAATCAGACCCCAGCAAACCAACCAAAATCAGTAAAGCGCAGTTACTGAAGTGGGTCAAAAACGGTGAGATCCCGATACTGATCGGCACGCACTCGCTGATTTATAAAAGCGTCGAGTTCAAACACCTCGCCTACGTGATTATCGACGAGCAACACCGGTTCGGGACCAACCAGCGTAAGCAGCTGGCAAAAAAGGACGCGCGCATGCCGCACCTACTGTCGATGACGGCCACTCCGATCCCGCGTACCTTGGCGCTGACCATCTACGGCGACCTCGACATCACGCTGCTGGACCAGATGCCCGCCGGGCGCAAGCCGATCAAAACCACCATCGTCGGCCCGGGCCAGCAAGCGGACATGTACAAGCACGTGCGCAGCGAGTTGGCGATCGGTCGCCAAGCCTACGTCATCTGCCCCCGCATTGAGGAGCCAGATCCAAGTAAAGAAAACGCCTTGAATATGAAAAGTGTCATTGCCGAAGCCAAGCGCCTGGGTGAGACTGAATTTAGCGAATACACCATCGGTATCTTGCACGGCAAAATGACCCCCAAGGAAAAAGACGACATTATGGCTGATTTTAATAATCACAACATCGATGTACTAGTAGCGACAAGTGTGGTCGAAGTCGGAGTCAACGTACCCAACGCCACCAACATCATCATCGAGGGCGCGGAGCGGTTTGGCTTGTCACAACTGCACCAGCTGCGTGGTCGAGTGGTACGCGGTACACACCAACCGTACTGTTTTGCCGTAACCGAGAGCAAAAGTGAGAAAACGCGTGAGCGTCTCAAGGCGTTGGCGACCGCTGCCAACGGGTTTGAACTAGCCGAGCATGACTTACAGTTTCGTGGCTCGGGTGAGCTGTATGGAGGCAAGCAATCGGGCTTGTCCGACCTGGGGATGGAAGCCATCCGCAACCTCAAGCTGGTCGAAGCCGCCCGCAACGAAGCGCAACACCTAGTTGCCACCCACCCAGAATTAAGTAAAGACTTCCCACTGATCGCACAACGAGTATCTAGACTAGGCGACGTATTGCACATGGAGTAGACGTAGTTCGACCGCACCTAATAGGTGCGGTCGGTTGTGCATCGACTAGCGAGAGTCAAGCACCGAGATAAGGATCACCTCCCTTCAGAAACTGATCCGCGCTTTCACAAGACGATGAAAAGCACGACGCGTTTGGAGTGGTTTTTTGTGCATAAGGACAATCCTTTTTTGAAGGGAGGCGTTGGTGCCATCCACTTTCTTTTATACGCCCCAACAAAAAAAACGTCAAGTCCGTTGTCCCAAACTCGCAGCTGCGGTATAGTTGCTCACATCCGCCTGTAAGAACATCTTGCTGGCTGGATATTCGAACAAACTACAAAAGTGAACTTTTGTGCTTTGTCTCTCACATCCGCCTGTAGCTCAATCGGTAGAGCGCGAAGCTTATACCTTCGTGGTTCTAGGTTCAAGTCCTAGCGGGCGGACAATGGAACTCTTACTAATATTTCTCGCAGCTATTCCAATTGGTATTTTTGGGATATTAATTGGCGGCAACGCTGTTCTTTCAATCCCCCTCTTTCAAATACTGTATCCAGAAATGACACTTGGAGCCATTATCGGCAATATCAAACCAGGCAGTGTCGTGCGCAACATCGCTTCATTAGTGCCGGTCTGGCGCGACCTTAACTATCGTACTATTGCACCCTTACTTATACCGCTTGTTGCTGGTAGTGCCATTGCTGCACTACTGGTTTCATCGGTGTCGCAAGCCTGGGTGCTGCCGGTGTTAATGCTTGGATGGTTAGTGGTTGAATACGCACCCAAGCTTGCTCATCGCATCTCGCCCAACATACAGTGGGCAGGCGCCTGGCTGGTGGGCATGTACGGCGGTGTACTTGGCGCGGGAGTGTCATTACTAATCTTGAGTTTGTTACGTATACAAAACCCAGCTGGAGACGATATTTATCTCTTGCGCGCGCATGCACTGTGGCTAGAGACACTATTTACAAGCGCAGCGGTAGCGGTATTTCTATATCAAGGGTTGGTATTTTGGCCGATTGCGCTGGTGTGGCTAGTTGGTGCTTTGATCGGTGGGTATGTCGGTGGACGACTACTGAAATACACCGGTAGATTGTCAGGCAGGACCCAAACCAGGATTCTGCGCGCAGGATTTGTATTTGCCATTGCAGTGGCTGCCAGCTACTTTATATAAAAAGGCGCCCGAACTGGTCGGGCGCCTGGAAGGTATACTGTGAACAAGGTCAATGGCGAACGAACTGCTTCTCAAGCGAACACGCTTCCAGACCGGAGAAGTACCGAGCGGCATTGAGCACGTCAGAGTACAAGCCGTCGGCCATTTGTGTATTGGCCATTTCAGCCCATGCGCCTGAGACCGAAACAGAAACTTGATACTCCCCCTTCTCTGGCTGGAATATAATCTTCCGCTGAGTTTCTCGAGGGAAACCACGGGAAGATACGGCTGACTTCAGTCTATCGCGCAAATGTTTTTTGGTTTGCTTGTCGAGCCTTTCAAGAGGGCCTTGCAAGGTCACCTTGACCGTGTGTGGGTGTGGCATTTTTTGCTCCCTGGTAACTATATGTGCCAACTTGCACTATAGGTTATCTAGAGCGTTAACGCAAGATACGTTCGTCCTGCATCTGTAACTCTCCGCCAACTAACACATGTTTAGCTTTACCTGTTAGTTTCATTTGCTTAAACACGCAATTCTTTCCTTTAGATTCTAGTAGCATTGGGTCAACTGTCCAAGTTTTTTTAATATCAAATATACTAATGTCTGCTGGCGCACCTTCGCTGAGTGTACCGCGGTTGCTACGAATGATCGCGGCTGGCTTGTGACTCATTAATGCAATTCCTTCACTGAGACTAATGTGTCCCGGTTCTACCAAATAGCTATACATCACCGCAAAACTGATTTCCAATCCAACACTACCCATTGCTGCGTGTTCAAATGGCAGCAGTTTGTCTGGTTCGATGTGCGGAGCATGATCGGTTGTCAGCGCGTCAATCGTGCCGTCCTTGATCGCTACAACTATCGCCGCAACGTGGTCAGCACTGCGTAGTGGCGGATACATTTTAGCGTCGGTGTTGTACCCCAGACACTGCTCATCAGAGAGCGCAAAATGTTGAACCGAGACTTCGGCAGTGATGTTGGTGGCACCGCGAGCCTTGGCGGATTTGATGGCAGCAACCGCGCCAGCAGTAGAATTGTGCAGCAGGTGCAAGCGGGCGCCGGTGAGTTCTGCCAGCATGATATTTTTGGCGACTGCCAAGTCTTCACTTATAGCTGGGGTAGCCGGGAGCCCTAATTGGGTCGAGACCCAACCCTCATGCATCACCCCGCCGTCTGTAAGACTGTCAGTCTCGCAGTGACTCATGATCAACATGTCGTGTGTTTTGGCATATTCCATTGCCCGGCGCAGGATCGCCGGGTTTTGTACATCATTTCCATCATCAGTAACCGCCACACCACCAGCCTGCTTGATTTCGGACATTTCAGACAACATACTCCCGGACTGTCCGCTGGTGATGGCGCCCGTTGGCAAAATATTGATCAGGCCAGTTTCAGCTGCACGCTTGAGTATAAACTCAATCACCGCTTGGTTGTCAGCGGTAGGGGTAGAATTTGGCATCGCAACAGCCGTAGTCACTCCACCCTTGAGCGCTGCGCGTGAACCGGTTTCAATTGTCTCTCGATCCTCCCGACCTGGTTCACGGAAGTGTACCTGCAGATCAACCAAACCTGGAGCAACCACCAACCCAGTTGCGTCAATCACCTGGTCAGACTCATCAGCAATTTCTGGAGTTACTTTTGCAATCATACCGTCAATCACGAGGATGTCGCTGATTTCATCTAGATTGTTATATGGATCAACGACGCGACCGTTTTGTATCAAAATAGATGTCATAGTTATATCCGTTCAAAGGTCTTAGTTTTCCCATCAAATCGTTCACACAAAAGCCACAACAAAGCCTTGCGAATTGCCATACCGTTTTCAACCTGAGTGAGGATGCGTGACTGTGGGTGTCGTGACACCAGCGCGGAGTGCACATCTATATCACGGATGACCGGCCCTGGGTGCATTAAAATTGCGTCCTTGGCAGCTAAATCTAGCCGCCACTCAGAGATTCCAAATGTCTTGGAATACTCCCGCAACGTTGGTATAAAACCTTTTGCACCTCGCTCTTCTTGGACTCTTAGTGTATAGACGAAATCAGTGCCAACTAACGCCTTCTCTACATCGGTAAACAACGTGACACCAAACTGTTCCACCTCTGCTGGTAGTAGTGTAATTGGTGCAGCGATCCGAATGGTGGCTTGTAATCTTATCAGTACTCGTACTAACGACCCAAATACTCGCGAATGCACAACGTCCCCAACAATCAATACTGTCTTTCCGGCAAGAGTATCAGCCTGTATGCAATCAAGCATCGTAAGTGCATCCAACAACCCTTGTGTTGGGTGTTCATGCCAGCCGTCGCCCGCATTGAGTACACTAGCCGCCACATGTCTAGCGGCGATTTCTGCCACACCAGCTTCACTTGATCTAATGACGAGAGTGCGAGCATTGTATGCATCAAGCGTTTCAACAGTATCAATAAAACTCTCACCTTTTTTGGCCGAACTGCTGCCGCCACCGACATTTGTTGTGTCCATCCCCAGATGTTTAGCCGACAAATCAAAACTGGCCTGTGTACGAGTTGACGGTTCAAAAAAACAATTCACCTGCGTATTTCCTTTGCAAAGCGTCAGTTTTGCAGTCTTTGCCGACCGAAAGCCTCTGGCGATCTCAAAAATAAGACCGAGGTCTGTATCGGAAACTTGATCAATAGAATAGAGATCAAAAAAGGAGACATCTCGCTTACCACGAATGTCACGTAAACTTTTTTCTATTGCATCGCCCATTAAAAATTAAGTATACGTGGATCTTAATGAGAATCAAGGTGTTATACCGGCAGCACATGAAAAAGTTGTTTTTGAGTCGTTCTTTTCTGGTCGGATTGTTACTTTTGAAATAAACTGCTGACAAAATGTACCGAGCTCGCACAGCTCAAGTCTTGGTGGGCAGACAACTAGCCGATCTGACTCACAAGCTCTTTGCGTGCTTGCCTAAAAAAACGAGCGGTACGACGATGACTACCACGTAGCAGTAATCTGGCACGCCAAGATACAGGTTGAGCTGGCTGTTTTCTGTACTCAATCAGAGAGGCCTCGCCGGCAGAAATCTGCTCCGTAACCCACACTCCGATTTTTGGATACTCAACCATCAAAGCACGAATTTTGTGCAGTCGCTGTTTCATGTTTGTATCTGGTACTCTTTCGAGTGTTTTACAAAAAGTAACCATGACCGGAATATCGTCTGGCAAGAACTCTGGAGGTATATTGATCAGACCTTCGGCAACATCTTCGACCACATCACGTAGCAGGTAAAAATGCCAACGACCAGCTCGCACCAATGGCCAAATCTGTTCGTGTTGCACGGCATATTCACCAAACAGTTCAAATATCAACCGAAAGATGCCATCATGCTCCATAGTTTTAACGTATTGCTCTATATCAGACTGACTACGGATTTCAGGCGTACCATGAGCATGCTGTGCCCGACGAGCAACGTCACCCGCCACACAGTTAAACACATTAAGAAAAGCCTGCTGCAGTACGGCCACATCGCGTCCGATGATGCTGGCAGTATCAAATATATATTGCAGCAGAAGCTCATTTTCAGTTATAGCATTGCGGTCAGTCGTCAGAAAATTGACTACTTGTTTTAGATGAGCAACACCCGTGTCGATATCACCCTCATCGGCAATATCGTCGATGGTGCGAACGGCCACGTACGACATTTCGTACAGTCGAATCACCTGCACCATGTCAATTAATTTTGCACTCACATTTGAGTACCACGGCAACACTGACGTAATAAAACCAGTGAACGGGTACTTGAATGAACCAACTGACTCATAACACTGCGTACGTTTGTTTCTATAAAACTGTTTGAGTGGTTCTGGAGATTGTTTCATACTAAAGTAGAGATACTTTACACCAATAAGTGCCTAAGGAAAAGAAGTCTGGTGTTATACTTCCAGCATATGAAAAAGTTGTTTTTGGGTCGGTCTTTGCAGATTGGCATAGCTCTATTGGTGATTGTTGGTGTGGTGTATGCAGGTCTGTCGATCCGAGGTGGCCAAACGCCTGACTATATTACTGTCGCAGTAGAGCGTGGTGACGTGCAACAACTAGTATCAGTCTCGGGAGTGATCGAGTCCAAGCAAAGTGCGCAGCTGGCCTTCCCCACCACCGGGGTCGTATCTAGTGTCGCAGTGTCGCAAGGGGATGACGTCGCAGCTGGCGACATCCTGGTCACACTTGAGTCCGGCGCCCTACAAGCCGATCGCCAAGAAGCCGTAGCGATACTCGCACGCACAGTAGCCATCCGTGACGAGCTACTAGCCGGGCCGCAGACTGAGTCACGGGCTGCCACGGCGCAAAACATCGCTCTTAAGCAAACCACTCTTGAGACTGTACGAACGACACAGGCCAACTTGGTAGCTAACGCCTATCGAGCTTTGCTTTCAACTAGCCTGATAGCAACTACCGATGATGCTGACGAAGAAGCTGTGGCACCAATTGTGTCCGGTACCTACTCATGCACCGCCGAAGGGACGTACACGATTGATACCTATTCTTCCAGTGCCAATTCAGGGTACTCATTTCGACTAACAGGACTCGAGAGCGGCACATTTCCGATCTCAACTGACCAGCCGGTCAGTCTTGGAACATGCGGTTTGCGAGTACTGTTTGACGAGGATTCGCGTTACAACAACACCCAGTGGACCATCACTATCCCCAATCAAGAATCGGCACAGTACATCACTACCCGTAATGCGTATACCCTGGCCCAAACCCAAGCCTTCAATGCGATCACTATCGCTGAGCAAGACCTGGCTGTAACTGAAGCCAACGCCAGCAACACTAACGCTCCGGCTCGTAGCGAGTCGATCGCGGGTGCCAATGCTGACATCGCCAGTGCTAATGCGCGCATCGCCCGGGTTGATGCCTTATTGGCTGAACGCGTGATCACAGCACCCTTTGCTGGCACCATTGTCGAGCTCGATATCTTGCCGGGCGAGACAGTTGGCACTGCGCCGGTGGTAACACTGCAGGCCGCAGCTGATTTTGAGTTGACTGCCCGCATTCCCGAAATCGACATCGGCAAGCTACTGTTTGGTCAGTCAGTCAGCGCCGTGTTTGATGCCCGAGACACCGAGACACTCACTGGCTCAGTCGCATTTATTTCACCGCAAGCGACCATTATCGACGGTGTTGCATTCTACGAAACTGTCATCTCACTTACTGATACTCCGGACTGGATCCGCAGCGGCCTCAACGCCGACATCGACATTGTTATAAACGAACAAGCCAACACACTACGCATTCCCACTCGCTACATCACTACCACCGACAGTGGGTCGACTGTCACAGTACAAGCGAGAGACAGTCTGGCTACAACCACAGTTACAGTTGGCTTAACTGGTAACGACGGATTCACAGCCATTACCGGAGTTAACGTAGGCGACATCGTCGTCGCACCATAGTCCCCTATGCGAACGCTACGCATTGGCTTCTTACTTGGTTTCCGTCAAATCCAGCGGGCTAATTTTTGGACTACGACGCTGATTATATTTGTGATGATGCTGACGTTCCTGAACCTGATTGCAGTGTCGGGGATTTTGATCGGTTTGATCGCCGGGTCTGAGCGCGCGGTGCAGGACCAATCAACGGGCGACATCATCATCACTCCGCTTGACGACGAGGACAAAATCCTCCAGACCGAAACCATCAGGCGAACGCTAGATACTCTCACCGAAGTTTCTTCATACAGCATTAGATACCAACAAGGTGCGCAGGTGGCAGCAAACTACAAAACCAGACGAGACTTTGGCGTTGAACCAAACGTTGTAGGCGCCAGAGTAAGAGGCATAGACCCGATCAACGAAGAAGCTGTTACGGCACTGTCTGATTATGTTGTCGAGGGTGAGTATCTTAACCCCAATGAAGCTGGCTATGTGTTGATCGGGGCACTTAATATCGATCGATACACAGATGGGTTTGCTGACATTACCGGTTCACTTACCGACGTGTTCCCTGGCGACTCGGTACGCATCACCATCGGTGAGGCCAGTCAAGAGTTCACCGTGAAAGGTATCGTCGACGCCAAAGCTGGCGACGTAGCAAGCCTGGTGTATATGCCAGAAAAAGAGTTACGTCGGTTAAGTAGCAATTCTAGCCGCGACGCGGACGAGATCGCCATCAGACTAGCCGACAAATCACCGGAAACCGGCAATGCTGTCAAAGCAGTGTTGTTAAGCCAAAACATAGATGACCTTGCCAAGGTGCGCACGTTTCAAGAAGCGCTGCCAAAGTTTCTTACCGACATCAAAAATACCTTTAGTATTTTGGGGACATTCATTGGCGCGGTAGGAATTATCGTCGCATCAATCACCATTTTTATTATCATCTTTATCAACGCTATCTCTCGTCGGCAACAGATCGGTATCCTTAAGGGGATCGGCATCGACCGCAAAGCCATCGCAGTAGCGTACGTGTTACAGTCTGCGGTGTATGCGCTGACTGGCTCGTTACTAGGTGTTTTGGTGACCTACGGCATCTTAGTCGGGTACTTCGACCGTAACCCGATTGATTTTCCGTTTAGTGACGGCATCCTGGTAGCCGAACCAATCGGGACACTGTATCGGTTTATTATTCTGTTTATTATTACCTTGTTTGCTGGCTTTATTCCCGCTTGGATTATAGTCAAACAAAACACCCTTAACTCGATTTTAGGTCGTAAATAATCAACATCAATTAGTATGAATATCATCACCGCTACCAACATCCACCGCACTTTCGGCGAAGGCGACGTCAAAGCCCATATCCTCAAGGGGATAGACTTGACCGTAGCGACCGGTGAATTTGTCGCGATCATGGGCAAATCAGGCGCCGGTAAATCAACCCTTATGTACCAACTATCAATTCTCGACGAACCTAGCCAGGGTGGCGTAGAGATAGACGGAGTGTGCGTATCAGAATTACATGAAAACGAACGAACCGCCTTTCGTCTTCATACACTGGGGTACGTGTTTCAAAACTACGCGCTGGTGCCAGATTTATCAGCTGAGGAAAACGTCATGTTACCGCTCTTGATGCGCGGGCAAACCTGGGACCAAGCCAAACAACGCGCACATCACTCACTCGACAACGTTGACTTATCGAGTAAGTACCGCAACTTACCCAGCACCCTCTCTGGTGGCGAGCAACAACGAGTAGCGATCGCTCGAGCGTTGTCAGGCAAACCCAAGATTATCTTTGCTGACGAACCAACCGCCAACCTCGACACCGTCTCGGGCACCCAAGTCATCGAGCTACTCACCCGCCTACACCGCGGCAGCAACCAGACTATCGTCATGGTTACCCACGAGCGAGAATACGCCATGAGCTGCGACCGGATCATTCATATGGAAGATGGGTTGGTCACGAACATTGAACAGCTAACATAGCAATCAAAAAACCGGCGCTGTGTGCCGATTTTTTGATTGCTTTATATTTATTAGTTCTCTACCGATTTGCTGGGGTCAGCCGCATCGCGCTTCTCACCATACATTTCTTCGTACGCGTCCTTGATCTCTACCCCTTCTCGTTTCAAGAGTGTTTCGTATTCGGCTCGCTCCATCGTTTCGACTTCAATTAGTCGTTGCGAAATAGCCTCCAGTGCTGGCCGATACTTGGTCAGTATTTCTCGGGCGGTATCTTTCCCTTGCTTGATGATCTTGGCAACCTCAAGGTCGATGGCTTTGGCGACATCGGCGCTGTACCCACGGTTTTCACTCAGGCCGCCGCCAATCATAGTGCCACCAGTTCCCTCTAGCGCTACCGGCCCCAGCTCGTCACTCATACCGTACTTGGTCACCATGTCTCGGGCCAGGTTAGCAATCACCTGCAAGTCGTTACTTGGCCCGGTCGACAGGTCACCAAAGATCATTTCTTCGGTCACGTAGCCACCGAGCGTCATCGCGATATCGTCCATGAATTCTTTTTTGGTGTGCATGCGACGGTCTTGGTCGGGCAGTTTCAAGGTATACCCCGCTGCGCGGCCACGTGAGATGATGCTGATTTTCTGTACTGGGTCAGCGTATGGTAGCGCTGACGCAACCAGCGCGTGCCCCACTTCGTGGTAGGCTGTCACCATTTTTTCGTACTTCGACATCACGTGACTCTTTCGCTCTGGCCCCAGCATTACTTTTTCAATTGACCGGATTACGTCAAACTGTCCGACTTTTTTTCGTTTCTCACGCGCAGCCAAAATCGCCGCTTCGTTCATCAGTGACGATAGGTCAGCACCCGAAAACCCTGGCGTCCGCTGAGCGACAATCTCAAGATTCACATCTTCCTGCAAAGGCTTCTTGCGCGCGTGGACCTTGAGGATAGCCTCGCGGTCGCCACGATCTGGCAAGTCGATAGTCACCCGACGGTCAAACCGCCCCGGTCGCAACAACGCCGAGTCAAGCACGTCCGGCCGGTTAGTCGCCGCCATAATGATCACCTTAGCGTTGGGTTCAAACCCATCCATCTCAACCAAGATCTGGTTGAGCGTCTGCTCACGCTCGTCGTTACCGCCACCGGTACCACTGCCGCGCGTTCGCCCCACCGCGTCTATCTCGTCAATAAAAATAATCGCTGGTGCGTTTTTCTTCGCCATCGCGAACAAGTCACGTACCCGAGACGCACCCACTCCCACAAACATCTCGACGAACTCTGATCCAGAGATCGAGAAGAATGGCACCCCAGCTTCACCAGCCACCGCGCGCGCCAACAGTGTCTTACCAGTTCCAGGTGAACCCATCATCATCACTCCCTTGGGGATCTCGGCTCCGATGTCGAGAAACTTTTTTGGATTCTTGAGAAAGTCTACAATTTCTTCCAACTCTTGCTTGGCCTCTTTGGCACCAGCTACGTCTTTGAACGTGACTTTGTTCTTGAGGTCTTCTGGGTCTATCATGCGCGCTTTGCTGTTACCAAAACTCAACGCTTGCATGCCACCACCCTTCATCGACCGCATAAAGAACCAGATGATGATCCCTAAGAATAGAATTGGGAAAATAAACGGCGCAAATACCCCCAGCCAGTACGCCAGTCCAGTCTCGCGCTGGACGTCAATCGACACCGTTGCAAGCTCATCGGTTGTCACACCAAGACTCGTGAGCGAGTCTGTCACTGACGCATCAACTTCTTTACGTGCTTCACCCGCCAACCAACCTTCGACACTATAGTTAACCTCGATAGTGTTGCCGCGCACCACGATGTCACTCACCTCTCCTGCTTTGATCTGAGCCACTACCGCAGACAGCGTCAGCTGGGTCGGTTCAGGCGCCTGAGTTTCGGTCAAATACGAAAACACCGCAATCACAAAGATCAGCAACAGCACTGTAGACAACATGTTATTCCAAAAATTCCCCGGTCCAAGTGGCATCTGCTGACGCACTTTTTTGAGGTCTACTTTGTGACCTTTCGGGATTTTGGTTTTGGGTTCTGTTGCCACTTTTTTTGCTTCCTCAGCATCTGGCGCTGATTCGTGTACGTCTTTCACCTCCACTTCAGGCACAACAACTGTCTCTGGCTTGTCTGATTCGTGTTTTGTCATAATCGGTATTATACAGAAAAAGCGTTTTGACGCTAGATAATATCGCTACCGCCACTTTGTCATAGCCTCGCTTTGGCAGATGGTGTACTATTTCATTCATATTCTATAGTTATGGCCACCTTCATTAAAAACCGCAAGGCTCATTTTGACTTCGAGCACCTCGACACCTTTGAGGTGGGTGCTGTGTTGCTGGGGTGCGAGGTCAAATCCATCCGTGCCGGCAAAGGCAAGCTTGAAGGGGCGTACGTGATGATCGTCCACGGCGAGGCGTGGCTAACCGGCGCCAGTATCAGCCCGTTCCAAGTAGCGAACACCCCCAAGTCATACCAGCCCGAACGCGCGCGCAAGTTACTGTTGTCCAAAAAGCAGCTGGCGCGGTTAGAGGTAGAGACCCGAGCCAATCGGTTGACAATAGTGCCTATTTCATGGTATGGTAGTGGAGGAAAAATCAAGTTGAAAATTGCCCTCGCCCGTGGTAAAAAGAAGACAGACAAGCGCGAGACAATGAAGAAACGAGATGTAAAACGCGAAATTGACCGTACTTTGAAAAGTCAGTAATTAGATAGAGATAAGTGGTTAGTTAGTCAGCGAATGGATTGCTGATGGCCACTGTGAGGGAGAATAAAACATGTCAGATTTGGCAGATCGAGCAGAAGCCGCATTCGAAAAAGGTGGCCTTAATCAATATTGGGACACTCTTGCGAGTCCACCCATAAAACAACCTGCAGTCATGACGACACCACATCGTTCTGGCTCGGGATATACAGAGCCAGCAGGCGGCCATAGGCAGTCCGGTGTAGTACCGGTCGACACTGCCATGAACAGCGATCTGTTTTTGTAGAGTAGCTGTTGCAACCTACTCTTTCATGATCTTTATCACTGCAGAGGGCGATATTCGCCCTCTGCACCACTTATTTCTATCTAATTAAAACAACTTCAATCGGGAGGACATCATGAGTAGCAGAGTTATTCTCACTCCAAGTACGCGCCTGGAAAAACTCCTGCGACGTTTTGTACATCGGAACTGTCGCGATATATCAAAAGAAGATCGTGAGGCAGCAGTCGCAATAGAACGCGAGCGACTTCTCAAGATCAATTTGGCCCCTTGAAGTCACACAGACTTCCCTGCAAAGAGCCCGAGCTTAGTTTCACCACTTAGCTCAGGCTTTCTCAGGGGATGCCAGGCATCGACGGTTAGTCGTGTCGGTTGTGTGCAGTGTCGAAACGGTGATCAATTCGTTAAAAGGTCACACCCTGTATTTGCAAACAAAGCAATTCCAAGTCCTTTCGCTAACGCGTTTGGATTCTCTCCCGCACCAGTTTTAGCGTAACCGCTAGCTCGCCGGAGTGATGCTCGACTGGTAAACGTCTCATACGCCAGCTTGGGTAGAATAGCCATGAGAATCGATACAGCTGCGTTGTTCGCGTAGTTGGTCAAAATTGTAAGAACTCGAGGCGCTCATGTTTTGCTCATTCTTGAGTGAGCGACTTTAAACCAAAGAATGTCCTACACGCTGTAGACTCACAATCGCACCCTAACTCGGACGCGGGTTCGACTCCCGCCATCTCCACATCATGGGAGTTTGTAGACACAAATTCCTCAAATAACCTTGTGGCGCAAAGTATTTCTTCGGTTCGATAACCGGTTTCTTTGCTATAGGGTAATTTCTTATCAAACACAAAGAAAAACATCCTTTGTTTTTCATGGACGTCTACAGAAACCCATATATCATAAGGGCTTTTTAGTAGTTTGGTTGATTTATCTAAGGCGGTTCGATAAGGAATATCTATGTCTTCAATAATATGCTTGCGGTTCTTCAGCTGGCTATACTCTTCAGCTAATTCCACTAATTCATCTCGATAAAACTGCTTCATAGATTCAGGAGTGTCATCAGATAAGTTGGAGTTTGCGTACTGATTCATCTTTTTACGCACTTCTTTGATTCTCTCATCAGTACCCTTATTGCCTTTTGCAACAACAGACAGCTCTTCTTTCCACACAGCATCAAACACATCACTCACTACCAAATCCACACCACCTTTTAATTTTTGCTTTTTAAGTAATTTAATGAAGTCACCATGTAGAGTTTTAGCAGGAATATTCTTTCGATTTTTTTGACAACTTTTATTCTGACAAAAGTAATACGGATATATATTCTTTCTGCTTCGTGAATTAGCGGCAGTCATTGGCTTATTGCAATGCTCACATACAACCAAACCCCGTAAAGGAAACGACTCAGAAACGTCTACCCTCACCCGCTTTCCTAATGACTCACTCTCAAGTCTCTTTTGATTATTGAAAAATACTTCCTTTGAAATAATGCCTTCATGGAATCCTTCTCTTCTTTCCACCTCCCAACCTTCATGCTCAACAAACCCGGCATAAACTGAATTCATCAATAAGTCTGTTTTGAATTTATCAATGTATTTTTCAGGAGACTGTTTAACCCAATAACCCTGCTCACATAAATACCTGCAACAGTCGATTATTCTAGGGAATACACCACTAGCAAAACCTTCTAAGGCATGTTTAATAAAAGGAGCAAATTCTTCATCATGAACTAGAACTTTTCCGTGCATTGGGTCTTTCACCATCTTATAACCCTTGGGTGCACGAAAAGCCCAAAATCCCATTTCTACTCTAGCTTTTTGTTTTTGAACTACCTGCCGAGCATTGCTTTTTCTATGGTACTGACTAAAAGCAGCCATCACATTCTCAATAACCTCCCCTTCAGCGGTATCTTCAAAATTAAAGTTAGGTGACTCAATTGAAACTTCTCTAGTAACAAGTTCTTGTTTGAAAGCGAAGTGAGCTGCAACATCTCGAGCCATGCGAGAAATATCATCAACTATGACCACAAAGTTTCGGTGAGGGAATGTGTCGATGTACTTCAGTAAAGCTACTTGCCCAGCACGAGTAGTAAAAGCTCCTCCACCTGATGCAGCATCCTTAAATACCTCTGCCACTTCATACCCCTTACCCGAAGCATATGCTCGACACCTTTGTTCTTGAGTCTCAAGACCGTTACCTTCGTGCTTTTGTTTATCAGAAGAAACACGACAATATGCAAGCGCGTACGTAACCCCTTCACGAGAGACTGCCTTCTTTTTTAGTTTTCTTTTTCGGGGCATATTGATTTAATTCTGTCTTAATAACGTGTCGACATAACTTTTCTATAAAGTTAATTTTTTGAATAATTAACTCATCTGGAGAGTCATTATCCTTGGTACGTTTTCGATACTGCTCTACCGAAATAATGGCTCTATTACTGTCTATTTTACCATTTTCGCGCGCAAAAGACGAACTATTTTCTTGGTTTTCGGAGCGAAAATTAGGGCTATTTTTCTGGTTATTTTGAGTGCTTTCCACACTCTATATGGCGAAAATTCACCCAGCAAGAAAGTAGCCAGTTTTTACTAGTTATTTATTTTAGGTCTTTATAAAAAATCCTAAATTTTGTTTTGTATGCACCTTCATACGGCCTGAAAGGGTCAAAATCAATTGCAAAATATTCCTGGAGTTTCTGACTAAGAATCTGTTTCTGTTTTTTATAGTTATCACGAGCTTCGGGGCTGGTAGCTAATATTTCACCGTTATTTTTTGCAAAGAGTTTCAGTAACTCCCACTGAATAACTGGCTTCCCTGTCCTTCCATCAGCCATGCCCATATCTTCAAAATTCAGGGTCACTTCGTGCTGTTTTACCTTAACCACTACTATTTCATCATCTATAAAAGCAAACATGAAATCTTCCCAGCGAGTACCTGCTGGTATTTTATATGGAAACAAGAAACTCTTCTGTCCACTAGCGGACTTCCGTTGATATAACTCAACAAGCTTTTCATACCCGACACGCACTGCTCGACCCAGCTCTAAACCTTTATCTCTCAACTGTGACCAAGATTTCACATCTCCATCTTGAGTAGCTATTTCATCTTCGTGCTTAGTTTTTGGATATAGCTGGAATATACTCCCTGATGAATCAAGTGGACTATAGTGAGTTTCAAGGAATGTATTTAGGATATCAATTTCACTAACAAGCACCTTCATTTGCGCATCAAGTTGCTTATCTGAAAAAGTAAACGATTTTTCTTTCGCTCGTATAGATAACTTCACTAATCTTTCGACTTCAGCACGCATGTATTCTCCGCTAGATAACGAATCTACGATATTCACTAGTGTTTTCTCAGGTAATATACCTAAAACCTCCTGATAAGCGTTCTCAGCTGTCATAGAGGTCATTATAGACCACTTCTGCTACAATGTACGGACAATATAGTCACCTAAATCTCTTTTTGAGACACGGTGCAAATAAATAAGCCCCGTCAGAGCTAGAAAACCCATCATGTGGGGTCAGCTCTGACGGGCCGTATCGGGAAACTGGTATCGGTGGTCGTAAGGCCACGCCCATGTGGTGGGTTTTGTGTGTATCAATTTTTAATATCAATACTATGTTTTGCACTAATTGCGGTAAAGAGTCCAAGGAAAATGAGAATTTTTGCAATGGTTGTGGAAACAAGTTAGCGAAAGAAGAACAGTCTGAGATGGAGAGATTTTATACACTCGCCACAGGGAAAGAACCTACGTCTCAAGCAATGAAAGACGCACTTAAAAAAGTTTCAAATAACACTGAGCTAGTCGGTGAAATGAAAGATTTGGAAAAGAAAACTGAAGAATTTATAGAATCCAGTACACAAACAGCTGACGAAAAACCAATTTGGATGCAAATAATTAGTGGAGACTGGGGACTAGCTAAAACGTTTTGGATATTTGGAGTAGGGATATTTTTTCTGTTTGTTTTCTTCTGGCAAGTCAGTCAGACTTACAGTGGAGAAATCACTCTGACCTACCTTCTGTATGCAATCTACTCATTTTTTGCATTCATTGCGGTTGGTCGTGCAGCCTACAAATACCAAGGATTGGCATTATGGAAAATACTAGTTTTAATCTATGCTGTTGCAATCTTGGCACTACAACCACTAGGCTTTATTATGGACTTAACTGGTCTATAAAATAATATGAAAAATCTAACTACATTTTTACTGGGAATCATACTGACTCTTTTTTTCGTTTACGTATATACCTATACACAATCTGAAGAAGTAGAAACCTATACACCTACCTTTATATCCAACGAAGACACTGATGCTTCTGCCCGCATCATGGAAGCTGAAGTGATTTATTTTGATACCGATGGTGATGGTGAAGAAGAAAATATACTTTTGTACTCATGTAGTGGCTGTAACGCTCCACCCCGTGAAATGGCAATTATTGATGATGGTGAACTAGTCTTTTTTTACGAAGGTGGAGAGCTCAAATTTGTTCCAGTCGAATCTGGCACTTTCATTATCAACGAAACTAATGTACCAAGGGACGGTAGAAGGATAGTGACCAAATACCAGTACAGTCTGGAAGGAAAATTATACGAAGAAATTAACTAGCACACCTACAATAGTTAAAATTGCCGCTATCAGCGAAATAATTTCAAATTTTTTCACGCTGACACCCTTCTCTTTCCTGCTTGCATCACCAACTACAACATCTCCACCCGCTGAGACAGAACCATTGGCAATAATGCCATTATTTACGACTGACGACTGGCTCCTGAATTCTAGCTCTTGTCTGGCTTTATGATAAACCGAATGCGCCATATTCTTATTAGCAATTCTATGTCTCATTATATCTTTTAGCTCATCATCTGTTTTAGTTTGAAGATTATCCAAGTCATGCAGACGATGCTTCTCAAAATATCTCCTTGTTCTATCTGGAGTAGAGGTGAATTCTTCTTCATGTATATTTTTTCCTTCGTTTTTCACAATAAGAAAATCGTCTCTTTTTAAATCATGAAGAATGGCCCAAATATGTCTCCACTCTTCTTCTTGAATGTTATTATGATACTTTGATATAAGTAGCTCTGATATTCTAAAAACCGTTTTAAAGTCAGCGTGTTTTTGAAAAAATAACATTATTTCGCTCTCGTTTGGATATATTAATTTCATACTTATTTTAGTCTTCTGTAGCTCTATTTTCAAAACTGGCCAATAATAATTTTCCGAAACTTACCAAATCATCATAAGTTATTATTTGTATAGAGTTTAAGTTTGAATTCAACATCCTTAAGCTATCTTTTTGTTCGTCTACAAAATCATTGTTTCTACCAATAATCACTTTGACACGGGGCATAATAACTTTTGCATCATACTCTTTTTCAATAATGAGTTTATAATCCTGTATTTTTTGTAGATAGAACAAACTTTGACCTAACACCTGTGAGAGATTTGCATGAGGGGAAAAACACTTGTGACTATCATCAAATTTAAATAACTCATGATTAGGTCTTTTTAATTCAATCAAATCTAAGTAACCATCTACCGACTCCATCAATAAATCTGCCTCACTGCCAAACGCTATCTTTCTGGGGTCGTGTTTCTTTATATAATCAACTCCAAACACCCAAAGATTTGACTCAATCCAGTTTTGGAATATTTTTTCTGGCTGACCTGCCTTGTACTTTAAAAGTTCAGTGTATCCATCTATTTTTGATGTGATGTCCCCTTCTATTTCTAGCTCAATTAGTTTCTCTAAATTTTCTATCTCAGCTTTGATTAATTTATGATGAAATGCTCCATGAAGATTCTCGATTTCTAAGTCGGACAAAGATTCTAATAATCCTTTTATTTTGTCTTCTGATTTGAACTTTTCTAGTACTTGAAGAAGTGTTTCTAAGTCAGTGCCTTCCAGTTGTTCCAGAATAGAATTAATTTCGTCTGAAGTTTCAATAAATTTAGCAGATTTTGAGCTTCCATCTTTTATGATTGATATTGAGTCTAAATGGCTATGAAGGCTTCGGATATCTTCAATATCCAACGATTCTGAAAAGACTGGTTCCCATCGCTATCAAATGCGTAAAAATTTAAAGTTAAATCTTCGTCTGCCACATCTTCTTTGATTTTGCTGAAACTAACCAGCAGCTTTATTTTACCGTTATCAAAGAGCTCTTTATGGTAAGCGACACTCATTAAATTTTTGCTAGCGGTTTATCATACTTATCACAATTAGGGTTATACCCATCAGCCACCTCAAATTGACCTGCCTCTTCTAAGATTTTGACGTCTGTTATGTCCTCAATATTGAAAGGTCTCCAGTCTGGAATACCAGCAGTATCAGACACTCCCTCAGTTTGATACATATCTGCTTTTGTACTTTGTACTCCAGCTTTTGATGTAAATATAAAAACGGCATGTACGTTTCCAGTTCTGACCCCTTCAATTTTACCACGTTTATTGTACTGAAATGATATCGGTAGTCTTTTTTCTACAGACTCTATAAGTAGTTCAAGTTTAGTCATAGTAGGATTAATATTACTTTTATATTTACATGTTACACGAAATAACATCTATATACCAAGGTACGACACCAATAATACTCTTATTATGCCGTCAATCACATTGTAAAAAGCATATATAGCCTCTTTAGCTAACCAGCACCGGTAAATCAGAACCTAAACTGATTTTCTTTTATGGGGTAAATTAAAGTTTTATCTATAGGTATAAAAAGGATTATGTTTAGCGCGCGACCCTGCCAAACAAAGTTTTCGCAGCGAAAATCTATGCAACTATAACCAAAATACGTTGTTTTATAACAAAACACCTCTTTTTTGGGCATGTCTAACCCGAACAATAGGTCAAACATTAAGGTTATTTTGAATATTTACCCCGTTTGCGAATTTGGTTTAAAAACGCCCTAAAATCGGGCAGAATCGGGTTTTAGACGGGGTAAATTGACAGAAGTTTAAGTCCGATTCTTCACGGTTTTAAATTACGCAAAAAGCGTGGTATTTAGACCAAAAAGCGTGAGAAAAGCGTGCCAAAGCGTGAAATTCCAAAAAAGTTTTTTCACGATTTTATTAAGTGTAAAATTGATTTTCTATTCCTATCAAAATTACTCGAAACTGATATACTCTGACACATGAGCGATAGACACTTAACTCGAACCGCAGTATTTGTAATATTAGAAAAAGACGACAAAGTATTCTTTTTGCGCCGTGCAAACACTGGTTGGGCTGATGGAATGCTAACTGTACCTGCTGGTCATGTAGACAAGGGAGACAATGTGACCGAGGCAGCTATTATCGAGACTAAGGAAGAAGCGTGTGTAGACATACTCGCAGAAGACCTTGAATTTATGCACGTAGACTTCTTGCGTGACGAATACACCAATTTTTATTTCAAAGCTAAGAAGTGGTCAGGTGAACCGACTCTCGGTGAACCCGAACTAGCTAGTGAAGCAATATGGATTGACAAAAATAACCTACCTAACGATGTAACCCCGCAACTAAAGCGGTTATTCAAACAAATGGAAGCGGGCTCTTACTTCTCTGAAATAGAGCGAGAAGTATAGACAAACGATAGTTTTATGGTATTGTACTAACTAGCAAACCGTACAACTTCTTTGAAAAGGAGGTGTCTCATGACATCGCAATACCCCAACGTTTCCGAACGTCTCGCCCAAACATTCGCTACCTGGCAAATGTATTTCTTGGGACACGAACTTGAAGTTGCAATCCAGCAGCAGCAGGGCAATCTTACGAAAAAGGATATGGTTGTGTCACAGAAAGGGACACAGCTTCCTAACGTTATTCTTGACAACAGCGTCAGTCAACTCAACAGTGCTGACTGGCAACCCCGAACAATCAACGGTACAGTTACTGATTTTGGCAGTCAAATAGAGCTATATACACACTTTCCGTATGAGCTGTTCCAGTGGAACCGAGCTTCTCGAAGAGCTTTTCATTTGCCTCATTCGCTGGAGGCGATGCTTGCTGCAGCTGAGTTACCTGACATGACATGGGATGATGTACTCTGGCCGTTTGAATCTTTCATTGTCACTGTAGAAAAACCCATAGTTGTGCATCATCCTCTGGATGGAACAAAGCAAAAGTTTGACACCATTTTGGTGACAAAATCAAATTCCGCTACAGGGGGCAAGGTTCACCTGAGGTGGATTCATACACCACAAAGTGAGGGCAAGAAACTTGGATTAACTGTCCAGGAAATTAAACGCTTCAGAACTCTTCTTGGTAAAGGCAAGATACCTGAAGCAGCCAAGCTATGGGACAGACGGTATAAGGAGATACACAAGTTCTACCCCTTCCAAATTGGCTCACAAAATGTCGAACTGGAAATCGAATGGGGGAAATCCCAAAAGCTCATCACAGAGGCAGATGAACTGTATACGCATCTTGGTGCAGCACTCGATTGGCAAGGGCAACCTTTGAAATACGATGACGCAGGCTCGAAAACTTTTTTTGAGAGCCTGAGCGTTACCCTGCGCATTGTTGTTGGGTGGATGCTTTATCTCGAATCAATGAAACGAGAGTCAACCGAGTGGCGTCCTGGGCAGAAGCACAAAACTCGCCTTATGAGTGGCGGGTCACCCAGTGTGATTATTGAACCAGGGAACGTTTGCACCATCGTTGGTGAAGGGCGGATTAAATGTTCTGAGTTGACCAGTGAACGAGGTACGAGGTGTAGCAAAGGGTATGTTCGTCCACACTGGCGGAGAGCTCACTATCGACGTCCTGCAGGCAGTTCACCAACTGCACAGAAGACGCAGCGTGTTCCTCCAGTTTTGGTTCGTGCTGACCTTGTCCCTCTATACGGCATCGTTGGTGGCACCAATACAATTGTGATTTCTGAAGACTAGAGCTTGCAGCATTCGTGCTGCAAGATAACTACGCCGCCATTCCTTTTAGGATTGGCGGCTTTTCTTTTACTTCAAAATCGTATACATGTATATACACTTTTCAAAAAGTCACATCTATCGAACCGTAGTTAAGAAGAAAACAACGATAAAAACCCCAAGGATGGTTAGCACTTGGTTCCCCTCCCCCGGAACCCCCTCCCCTCCGTGAGCTAAAGCTCACATATTTAATACTCTCTTTGTGGTGTAACTATAATGGGAAGTTAAGCTGTAGCTAAAGCTTTTTGGAGTGCAGGGGATGAATTGTAATATTCCCAAAACCGTTTAAGGTAGTCTTTTAGTTGTTTCAACATCTCACCCCTTATGTCCACATGTACAAAAAACTGCTCAACCATTTTGGTTGGGCGCTTTTTGTTTGTGGAGATGGAGAAAGCAAACAGTTTTGCTTTCGTCGGGAGTTGAAGGACGCAGATATGTGGCTTACCACTGTCGAGTCGGGGTCGAGAAAAATTTCATAGAAATTTATTCGTGACCAACTCCCGCCATCTCCACTAATATAGAAGTATATGGAACAATATAAAAACCTACTCAACGAGTAGGTTTTTATATTCTTGGAAAGAATTTTAGACTTTCTCTTTCTTTCTAAGTATATGAAGATAGAGATTCAATAATGCCAAACTAACGAGCGCGGGTATGGTAGCAATGAAAGGATCGTCGGCCATTAAATGACTGACAAAAGCCCCTATCATAATAATATTAAGACCGATGACTGCTAGTTTTGGCAGTATTTTATTAAGACAGCTTCCGACAGCAATACCCAAAGCTCCAGCCACTTCGGCCGCGCCAATGAAGTACATGAACCAGATTGAGTAGCCAAATCGTTCAAATGTTTCTACCATCGTAGGATTTCCAGTCAATTTCATTATCCCTGGTGCAATAAAAAATATAACTAATAATGCTTGCAAGCTATACGCGAAGTATTTTTTCATATTCTTCATTGTACCAATCTAACTATCAATGACGCAATCATATCATTCCGAAGGACCGGCCTCCGGGGTTAAGAAATAGCTCTAAGGTTTATAAATAAAAGAAGCTGCGCACTGCGCAGCTTCACTTTGTTGTGTCTTATTAGTTCAAAGAGGACAGCAGGCTGCGCAACATACTTATCTGAGCATTGGTAGCGCCGTGCTCAGCCTCTACATTAACGTACGGCACATTCGCGCTCGCTGCGTAGACTGACAACGACCCGTCATCTCTCGCCGAAGGACTCTGCAAAACGACGTTGTATGGGGTGTTGCTGAGTAAAGTATACCAACGACTGTCAGTCGTAAAGTAAAAATTATCAGTATCTTGACCATCACGAATCGTTACAGCCGACGCATCAGCAGCATAAGACCCCCCTAGGGTGTAGCTCACCGCAGAATACCGACCATCTGTGTTGTTGTGTAACGCCACAATCAACGAAGACCTTGGAAGTGAACGCACTATTGTTTGCGCAAGGTCGTTCACTGCACGCTCAACATCTGCTGAGTGCTGAGCACCAAGAGTTGCCCGTATGCCTGAGGCAGAGAAAATACGGTTTGGATCAAAGTCATACGCTACACCACCCAGGGTGAAGTGCACCCTTCGACTACCACCATGGATGAGCTCGATAAGTACGCCTCCCTGGTCAATTAGCACAGCCTTTGCCGCAGCGACACTCGTTGCCTCATTTTGATGCAAAGCAACATACACATGACCTGCCCCATAATCAGTGACGCGTAACTCGATTGTTTTGTCACCAACCATATGAAGCTCAGTACTGACCGATGGTTGTGCAATGACTCCACCTGCCCACATAAGCATCACAACAAGTGTTGGGAAGATTCGAAGAAACATAGTCTATCCTTTTATCAGACACGTGATCAACGTGTACATACATTACAATGGCGGCAGCTACACAAGCGCAGCTGCCGCCATTTTTGAGAACTGATCAGTCGAAACGCTTCCAGCCATAATCTCGATAGGTTGAGCAGGCTTGCCGGCCAGAAACGCTGTACACGCACACGCGGACATAGCCATCGTTGCATATTTCATCAACGAACCATGATACGAAACCACGCTGCGAGCCAATATACCTCCGCATGGTTGCATAGGAAGCACCGGACCGAACGCAGAAGCGCGACGTGCCGCGCAACTCCAGCCCAGACCCATCTCCGTTGCCAAGCAACAGATATTCGCTGCCCCCGCGGTTGTTGTCATAGATCCAGCCACCAAAGAATGCGTCGCCTTCACGGATATGATCCGCACTCGCTGCGCTTATGGGAAGCAACAAAGTTAACACCATCACTGAAAAGAACTTCATCATTTGAACTTGCTCCTGTTGTTTTGTTCTAGATGTATGTACTACCATAATGAAATTATACAAAAATGCAAGCTTTTATTTGTCATCATCTATACGAAGCGCTTCTTCGGCTCTAATAAATATTCAATATTCAATTATAGATCCAGCTGTACACCTTGGATTAAATTGCTACACTACAAATATGAAAAAGAGTGCCAGTGGACAAGAAAAACCTAACAGGAAGGTTGACGCCGCAGTGTCAGCTGCGCAGGCCTGGCGAGACCGCCTGGATACAACTAAAAAATCGACCAGGGCTACGGGTGGGTCAAGTAGTGCAGCTACCCCAAAGCGGACGCGTGTACAAAATACAACACCGGGCAATACGACCCGTAAATCAAGAAAAGGACTGCGTCCAGGCTAGCAAGTTAACCAGAGAGAAAATAGTAGTCGCCGTTTGCTAATCTCGCTTAAAAGCGTCTGTGCAAATTTCCATATACTCAGCATATTTCTCTTGCTGCTCTTCGGGGGAAAGGCCTTGCATATTTTCTATTGCATCTTGGTGGTCGCTATCACCTTTACTCACTTCTTCCATTATGTGGTCTTGGCAGTTTTTGACAACTGCGTCCGGATCATCTCCTCTGAATTCAACCGCACACGATTCAGGTCCACCAAGATCACTGCAGATTATTTTTTTCATATCTGCATGCTACCACGTCAGTACAGAGTAATTTCCTTTGTAGTTTTCTTAGACACAATCTGACTAACTACCGATAACACCCCACCAACCGGACGCCTTCTATAAATGATGGTAGCTCGCCGTCGGTAATAGCAGCTAACCGGTCGGCTTCGACTGCTTCTTGGGCGCAGGCGATCATGGTTTCTGTGACAGTGAACACTGAGGTGTCAATACCAAGAATCTCTAGTAGACGCTGTTGCCCAGAGGTGAGGTCAGTTTGTTTGATTGTCAACGTTTCTAGGGTGGCGGACTTGGTGCTGATACTAGCGACCCCTGATTGTTCGACTACGTTTGTGTCCATGCAGGCTGACCACAATCCGACCTGATCAGTTTGCGCTGCTTGCTGGGCTGCCGCCAGACTCTCTGCCTGGGCGGTGTTGGGTGCAATCGTGAGGGTTATGGCGTAGCCGTCACGCACTAGTGTTTGATTGACGTTGATGTCGTCGACATAGACGTAACGCAGTAGCCGATTGTAACGATCCCGGTCTTCCCTATCTGCCACCAGGCGCACCTGTTTACCGGCGACCAACGCGTTGTTTCGGTCGGTTGCCTGTGTACCAAAGCAGGCCGGTTCATCACTGTCACGATAGAGCTCGGGGGTGTCAATCCCAATGTAGCGCACGATTTCAGTCACACCATTGCGGTCAACCTTGATCGTGTCACCATCGACTACCGCAACTACTTCGACCACTTCTGACTGCTCGCTTGGGAATGAATCTGGCTCAACGGGAGTAGACACCCCACCAAACCACTGCCCCCACAGCATCATGATAAACGTTAAAATTGTGTCCATACATACAAACAGTATCATACAAAGTGCTACACTACGTATATGAAACAATCGACTGTTTTAGTTGTAGAAGATTCTTCGTACCTAGCTGAGTCACTCATCGACATGCTAGAGATGCAAGGCTACCACGCTGTGCATTGTGCGACCGGAAAAGAAGCTGTGGCGGCGGCACTTGAGCAGCACCCTGACCTCATTTTGCTCGATATCCGTCTACCAGACATTGACGGCTATGAAGTCTATCGCCAAATTAGAGCTACAAACTGGGGTGCTACTGCAATCATTATGGTATTGACAGCTTCTGAGTCGATAGAAAATATTGCCAAACATATTGACCTACCGACGGCCGACGTACTATTCAAACCAGACTGGAGCATGCAGCAGTTGGCAGAAATCATCGCCACCAAGCTGCGCTTTGTCAACTAACCCACCTCAAGCGGTAACTGCACCGTGAACGTTGTTCCGCGTCCTTCTTCGGAAATAAATGAAGCCTTGCCACGCAGCACTGACACCGCTTCACGTACGATGTACAAGCCTAGCCCAGTGCCGTCAGGCACATCTTTGACAGCATTACGCGCCCGGAATAATTTGGAAAATATCTGCTCTTGATCAACCAACGGGATCCCTATACCCGAGTCAGTGATTTCGAATCTGAGCATTCCACCATCACCCCGGTACGACACTTGTACCTGCCCTGATGCTGGTGTGTATTTGACCGCATTGCCAATCAGGTTGGTTAACGTCATGCGTAATAAGTTGGGGTCACTCACTATGGTTGTCACAGCCGGATCAAAGTTAGTCTGGACACGTAGTTGCTTTTGTTTAATCTTAGAATCTAGCTCTTCAAGTATCGCGTTGATGAGATCTGGTAGCTGAACAGGTTGATGCTCAGCGGTAAAATTACCCAACTCGAATCGAGACACTCGCAAAAAGTCATCAATCAGGACTGACATGCGAGCAATGCTTTCCATCAGTCGATCCATGTATTTGCGCTGTCGTTTGGTTAGTGTTTCAGGACTGTCCATTTCGAGCAACTCGGTACTCCATTTCATACCAGCCAACGGCGTACGCAGCTGATGAGATGCTAATGACACGAATTCCGATTTGGCGTCTTCGGCCTTTTTTTGCTTGGTGATGTCGACCAGTGTCAACAAACCCTGCTTGCGATACGAACTATCGGTGAATGCAAATAGTGACAACATCCCCCATACTTCTCGCTTGTCAGCTCGGTTAAGCCGCACCAACTCGTCACTGATACCCACTCCACTGGTGAATTTTTTGATTAGGGTGTCTTTGTGTTCGGCATTGTTAGTGTCGATGATGGCAAACAAATCGGTACCGACTAAGTTTTTGTGCTGTACTCCCAGCAGCCGGGCAGCGGCCGTATTGGCCGAATTCACAATTCCATTGGGACTAACCACAAAGTATGGAATGGGACTCTTTTGGTAGAGCTGCAAGTACATTGACTGATTGGACGCTAGTTGAGTAGCACCGGCGGCAGATGGCTCGATCAGGTGCGAGGTACTGGCAACGTCATACACATTTTTTGCCAACAGCCCACAGCACAATAGCGCCAACAGGAAGAGGAGTCCGTACAAGTTATGAGTAGAAAAATCGTACGTGAGTGCCAAAAAAACTACCCCACTGATCACCACCGTAAAGACTGCCAAGGCAATCACCAAGGCGTTTTTTTGTACTTCATCTGTGTTCACTGCCATACTACCGACAGTGTACCACCTGAACCAATAAGAAATTGGTCACTATGCAACTGATGTACGCACAAGCGGCGGACATAACCACCACAATAAAAGCCGTCTGTTATACTATGTATACCTATGGAAAACCTACTAACAATTAGCGGACTGATGGCTGGCAGCTTGCTTGGTTACTCAGTTTGTATCTACCTTATCGCTCGTCTGAAGCATGACAATAGTGTCATGGACATCGCCTATGGGCCGGCGTTCCTAGTGGCCGCTGGAGGCGCTGCGTATCTTACCGGCACCGAAGCCCTACTCCCTACCATCATGATCGGCTGTATCGCCGCCTGGGCAATCAGACTGTCTAGCCGTATTTTTCGCAAGAACCTGGGCAAGCCAGAAGACACGCGCTATGCCGCCTGGCGACAAGCGTGGATGAAACAAGGACGACTGTATTTTCTAGTGCGCAGCTACTTGCAGGTGAACCTGCTGCAAGTGCTTTTAATTTTGGTTATTTCGGCTCCTGCGATCTGGGCGTTAGCATTTGCTGACGCGTATCACCCTTGGTTTGTATTGACCGGATTTGCTGTATTTGTTCTCGGTTTGGCGTACGAAACCATCGCTGACTGGCAACTAGACCGGTTTATTGCCGGAAAGCAAGCTGGCACCGAGCCAACCACGCTGATGACGCGCGGATTGTTTAGACTATCGCGTCGACCCAACTATTTTGGCGAGACGCTCGTCTGGTGGGGGTTAGCGATTATGGTACTGCCGCTTCCCTTTGGCTGGCTAGCGGTTGCAAGTCCGCTATTGATCACCTACATCGTGACCCGCCTGACTGGCCCCATGCTCGAAGCAGCCTTTCTTGAACGCTACCCAACCGAGTACCAACGCTACATAGACAGCACCAGCTACTTCATTCCTTGGTTCAAGAAACAGTCCTAGTCTTGCGCAACCGCGCTTTTGCTAGTATATTTTGGCTAGCAATACGCCGCTGTGAACTTGGCTTTTCATGCCTCACAGACGCGTAACGTTATCACCTAACCCACATTCACTTGCCAGCACCACGACGAAAATTCCGCGGACCAGACACTCGGACCAGAATCAACAAGGCTATTCGAGCGTCCGAGTTACGAGTAGTGGGCCCAGACAACGAGAACCTCGGCACCCTGTCGCTCACCGAAGCGCTCAAAAAAGCCGACGAAATGAAACTCGATCTAATCGAGATCAG
>Ga0222673_1000204_pt1 | contig 34466 bp, 38 predicted proteins | sample AntAcemetagen801_FD_179845 | JGI IMG/M metagenome (GOLD analysis project Ga0222673, IMG submission 179845) | Saline water microbial communities from Ace Lake, Antarctica - #801 | ecosystem: Environmental > Aquatic > Non-marine Saline and Alkaline > Saline | place: Antarctica: Ace Lake...
GCGACGGAATCGTTGATCTCTCGGTAGGGACCCCCGTTGATCCCACTCCGTTGTCAGTTCAGCAGGCCCTGGCCGCTTCATCTAACGCACCCGGATACCCAACCACGGCTGGTGTTCCACAATTGGGAACGACATTTGTTCAGTGGGCCGTTGAAACTTTGGGTTCCCCAGGCGATATCGGTTTCCTGCCTACCGTTGGCTCTAAGGAGCTCGTTGCTTCCCTGCCGAATCTGTTGGGGTGCGGACCTGGATCCCTGATCGTGATTCCCGAGATCGCTTATCCGACATATTTGGTGGGTGGACTTGCAGCCGGAGCGGAAGTAATCGCAAGTGACTCACCCGAACTTCTGGATCGGGAAGTGTCCATGGTGTGGCTGAACTCTCCTTCGAACCCTACAGGCGAGGTAATCCGCCTGGAGCGGTTGCAGGAAATCGTTGCTTGGGGCCAAGCAAATGGTGTCGTGATCGCAAGCGATGAGTGCTACTTCGAGTTGGGTTGGGAAGTTGAACCCGTGTCAATTTTGGACCACAGGGTTAACGGCGGAAACCTCACAGGACTGCTCGCCGTCCATTCACTCTCCAAGCGATCGAATATGGCCGGCTACCGCTTCGGAGCACTTGCCGGTGACCACGCACTGGTGAGTCGGATTTTGGGAATTCGCAAACATTTAGGCATGATGCTTCCCACTTTCGTGCAGCTGGCTGCCATTGCGGCGTATCAGGATGTTTCGCATGTGGCAGAGCAAAAGGCGAGATATCGCTCGCGAAGGTCAGCTTTGCGTGATGCATTAACTTCACGTGGGTTTGACATTGATCACAGTGCAGCAGGTTTGTACTTGTGGGCGACCCAAGGCAAGGACTGCTGGGTGAGTGTTAAGGAACTTGCAGAACTCGGGATTTTGGTCACACCCGGTATTTTCTATGGGGAGAAAGCCCGGAAATTTATTCGGGTGGCCATGACCGCGACCGATCAAGATGTGGCCCGCGCAGTTTCACGTCTGCATCCAATTAGCTAGGCGGATTTTCTCTGGTAACAAATGCCCGGTACTCTCAGCGGGTGACTGAAAATGTGCTCAACTATCCCGGCGGAACCCTTGATCTACCAATCGTAGAAGCCAGTGAAGGTGAAAACGGGTTAGGTATCAGCGCGTTACTCAAGACAACCGGAAACGTGACTCTTGACCCGGGGTTCGTGAACACGGCTTCATGCACTTCTGCGATCACCTTCATTAATGGAGACGAAGGGATTCTGCGATACCGCGGTTACCCGATTGAGCAACTCGCACAGCACTCATCATTTCTTGAAACCTCCTACCTACTGATCTACGGTGAATTGCCAACAGCGACCGAGTTAAGTGAGTTCGAGTCTTTGATCACCCAGCACACAATGCTGCACGAGGATTTGCGTCGCTTCTTTGACGGGTTCCCGCGCGATGCGCATCCAATGCCTGTCCTGTCTTCCGCGGTTTCTGCCCTGTCAACCTTCTATCAAGATTCGCTAGATCCATTTGATCAAGAGCAGGTTGAAATTTCCACGATTCGCCTTCTTGCCAAGGTTTCGACTATTGCGGCATACGCTTATAAAAAATCTGTCGGCCAGCCAATGCTGTACCCGGACAACTCACTTCCCTTCGTTGAAAACTTCCTCCGCATGACCTTCGGCGTGCCAGCTGAGGAATATGTGGCAAACCCCGTCGTTGTTAAGGCACTGAATCAACTATTCATTCTTCACGCTGATCATGAGCAAAACTGTTCGACCTCAACCGTGCGGCTTGTCGGTTCCTCTCACGCGAATCTCTTTGCAAGTGTCTCGGCCGGTATCAACGCGCTCTTTGGCCCGCTGCACGGTGGCGCTAATCAATCCGTCCTTGAAATGCTGGGTGAAATCCACGCGTCTGGTGAAGGCGTCGACGCCTTTATTCAGAAGGTCAAGAATCGTGAAGACGGTGTGAAGCTCATGGGCTTCGGTCATCGTGTCTACAAGAATTACGACCCTCGTGCAGCGATTGTCAAGAAAACCGCCTACGAAGTTCTCGAGGCGCTCAACGTCAGCGACCCACTGCTCGACATTGCGCTACAACTTGAAGCCGTAGCCCTTGAAGATCCTTATTTTATTGAACGCAAGTTGTACCCCAATGTTGACTTCTACACCGGATTGATTTATAAAGCGATGGGTTTCCCCACTCGCATGTTCACCGTGCTCTTCGCCCTCGGCCGCCTTCCAGGTTGGATCGCACAGTGGCGAGAAATGATTGAGGACCCCACCACCAAGATCGGCCGTCCCCGCCAGGTGTACACGGGCGCAATTGAGCGCAAATACCCACATCCCTAAATTTTGTCTGACTTTCCCAGTTCCTGGGAAAGTCAGACAAAATCTCCATGCGATTGGCTACTTTTGTCCATTTGATCCAGGTTCAGCACACATTCAGGCGGCGCGCCGTGAGCTGTGAACGGCACGAGTGAAACGAGCCACGACCCTTCTAGGGTCATTGTGGATTTCCCTCCAAGTCCATCGAAAAATTTCGAAGCCAGCATCCTTTATCCGTTGCTCTCTGCGTCGTTCTTCGATAAGGCTCGCAGCGTCAGTGTATTTTATTGCGCCGTCAGCTTCGCCGATTATGCCAAGTGAGATCCAGGCGAAGTCGGCAATCCCAACAAGTCCATGTGAGTCGTAAATCTTCTCTTGCAATGTTGGTTCAGGTAGATCGTGATCATTGAACGTCAAGCGCGAGATTGTTTCCAGAATCGTTTGTGCACCATCCCGCGCGAGCGGAAGTACTCGACGCACCTCCCGCATACCACGCACATTGATAGTTTTTTCACAGATTGCATCGAGTTCTGCGTGGGTGGACCCACTTTCCCAAAGAACCGAATCAAGCAATCCAACCTGATAATTTCGAGGTAGTCGGCAGGCGGCGGTGACGGCAGCCCATGGACGGCTAACGGTTGGGACCCCTCGTAGCACCTCCAAATCAATAAGTTCGAAGTTGTGAGTGCGCGTGTGAACATCAGGCAGGGCATGCGAATTTCTTACCCGATCGTTGAGTGCTCGGAGGTCCGCTCCAGCATTGCGCACGAGTTCAAGTTGGTGTGGTTTGCCGTCGGGCAACGGCAGGCTATGAAGTAGGGCCGCTGAGCGACCAAAGGCGGCAGCCGGGCCACGCAATGAGACGATTGCCGCTGCGAGATTGAGTTCGTGGAGTTTATCCGGGCTGCCTGTTGCTTGATCGAGTGTGAGTCGATCGGTATACACGCCGTAGCGGAGTTTGCGCCAACGCCTAGATCTGACCATAGTTTTTGTGATTCCCGTGTCAATGCCCAATGCAGTCAACTCGTGGGGCATGAATACCCCCGCGCGGTTATGCGCATATGTAAAAACTTGCTCGCGGATTGAATCAAGGAATTCTTGTTTGGGAGTGGGCATGCTTTACAGGTTGAACCGATATGCACACGAAATCAATCCAACTCGGAATGCTGTGCGTTTGCTGACAATGGGTCGGTGACTCTGTGGATAGTGGAATTAAAGATGCACTTGGGCCTGTGCACACCGGATGGCTCGGACATTATTGGACCGATGAGGGCGGATTATGTCCGACTTTCCCAGGAACTGGGAAAGTCGGGGGTTTTAGTGCAGGGCGGAGTTCAAGCCACCCCAAGAGCCAGTGCGGTTGACAGCTTCAATGCCGCCGGTGACTGAGTTCCTGCGAAAGAGCAGGTCGTGTGCTCCCGAGAGTGCAGCGGCTTTGACGACTTCGCCGTCAGGAAGTAACACTTTGCTTCCCGCGGTGACGTAAAGACCGGCTTCAACAACGCATCGGTCACCGAGTGAGATTCCGATCCCGGCATTAGCGCCAATTAAGCATTCACCGCCCACTGAGATTGTTTCTTTTCCACCGCCGGAGAGAGTTCCCATGATGGATGCGCCACCACCGATGTCCGAGCCAGCCCCAACGATTACGCCTGCCGAGATCCGTCCTTCCACCATTGAGGTCCCCAAGGTCCCAGCATTGAAGTTCACAAAGCCTTCGTGCATGACAACCGTTCCTGGGGCAAGGTGGGCGCCAAGGCGTACCCGATCAGCATCGGCGATCCGCACGTCAACCGGACTGACGTAATCCACCATGCGTGGGAATCGATCCAATCCAAAGACCGTTAGGTGATCGCCACGAGCGCGGGTGCGCAACCGAACCTCATTCACGCGTTCAACAGGGATTGGCCCAAGGTTGGTCCAGGCGACGAGTTCGAGTTTGCCGAAAATTCCATCCATATTGATTGAGCGAGGTGTTACGAGACGGTGCGAGAGTAGGTGAAGTCGCAAATACGCATCGGCTCCGTCGGCTGGTGGAGCAGAGAGATCCGGAATCACGGTGCGAACTCCGCGAACGGTTACCCCGCGAAGTTCATCGTGAACGGCACCGGCGTCAAGTCCGGGGACATCAGGTGGAGTCGAGCCTAAACTCGGATTCGGGTACCACACGTCTAGCAACGTGTCACCGCTAAATGTTGCCAATCCAAGGCCGCTTGCAGGTCCATTTAATTCATTTGCGCTCACAGCACTACCGTAGTGGCGTGAGCACTCAAGGGCAGTCAGCACCTTTGCGACTTGAAGGTAGCGTGGTGGAACTGACCGCACAATTGATCGATATTCCCAGTGAATCACACCAAGAAGAAAATCTGGCGAATCTGGTGGAATCGGCACTCAGTGCGCATGCTCACTTAACAGTCACCCGCGTTGGCAATTCGGTGATAGCAACTAACCATGCCGACAGGGGCGAGCGTGTTGTGATTGCCGGTCATCTTGACACCGTCCCTGTAAATGGCAATCTCCCGCATCACGTTGAAGGCCAGCGAGTTTTTGGACTGGGCGCATGTGACATGAAAGGCGGAATCGCTGTTGCTTTGCAGCTTGCGGCATTCGTTGACACACCGACTCGTGACTTAACTTTTATTTTTTATGAAGCCGAAGAGGTTGCCACTGAGTTCAATGGCCTTGAAAAAATTGCCTTGTATGCGCCGGAGTTTTTAGTCGCTGACTTCGCAGTGCTCATGGAACCCAGCAATGCAAATATTGAGGCTGGTTGTCAAGGAACAATTCGTGCGACGGTTACCACGCGTGGCGAACGCGCTCATAGCGCACGGAGCTGGATGGGAAAGAATGCGATCCACCAATCACGGGAAATTCTTGGAATCTTGGAGGACTATGAACCGGCAACCCCTGAAATTGATGGACTGGTCTTTCGGGAAGGGTTGAATGCCGTTGCAATTACCGGAGGAATCGCCGGAAACGTGATCCCAGATTTGTGTACGGTAACGGTGAATTACCGTTTTGCCCCGGACATGTCAGTTGATCAGGCGAGAGATTACGTGCATAAACTGTTCACGGGATTCGACGTAGTGATCACCGATCAAGCCGCAGGAGCACTCCCGGGGCTCGCCCACCCTGCGGCCCAGGAGTTCCTGGTTGCTACGGGTGCCGAGGTTGCACCAAAATTTGGTTGGACCGACGTTGCTCGTTTTTCAGCCATGGGCACCCCTGCTGTGAACTATGGGCCAGGAGACCCTTCAATCGCCCACAGTCAGGGTGAGTTCGTGAACATTGAAGAATTGACATCTGTCGCACAGAACATGGCCGACTGGTTGACCGGTCGCAGTGCGCCCAGTCGCCAAGTCGTGGTGGACTAGCGTCATGACTTTTCTATTTGTGATCCTGGCCATTTTGGTTATTGCCGGTGCCGCTTTGGTGATCACCGGACGCTTCGTCCCAAGCCTAGGAGTGGAGAATTCAGGAGATCACCGTCTAGAAACACGAGGCTTCGACGTCACGGTTCGTGGGTATCGAATGGACGAGGTCGATACCCGAATCGAAATTCTGGAAGCGCGAATAGCTGAACTTGAGTCAGACAAATAGAAGGGAAAGTAAGAAAGCCTCGCGAAGTGCCTAAGATAACGCGCCAACTAGAGGGCGAGTCGTGGCCAAAGGGAGTCATACGGAATAATGGCATTCGCGATCCGGGTGCTCCCGGGTCGCGAACTGGCGCATTTGGTGCCGCAAAGACTTGGCTGGAAGGGGACTCACTCATGGCCGCGATGAAGCCACGTACCGGAGACGGACCAATGGAGGTCACAAAGGAGGGTCGCAGTTACGTTATGCGGGTTCCCCTTGAAGGGGGCGGGCGTCTTGTCGTTGAGCTAAAGGCCGACGAAGCGAAAGAGTTAGGCGAGAAGCTTCTCGCAGTTTTTGCCTAAAGCGCTTCTGAGATTTATTCCCGGCTTCTCAGTGAAGCTAAGAAAAGTCCTTCTCCGGCGGTTAAGAGTGAAGGCAACCAATCGCTATCTGTTCTCAATTCAGTTGCAATATCTCGCATAGCGGTTGCTTCGTAATCCCGAGTTGCCGGATCAGCCATCCCGGTTGCAAAGGCCCCATGGAAAATCACGAGCCCGCCAATGCGGAGCAGGCGTTTCGCTTGGTTCAGCATTGCCGGATACTCACCTGGATCTGCGTCAATGAAAATCAGGTCGTAGGCACTGTCGGAGAGTCGGGGCAGAACGTCAAGTGCTCGGCCGGCAATCAGTCGCGTTCGATTCGATTCAAATCCCAGGGAGTTAAAAAGTTCCTTTGAGTTTCGCTGGTATTCAGCCTCAAGGTCAATGCTGGTGAGAACCCCACCGGCTTTCATGCCTTCAAGCAGGGCTGCACCAGAAATACCTGTTCCAGTTCCAACTTCAATGATTGCCTGAGCTTGAATGGAAGCAGCAAGGAGCTCAAGCAGCGAAGCAACTTGTCGGCTTACGCAGGTCAGACCCAGGTCTTCCGCATGAGTTCGAGCGGAACGAAGGTCGCCAGCATGCTCGGCGTCGAATTCACCCAAGTAGTTTTCGGTGAATCCTGCTGCATCTGTGGTAATCGCTGTATCTGGCATTTCACTCCTTGCATTTCGAGCGCTGATGGAAATGTGTTCTTCGAAAAGCCTAGTGGTAAGCCCCGATACTCTCCCATTAGTGCGCGTTAGGCTTCGCTTGTGAGTGAAACCCCGCCAACAAATTTTGCAGGCCCACCGATAAACCCGGTTCCTTTAACTCGGAAAAAGAATCGGGCGGGGTTAGGGGTCTTAGGTACGATTCTTGTATCGACCGTGACTGCAGTGATCGTTGGGGGAGTAGCAGGCCTGGGCGGTTACTTGGTTGGTTCTAATGCCGATCAGAATGTGGATGTAATAAGTAATGTCGTTGAACTCCCGCAAATTGACTCTGTCACAAACGCAAGTTCGACCGATGTTGCTGCGATCGCAGAGTCTGTCCTGCCCAGTGTCGTGTCGATTCTGATCGAGGCCGGTGACAATTCTGGCAGTGGATCAGGTTTTATCGTGCAATCTGACGGATATATTCTGACAAATAATCACGTGGCTGCACCGGCGGCGAATGGTGGTGAACTCACCGTTGTTTTCGAGGACGGTGAAAAAGCTGTTGCCAAGATTGTTGGACGAAATACTTCCTATGACCTGGCAGTGCTCAAAGTTGACCGCAATGGATTGCCTGCTGCTGTATTAGGAGATTCAAGCGCAGTGCGAGTCGGCGAAATAGCGATTGCGATCGGTGCGCCATTAGGCCTCAACGGGACGGTTACTTCGGGAATAATCAGTTCCCTTGATCGACCAGTGACGGCCGGCGGAAGTGGCGAGCTCGCCTTCATTAATGCGATTCAAACAGATGCTGCGATTAATCCCGGAAACTCAGGTGGACCATTACTTGACGGTACTGGGCGAGTGATCGGTATCAACTCTGCTATCGCGACCCTGGCTGGAGCAAGTGGTGGGGAAATCGGTTCAATTGGGCTCGGATTTGCAATTCCAATAAACACGGCGGAACGGATCGCCGAAGAGCTAATTGCTACGGGTGAATCCGAAACCCCGATTATTGGGGTAGTTCTTGACACAACCTTCACCGGTGACGGCGCCAAAGTCAGTGAGATCACGGCTGGTGGCCCAGCCGAGCAGTCCGGTTTACGGGTGGGCGACGTGATCACTGGGTTTAACGGTCGTCAGGTTGCTGATTCGACTGAATTGGTTGTGACAATCAGAAGCTACGCACCGGGTGAGCAGATTGAGATTACGGTGACGCGCAATGGACAGAGTTCGACTATTCCGTTAACGCTTGGTGCATCAACCAAAATTGGTTAGAGGGGGCCGGATCCAATAGTTCGGCGCCGGCGTAACCTAATGGCGTGTTTGACATTGGGATTGGCGAGATGATCGCACTCGGTGTGCTCGGCCTACTTATTTTCGGCCCGGAGCGACTGCCACGTGCAGCTGCCGATGCTGCCAAGTGGCTCCGTCAAATTCGTCAAATGGGCATGACTGCCCGAAAAGACTTGACGGAGTCTTCTGGCTTAGACCTACAAGACACGATTAACACGGTGAAAAGTTTTGGTGAGTACCACCCACGCAACTTGGCGACTTCATTGTTCGCAGAAGACCCAGGCGCGGACGAGACTAAGCCCGCCACTGATAAAGAAAAGCCAGCCTTCGACCCTGACGCAACCTAGTGTTTACCTGAGAAATCAGCGTCCAGCAGGCGTTATATCCAGGCTCATGCCAGCCAGTCCACGTGGTTTGGCGCTGAGTTGAGCGGCAATAGCACCTATGGCAATGGAAGCGTCTGCATCGGGGAAGGCGCTTACGAGCGGTTCACCTTTATCGCCCCCTTCGCGCAAGCGAACGTCGAATGGAATGTTGCCCAAGACCGGGATGCTGGTTCCAAGCGTTTTACTTAAGCCGTCAGCTACAGCCTGACCGCCACCGGCACCGAAAAGGTCAATTGGTTCACCACAGTGGGGGCAAGGGAATGAACTCATATTTTCGATCACACCAAAGACCTTTTGATTCGTTTGGGCTGCGAGCGTGCCTGAACGAATCGCAACGTCGGCTGCGCCCTGCTGAGGTGTTGTCACGACTATGAGCTCGGCCTGGGGCAGCAGCTGGGCGGTTGACAGCGCTATATCTCCCGTGCCGGGCGGGAGGTCAAGGAGTAGGAAATCTAAGTCGCCCCACCAGACGTCTGTAAGAAACTGCTCGAGTGCTCGGTGCAGCATTGGCCCGCGGAAAGCGACGGGTTGTTCAATGCCGCCGGGTTTGAATGACAGCATCGACATGACCCGCACGCCGCTGCCTTGCGGAGGCATGATCAAGCCCTCCACCATGGTGGGAGGGGTCATTGCGTTGAGAATTTTTGGAATGGAATGGCCGTACACGTCAGCGTCGAGCAATCCCACGCTGTAGCCCTGCGAGGCAAGGGAGACAGCGAGGTTTGCGGTGACGGAAGATTTACCCACACCACCTTTACCGGAAGCGATTGCGAAAACTTTGGTCAGTGATCCGGGCTTATTAAACGGAATTTCCTTTTCGGTCTTACCGCGCAGGCTCTCCCGCATTTGGCCACGTTGTGCGTCGGACATGACGTCAAGTTCAACGCGGACGTCTTTCACGCCAGTCACGGACATGACCGCGTTGGTGACCCTCTCGGTGATTGTTGTTTTCATGGGACAGCCGGCGACCGTGAGGAAGATCCCCACTTCGACCAAGCCATTTTTGCGAATATCAACGCCTTTGACCATGCCCAAATCCGTGATGGGCCGGTGGATCTCAGGATCGTCCACTGTTGCAAGGGCGGCGTTCACCGCATCCAAGTCGATCCCATTATTCGCGCTATCAGAGTTGTCGGACTTATTACGGTTGAAGGCCATGCTCAGATGGTAGCGGGGGAGTTTGATCGGTTGATTTCTCCGGTGCTTGTGAGTTTTCAATCCGGTCTAAGCGGGCATTAATCTCTTCGAGGAAGTCACGCAGTTCACCACGCAAATAGTCGCGGGTAGCCAATTCACCCATGGCGTCTCTGACGTCGGCGATCTCGCGAGCTAGGTAATCGCTATCAGCCAAGATCCGCTCATTGCGGCTTCGATCCTCTTGGAACTGAACCCGATCCCGGTCTGTTTGTCGATTTTGCGCGAGCAGAATCAACGGGGCGGCGTAGGAAGCCTGTAGGGAAAGTAAGAAGGTAAGAAAAATAAATGGATAAATATCGGGTTTGAGGTTTCCCGGTGCGAGAACGTTCCAACCGATCCATGTGACGACCACGACGGTCATCCAGGCAATGAAAGCCCACGAACCTATATAGCGGGCAACCCGTTCAGACATCGCTCCGAAAAACTCGGGGTCATACGTTGGGCGTCGCGTTCGCCCTCGCTCAAGGGGTTGGTCCAAGCGACGCTTGCGTTGTGGGTCCATGGGTGAATTAGCCATTGCGCACCGCCGGATCTTCTGACTCCCAACCCGCTGGTGCCTCACGCCAACCCTGGGGCAACATGTGGTCGACGAGGTCGTCGACTGTTACAGCTCCGACCAGCGAACCGGTTGAGTCGACAACGGGAAGTGCAACCAAGTTGTACGCGGCAAAACTTCTTGTCAACACGGATAAGGGAGTATCCGGGCGCATCGGTTCAAGGGATGTGTCCAGGATTGCTGAAACCAGTGTGGATGGCGGTTCACGAAGTAGCCGCTGGAAATGACACACGCCCAGATACTTCCCCGTTGGGGTTTCTGTTGGCTGCCGACACACGTAAACCTGGGAGGCAAGTGCGGGCGAGAGATCTGCATTGCGAATCTGGGCGAGTGCGTCTGCGACGGTTTCGTCAGGGGCCAGAATGATCGGCTCGCTTGTCATCATGCCACCGGCAGAAAAATCGTCGTAACTCAGTAACCTGCGAATGTCGTCAGCCTCGTCGGGTTCCATACGTTCCAATAGGTCCTCGGCGCGCTCGGGTGCAAGTTCGGAAATTAAATCAGCCGCGTCGTCTGGGTCCATTTCTTCCAAGATGTCAGCTGCACGCTCAGCCTCCAATGCTTCAAGTATTTCGACTCGGTTTTGATCCGTCATCTCCTCAAGGACGTCGGCTAATCTTTCGTCGTCAAGTTCACGAGCGATTTCCGCTCGGCGTTTAGGCGTGAGTTCCCGCAGCATGGAAGCGACGTCTGCCGGTCGCAGGGAATCCATGGTTGCCAATAGTTGCTCGGCTGGTTGATCCGGTACAGGAAGTGACATATTGGTGACTTCATTCCAATCAACCACCATGCTCTCACCGCGACGACGAAAGCCACTTGTTGTCTTGCGCACGAAAAGTTGGTCGACCAGCCACTCGCGGCTGCGTGATTGCTCAACTCCGACATCAAGAATTGTCACGAGTTCTTCCGAGACGTGAAGAGCGACGGTTCGGTCAAGAAGCTCTGCGGTTACCAATGTTTCATTTTTGCGCTGCTCAAATCGGCGCAAGTTCACCGTGCCTGTCACAATGATTTGGCTAGCATCGATTGTTGTTACCTTGGTCATGGGAACAAAAATCCGGCGTCGCGGAGGAACTTCAACGACAAGTCCGGTTAAGCGAGCCGGAAGATTGCCAGTCCGCATTACGACAATTGCGTCTCGAACCTTGCCCATTTGGTCCCCATTGGGGTCAAATACCCCAAGGCCGTTAAGCCGGGCCAAGAAGACGCGGGGATTGGAGCTCACCCGCGAAGGCTACCGCCTATTTGGCCAGAGAAAAAATACCTTAGAGGATTGAGGGCACCGAGTTTACGCGTGAATCAGGCATTACTGCAATCAAAGGCCCCGTTGGCGAGTTCCAGCGTCAATCCTTCCCCGCCGACAACCGCGTCCAGTTCTTTGTCGGTCAGGTCGGGCACATCGTCGTAATTTATCTCGTGAGGATCCGAGACCATCAGTTTCTCCTTAGAACTTTCAATACTGCGACACCGCAGATGCCCGAGCGAAAAGTTACACGACTCATTTTGTCCCACCTACGGTGTTTTCACGGTGGAGAAAGATGTGGACCAGTCAATTCATCGACTTGTCAGCAGGTCAAGTGGCGTGAGCGCTAGGTCAGCCCAATCCGAGCCACAGCCGAGATGAAAGTAGGGGCACAGGGAGTGGGCGACTAGACACACTTCTCACCCGATGGTGTTGGCTTCACCCGTGGGCACAACAGCGAATACGGGGTCAGGCCGCGGATCTGTCAATTTGGGTCTACCGCCCAAGGGCGACTTAGTAGCCCTGGCAGTTGCAGTTGTATTCATTGCACTGAGTGCGCCCGTTATCGCCGCAACGGCTGCACCCGTGCTCGCAATTGCATTTTGGCGCTGTTTGATTGGGAGCGGGCTAACAGGGCTGTGGGTCGCGTTTAAGGAACGAGACTCACTGAGGCGGTTGACTCGCAGAGAGTGGCGACTCACTTTAATTTCAGGGTTTTTTTTGGGACTGCACTTTGCGACGTGGATTCCGTCACTGGTTTTCACTTCGGTTGCCGCCTCAACGGCATTGGTGGCAACCCAGCCGATCTGGGCTGCATTTATTGCGCGGGCTCAGGGGGCGCGGATCAGTCGTGGTTCTTGGGTCGGTATCTGGATTGCGCTGTCGGGTGTCTTAGTGTTAACAGGAATTGATGTCCGCACGGACACGCGTCATTTAATTGGCGATGCTCTTGCTTTGGCTGGCGCTATTTCTGCGGCGGCGTACGTATCGGTTGGCGCGGAGGTGCGAAAGAGTGTGTCAACGGCAACTATGACTTTCCCGCTGTACGGCTTTGCCGCGCTGACAATTCTGCCGCTCATGTTTATTTTCCAGCAAGACCTGATTGGTTTTGAGTTCGAAGCATGGTTAATGATTCTTGGAATTACGTTGGGCGCTCAACTGTTGGGTCACACACTCATGAACAAAGTGTTGGCAAATTCTTCTGCAACATTTGTGTCGTTGGCGATCTTGTTTGAAATGCCGGGAGCGGCACTCGTTGCCGCGATCTGGTTGGGGCAAGCGCCACCGGTAGCCATTTACCCCGCTGCGGCATTGATCATTACCGGAGTTGTCTTTGTAATTAAGTCCAACCCGAAAAAGGAAATACCAATGGAGACCTCACCCATCTGAGTTGCAGGAACTTAATGCGAAACGCGTGATTGAAGGACGCGAGACAGGGGAATCAGGATTACCGCGGCCACGACCGCAATTGAGATCCCCCAGGTCACACCAACTCTCTCAGAAATGAGCCCAACAAGGAACGGGGCGAATACGAAACCAGCGCGTGAAATCCAACTCACCACCGTGATTGCCGTTTCGGGGTTTGTTCCTTTCACAAATGTTGCGGCGTGCATTGCTGCTGGGAACAAGGTTGCAACTCCAAGCCCCACAACAATGCAGGCTCCGATGTATGCGTAGAAGTTTCCTGCGAACAATGCTGCGGTGAGGGCAACAGCGGTGATTGCCATGCTGACCTGGGCGACCAATCGCTCACCAAATCGGTTGACGAAAAGGTCACCTACGAAACGACCAATGGTGAGGGAAATAGTGAAGGCGACCACACCGAATCCGACTTGGGCACCGTCAACCCCTAGGTCGGTCAGGTATACCGAAGACCAGCGCTGGGGGACTTCTTCAACTATTACCGCTAGGACGGTGAGCACACCGAGTGCCGCTAGGAGCGAGCCTATGCGAAACCGGGTTAAGCCTGCGACTGGAGCGATCGATCCGGGATCAATGAAAGGGATGTGATCCGAGTGAATCTCATGAGCCAATTCAGCCGGACCCACTTCCTTGTTGAGATTCTTCGGAAGCAACCAGCGGAATGTTGCAAGGGCTCCGACTAAACCAATAACTGAGACGAAGAACAACGACCAGGTGAGAGAAAAGTCAAGGGCGAGTGTCACCGCGCCAATGAGTGCTCCGGCAACCGTGCCTAGTGCCCAGAAGGCATGCATGTTGTTAATAATCGAGCGCTTGTACAAACGTTGAACAGCAAGTCCGTGCGCGTTTTGTGCAGCGTCAAGTACCGAGTCGACCGCTCCGATCCCAAAAATCACTATGCCGAGAATGAAAACGCTGGGGGCTAGCCCAACAAGTGGCAGCAAGGGGAGCATCAGGATCAGGGCAATCATGGAAAATTGCCCGCTCCCGAACTTACGCATCCCCATTGCGGCAAATGGTCCGAAAAGCAGTCCGCCCGCGGCACCGGCGCTCAGCACCACACCCAGTGCCAGATCTGACATTTCGAGTTGTCCCTGAAGGTCGGCTAGCCGGGGTGTGAGCGCACTCAATGCGATCCCGTTGAAAAAAAACAGGAAAATTGTCACCACACGAGCCCGCTTGAGGGCTGCTGGGAATAGATGACTCGATGGGGCGCTGGGCACGGACAAAGCATAAGTGTGATGTATTCGGCATTACTTTCTCCGGGCACGTTAAAAACTTGCTCGCTAACATGCTCCTATGCCTATGAACATTCCTTCGACCGAGCGTGTGATGCGCCCCCGCCGTTCTAACCTCGCCGTCCCCGGAAGCAGCGAGAAAATGCTGGATAAAGCACGAACCCTTCCGGTTGATCAAGTGTTCATGGACATCGAAGACGCCGTGGCACCGCTTGCTAAACCACAAGCCCGCAAGAACATCGTTACTGCACTCAACGAAGGTGGCTACGACGGGAAAATTCGTTCGGTTCGAGTGAATGACTGGACCACCCAGTGGACCTACGCAGACGTAATCGAAGTCGTTGAAGGGGCGGGTGCGAACCTCGATGCAATCATGTTGCCCAAAGTCCAAACCGCGGACCAAGTAATCGCACTTGACCTGCTACTCACTCAACTTGAAAAATCTAATGGTCTTGAAGTTGGGCGGATTGGTATTGAAGCCCAAATTGAAAACGCACTCGGACTAATCAACGTTGACGCAATCGCTCAGGCCAGTCCCCGCGTTGAAACAATTATTTTCGGGCCAGCTGATTTTATGGCAAGTATCAATATGAAATCCCTTGTCGTTGGTGAACAACCCCCAGGTTACGACACGGGGGACGCCTACCACTACATCTTGATGCGAATCCTCATGGCGGCTCGCGCCTACAACAAACAAGCGATTGACGGTCCTTACCTACAAATCAAAGACGTTGAAGGTTTCCGTCGGGTCGCAGCGCGTTCGGCGGCGCTTGGTTTTGACGGCAAGTGGGCGCTGCACCCAGGTCAGGTTGAAGCGGCAAATGAAATCTACTCACCAGATCAGGCAGACTACGACCACGCTGAAATGATCTTGGACGCATATGACTACTTCACTTCGGCGGACGGCGGTGCAAAAGGCGCCGCAATGCTGGGTGACGAAATGATCGACGAAGCGTCACGCAAGATGGCACTCGTCATGGCGGCAAAGGGCCGCGCCGCAGGGCTGAGCCGCACCCAACAATTTACAATTCCTGAATAATCCACACAACCGCAATAGGGGACCAACATGACACGCTTGGCTTACACCGAGGGAATGACCGACATTCAGACGGAGATTCTCAGTGCTGTTCGCGACTTCGTGAACAATGAAATTATTCCAGTTGCCAATCAACTTGAGCACGCGGACGAATACCCGCAGGCGATCGTTGACGGACTCAAGGATCTTGGTGTCTTTGGACTCATGATCCCGGAGGAATACGGCGGCCTTGGTGAGTCACTTTTGACCTACTCACTTGTGGTCGAAGAGATTGCGCGCGGCTGGATGCCCGTAAGCGGTGTAATTAACACTCACTTCATCGTGGCCTACATGCTCATGCATCACGGGACGCCAGAGCAAAAAGAAAAGTACCTACCTCGAATGGCAACGGGTGAAGTTCGTGGAGCATTCAGCATGAGTGAGCCCAATTGTGGTTCAGACGTTTCGGCCATCACTTCAAAAGGTGTAAAGAACGACGAGGGTTATTCACTCACCGGCCAAAAAATGTGGCTTACCAACGGTGGTTCATCCACTCTGGTAGCAGTGTTGGTGCGCACCGACGACGCCGCACCCGCGGATTCAAGTGTCTACAAGCGCATGTCCACCTTCCTGATTGAAAAGCCCACGGGTTTCGGTGAGGTTCGACCGGGTCTTAGCATCCCTGGCAAGATTGAGAAAATGGGTTACAAGGGTGTTGACACCACCGAATTAATCATGGACAACCTGCAACTTTCCAACGAAGATCTACTCGGTGGTGAGCCGGGCAAGGGTTTTTATCAAATGATGGACGGTGTAGAAGTTGGTCGCGTCAATGTCGCTGCGCGCGCTTGCGGTTTAGCTCTGCGGGCCTTTGAATTAGGAATCGAATACGCGCAAATGCGTGAGACTTTCGGCAAGCCAATAATCGAGCATCAGGCGGTGTCATTCCGGCTCGCCGAGATGGCAACAAAGGTCGAAGCTGCCCACCAAATGATGGTTATGGCCGCGAAACTCAAAGACAGTGGCGCCCGTAACGACCTTGAGTCCGGCATGGCCAAGTATCTAGCGAGTGAGTACTGCAAGGAAGTCGTGGAGGACTCGTTCCGGATTCACGGCGGCTACGGATATTCAAAGGAATACGAAATTGAACGTCTTTACCGCGAAGCGCCAATGCTGTTGATCGGTGAAGGAACCGCTGACATTCAAAAAATGATTATTGGCAGACGACTCCTTGAGGAGTACAAACTCAAGACTTGGGCGGCGTCTTGTGTTCGGGAAACTAGAGTGAGTGCATGAACGAAACGTGGGCGATAGCAGTCGCTCTGGTTGGATTTGTTTCGTTGACACACATTTTTGCTCCCCGCATTCTTGACAGTCGCCTTCTCAACAAGACCACGAGCCGCCAAGATGCGGTCGCTTCATTCGCTGGCGGCGTCGGCGTGGCATACGTCTTCGTACATATGCTTCCTGAACTAGCAGATGGTGAATTAGCGTTTACGCAGGTCGATATCCCAATATTTGTCCCTGATCTTTTCGTTCAGTCATCACTTTTCTTCGTGGCATTAATTGGATTGGTAGCTTTCTATTTTCTGGATGCGAAGGCAGAGTCACAACCTGACGGTTCACAAAAGCTCTACCGAATTCACTTGGGCATGGTGTCAGTTCTCAGTTTCATTTTCGCTTACACGACCTATGACCGAATCGAGATAGGTGTTGATTTTGCAATACTTTTTGCGATCGTGATGAGTCTGCATTTTATTTTGACCGATCGAGGAATGGCTCGGGCTCACCCAAATCACTTCCGACGCGAGGATCGCTGGGTGCTGACTCTTGCACTGGCACTCGGATTAGTCGTCTCCTTCATTGCCCCGCCGCCCAACGAATTGTGGGTTGCGATACCCACTGCATTCCTTGGGGGTGCGGTACTTATGGGGATTTTCCGCGAAGAGTTGCCCAATGTGAGTGTTGCAAGACTCGGCTGGTTTACGACCGCAGTCGCTTTGTTCTCAGCCTTGCTGCTGTGGGCAAGTTACGTAACGCTGTAATGCCAGCGGATAAACTACGAGGAAACGATAGTCCAGACCGTTACCGATGACCCCGAAACTTCCCAGCCCCATGAGTCGACCAGGGCGCTGACGATTCGCAGACCACGACGACCTTCGGAAAGCGTGTCAGCTGGCTGCGAATGATCGAGCGTGAGTTCCCCCAAAGTGGGATCAAACCCACTCGTGACCTCAAGTCGAACAGCCTTTTCATTGAGGACTTGAATCCCTAAATTGATTGATTCGGTGCCGTGCGTGAACGCATTGGTCACCAACTCTGAAGCAATGAGTTCGAGTGAATCTAGTGCCGGTGATCCGGTGAAGGAGTCACGCAAGAACTCCCGCGCCAAGCGAGCACAGTCGGTTGTGCGCGGAAGATCGCGGGTGAAACTAAGTTCCGTCACCGCTGCGGGTCCGGCGTCGGTCACGCGTCTTACCCGAGGGTGCCTTCTTCTGTGTGCCGCTATCCGGCTTCGCAGAGGGCCGCTTATTCCTGTGCTGTCCACTCCCGGACTGTTTGCGAGCAGGTGGCTTTTGTTGCGGTGACTTACCACCGAGGTCTTCAAGTGTCTCGGCGCCCAGACCAGCGCGAGTTTGATCACCCTTTGCTAGCCGGCCGGTTGCATCCCGTGGAATACCAAGCCCGGTATACACGTGATCACTCGTTGAATAGGTTTCAATTGGATCCTTGAACGGCAACTTAAGGGCCCGATCAATCATCTGCCAACGAGCAACGTCCTCCCAGTCCACCAGAGTGACAGCAACTCCGGAGTTACCCGCGCGACCGGTGCGACCAACGCGGTGGAGGTAGGCCTTTTCGTCTTCTGGGCATTCGAAGTTAATCACGTGAGTCACACCGTCAACGTCAATCCCCCGAGCGGCAACGTCGGTTGCAACCAGAATGTCGATTTTCCCTCCGCGGAATGCCCGCAGTGCTTGTTCGCGAGCGCCTTGGCCTAAATCACCGTGTACGGTTCCTACCGCAAAGCCACGTTCTGATAGTTCATCGTAAATTTTCTGAGCTTTTCTTTTTGTCCGAGTGAAAATCATGACCAGCCCACGGCCTTCGGCTTGCATGATTTTTGCAACGAGTTCAAGTTTGTCCATTGGGTGCGCGCGCCACACGTGCTGCTCAATCGAGTCAACGGTCGCACTTTCGTCATTCGGGTCACTCGCGCGGATGTGTGTCGGTTGTGTCATGTAACGGCGGGCAAGGTTGACTATTTGTCCTGGCATGGTCGCGGAGAACAACATAGTTTGGCGTTCCGATGGGAGGGTTGCAACGATTCGTTCAACGTCAGGGAGAAAACCCATGTCCAGCATTTCATCTGCTTCATCCATGACCAACACGCGAACATTGCTTAAGTCGAGTTCGCGTCGGTTGGACAGGTCAAGAATCCGACCCGGGGTTCCAACAACGACGTCAATACCGGATTTGAGTGCATCGATTTGAGGTTCGATTGCGCGGCCACCGTAGACGGCGAGAACGCGAACCCCGAGATCCATGCCAGCAATGGTTAGGTCAGAGGCGACCTGGGATGCGAGTTCGCGGGTCGGACAGACAACGAGTGCTTGCGGTGTTTTTCCACCCGGGACCTGCATGCGTTGCAATAACGGGACTCCAAAACCCAAGGTTTTACCGGTTCCAGTTTTGGCCTGACCGATAATGTCGCGGCCGTCGAGGGCCATGGACATGCACATTTCCTGGATCGGAAAAGCGAAGTCGATACCTTTTGCGGAGAGCGCGGAGACAATTTTGGGGTGGGCGCCGAGTTCGGCGAATGATTTTGGCTGGGTCGGCGTATTTTCAGCCGGATTATCCAGCGGGCTTTCGATCGTGGTTGACAGAGGAACTCCAGTGTTTATGAGGCGGGGAATCACCCGCTTCGGGGAACCTGAGCGAATGGCTCAGTATTTGCACAGGTCTTCATCGTACCCCGATACCCTTGGGGTGCTTGGCTAGCCCTAGACAAGTGCACGAGCCCATCGCGAGCGGAGTTGATAAGGCCCTATGACCTCGGAGTCGAAAAATCAGGAGTTCGATCAAGAGCTGGCCAACGATCCGGAGTACCGCGCCGCGGTCATTGACCTTTTGGCTGTGCTAGCTGTGGGGGAGCTAACGGCATTTGAACGTATGGCAGCGGATTCGGTTCTTGCTCCGACTTATGCGGACAAGGCCGCCATGGGTGAACTCGCAACAATTGAGTTCAAGCACTTCATTGCTTTGCGTAACCGACTCATTGAACTTGGGGCTGACCCCGAAGTCGCACTGGAACCATTCCGACAAACACTCGAGGATTTCCACACCAAAACTAAGCCGACCGACTGGCTTGAAGGACTCATGAAAGCCTTCGTGGGGGACGGAATTGGGTTAGATTTTTATCGAGAAATATCTTCCTATGTAGACCCGCGTACGCGTGAACTCGTATTAGAAGTCTGCGACGACCTGTCGCAGGCAGCCTACGTCGTTGACCGGATTCGCCTTGCCATCGTAGAGGACCCGAAAGTAGCGGGACGACTGGCTTTATGGGGCCGCAGGCTCGTGGGTGAGGCACTGTCCCAAGCCCAAAGGGTCGCAGCCGAACGCGATGCTCTTTCCGCGCTGATCATTGGCGGGATTGACCGGCCAGGCGCAGATCTAGCCGAAATTGGACGCATGTTGGCACGGCTGACAGAGAGCCATTCAAGACGCATGGCCGATCTAGGTTTAGCTGCTTAACTGATTGTGTCTCGTGAGAGGCGCGCTATTTCCCGAATCCGACCCGGCGACCTGTGACCGGTCCCAAGTCCACGTAGGCAATCTTGTTTGCAGGAACAAGAACGATTCGACCTTTCGCATCTGAGAGTTGAAGTAGACCGTCTGAGTTGATCGCTTCGGTGACTTTTGCGGTAATTGCTTCAGCGGACTCTTCGCTCTCGAGCGAGATATCGCGTGCAACGTGCTGAACTCCAATTGAGATGTCCATGATTAACCTTTCGTGATCGTGATCGTGATTATTGATTGTCGAGTTGAGTTGATTACCTGATTCATTCGGGTGGGTGCGACAGCGGGAAACCACTGATTCCCCGCCAAGAAAGCAGCGATACAAGTTCGGCGGATTCGGTTCGTGGAATTGATGGGTCACGTAACCAATTTGTGGCAGCAACCTGAGCCATACCGTGCAAACCTGCCCCGAGAAGGGTTGCCTGGCTTTCACTGAGTCCAGTATCCGCCTTGATCACGGCTGCGATGCGTTTAATTACTTCCCGTTCAAGTCGCTCAAGCCGGGCCCGTACTTCAGGTTCATTGGTTAAATCAGACTCAAATACCAAGCGATAGGCATCTTTGGGATCGTCGACGAATTCAAAGTATGTTTGAACGGTTGCGATCACTCGTTGCTTGTTGTCGGTAATGTCACGGAGCGAAGCATCAGATTTTGCCAGGAGGTCGTCAATTCCCGCGTCGAGTAATGCCAAGTACAGATCGAGTTTGCTGGGGAAATGTTGGTAGAGCAGCGGTTTCGAGACCCCTGCAGTTTCCGCGATAATTTCCATACTGGCCGCGTGGTAGCCCTGCTCGACAAACACTGATCGGGCAACCTCCATGAGCTGCTCCCGGCGCTGAGCTTTTGGTAGACGGGCGGTTCGCGATCCGGATTCGTCCACGGACGCAACAAGAGCCATGTCATTAGTCTACTTTGTGCACGTTGATACTTATCCCGTACGCTGAAAGGGTGCTTTCACCCATCTCCTCACGCGTTGAGGCCCCGCGCGCTTATGACCGCAGTATCGAGTTTCTCCCCAAGCGAACGATCTCCTACCGGACAACCCGAAATGAGAGTAGTGCTCCCGACCGGATAGGGGTATTCGTGCACGGGCTTGGTGGATCCTCACTGAACTGGACCGACCTAATGCACAGCTTGGAAGACCAAGTTACGAGTTATGCGGTCGACCTTCCGGGGTTTGGCATGTCGCCTCCGCCACGTGACGGGGACTACACGCCCTCCGGTCACGCCCGTGCAGTGGCCGAGTTCATTCTGGCCAAAGACCTCGGTCCGGTTGACCTATTTGGGAACTCACTCGGTGGGGCCGTAGCGCTTCAACTTGCCGCACGCAAACCTGAACTAGTGCGTTCCCTGACATTAATTTCACCGGCGTTGCCAAGCCTTTACGCCACCAAAGGCAATGTTCACCTACCCGCGATTGCCATTCCTGGTGTCGGTGAAAATCTGATTCCAAAATACTTACAGACTTCAGCGGAAGAACGCGTGCAGGCGACGATCGACGGTTGCACCGCGAACCCTGATCAATTCTCAAAAATTCGCATGGCCGAAGCCGTGCAAGAGGTCAAGGAAAGAGATCACTTCACTTACAACACCGACGCATTCCTTCGCTCACTACGCGGGCTACTAAAAGCTAACGCTGATCTCACCGGTGCAAATCGTCCATGGAAACTCGCTGAACGGGTTACCGCACCAGCACTGGGAATTTACGGCCGTGAAGACGTTCTGGTCAGTGCGAAAAATGCGCACCGATTCACCAAGAATTTTCCCAATGCTCATGTTGTTGTGTTGCCAGACACAGGGCACATGGCCCAGTCAGAGCACCCCGAGTTCGTTAAAGCAGCATGGGATCGTTTCCTCCTGTAAGTCAGTTATCCACAGGTAGCGGATTCCTACTTTCTTTAATCAACTAGTTCGACTTACCCTGAACGCGCGCAAAAAGTAACTCAAGGCACGCGCGGACAAAAGGGGTAAACATGGATTCGGTGCTCGTTGAGTCACGCGTGCGTGAACAAATCCGCACACTTGATCTTGACCCCGTTGTTGACAGCGCTCGGGTGCTCCACCTGATCCAGGAATGCGTCTCGGACCTGTTCGCAGGTGGTTCTTTGGTTGACGTCCCGGCTTTGGTACTTGAGGTGCATCATCAAATTTCAGGGTATGGACCACTCCAAAAATTTTTCGATGACCCAACGGTTGAGGAGATTTGGATCAACGAACCAACCAGGGTTTTCATTGCTCGAGGTGGCCAGAGTGAACTCACAGGTGTGGTGCTCTCCCCTGAGACCGTACGCGACCTTGTCGAGCGCATGCTGCGAACTTCGGGGAGGCGGCTTGATCTTTCTCAACCCTTCGTGGATGCGGTTCTCTCCGACGGAAGCCGTCTGCACGTGGTGATCCCGGAAATTACCCAAAAACACTGGTCGGTGAATATTCGCAGGTTTGTCGTGCGACCAAAAACCATTTTTGACCTAGTGGCTATGGGCACGCTCAACCAGCAGGCGGCTATTTTCCTAGATGCTGCCGTTGCGTGTGGGCTCAACATTGTGGTTGCTGGCGGAACCCAGGCAGGGAAAACCACTTTGCTGAACGCGCTCCTAGGGTGTGTGCCCAAACACGAACGAGTGATTAGTTGCGAAGAAGTGTTCGAAATCAAAATTGAACACCCCGACTGGATTGCAATGCAAACGCGTGATGCAAGTTTGGAAGGGACAGGTGAGATTCCGCTTCGAAGGTTAGTTCGTGAAGCACTGCGCATGCGACCCACGAGGTTGATTGTTGGCGAAGTGCGCCAAGGCGAGTCATTGGACCTACTCATTGCTATGAACTCGGGCATGCCGTCACTGTCAACTTTGCATGCAAATAGCGCACGTGAAGCGGTGACCAAACTCTGCACACTTCCACTTCTGGCCGGGTCAAATATTCCAGGTGACTTTGTCGTGCCAACTGTCGCAGGTGCGGTGGACCTAGTCATTCACGCTGCAAGTGACCCGAGTGGGCAGAGACGAATCACTGAAATTTCCGGACTCACAGGGAGGGTTGAAAACAACATTGTTGAAATGAGTTCGATCTTTAAAGACGAAGGCGCGGGACTTTCTAGGAAGGGCGGCTACCCGCCGCACCCTGAGAGATTCCTTGCACGTGGTTTTGATCTTGCCAACATTTTGCATTCGCAGGCACAACTTCAAGGTGTTGCGTAATGGGTGCCGTCTTGGGCCTGTGCGTGGGGATCGGAGCTCTGCTTGTATTTCTGGCCGTAACAGGAAATCGCCCCGTTCGAGTGGCCAATGAAAGCTACATGAGTAACTTGGTGAAATCAGCGGGGTTGCCTAACGTCACTTCCCGCAGTGTCTATTCGACCATGGCCATTGCAGCTCTGGTCACCGGATCGCTAGCGCTGATCATTACTTCAATTCCCATCGTTGCAGTGATGGCTGCGATCGGCGCAACCTTTGTTCCGATCTTTAGCCTCCACCGTCGGGCGAAAGCTCGCTCTAAGGCGCTGCGCACGAGTTGGCCCGACGCCGTTGACTCACTCGCGTCATCTGTGCGAGCTGGGATGTCACTACCTGAAGCGGTCGCCGACCTAGCAAAAAATGGACCGGCGTCCTTGCGTCACGCATTTGTTCATTTTTCGAACTATTACCGTTCAACGGGTTCATTCGGTCAAGCGTTAAATGCCTTACAAAAACGGCTTGGAGACCCCGTGGCCGATCGAGTGATTTCTGCGCTTCGGATCGCACATGAAGTTGGTGGAACGGATTTGGGTCAAGTTCTGCGAACCTTGAGCGCACTTTTGCGAACTGATGCAATCACCCGCGGTGACATTGAAGCCCGGCAATCATGGACGATTTCAGCAGCGAGAATGTCGATCGCCGCCCCATGGCTTACTTTGGCCATGCTGTGCACCAGGCCCGACGCTGTTGCAGCCTTTCGCACGGGATTAGGAGCGGTAGTTTTAGTCGGAGCCGCGGTCATTTCGTTGGTGGCATATCGAATCATGCTGCGCATCGGTTCCCTTCCCACAGAGTCCCGCGTTGTCCTCGAGGTCCGTGAGGTTTCTGCATGAACACACCTTTAACCGGTGCCCTTTTGGGGTTAATCGCAGCAATCGGGATCTTGATAATTGCCACTAGGTTCCGAGCCATGGCCCCGGTTAGCATGTCAACGCGCGTTATCCGAGCTTCACACGGAAACCTGCCCCAACTTCATGTCTTGCTTCCCTCTGGAGGCCAGCCCGGTGCCCTTACTTCGCTCAAAGAGTTGCTCGGTCCCAATTCCAACTGGATCTCCCGTTTCGGGAGTTCCGACAAACTCATTGAAAGATTGCAGAAAGCTGGAAAAACAACCGGTGATCGAAATTCTGATCTGGCTCGTTTTCGCTGGGAGCAAATCACGTGGGCAGCATTGGGTGTCGTTATCGGCGTAGTTATTGGCATATGGTCAGTTGCCCGAGGGTCGAGCCCGATCGCCTTGATAGTCACAATGGCCCTAGGAGTTGGCCTTGGCTTTCTACTTCATGACAAGCACATTTCCGGATTGGGCAAAAAACGAGTTCAAAGAATTGACACGCAGTTCCCGGACTTAGCTGAACTTCTGGCGTTTTCGGTCACGGCTGGAGAAACATCTCTCGCCGCGCTCACCCGAATATCCAATTTGGGGAACGGTGATCTTGCAAGTGAATTACAGACCTGCGTGGCGGACATAAAGGCTGGGAGTTCATTTACAGATTCGCTACTTGCCATGTCCGAGCGAACTGGATCGCGATCGGTGGAGCGATTCGTGTCAGGCCTGGTAATCGCTATTGAACGCGGAACTCCCCTCAGTGGAGTACTGCGAGCTCAAGCCGCGGACGCCAGAAATGAACAGCGACAACAACTCATTGAACTCGCAGGTAAGAAAGACACGGTCATGCTTGTCCCTGTTGTCTTTTTGATTCTCCCGACGGTAATCGTGATCGCATTGTTTCCGGCCATGCGTGGACTTGAGGTGCTCGTTCCTTAGATCCAAGAAATTCGAAAATTACAACAACAAAGGAAGGTACGACATGAAAATCGAACTGATGCTAGGAAAACTGTTTCACAGGTTGGCTAACGACAGAGGAGACGTCCCCGGTTGGGTGCTTGTTGCCGTGATGACCGCTGGACTTGTGACAGCCATTTGGCTGATCGCTGACGATCAACTCACTGGAATCTTGGATCGTGCGATTTCGAGTGTCTCGGCGTAACGTCCATGATCGACTGGCTAGTGAAGACGGAAATGCGAGCGTCGAATTCGCGCTTGTAGCGCCGCTACTCATGTTAGTTGCATTGGCCGTCCTGCAATTAATGCTGGCGATTCACGTGCGAAGCGTTGTCACGAGCGCGGCAATTGAAGGAGCACGCGTGGCTGCACTCGTTGATGGAGATCTGGCCCGGGCCGAATCTCGAACCCGGTCAATCTTAGAAAACAACATCGCTGGGGCAGCCGTTCAGAGCATCACGGCTTCCCAAGTAACAGAAGGGGAAAACGAAATGTTTGCCATGGTTGTTGAAACAGAGTTACCTCTCATCGGTTTCTATGGTCCAACCTCAATGAAACTAACAGGTCATGCGCTTGCCGAATGACGGAGAGGCAGGCAGCGCATCGATCGAGTTCATTGTCGTAGCCGTAGCAATTATTTTGCCCCTCATATACATAGCGATCACGGTTCTTACTCTGAACGCTGCTCAGTTTGCGTCAAATCAGGCGGCGAGGGAAAGTGTCCGAGCATTCGTAACAAGTACCGCCGGCTCCTCCGGCAGTCAACGAGCCGTCGTCGCCGCGAAACTAGCGTTCAGCGATCATGGACTCACCGATTCAGTTCCAGAAATATCGATCACATGTGAACACTTTTCCTGTCTGACACCTGGAGGAAAAGTTTCGGTAGAAATCACAAGCCAAGTGCCACTGCCGTTTGTGCCTCGCTGGGGTTCAACGGACCTTGTCACGATACCCATCACCTCTAGCGCGACCCTGCTCGTTGACAAATACCGTGAAGCGGGAATCTCATGAAAAATGACGAAGGCAGCATCATGCTGCTCGGCATTGGAATGATCGGTGTGTGTTTGCTGGCACTCGCCGTGATCACCGATAGCGCGAGCGCATTTATTCAGCAGCGTGAACTGCAGTCGGTCGCTGATTCCATTGCCTTGGCGGGTGCTCAAGGAATTGACCTGGAGGAGTACTACGAAGTGGGTGCGACTCAATCGACTCGACTCAATTCGAGTCAGGCCCAAGAAATTGCAAAAACTTACGCGGCTGCTATGACTGCGGATTCAGACACCGCACTCACTGGGATCGCTGTTGAACCCGACGGCAGATCTATTCGCGTCACCTTGACGGCTCCATTGCACTTGACCTTCTTTGACGCTCTGCCGTTTGATCCAGTTCAAGTGAGTGCATCGGCCCGACTGGATTACGCCCCGTAAAACATCGGAAAATCATGAACTCGTAAAGTTCTACCGTGCCCTCACTCGAAATTCAAGAACGATTGAATGAATTAGCGACCAAAGTGAGCAGTATCGGAACGGTACTTGACGTGCCACGCATGAAGGAAAAAATCACCGAGCTTGAGACCGAGGCTTCGGTGCCGAATTTATGGGACGACCAAGCTAATGCCCAACGGGTCACCTCGAAGCTTTCATCTATTCAAAGCGAACTCCGTAAATTTGAATCAGTCCAAAGCCGAGACGCTGACCTGCCGGTGCTTTTTGAACTCGCCGAAGATGCGGGAGATCAAGACTCCCTCGACGACGCTATAAATGAATTGAAAGCACTTGAAGCTGTTGTCGGTGAACTTGAAATCCGCACGCTTCTCTCCGGGGAATACGACGATCGCGAAGCGTTAATCACGATTCGATCCGGTGCCGGGGGAGTTGACGCAGCGGACTGGGCCGAAATGCTGTTACGCATGTACACGCGTTATTGCGAGCGGCACGACTGGACCTACGAGGTTTACGACACTTCCTACGCTGAAGAAGCCGGAATCAAGTCCGCGACATTTTCCGTGAAAGCACCATATGCGTATGGAACCCTCTCGGTTGAACAAGGAACCCACAGGCTTGTGCGCATATCGCCATTTGACAACCAGAGTCGGCGTCAAACTTCATTCGCCGACGTAGAAGTGATTCCCGTCTTGGAACAGGCCGAGAGTGTTGATATCCCCGACGACGATTTGCGGGTTGACGTGTATCGGTCAAGTGGTCCTGGTGGGCAGGGTGTGAACACAACCGATTCGGCCGTGCGCCTGACCCATATTCCAACCGGGATCGTTGTCTCCTGCCAGAACGAGCGCTCCCAAATCCAAAACAAGGCAACCGCAATGGTAGTTCTGCAGGCAAAACTACTCGCGAACCAAAGGGACGTGGAACGGGCCAAAATGGACGCGCTGAAGGACGATTCGGGTGGCTCATGGGGGAATCAGATGCGTTCCTACGTCCTGCACCCTTACCAAATGGTTAAGGATTTGCGCACCAACGAGGAAACGGGCAACACCGGTGCGGTCCTCGACGGTGAAATTGATGAGCTGGTTCAGGCTGGAATCAGGTGGAGAAAGACCAATTCGGCCACGCCGTAAACACCCATTTCGGCCCCTTCCGCTTAGACTGCCAGTCAGCATCTGAACTCTTCCCAACTGAAACGGAGTGCCGCGCAGTGATCCTGTTCGATACCGTGACCAAGCTGTACGCGAATCAAACCCGCCCTGCCCTAGAAGAGGCATCCCTTGAAATTGAAAAAGGTGAGTTCGTCTTTCTCGTTGGACCTTCAGGTTCGGGCAAGTCCACCTTTCTTCGGCTAGTGCTGCGCGAGGAACGACCAACTTCTGGAAACGTGTGGGTTCTGGGTAAAGATTTGAGCCGACTCTCAAATTGGAAGATACCTGCACTGCGACGCGAAATTGGCACGGTCTTCCAAGACTTCCGGTTACTCCCCAACAAGAGCGTCTTTGAAAACGTCGCCTTCGCACTCGAAGTAATTGGAAAACACAAAGGTGAAATCAAGAAAGTCGTACCCGAAGTCCTCGAAGTGGTCGGCTTAGAGGGCAAGGAACATCGCCGGCCAGACGAACTTTCAGGTGGTGAGCAGCAACGCGTTGCGATCGCTCGAGCGTTCGTGAACCGACCCAAACTCCTAATCGCTGACGAACCAACTGGAAACCTAGACCCTGGCACCTCAGTTGGGATTATGAAACTACTTGATCGAATCAACCGTTTGGGAACAACCGTTGTCATGTCAACGCACGACGCCCAAATCGTTGACCAAATGCGTCGCCGGGTTGTTGAACTCGAGCACGGTCATGTTGTTCGCGACCAGTCCCGTGGCGTGTACGGATACGCCCGCTGATGCGCGCGCAATTTGTCGCCAGTGAAGTTGGTAACGGACTTCGAAGAAACTTAACTATGACTCTTGCGGTGATCATCACCGTTGCGGTGTCACTCACCCTGTTTGGCGTCAGTTTGTTGGTGCGCGCGCAGGTCGACACCATGAAAGACTTTTGGTACGACAAAGTTGAAGTCTCGATATTCCTGTGTGCAAAAGGCAGTGACACTGCTTCATGCGCTGGCGGTGCGGTCACCGAGGCTCAACGCGACCAGATCGAAGCTGATCTTGAATCACTTCGGCCACTCGTTCAAGACATCTACTACGAATCCCAGGTAGAGGCCTTCGCGCGTTTCCAAGAACAGTTCGCAAACTCACCCATTGTTGACAGCGTCAATGAAAGTGCCCTCCCTGAATCCTTCCGAGTGAAACTGGCGGACCCAACCCAGTACGACGTTGTCGCCTCCGCCTTTTCCGGGCGGCCCGGAATCGAACAGGTCAACGACCAGCGACAGGTACTCGACAAATTCTTCCGATTGCTAGGAGGACTCCAAGCAATTGCGCTGATAATCGCGGTGGTCATGTTGATTGTCACGGTGCTGCTGGTGGTGAACACCATGCGGGTTGCGGCCTTCAGCAGGCGCAGGGAAACCGGAATCATGCGACTGGTCGGTGCGAGCAACCTGTATATCCAACTCCCATTCCTGCTCGAGGCCGCGGTCTCGGCCGGAATCGGGGCGATCCTTGCCGTTGGGGGCCTGGTACTCGCGAAATCGGTCGTGATTGATCAGATCCTTGCACCGTCATTCCAGTTCACGGCCTTTGTCGGTTGGGATGCTGTGATTGGAATTGCACCAATTTTGATAATCGTTGGGATCGGCCTCTCGGGTATTGCGGCATTCTTTACCCTCAGGAAGTACTTGAGGGTTTAGTTCACAAACACGCGAACCCAAGCGTTCCCTAACCGCAAGTCCGGGGTTATTGTGCATATGTGGTCCCCTCCCGCACCGGCTTTGCCGTGTCCCTTTCGTGCTTGCTTTTGGTAGGCACCGGACTTGCGGCACCCGTTCAAGCGGCCGACCTCAATGAAATTAAAAGCGACCAACGCCAAGTTCAATCAAGCCTGGCATCAACGACGCAGGCGCTCGGCAAGGCCAATACGAAATTACAGAAAGCCGAAAGCGCGGCCGCCACGGCGCAGCGTGCACTGGTGAGAGCAAAGCTGCAAAAGAAGACTGCACAACGCGAAGCCACAAGAGCCGCAGCAGTGGCAGAGGCTGCGCGAGTTGAATCCGAATACGCGAAGAGTTCGTTGGTACTTGGTACCCGCGCGCTCGAGCGATTAAATCGAGCTCTGGAAAAGCAGCGCGGCGACATTGAAGACGTTGCCCGAGCCGTGTACCAAGAAGGACCGCTCAGCGAAGTATCCGTATTAATGTCTGCCCAAGACCCAGCAGACTTCACGGCCCGGATGGCGGCTGTGAATTATGTGAGCCGTGAACAACAAAGCATGGAGCGGACAATCCTGCGCTCAAGTGCAGATGCAACTATGCAAGAAGTGAAGTTGACGGGGCTCTCTAAAAGTGCAACGGCAGCGCAAGCTAAAGCGGATAGGGAGTTAAGCAAGTCCCAAAAAGCATTGCAAGCCGCTAAAGAAAAGAAACAAAAGGTAATTCAGATTCGTGCAGAAAAACGCCAAGCCGTTAAGTCCGCAAAATCTTTTAAGGCGAAAGTGAAGAACCGATACGAGCGACTCAAACGGGAGGAGCGCAACCTCAAAGCTGCCGCAAAGAAAGCAGTCGCCGCCGCAAAGAAAGCGGCAGCCCGCGCGGCAGCCAACCAGGCTAGCCAAAGCCAGTCAAGTCAAAACCCGACCGGATCCCTCACCTGGCCACTGCCCGGTCGCGCAAAGGGTGGTGGAGTTGGCCCTCGTATCCACCCGATTTACGGTCACAACTCATGCCACACAGGAATTGATATTGGGGCACCCTTGGGAACAAGCACCATTTCAGCTGATGCCGGTTCTGTTGCAACAATCACGCGAGGCGGCCCCTATGGAAACGCGGTACTCGTTGTCCACACCGGCGGCCTCACAACTTTTTACGCCCACTTGTCTTCGATCAGCGTCAGTGTCGGCCAGTCGCTCAACGCTGGCCAAGAGGTGGGCAAGGTTGGTTCGACCGGTTGGTCAACCGGACCACACTTGCATTTTGAAACTCGGCTCAACGGGACGGCGTATGATCCCATGGGTTGGTTCGGCCAAGGAATGCGTCCGGTGCCGTGTTAGCGCAGCGAAAAATACAGGAAAATTGACCAAGTAAAACGAGAGTGTGGAGTAAAGGAGGAACCCGTGGGCACGTTTTCCGGTCAGGTCTTCACAGACGATCCTCACCCCAGGCAACTCTCTAAGCGCGGCTGGACCCTACTGGGAGTGACCGGTGTAATAGTTGTAGTCATCTATTGGCTGGTCGTTTCTTTCTATTCCTCAGAAGGTGGAAGCAGTTTTGCGAGTGCCTCAGACACCAAAACTGCGGGTATCAATATCAACTTTGAACCGATCGGAATCAGTCCTGATACGGGTAATGCGAGTTTTCGTCTGGTCATGAGCTCAAACGACGAAAACATTTCTGACCAAGATGGCCGAGCTGTTGACAACATCCGCGTGACGGTGAGCGGCCCGGACGGTAGCCAAGAGATCCGCATCCCTCAGGGGACTTCATTTGGACGCGCCGAAGCAGTACTCGGTGTTGATGGTGAACTTGCTCAATACCCACTTGATTCCTATACGGGGCTCTATTTCGTCAACGCAGACGTTTATGACCGACTCACGGGTGGAGTCAATGAATCAAAGGAATCAATCCCCATCGCAATCACGTCCATTGGTGCAATAAACGGTTGGAACAGTTCACTCAGCGTTGCAACAACGGGAAGTTCAGGGTTAGTCCTTAGCGCTGAATTTGATCGAGCCTTCTCAACGAAACTTTTTGCATTCGTACTTCTCGCGCTCGCGGCAATAGTTTCCCTTCTGGCGCTACTGATTTCTATTCTCGTGCTCTCAAACCGTCGAAAAGTTGAGGCAGCGCTCTTGGCCTGGACCGGCAGCTTGTTGTTTGCCCTCCCAATCTTGCGTACCTACCTGCCTGGTGCGCCACCAATTGGTGCGGCAATTGATATTTATATTTTCCTATGGACAATCGTGATGGCCTTCATCTCAGTGTTTTTCGTAGCCGTTTCATGGGTGGGTCAACGCGGCGCTGAACTTGAAGCGGTTCACGATGTGAGCGAGGTGTCCACCAATGCCACGTGAAACGGGTAAGAAACTAATTGCTCAAAACAAAAAGGCACGTTACGACTATTCAATTGAAGACGTCTATGAAGCAGGTCTAGTTCTCATGGGAACAGAAGTGAAGTCCTTGCGTCAAGGCAGAGCGAGCCTTGTGGACGGTTTCGCCCAGTACGAAAACGGCGGTATCTGGCTGCGTCAAGTTCATATCCCCGAATACTCAATGGGCACCTGGACAAATCATGAACCCCGACGTGCCCGCAAACTTCTGTTGCGAAAAGACGAAATCAAACGAATCGAACAAGCCACCAAGGACACCGGCGTGACCCTGGTACCGCTCTCCCTGTATTTCAAAGATGGCTATGCCAAAGTAGAAATAGCGGTAGCTCGAGGGCGTAAGAGTTATGACAAACGGCAAGCGATTGCTGAGCGTGATGCAAAGCGTGAGACCCAGCGATTAGTCGGAAGACGGGCCAAGGGGTTAGACTAGAGTCATAAATCAATAGGGGATGAAAGGTTTCGACGTTCAGTCGTTTAACCGGAGAAGCGTGTCGAGAATTTAAGGTGATCTCGTTAAACACCCTTGAAAAAAAATAACTGCCAAAACTAAGCAGTCTGCTGACGCTTACGCACTCGCTGCGTAACCGATAAATCAGCCGTCAGCCCAATGTGTCTCCGAATTGGGGTCTGACGTCGCTAGGGGACTCACCAAGTGTTTCGGTTACGGAAACAGGCGGAAAACCAAACAGTAACTGGGCTGCCACCGCAAAGTGCTGCACGTAGTGCGGGGGCCGAGAAAGCGACAGCGCAGCTACACACGTAGAAGGACGGAAAGATCCTGTTCGGACCCGGGTTCGATTCCCGGCATCTCCACAAACTAGGCGTTTCCCTCACAAACCACGAGGGGAACGCCTTTTTTTGCCCTCATGTAGTGGTAACGCCGAGTGGTAACGATGAAAGGGCTCTAGTGGTAACGTTACCGCTATGGGGAGACGCGTCGCAGGTGATGGGGGTTTAACCCGTAAGACGCGACGTTGGCCAAATAAGGAAACGGGCGAAATCACCGAACATTCTTACTGGGAAGCATCCGCCGAAGTGCCGGTAGAAGACCTCCCAGCGGGGATGACCCGCAAACGCGTCACAGGGTCAGGCACCAGCAAAACACAAGCCCTCGAACGGCTAAAAGCCAATTTAGATTCCTTCACCAAAGGGGAGGCTCGTCGAGGCAAAACTCGGCTGTCGGCGAAAGTCACCTTGCAGCGGCTCTTTGACGAATGGAACACCAACAACCAATCCGGTGCGGTGAGTTCCACCATGGCGTGGAAATACGAGGGGTATTTTAAAAATCACATTTTGCCAGCCCTTGGGGCTCGCAGGCTTGACTCGCTCACGGAAACTGATTTCAACTTATTTTTTAATCAAACGCTTCCGGCGAAAAAGAAGCCCAAGGGTGGGCAACTTCTTTCGGCACCGTCGCGGCGGAACATCTACATGGCGCTCTCTGGATGCTTACAGTTCGCGGTGAGAAGTAACTACATCGCCGTTAATCCCTTGCGAGCGATCAAAGCACCAAAAAAGGTGAAACCCACAGATGACATTAATGCAGTCCTTGCTGATTCTCGAAGGCTCCTTGACGCCATTCAGTCAGGGGAGCACCCGGATGGAGCACGGTGGCTACTGGCCTTTCTAGGGCTACGCCGCGGAGAACGTTTAGGAGTTTCGTGGAAAAATGTTCGTGGACTTGATACTGAAAACCCAACTTTGGTTATTGACCAACAGTTGGCGTGGGACAAAGACACTGGACTGCATCTCAAGCCACCCAAGAACGGAAAAACACGCATTATTCCACTATCTGAGCCGTGGGTGTCTGCACTAAAGCGTCACAGGACAGAGTGGGATGCATTGCCCACTAATCCGCAATGGCAAGAGCCAAAAGAGGAATACAAGAATCTACTGTTTTTGCAAAAGAACGGTTACGTGATCGACCTCAATGACGATAATGAAGATTGGAAGTCTCTACTCAAGGGACTCGATATCAAGCCTTGGCGGGCACACCTTGCCCGTCACGTCACCGCAACGATGCTCGCCGAGCGTCCGTTAGTTCCTATCTCCACAGTGATGTCTATTCTGGGTCACAACACCGAAGCAATGACTATTTACTACTCGCACATCGGCTCTGGCCGAAATGCTGAATCGATTCGCGATTTTGGTGAGGCGATAGCGGGCAAAACAGCGACTGCAAGAAAGCCTCAAGCGGCAGCCAACAATCGGTAGCGCGAGATGAGTGCATCTATAACTTCAGCGTCGCTGGCGTCCCCGGCAAGGTCGAACAACTCATTGACAACCGCATCGAGTTTTTGGTGCGCCCATAGTAACTGGGCGGGGGGAATTTCGTACAACTCATTTAATGATGTTTGCAAGAAATGACCTCGAGAGCGCAACACAGTGTTAGCTGCTGATTCCAAAATTGCTTTTTTCTTGGGTGATGAGAGTGCCGGTGCCGGAAACGAGTTGTATGCCATGTAAACCGTTGCGGATGGCGCATTCGAGGCTACAACTTGAGTCCACAGCCAGAAAGCGTTACTGCTCAACCAGCCGAATGTTGTCCCGCTGTCGGCATCAATGACTAGCAGTGAATCGAGCGGCAAAATTTCTGGGTCATAGGAAGAAACGGCCAAGTAATTACGCTGATTGGAAATCGTTTTGGGTACAGCGAGGTACTTCTCTCTCCGCAGCAAACTCGACAATGGCCGATTCAACAGTCGGTTATGGGTTTCTGAAACGCCT
>Ga0222673_1000205_pt1 | contig 34447 bp, 71 predicted proteins | sample AntAcemetagen801_FD_179845 | JGI IMG/M metagenome (GOLD analysis project Ga0222673, IMG submission 179845) | Saline water microbial communities from Ace Lake, Antarctica - #801 | ecosystem: Environmental > Aquatic > Non-marine Saline and Alkaline > Saline | place: Antarctica: Ace Lake...
TACGAAATTAAAATTGGCCAGGAAACGTTCAACATCACAGCCGCCGAAATCATGGCAGTAATAGAACACGCTACTGAATTGTATTCATCTGAATATGATGAAATTAAGGCAAGCTTAGAAAAATTGAAAAGCTAGCGGTTTCTTGTAAACCAAACGAATAACTTTTTTCCATATGTGGTCATGCCCTCCGGCCAAACCGCCCCTGGAAATTTCACCAGAAAAAAACTTTTTTGATAATGAAAGAATTAACACGTAACCAAAAAATAGAATTATACGATTTGATTTACCCGGATTCACTTGAAGATGATTATGATATTAAGGTAAACGACATGACTGACTATATTGAAGGGCGTGAACCATTTATTATTTTTTGGCCCACAGTTGAAAAAATAAGTTCATGGATGACTGCCAATAGCTACAAGTCTTGTCCACCGGTATTAGGTGATTATGATGTGTGGTATCAGCCATGTGCACATTGTCATTATGATGAAGGCAAAAGTACATTAACCAAAAATGGTAATAAAACTTGTTGGAAGTGTGGCCACAGACGAAGTGGACCTTATTCTTGCTAAGAAGTCGAAACTGTCAGCGATGAAAAGAAGTGAAGTGCTTCGGGAATTTGAGAGACTTACGACTAATTTATAAAATGAAAAAGATTAAAATTAATAATTTGGATTTTGTTAAGCGTTGTCAACTGGCTGGAATGCTAGATGCGGCAGAAACCATTTTTAGGAAATTAGATGATAAATCGAGTGGATATCGATTATTATCAGAAGTTCGAACTGAATTGATGAAACTTACAATACTAAAATAAAATGAGTAAAATAATTTGTACTAAGCCTGTGATGGTTAGACATAATTTTAAATATTCCGCGCGAGGCATAGCAGTTATAGTGGTAATAGCTATCATCGCATTGTCCACCCTGTTCGCACACCTTATCATAAATTACGTAATAAAATGATATTAATAGCAGTAATAAACACAGATGAACAAATTGCTGATGTTCTGGAAAGAGAATTTCCATCCTGTCACATCGTTAAAGATGATGAGGAAGTAACAATAAACAATAATACATATTGTTATTATTCACACCCGGTAAGACAAATGCCTACCGATGAAGTGACAATTTACGTACTTGAAAAAGTTAGTTAAAGAATTATGAAAAATCAGACACAAATAGACAGTAAATCACCGTCCGAAGTTTTAATTCAATGTCTTGGAGACATTGTAGATAATACTATTACTAACATATCAGATATGTATGATATAAGGAACGACTCCGATCTTGCCCGTAACATAAACCAAGCGATGGGGGACATCATCTTATTAATCAATTCTACATATGATATCAGTATGAAGGATATTCCAGAAGATACCGTATTAACCCCACAGGAGGAGTTACAGCTTACTATCGAACAAATTAATTATCGCCGGGATGCAATGCTCATCCAGACGGGGCAAGCCAATTTAGAAATTCGGGAAGCGATTGACGAAGCTTTTAACAAAGATTGTTGAACAATAATTTGGATAACTCGGGATTAATCATTATCTTTAAGTATGAAACACACTACTACTAATCAGGTTTTAATTCAGAAACTTTCTGATATCGTATATGATAAATTTCAAGACCCTGTCCAGACTGACTATCATATACCCGATGCCATAGTTCAAATTACTTCGGTAATTAATTCGGATGTACGGAATACAGATATATGTCCGACACCACAAGAGGCTCTGGTCAACAAGATTGCAGAAATTAATCAACAGGTGAATTATGGTGGTATAGGACGTATTTCGGTTCCGACTGCCAACCGTCTTATTCTCGAAGCGGTTGAACAATATTCAATTCCAACGGTAGATGAACCGGAAGTTGAAGACTTGCCCGATTTCTTATATACTACTCTACATGGCCGAATTGAAATTAAGCCATTATATAGTGGGTCATGCTCGGCCGATTGGACAGCTTGGAAACTTCGTAATAACGTTAAATAATTATGAAATACACTATAGTACAATGGAAACCGACACTATTAATATCGAATTAAATAATGCCATGCGTATTTGCTTATTGGCCATTGCTGATGACAAAACCAAATGTGACATGGATTACCCAAATTTCCGAAAAGTAAAAGTTGAAATAATAGGTGTTAATTTAGCTAATATTTATTGGAATCCCATTAATGTAAGAATTCTTGAAAAGGGCCTTAAAAAAACGATTAGTGTTCTGGAAGATGTAGATACTATGGGGTATGACTATGAACCGAAACAGCAAATGGTTGAAAAACAAGTAGCGTTCATAGATACATGGGTAGATGTACGGTGGCTTAGTAATTATGAACTAAACAAATAAAACATGAAATACATTACCCTTTCGGAAAATCAGCTTAGAGCGCTTTTCGATATTCATAATCGAAATCTCGTCATTGAAGCCCAACGCGGAGCATACTTACCCATGTCTTACCAACAACTGGCAGCAAAGCTTGAAAAAGCAATTATCACTACCCCGCTACCGAATGAATTAGAAACTCTCATTAAATACGCAAAAAACGAATCATGACAACGATACAGGAACCACCATATGCCGATTTAACGGGATGGCCGTTGGCCGAAGCTTTTTGGGCTGATACTCAGGAATACTTTTCCGATGGAAAAAGGTGTACCACGGACCAGCTGCATCAATGTTCATATAAATCTAATCCAAAAACCGGTTTAGATGGATGTGCAATCGGCCGTTGGATTCCCGATGACCATTGCACATCCATAGAAGGTAATGGTGTTAATGTTCTCTGCGTGCTCGAATCGATGCCGGAATGGTTAGGTAAATTACCAATCAGATTCCTTAAAGCCGTTCAATCATGGCATGACTGCCATGGCGACCCGTGGCGCCTGGAACAAGCGAAAAATGTACAAATTATTATTCATGAAATGTGGTCTAACAAACAATAAAATGACACACACAAGAGGTAACGTAATTGTCGAAGAAATTAAAGTTGGTGATATTCATTATGAATTTGAATATAATTTTTGTGTTAAAACAGAAGTTATAACCAAACCAACATTTGATGGCGATTGTTGGAATTGGAAAAGTAAAAAAGTCAATGGTGATACCATTGTCAATTATTCAGTTAATCCAAATTACACACACTACTCATCTAAGCTTTATGATTATGAAGCTTATGCGGGATGTAAATACATTTAAATTATAACTAATATGAAATTCCAACGACATTTTAAGAAATCAAATATATCATGAACACAAATCATATTAAATTTAAAAAGTGGAAAGATATGCGTTGGTATCGATGGCCGCGTTTTGCAATCGATCGAATGGCTTCGGAGCCAACACCCATCATTCGCGAGCCGCCATATAAGAAAAACGAAGATATTCCTTCGTATTGGCCTTTGGTGAAAAATGCGTTGTTTATGGAGAAGATGCTTCACGACTTGCGTATGATGAATGGGTGTTGGCGAGAAAGGCTGATATTAAAAAGAAAGTGTCATAAAAGAGCATTCATCCAAACTTCCAAAGAAACCTACACCTGTAGTTAAAAACCCTCCCCCACCTCCAAGACCAAAGAAGAAATTTAAGACGGAATATGATAACCTAGCTGCCATGTATGCCATCCGCTATCCCCGCGCACCGATAGTGGAAGAAAATCCGGATGTGAATATTGAGCGCCTGTTTTTGAGCTATGGATTATTACTTATTAATTCAGACCCCACAAAACTAAAAACAAATAAAACTATGAACAACAATACAGACCGTATTAAGTTAACAATTGAATTACAGGAATTACTTACTTCGAATTTACATAATGACGACCCCGAAAGGGCGGATAGGCAGCTGCAGCTCGCGCTACTGTCACTACGCGATATTCTGGTGAAATATGATATAAGTGAAAAAGAAGTACTTCCCGAATTTTTAAAACGGAATGACAATGGTTCTATTATTTGTAAAAATTCCGGATTAGATATGACCGCGCAGTGGGTCAGATATAAAGAGGGCCAATAAGGGTACTAAATGATGAATTTTTACATTTCATCGGCTTTAATCGGCTTTAATATACTACATACGTCTATATGTTAAAGTTGTTAAAAAACTTGTTTATATGGATTACTGTGCGTATCTTAGTACTGTAAGAAAGGAATAAAAGACACTTAAAATGTACTACACAATCCACACAACCATGAAACCCATTGATATTACCGTAGGCGTCATCACAGTCGCCTGGGCTATCGCAATTGTAGTTGGTCTGACTGCACTTAACTGATAACTATGACCGCTCTAAGCTCCTTAGAAGACATTTCAGAGTACATTGAATACCAAGATACACTTGCATTAATGGAAGCTGATGAACTCAAGGCTTTGGAAGATATCACCCTGGTGCCGTTTTCCCAACCTGACTATGACCTTTACCTTACTCATGAGGAAGGTATGAACCTGATGCATCAACTAGATACAAATGATGAATTTTCAGAATATGAAAATCCTCAACATTGGTAAATAACTCAAAATTATGATTCGCAAGAAATCACCATTCAGCGCCCGGGAAACCGTCATTGATTTAACCGGACCAGACGGCAACGCATTTGTATTGATGGGGTACGTTAACTCGTATGCTCGACAACTTAACCTTAATCCTAAGACTATTCTCGACGAAATGCGCGAATCCGACTATGATAACCTCGTGGCCGTGTTTGACCGTTACTTCGGTGACTATATCACTCTACTACGGTAGGTGCGCTTAGAAACGCTCTGGTGGCCGGAAATTTGTCAAAACTTTAACACTTTTCCCTAGGTTATATCGGCTTATGGTCTTATCTTAGTATTGTAAGTGATGATTAAACCAACAACCACTAAAATCATGTCTGATTTAAACTACCAATCTATTTTCTCTGAATGTGTTGCCGCTGCTGAGCATGAAGCACGTCGAGATTCCAATTATTCGGAAGATTGGGGAGCATGTGGGTTTGCTTGGGTCAAGATTCGACCAGGTACCAGTAAGTTGGCTCAGGCCGCTAAAAAGTATGCCGGGGCAAGTAAATCATATAACGGCGGCGTTGATATTTGGGTCTCTTTCGGCGGTCAATCCGTTAGTGTTAAGGAAAGTTACGCTAATGCATATGCTCGGAAATTGTCAGAATTGACTGGGACTGGCGAAAATCAGATTTACGGTCAATCACGACTTGACTAATAAAGTAGACATTACCCAACATTAACCAACAAACTTAAAAACTTACCCTATGGGAACTCCACAAATCATTTATCTTTCACTAATGGCCTTTAGCTTTTTCAGCACGCTGTCCAGAGCTGGGAAAACGGTACGTACTAATTACGATGGCCTCTTGTTATCAATATACGCCGCGTTTTTCGTATTTAATCTGTACTTACTTTACTGGGGCGGGTTTTTCCAACCATGTAATTAATATAATATGACTTGCGGAAGTTCCAACAAATCGGACTCAAGCTGATACTTATTAATAGCATCAATTAACCAAAATTAACCATACCCCTATGAAATTTTCAACCAAAATTCTTTCCTTATTCCTAATTTTAGGATGTTCCATTTTCGCTAGTTCATGTGAAAAGCCGGATGTACCACAAGCCACCGAAAATACTTGGTGGATGACAGACCCGGCACAAGATGCCCGTTTTACCGTAGAATATGATTTTCCCGCTTCCGGAATCTGGGGCCTACTATTTGCCAACGCAGGACAAGTTCCTGATTTAGGATCGGCATATCCCGTTGGACCAAATTCACAAACACGACAGTTACCATCACGTAAAGCCGGCGAACTTTTGTTTCCGACCACGGCGATGCGACCACACTTTGCAACAGTTGATTATTACGTTTGGGACGGACCTTATTTAGCAGGATATTGGATGGATGGTGTAACTACCTTACATATTAATCGTCCTGATTTGGGTATTGATACGGTATTAAATTTGGCGCCGTGTCGCTTCTTTGCAGGTACGGATTCATATGAAAGTCCAGACGGGTACGTTATGTATAACCGTCCGCGCAATGCAGCTGGTGAACTTCCAATTACTAAACCTCGTACACGTATTTGGGCAAATTCAGAATTGACCGGAATATATTCACCAGGCGATACACTCCCTGTGGCTGCTGACTGTGATGCTAACGGCGTCATCCAATGGTGGGTTACAATTCCATTTTTGGATTAAATTACAATCCTACTTTTAGATAAAGTATTATAATAAAAACTTAGTTATGACTAACGTGGAGCGCGCGTTGATGATTTCCGAACAAGTTCATCGGAATCAAACATACGGTATTTACCCGTACATGTACCATATCAATATGGTAGTTGAACTTTCACAAGAATTTGGTATGTCTGAACAACTACAGATTACCGCAGCTTTGCACGATACGTTGGAAGACGGGTCAATATCATACAAAGATATTGAACTTGCGTTTAACGAAGATATTGCTGAATGGGTATTTGCTTTGTCCGGATATGGTAGGAACCGTAAAGAACGGAACGCAAATGCATATAGTAAAATCCAACAATATGAATCAGCCATTGCCATTAAATTATGTGACCGTATTGCGAATATGAATCATTCGAAGCAATATACTCCTAAACTGTTTAAGATGTATATGAATGAATACGACTCATTCATAAGCGGTATTATACCAACATCGGGGCCACTGCCGTGGAACGCCAGCGTATATAAAGTAGCATTAAATAAATTGAATCACATTTACTATAACACATCAGTATGAACAACACGCCATTTACAACCGACGAAATTGCCTTATTAGTTAGGGCAAATGATACACACAATGTAGTGATCGATAGTATAGATAATTGTTGTATAGATGTACAAACAAAAAGCTCTTGGAATTTCGATGAATCAGATTCAATTGATGACGTAGTTAGTTATATGAACGAGTATTATCAAGACGAAATTAGTAGTGTAGCCGTTTTGGCAGTTGATAATATAGACATATTAATTGAAACCGTTTTTAGTATTGGATACAACGCTGGGAAAAATAATTTGTAATGATAGACTTAATAGAAACATTAAATCAAGTAACCGAAAACAGATTGATATGGTATTCGATAATCTTTGTTGGTACAATTTACACTGTATTACATGGGTTTGCTTCAATAATAAAAGCGCTCCGGCACTAACATTATGATTTTCATTGGAGATGTACATGGTAAGGTTAGTCGATACAAATCGATTGTTGACAGATACGATGCGTCTATCCAAGTTGGCGACTTTGGATTTAAGAAAGAACACGATTGGTATAAGAAGCACATTTCTCCAGAACACAAAATTAATTTTGGAAACCATGACTATTACCCATATCTAAATGAAAATTACTCATGTGGGAATCACTCATATGACAATGGAATTTTTACGATACGTGGCGCTGATTCAATTGACAGAAAGTTTCGAATTGATGGTGTTGATTGGTTTCGAGATGAAGAATTATCATATCTGGAAAGCTTGGAAGTGATTGACGCATATCGATTGGCGAAGCCGGAAATAGTATGTTCACATGATTGCCCTCAAAGCGTCTGTGAGGAACTTTTCGGGCATCCACCATCTTTCACTCGTAAGCTATTGGATTACCTTCTGAGCATCCATCAGCCGCTCATATGGGTCTTCGGCCACCACCACCAGTCAATTGATACTACAATAGGTTCCACACGGTTTAAATGCCTTGCAGCACTCGAAACATTTGAACTTTAATATGTCTTAAAAAGATGTGTTAAAGTTTTTGTATATACCGATAATTTTGTGTATATTAGTGGTGTAATAAATAATAAACTAAAGCAATGACAAATCGAATTCTTAATTTAGTAAATACGGATAATTCTGATATCCATTATACTATCAGCCGCTTTCCGGACGGACAGCAAAATATCACATTAAATGAATATCAATGGGACGCTGGTAAACTTGGCTCAGTTGCCATAATTGTGTCACGGTTTAACAGTTGGCTTGACTTGGAATTAATTGTTGCAGCAACATCAGCCTTACGAAATTGGGGATATCAAAACATAGAGCTTGATATCCCATATTTTTTAGGTGGACGTAGTGACCGGTCATTTTCACATAAGGGCGTCCATTATATCAAAGACGTGGTTGCACCTATTATTAATAGTCAAAATTATATGAAGGTTCATATATTAGACCCTCATTCGTATGTGATTGAAGGGTGCATTAATAACTTTCAGGAAACATATACATTACCATTTATTAAATGGGCATTAATTGATATCAATAATAAAAACGGGGCCCGTACTACTACGGCACTTGTTGTTCCTGATGCTGGTGCACAAAAACGTGTGGAATCCGTTGCACGGGAATTCGATATTCGCAATATAATTACCGCATCAAAAGTTCGTGAATTAAAAACAGGGAATATTGTAAAAACAGAAGTTGACTTATCTGATGTACCCTGGTCTGATACACATGATATGGTTGTCATTGATGATATCTGTGATGGCGGCAGAACATTTATTGAATTGGCTAAGGTAATCAAGCAGGCCGGCTTCGCCGGAAAACTACATTTAGTAGTTACACATGGTATATTTAGTAAGGGTGTAAGCGCACTTACTGATTATTATGACTACGTGTATACTACAGATTCTATAGGTGGCCATGACATTTTACCCGAACATGAATCAACTTACAAAGTATTTACTTTATTTGATAAAACAACAATTACCAAAACAATAAACCAATGAAACGATATTTTGATAAGAACCCAGAATCAAAGCCATACTTAAACCGACTGGTTAAGGAATGGAAAGAACATGGCAAAATAATTGTTGCCGTGGATTTCGATGACACTATTTCACAATGGAATTTAGATCCATTTGACCCTACCGATGTAATAGATGTATTGAATGTAGCCAAAGAAACAGGCGCCTACATCGTAATCTTTACAGCATGTCGGCCGGATAGATATGATGAAATTAAAACATACTGCGATTCAGTTGGACTTGAAATTGACACAATTAATAAAACGCCAATTAGTCTACCATACGGTAATGATTCTAAGATATATGCAAATATCTTTATCGATGACCGTGCCGGATTAAATGAATCTCTTAACATCTTAGAATATGCAGCTTATAAAGTTCGTGGTGAACGGACCTACGGCGATTTTGATTTTTAATTAAACACACAAGTTATGAACGACATTATTTTTAACGCAGCGCTGTTATCGGACGGGTATAAAACCGGCCACCATCAACAGTATCCGGATTTGACGCAACTTGTTTATTCGAATTTTACACCTCGAAGTAATAAACACGGCCCGAAGGGCGTTAGCTATTTAGTTTCATTTAGTCAGCAAATGGCTATGAAACAAATACACGAAGCATTTAATACTGGCTTTTTCAATCGACCTAAGATTGAAGTATGTAGTGAAATCAAACGAGAATTATCATTATATCTGAATACAGATTATGATGTGTCTCATTTCGAAGCACTATGGGAATTAGGATACCTACCAATTACAGTAAGTATTATTCCAGAAGGTGAAATAGTACCAATGCGTGTACCTGTTCTCACCATCTATAATACAAAACATGAATTTTACTGGGTTACCAATTATCTGGAAACAATTCTTTCACAACTATTGTGGAAAGGTATGACCAGTGCGACAATTGCCAGAAAATATCGTAGTGTATTATCTGAATGGCAACGAAAAACTGATGTTTCAAATGCAGCTTTTGTTGACTTTCAAGGTCATGATTTTTCAATGAGGGGTATGGATTCGCCTAGCGCAACGATTGCATCTTCGCTCGGACACCTCACATCATTCAAAGGTAGTGATTCATTACCTTCTATTTTCGGTGCCAGAAAATACTACAATGAAACTGGGTTTGTATGTGGGTCTGTAAACGCTACGGAACACAGCGTTATGTGCGCCGGTACAAAAGAGGATGAAATCGGTACTTTCAAACGATTACTTGATATTTATCCAACCGGAATTCTTTCTATCGTATCCGATACGTGGGACTTGTGGACAGTACTTACTGACTATCTACCCAAAATGAAATCAGATATTATGGCTAGGGATGGTAAAGTAGTTATTCGTCCTGATTCGGGTGACCCGGTAGATATTATTTGTGGAACTGCGAACTCACAATATGAAAAAATTGATGATTTTTCATGGGAATTACATGGTAAAGATTTAAACAGTTGGCTAGAAGATATGTTATTAGAGGAAGTTCAGTCAAGCACCGCGCATGGTGATTGTGGTCCGATGGCATACACCGGGTATTACAATATGGATGGTAAATATGTCAAAGCCACCATTACAAATACCACTTGGGGTATGTATGGGCCTGCTAATATTGAGGTCGAATATATGGAACTCGCGCCTGCTGATAAAGGTGTGATTGAATTACTCTGGGATGAATTCGGCGGTACAGTAAATTCACAAGGATACAAAGTACTTGATTCACATATAGGTGCTATCTACGGTGATTCAATCACTATTGAACGGGCTAATGAAATTTGCCGTAGGTTGGTAGAAAAGGGATTTGCATCTACAAATGTTGTACTTGGTATCGGGTCGTTTACATATCAGTTCAATACTCGTGACACGTTCGGATTTGCTATGAAAGCAACGTACGTTGAAATCGACGGGAAAGGCCTTGAAATTTTCAAAGACCCTGTTACCGACGATGGTATTAAAAAGTCAGCACGGGGCTTGTTACAAGTAGTACGGGGTGAAAATGGATTAGAATTAATCGATGGTGTAAGTTGGGATGATGCTATTAATCATTCTGAATTACGACTATTGTATAAGGATGGCACATTTTTCAATGAAACAACACTAACAGAAATTCGGGAAAGATTAAGTAAATATGAAGACATTAATGTTTAAAGCTCCGCAAGAAGTGGACATGACCAAATACCCTAAACTCAACGGAGCTCCCCAGATTTTTCTTGCGGGTTCCATTGAAATGGGAAAAGCAGTAGACTGGCAACACACAGTATATAATAAAGTTGTAGATTCGAAGGAACGTGCAATTTTATATAATCCCAGACGTGATGACTGGGATTCAAGTTGGAAACAATCAATCGATGACCCACAATTTAATGCACAAGTTTCTTGGGAACTTGACAAGTTGGATATCAGTGATATTATATTTCTCTATTTTTCACCTGGCACTAAATCGCCAATTTCCTTATTGGAGCTTGGTCTCCATGCAAAGGACAATAAATTAATTGTATGTTGCCCAGAAGGATTCTGGAGAAAAGGAAATGTAGAAATGGTATGTGACCGATATGCAATCGAATTACATACTGATTTAAACGATGCAATGGATGTATTGTTAACTGATATTAAATACTTTAACGTATGAAAATTAAAGAATTAAAAGAATATATCAATGACCTTACTGATGATATGGAAATCATTTGTCAGAAGGACTCAGAAGGAAATGGATATTCACCGCTCCACTGCGCAGATTCTAATTCGGTTTATGTAGCCGATGGTACTTATTCTGGTGAAGTATATTCATTAGATTGGACCGCTGATGATGCTTGTATGAATGATGATGAGTGGAAAGAAATTAATTTAATGCCCCGGGTACTTGTATTATGTCCAATTAATTAAATATAAAATGAAAGAATTAAATACCCTATATAACAAAAGTAGTAAAGGGAAACTACATTCGTGGCGAGTTTGGACAGAATCCGCTGAAATCTTTACTGAATATGGTACAGTCGATGGCGACAAAATCGTAAGTAGTAAACCGGCCACACCAAAGAACATAGGTAAATCAAATGAAATTAATGCCGTAGACCAAGCCACCAAAGAAGCGTTGGCTATGTGGGAAAACAAACGGGCCCGTAAATATTACGAAAATGAAAAGGAAGCATTAGATGGAAATCGTCTTCTACCTATGTTAGCTGTTTCGTTTGAATCCCGAGCCGGAAAGAAAGTTGATGGCCACACATATCCATGTTACGTACAGCCTAAATTGGATGGCGTACGCTGTATTGCTCAATGTGATGAAAGCGGAAAAGTAACGTTGTATTCACGTCAAGGGAAAGAAATTCCCACAGTTCCGCATGTCGTATCTTGGCTAGAAGATACTATGAAGTCGGGTCATGTAGCTGATGGAGAATTATATGTTCATGGTTGGAATTTCCAAGAAATCACATCTGCATTTAAAAAGAAACGCGAAGCTTCTGACAAATTAGTATATCATGTATATGATTATATTGTTGATCCAGATAAACCTAAAAACCAAAAAGAAAGATATAAGGATTTACAAGAATTCATATATAATGGTAGTGCCGTTTCCTTAGTTGAAACAAAAACATGTAATAACGAAGACGATATATTTAGATACGTCAATCAGTGGATTGGAGAAGGATATGAAGGTGGTATTGCACGTATGCTTGATAATTCGAATTATAAATTCCGCGGCCGGTCAAAACGACTATTGAAAATCAAAACTTTTCTGGATGATGAATTTAAAATCATCGGTGTAATTACTGGAATAAACAACACGTGTATATGGGTGTGTGAAACTACAGATGGTCAAGATTTTAAATGTTTTGCCAACGGTACATTACATGAAAAACAACAATACTTAATTGATGCTGATAATTACGTGGGAGAAATGTTAAAGGTTAAATTCTTTGAATTGTATCCGGATAGTGGAAAGCCTAGATTTCCCATTGCCATCGGCATTCGTGATAAATCAGATATGTAATGTCTAAACATGGCATAACAAAGAAACAATTAACTAAAATTATTATTGATAATATTAGTGATTTATATACTGAGCACCAGCGCGAGACCACTGGTCGTTGGCCCGGCGGGAGGTGCATTTACCGGTAAAATTTCACCTGATGCGGCAAACCCATCCGCGTTCTTCCTGGCCGAATATAGTCAAATTAATGAAGAACAATGCTTAGAAATAGCTAATAGTATAATATCAGATATTAAAATGGAAGTATAACATACTGATTATGCTAGATATGTTAAAGTTTCAAAAAGATTTGGAATACTCAACTGGTATGCGTATCTTAGTACTGTAGCCGATAGACTTACACACAGTACCATGATAACATCACATCAAATTTCAGAAAGCAAGATTATTGTCTTCCGAGAATATTCCCTCGTCGGATACGTTGGCGAAACTCATGAATGGGTAACAGCGTCACAAATTGACCTTGATACCAATGAGATTACAGCCATGTCGTATACTGATTTAAAATCTGTATATCGTACTATTGTAGGTCGGTACAACCGCCGTGCATTCTGGTTCGCTATGAATGAAATGAGTCCGGCTTCAGTTCATCGTTCGAATGATGCATCTGTCGCCGAAGCTATTTCTCGGGTAATCTAATTAACATGAAAACTATACCACATATAAGTAAGTTCTATGAAGCTGGTAAAGCTGGTAGAGTTAATGCACAATATTCATCAGACGGTAAGTTAGTACTGTTTAACTATTCACAAGAAACTCAATTTTCACGCGACTGGGATGCAGTAACGTTGCAATCCCGGGGTATTGTATTTGAAATATCAACGGGCAATGTTATCGCTTACCCATTTCCAAAGTTCTTTAATATAGAAGAGCACGAATCACACGAAATACCAAATGAAACATTTGAGGTTTTTCACAAAGTAGATGGTTCGCTCGGTATAGTATATTATTATGATGGTACGTGGCGAGTTAATACTCGTGGTTCGTTTGAAAGCGACCAAGCTGTAGAAGCCAAAAAAATGCTACTTGGCCTGGATACTAATTTATTAGATACAAATGTAACATATTTGGTAGAAATAATTTTTCCAGAAAATCGTATAGTTGTGGATTACGGTCCAATGAGCACATTAATTTTATTAGCCGGATATCGTCGTACTGATAATATGACATTTGCCGAAATTCCTTTTAGCAAATTAGAAAACCGTACTCCGTTTAATGAAGTTAGCCGTAGTTTTTTCGAAGACTATAATACAATCAAAGCACTTGACTGGGATAATGCCGAAGGTTTCGTAATACGATTTGAGTCTGGTTTCAGAGTTAAAATTAAATTCGAAACATATGTACGGTTGCACAGTCTTATGACTGATATGACTCCTAAGAAAATACTTAGAGCATTAGCAGCTGGATCACCGATAACATCAGACCTTAAGGATGTTCCAGATGAACTATTCGATGAAATTCGTGATTGGGAAAATAAATTCACGCAGGAATATACCATGATTAATATTGATGTTCTACATAGCTGTATGTTAGCAAGGTCGTTACCAACACGTAAAGAACAAGCATTCTTTATAAAAAAAGATTCAAAGTATCCTGGTTCTGTATTTGGGTTATTAGATAACAAAGATATTTCAGCCGGGATTTGGAAAATCGTAGAAAATAAATTATTATGAAGTTACTTTGGTTAGATGATTACAGAAATCCATTTTTGGATAATGAACAGAAAGTTCCGCCTGGTGCCACTAGCATCGAGTGGGTCGTAAGTTATGACCAATTTACAGAATGGATTACCAGATTTGGAATGCCGGATATGATCTCATTTGACCATGATTTGGCAGATGAGCACTATACACCACAAGAATATTGGGATGATTATGATGCTAGTAAAGAATACCAAGATGCCCAGGTGTATACCGAAAAAACTGGAATGCAATGTGCGAAATGGTTGGTTAATTATTGTATGGATTCTGGTTTGGGATTACCCAAATATTACGTACATTCAGCAAATCCGGTAGGAGCAGATAATATCCGAGGATTACTTGATAATTTTCATAAATGTTGGATTAACGCCGGATGGTGATGGTTAAAGCGGAAGCATATAATGATGATGGAACGCTATGCGATATACGTATTTCATACATTCATCCTAATCATTTTATTGTATCATATGATATAGAATTAATAACTGACTCTATATTAAATATGAATGCCGATGATTTAAAGCATGATCAATGGTATGAATTTGAACTATTTCCCAGATGGGAAGATGATGGCTCAGGTTGTATGCGATTAGATTGGTATGAAATTACCAATATGTCTATAATTACGGAATAATCCGATATGTTAAAGTTTCAACAAGATTTGGATATTCCAATGCCATTTTGTATCTTAGTATTGTATGACACAGACGAACACACGTAAGGTATTTTTTGAACTGGTTAACTCGGCTCCGGTCGTTGTATGGACTAGATTGGACAATTCTAAGCTGCTAAGAGAGCGGCCTGATTTCCATCCAGAGCCCAATACATTCGAACACATTCGTATCGTTACAGAGCGTCTCATGGCAACAGATGACCCAGATTTGATTATGGCAGGTATGTTGCATGACATTTGTAAGATTGACACAGTACGTATCAATCCTAAGACGGGGTTTCCTACGTGTCCTGGTCATGACCATGAAGCTGCCAAACTGGTGTCCACTAATAAGGACGTTCAAGAATGGATTGTTAATCGTGGAGCTAACGTTGAAATGGTAGCTCAGTTGTGTAACCAACACATGCGCTTTCATCAATTCGGACAAATGAAGCCATCTAAGCAACAAGCATTTACAGAAATGGCTTGTTGGGATAAATTGCAATTTTTGGGAGCAGCTGATAACATGCTATCCGAATTTGATAAAGATGATTTGGATAAATCTTTTAAATGGAACCGAAAATAAATCTAATGAGTATCTTTAAGCATATAGCTAATTGGTTCAAACCTAAGAGCCCCTGCTGCGATAAGCCTATGACCAGTGTTTTAGAAATGCACTTTGACATATTATTATATACATGCCCCGATTGTGGGGAAGAATGGGTATAATAATTAATATAAATGAAAAATATTTACATGGATAAACAAGGATACTTAAACGGGCAATATGCTTTAAGCGAAATCTCGGTCAAAGAAAACGCTATGAATTATGACGTATTCCAGCTATTCAGACTTCTATTGGATGGATTTCTAATAGGAGAAAATGAACAAGCCGAACAATATGGATACTATGTATACAAATTGGAACATAGTATATACTATTTCAAATGGTACCATTACATGTATGAACAAAGTCCCCGTTACTTACAATTACTAAAGGATGATGGTTGGATATGTTAATTAACATTACAAACAAATAAACAAAATGATGAAACAAGAAACTAAATATAAGCGTGTAATCTATGTATTACTACTTTTACTGGCACTGATAACGGTGTCTAGCTGCCATAGTATTATGTATGATGAAACAGCCACTATACATACGGCGATGGAATCAAATCAAGACAATTATAAATACCAGTATAATATACATACCGGTTGGGTATATACTACAACCATTTATTCTAATGAGGTATATAATATAGGTGATACACTGTTTATTACGAAATAATTTTATATGTTAAAGTTTAGCAATCGCTTGATTGAGTCAGGTGAATGTTGTATCTTAGTATTGTAACAAAAAGAAATGAAAGAATTAATTCTTATTCGTGGATTGCCTGGGTCAGGCAAAACCACATTAGCAAAACTGCTAGCTGATGAGTACCATGTTGAAGCCGACCATTATTTTCTGGACTGGCAAGGGCAGTATAAATTTGACCCGGCGTTAAGTCAAAAAGCTCACGAATGGTGTAAGAATTGCGTTAACGATTGGATGGGTACGGATGAGGCTTCTACGATTGTAGTATCCAATACCTTTACCCGTGAATGGGAAATGGAATCATACTACACGTTGGCTAAGACGTACGGATACAAAGTTACTTCGTTGATTGTTGAAACTCGCCATGAAGGTGCCAACGTTCACGGTGTACCTTCCGAAACAATTACCAAGATGAAAAATCAATTTGAAGTAAAATTATAATTATGACTACCGATACGAAACCGAAAAGAAACATGACCGACGAATTGGCTACTGACCTAACTAGCTATATCCGTGATAAGCACACACAGGATGAATGTGTGGGATTTTCTGACGGGTATATAAATGGTTATAATAAAGGTGTAACAAAAGGTATGGATTTATACAAAACTTCAATTGAAAATCTATTACGTGAAGCGTACGTAGATGGATTCATGAATAACAGTATTCATATTCGTTTTAACATTAATGATTATAATCTGTAAATGATTTAAAGATTAAAATGAATAAAATCGGGCCCATAGCTCAGTTGGTTAGAGCATCCGACTCATAATCGGTTGGCCGGGGGTTCGAATCCCTCTGGGCCCACAAAATAATAACTGAATTATGACTGATAATTTGACTGTAGAAGAAAAGGCAACAATTGACGCGATGGGCTTGGAGGAAATGCTACGCTTGTGGCGCTTCGGTGCGTCTGACCCCAGCTACTTTGAAGGGGAGCGCGGTAAATACTTTTCAAGTCGTATGTTTGGACTGCGCGGCGCGGACCCAGCGGCGTGGACCGCAGCCAGCAAGCAAATAGGGTGGTAAAACAAACAAAATGAAAAAGCTAATCGAAGCATTGACCATTTTTTCCAAATACGCTGACGTGGATTATCCTACTCATTGTGAACATGACATGCTTATGGTAATGGACGTTGCACAAGAATCCGTAAGTGATACGGATGTAGCTACACTTGATAAATTAGGCTTCTTTTGGAATGAAGAATACGATTCTGGTGCTCCTATCGTTACGGATCGGCATAATTAGCCACATCATATAGTAACAGATAAATTGCTTTCATGTATAGTTATCTTTATACGATGGAAGCTAAAAAAGTTACTATAACTGACATAAAGCCTATATACACTACACGTACCAATTCAGCGTACGCATTTACCAGCGATGGTGGATATATTAACGTATACAGAATAGGCGAAGTATCAACGGTATACTATGAAATGTGTACTGGGAAAATAGTTGGTATTGGGCATAAAATTCCCAAGGGAATTAATATCATATACAAATAAAATATGAGCGATAAATTAATTGAAGAATTAGATAGTATTGAAAAGCTATCTAATCCGGCTGGAATTATCACAGCGAAACAAGAAATTCCGCGGAATTGGCCAGCTGTTGCCGGCGCATTGGAACATCGAATGTGGATGGTAAACGAATTAATAATTCAGTTAAAAGCTGATATTCAAAATAACAAATTTGCTGATTAACTAAAATCACAAACAATGGTTTCTAAATTTTCGACATTAGAAGGTCTTCGTGTAAACTTAATTGATTACATCAGCGAACGATTACACAAGTACCCAGATACTAAAATCTACGTTGGTACTGACAGTCAGGACTACGGACGATGGACACACTACGCTACTGTAGTTGCATTCCGTAGGTCTGCTAAGGGTGTGCACTTTGTATATACCAAAGATAAAATTCAAACAGGAAGAGACCACTGGAGCCGTTTATGGCGAGAAGTGGAAATGACTGTAGACTTAGCTGAATTTATCAAAGAATCATTACCATTTCTTAAAATTGAGCACCTTGAAATTGATTTCAATGGTACTAAAAACACACTAAGTAATCGTCTTGTGAAATCAGCACGAGGTTGGTGTGAAGGTATGGGATACAGCGTTTTGGTTAAACCAGACGAACAAGTTGCTTGTAAGGCAGCAGACTGGTTACTAAAATAATCATATATGATGTTGGGGTTACAGCCGGATGTGGGAAACTACATCCGGTTTTTTTATAAAAATAATATAATTGATATTTATATACAAATCAACAAAGATGAATTTATTTATTAGACATTCAATCAAATTATATGACCACAAAGGAAGGGGGGCATATCTTGGCTGATGCGTAATATATCTGATGATGTATTGTATAAATGGTTATGTTAATAGTTCTGATAGTATTATCAGTAGCTATATCTTGTTAATACAAGTAATTCTATATGTTAAAGTTTGAAAGAAATTTGTATTTACGGATTACTATGCGTATCTTAGTACTGTAGCAAAAACTGATAGAATATCATGAACCAAGTTTTATAATCGTATTGATTTAAATACCGCTCGACCAGGTGATATGTTAATTAGCTCATTGGGTGGCGTGCTCAAATACGTCAATTGCCTGGCGGAAGTGGATTATATGGACCACGTAGTAGAATATATATGGGTGCCCGGTGAACAAGGTATACGGGGACGTGGATCACGCACCAATGATGGGTATACATTTCGTAATAAGCGTAATCCAATGATTGACCATGACATTGTGGCTATCATTCCGTATGAAGTGGTACGAAGTTTGTAGTATAGTAAGTATAATAAATACTACTATGAAATACATATTATTAGCATTAGTTTTGGCTGTTAGTTCATGTACTGTATACACAGGCCAACGACCATCCCAGCCCACCAGAGCGGTTGTAACAAATCCGGCTCACCAACCCGTACACAATACGCATCAGAATTGTAAGTGGGTTCCCGGTCATTACAACTATCATATCAAGAAAATTTGGATACCAGGCCATTGGAACCGTACACGATACGGTAACAAGTGGATTCCTGGCCGCCATAAGAATTTACAACGGCAACGATGGGTTGCGGGACACTATAGATGTAGATAAATTACATTGGTGATATTTATACTTGTATGAGAAATATAAGTAAAATAATCATCCATTGCTCGGCCACGCCAGCTGGAAGACATGTAACCGTAGATGAAATTCGGAGCTGGCATGTAAACGAAAGAGGTTGGTCCGATATAGGATATCACTATGTAATATACTTAGATGGTTCGGTACACGTAGGGCGTCCATTGGATAGGACAGGTGCCCACGTTAAAGGACACAATACAGGTAGTATTGGTATATGCTATATAGGAGGCTCTGACGCTGACGATATAAGTGAGGCCCAAGATACACGTACACCGTCACAGATAATCGCTCTTAGAGCGCTTGTAGACGGTCTAATGGGCATCTATCCATCAGCTAAGGTTCATGGCCACAACGAATTCGATTCCCATAAGGCTTGTCCGTCATTTGACGTACAAAATGATTTTTAATAAAGTATAGTTAAAAAAATTTGTTAAAGTTTCAGAAAGAGTTGGCGATATCAGGTTTTCGCCGTATCTTAGTATTGTAAGACGGTGATAATTCAACCAAACAATACCCAAGATGCCCTACATTTCAACTGATAAAGTTCGTGAATATCGTCAAACTCTTAAGAAGATGTTTCCAGGTTGGAAATTAAGTGTTCGAACCGAAGGATACAGCCAGGTTGCTGTTTCTATCATGAATGGTCCATTGTATGACCCGACTAGTCACAAAGGGCAACAAATTAATCCGTATTATATCGAGTCGAATTACAGTGACCACCCGGAATGGATTCCTGTTTTGAACAAAATCAAGGACGTTATTACTAAAGACAATTACACTGTATGTGTTGATGGTGATTACGGAAATATCCCTAACTATTACATCCAGATTTCGATTGGTAAGTGGGACCGTCCTTACACACAAGTTAAATAGTATGATAAAAACAATCGAAGAACTACGTAAGTTAAATACGAAACGTTTACTGGCGTTATATAAGGCCATTCGTGCGAAGGAGATTTTATCTGAATTCGAATTACGAAAGGATTCAACATTTCATCGTCTACAGAATGAGCTACGTGAACACCGCGCTACGATCAAAGATGAACTAAATACACGAAAACACATTAATTAAACACCGTACATGGCACCGTCAAAACGTATCAACAAAGAAACGGTATGTATGTTAGCACCACAAATATTAGATTGGTGTATGATGACATATTCTGGATATACTACAGACATATCAATTGAAATAGATTATTGTAAAAAACCAAAAACAAAAGATTACGCACTATATGACTTTACTGATAGAAATATTACAGTAATGTATAACGTATCGAATACACCAAAAAAATTAATTACGGCCATAATTCACGAATATACACACTCACTACAAAATCATGGATGGTATTACAGATATCATAATTTGGTGGGGTATTGGAACAATCCGTATGAATTGGCAGCAAGAAAAAAGGAATCGGAATGGATTGAATGTTATAATGATATTTTCAAAAGTAACATCAAATAATAAGAATCACACTACTTATAACAATAAGAATAGTACATAACAGGAGGATTGGCAGAGTGGTCTATTGCAGCAGTTTGCTAAACTGTGGTCCCGAAAGGGGCCCATTGGTTCGAATCCAATATCCTCCGCAGATAATATCAATATACAAAATCATAAAGCAATGACTATCCAAGACATCCGCGACATCGCCCCTTGTTATGACCCCGGAAAATACTTACCCGAAGATTGGGAAGGCTCCGTTGTTGACATCCTAAACATTGCCGGTTGCCCCGCCAACGATAGGCTCTGGGTTGTGCTAAGAGAGGAATTTATTGACGCAAAAACCCTCCGCCTGTTCGCCGTTTGGTGCTTCCACGAAGCACTAAAGCTAGTCGACAAACCAGACCCGCGAAGCATCGGCGCGTGTGATGTGGCAGAGCGTTACGCCAACGGCGAAGCAACAGCCGATGAGATGGCCGCTGCAGGGGACGCAGCACGGGTCGCAGCACGTTGCGTAGCACGCGCAGCAGGGGCCGATGCAGGGGCCGCAGCAGGGGTCGCAGCAGGGGTCGTGGCATGGGCCTTATGCGGGCCCGGAGCACGGGACGTAGCATGGGTCGCAGCAGGGGCCGCAGCAGGGGGCGGAGAAAATGGGGTCGCGCAGATTGAACAGCTCAAGTCAATGATTGGGAAGTAAAACAAATAAACACGGAGGGGGTCCGGATGGCCCGAGGGACTTGTCTTGAAAACAAGTAGTACGTTAACAGCGTATCGTGAGTTCGAATCTCACTCCCTCCGCTAATTTAAACCATAAAAACAATTAACTATGGAAGCATTTTATTTAGTGAAAGTAAAAGTAGAATTTGAAACCGATAATGGAAAAGTAAAAACAGGTGTAGAATCATATCTTGTTTCTGCTATATCTGTTACCGATGCGGAAGCAAAAACTACAAAGGAATTCGAAACATATCCCCATGAATGGGAAGTAAAATCAGCGGCTTCGACTCGAATTGTCAAGGTTATTGAATGATTATAATATGTCTAAATACTTAGTTAGAACAAGAGACTTTCATATCTTTGAAGTGGACGAAAGTAATAATTGCTATCGTTCCTATCTTATAAGGAATATCGTGGATTCCAACGGCCTTCGGCCGAATGCTAGAAGTCACTTTACATTTGATAATTTGACTACTAACTTTGGCTTTATCGCCATAGAAGTGGATGAACTTAATCTTTATGAACGATTAAATAACCATCAGTCAAGCTTTCAAGATTGGCAAACCCGTTCAGATGGTCATGGTGGTGTAAAGGGCGGAACCTATGAAGAATATTTGACAAGTATAGAAAAGTAATCGCTGCCCCGGTGATGAAACTGGTAGCCATGAGGGACTTAAAATCCCTTGGCCCGTAAGGGCCGTACGGGTTCGAATCCCGTCTGGGGTACATAAATTTAAAGAATGTTAAAGTTACCAAAAAAGAAAAAATTTTGAAATTCGAATTTAGAAAAAAGTTAAGAAATGGAAAGACTTTTAAAAATCCCATCCTTACATTGAAAGCTATTTCATTGGATAGGGCTAAGGCTAAATTTCTGAAAAGTTCTGCGTTATCAAAAGTAAATACGAAACTACACGTATTAGAAATAACAATCAAACCTTAAAATGTTAATAGCATACATCATATTACATATAATCGGAGGATTTATATCCTACGGATTTAATCTAGCACACTTGCAGAATTCAGATATTGGTGGCGCGCATTATTATTATACAAAAGATGTTATAGCTGCTATGGCATATGGCAGTATATTGGGTGTGATTGGATTGTTAATAGCAATATTGATAGGTAATACAAAATCAGGATTTAAACTTTATTAAATGGATATCAATAGAACACCTTATTTAACATACGATGACATTCAACTTGTACCATCGTATTCGGAAATTAATAGTAGGAAAGATGTGGATTTATCTACCAAGTTAAGTCGGAGATATAATTTAGCAATTCCAATTGTAGCGTCACCTATGGATACAGTATGTGATTCAGTTATGGCAATCGAATTATATAAAGTTGGTGGTGTTGGATGTATTCATAGATTTATGTCTATTGAAAAGCAATGTAATGAAGTAATAAAGGTAGTTGATTACATAGTACATAACCCATCTAAAATTTGGAGGTTTCATAGATACACGAATCATTATACTTCAGGTCCATCCAGTGAAATGATTGATATAAAGCCTCCGGTAATGGCAGCTATTGGTATTTCGATTGATGATAAAAAACGAACATCAGATTTAATCGCTGCTGGCGTAAATGTCATTTTAATTGACGTTGCACACGGAGATCATGTAAAGGTACATGCCATGATTAAATGGATTAAAGAAACAGATGAATTTGGGCACGTTGATGTTATAGCTGGTAATGTTGCCACACCACAAGCAGCCGAGCGTCTTATTAAATACGGAGTTGATGGTATTCGAGTTGGTATCGGCGGAGGCTGTTTTACGCCTAATATGAAAGTTAAAACATCTGATGGATTGAAGAAAATTAAAGATGTTGAAATAGGTGATGAAGTATATACTCATACAGGTGAACTGAAACCTGTTATCAATAAATTTGAATATGGTAATTTTGATGAAGTATATGATATAGATGGTATTGAAGCAACTGCTAATCATAAATTCTATGTTGTTCATCAAAGTAAAACTGATTTAGTTACGGATGATAACATTCACGATTATGCCGAATGGGTTAAAGCAGAAGATTTGACGGGTGAATATTTTTTGATAGAATTAGATTAAAATTTATTTATATGATATTTATATATAGGAATCGGTGGTGATTCCCTTTGATAAAATGTATAAATATGATTAATGAAATTTTAGTTAATGATTTAGTAATTACGGATGCCATGCCTAGAAATACACTTAAAGATGGGTACAAAATTAAGTGTATTTCTTGCAATAAATTTATTTCAAGAAAATGGTATGATAAATCGGTTTTTGAAAAAAAGTATGAATGTAAAAATTGTGTAATGAAATATAAAAATCCAATGTATAGTCCAAAAGTTAAAGATAAGCATGATAGTATTGTGAAGTCGGATGAATATCGTAAAAATATGAGTGAATTGGTATCGGGTGAAAATAATGGTTTCTATGGAAAAACTCATACAAAGAAAACAATGATTACTATTAAAGAAAAACTCCGAGTATATTGGGAAACTATGGATGATAATACTCGCGACGATTGGAGTAAAAGAGCATCTATAAGAGAGAAAAACAGAATGAAAAAAGACCCAATTGGGTATCGTAGGGAAAAAGCAAAGGCAGCCAGGGAATCTCATAAGTCACAATTCATGAATTGTAAGATGAATAAGATAGAAACTATTATATATGATTATCTAAAGTCGTTGAATATACATTTTGATTACTCAGCAATATTGGCATCATATCAGTATGATTTTATCATCAGAAAAAAAAGAATATTAATTGAAGTTGATGGTGATTATTGGCACGGGAATCCGAATATGTATAACTTAGATGGTTCGGGTGGAAAGAAAGTTCTCAATGAAATACAGTTATCTAAACAAAAAAGAGATAAAGAAAAAGAAGAATGGGCTATATCTCGTGGGTTTAAGTTAATTAGAATATGGGAAGACGAAATTAATAATGGAAAATTCAAAAACAAATTAAAAACTTTATGAAACTAAAAAGAATAAATAAAATTGAAAAAAAATCATATTCTGGACAAGTTTTTGATTTGGCAGTAGATGATAATTTTACATACAACATAAATGGAACGATTGTCCATAATTCTTTATGTACAACAAGAATCAAAACCGGATTCGGAGTACCCAACGTAACATGTATAGATGAAATATCTACGGTGGCTCCCGGCGTTCCAATTATGGCTGATGGTGGCATTAGGTCAAGTGGTGACATAGCTAAGGCGCTCGCTGTCGGTGCTCAGTGTGTTATGTTAGGTTCTATGTTAGCCGGAACCGAAGAATCACCGGGGACGATTGTACAGACCGACACCGGACTATACAAGCGATATAGGGGTTCGGCTTCCGCTGAAGTTAAAACAGCCACCAGCGGTGTTGTACGTAACGTAGAAGGTGAATCAGCATTAATACCATATAAGGGCGGAGTTAAATACATTATAAGTGATATATTGGATGGATTACGATCTGCACTATCATATTGTGGTGCACCAAATATTGAAGAATTTTATCCCGACTGTGTATATGTAACCAATTCAGGTATCAGAGAAGCTAATGCTCATTTGATAAAATAAAAGATTTGTTAAAGTTACCAAATAATTTGGCTATATCAGGTCAATGACGTATCTTAGTATTGTTGGTGATGATAACACAAATTACATGCTCCTGTATCCCCTCAAGCTTATATCTTGTAGAAAGGGTAGCTGGTCACACGTGGGTTCGAGTCCCACCTGGAGTACAAAATTAATACGTAACTATAATGAAATTCAATAAATACGGAGACACAGGTCAATTCAAAGATGTAGTTCGAACAATTACGTCACGGGCTGACTACAAAGGTAGGGATGCCGATGGCGACCCGATTTACGAGTCATCTACTAAACCTACGTTAACTTTTACTGGTACTGTGAAATTACATGGTACTAATGCTGGTATTCGGTGGTGCCCTCAAATCGGACTTCAAGCACAGTCACGTAGTAATACGTTAAATCCGTCTGAAGGTGGCCATTTTGGATTTAATGAATTTGTAAATTATACGCATAGTGTTTACTTTGAAAATTTAATGTCAACGTATTGGGATACAGTTACAGCATCAAATCCGGCAATCGCTACTACACAATATATTACACTATACGGTGAATGGGCCGGGGAAGGTGTACAAAAAGGCGTAGGTATTTCTCAAGTACCAAAAGCATTTTATATCTTTGGGCTACGTGTGGCTGATACAATGAACGATGAAACTACATGGATAGATATTTCTGATATTTGTTTTCCTCCTAATGATTCTGTTTTCAGTATCTATAGTTTCCCAACATTCAAAATCGAAATTGACTTTAATAAGCCAGGCTTATCACAAAACAAGTTGATTGAATTGACTGAAGCTGTTGAGGCTGAATGTCCTGTAACGTTAGCACATGGAATTGAAAACGGAATTGGTGAAGGTATCGTATGGACAACATTTTGGGAAGGCGAACGATATATTTTCAAAGTAAAAGGTGAAAAGCACAGTACGTCTAAAGTTAAGAAGCTGGCCAGTGCTGACCCAGAAGTATTAAATTCTATTTATGAATTTGTTTCATATGCATGTACGTCCAATCGTGTATTACAGGCTATCCATGAAACGGGTGCAACTGAAAAACGAAATACACCTGATGTACTCCGATGGGTGGCCAACGATATTATTAAAGAAGAAATTGATGTGTTACGGGCCAACGGATTAGAATGGACACAAGTGGCAAAAGAGGTTTCTAACCAAGCCCGTACAATTTTCTTTAAAGAAATGGATAAAGTTGAATCATAAAATCCTTCCTTGGATTCCATACGTAGGTCTACTTATCATTTACTATAATAGGTCTAAAAGATTTTGGCTACTCCATATGGATATGCCAAAATTTTCAACTAAATTTAATGTGTGTGGGATGTGGCATGCCTTCTGGCTATTCATTCCTATACTTATAATTACAACACTTAAATTAGCATACTATGTTTAAAACAATTACTTTTAAAAGTATCGACGATATGAAATCGTATTTTGATACAGATGATGATGATAACAAATCAAACGTATTTGATGAAATTATATCAGCAATCAAAGAAAATATTACGAATGATATCGATGTTATTCATTATGCCATTATTGACAACGGAAGTGAAGATACATATGATGTAAAATTATTTAAAAGCGATTGGGTTGATATGGTAGATAACGCTATCATTCATTTCGAACGAATTGAAGACTACGAAAAATGTATAGAACTTAAAGAATTTCGTAGTGAAGTTTGTTAAGAAAACAACCTACTATACAGGAATCGTATACGAATGGAATTTACCTACTGGGTTTACATGTCCATTTGCCGATGAATGTTTAGTTAAGGTAGATAGAATAACAGGAAAGTTTGAAAACAAAAGTAAAGCTTATCGATGTTACGCAGCAAGTGCAGAACGTTTTCCTGGTGTAAGACAACACAGATGGAATAACTTTGAATTTGCTAAAGACGGTGGTATACCAACTATACCTAACAAAGCAACATCAGTTAGAATACATTCAGCTGGTGACTTTTTTCTCAGGCTTATTTCGATATGTGGTTACAATTATGTAGAGATAATCCAAATGTTGAATTCTGGGCTTATACTAAAAGCTTGAAATATTGGGTTAAGAGAATTAATGACATTCCAGATAATCTGGTATTGACCGCCAGTTATGGTGGGCGAAGTGATGAATTAATTTCCGAATTTAATTTGAAGCATACAATAGTCATCAAAAGTAAAGATGACGCAATTGGTTTACCAATTGATTATAACGACGATGAGGCACGAAAACCAAATGTAAGTTTCTACTTACTTGATAACAACATAAAACAAAAATAATGAAAGATTCAAGCGAAGTTATTAATGTAACTTACGTAGTTAAAAATCATACTCCACCGTTTGGTGCTTTTGGCCATCCAGCAAAAGGCGACACAGTTGTATTGACGTATGACATGCATGATGGAAACGGATTTTTCACCATGCCTGGTATCAGAGGTATGTTTCAAATGTCATTTAAAGACGTTGAATTAGTTACTATGCCCGATGTGGTATAATATCTATAAAAAACACATAAGTATATCAAAACGGGTATACTTATAAGACGCAACCGATGATTAATGTATACGATATGTCTGGACCCCGCTCTCGGATGCGGGCTACTCCACTAGGTAAGTGATAAACGGGGTAGACCGGTATTGACAGCATACAACGGACATTATGAGGTTACACACGCTTAAACAGCGACACTCAGTTTGCAATCGCAGCCTGATCCGAAAGGATTACGTTACGGTTCCCGGTATGACCGCCGGTAAAGGTTATTATGGGGAGGCTTCGGCTTCCCCATTCTTATTTTAGCTAACTAGACCCATTCTAACATGATTAAGTACGTAATACTAATGGTAGTGTGGGCCCTGAGCGGAACGCTACGTATAGAGCCTCTCACAGTACCAATACATCAGATTTCAGTCAGAACTGATACCCAAAATATAAACTGCCGAGCTGATACCCAATTATTATATAATAATAGCGCTGATATTATTGACTCAATACATTATATAATTGAAGCATTAATATGGGTAGAATCAAGTAATAATGATTCTGCTTACTGTAAAAAAGAAAATGCTGTTGGTTGTCTACAAATAAGACCATGTATGGTCAAAGACATTAACCGAATATTGAAAACTATAAACTATAAATTAGAGGATAGGTGGAACCGGACATCCTCAATTGAAATGCTGAAAATTTATATAAATCATTATAACCTTCATAGCTACGAAGATATCGCCCGGTGTTGGAATGGAGGTCCAAAAGGAATGAAAAAAACCGTGACTTTATCATATTGGAACCGTGTTGAACTATCGTTAAACCGAGTTAAAGATCTATAGATCTATTGATCTATTAATCTAATTAACTTAATTAATAATGATCAAATTTGATCATGATCAATATTGATCAATTAATCACATGATCAGTGTATTAATACATATCGTCCAGTAATTTAAAACCAGGTACGTTTTCAATATTTATTTTTGATTTTGAATAATAAACATGGTGATTTACTTGTTTATCCAAAGAATAATACTTATATTATATAACACTTAAAATAAACGTTATTATGAATAGAAGTAGTGAAAGTTTCAACGGAGCCAAATATGGCAAATTTTGGAATTCAATTGATTTCGAATTACCGCAAACAGGCGACCCGGATTCAAGACCAAATCAAGATGTTAAGCCTACGATTGGTTTCTTGATTATAGGTAACAGACGATTCGAAATTACAGAATCAGAAGCTAATAGAATATGTGAAACATTGGAAGATGGAAAGCATAAATATAAAGTGGCACGTTCACTTGGCCAATTAGAATCCAATAACGGTACATACAGAGAATATTGAAATGAATTATTTAATAATGATATTATTATTGGTAATAATATTAATTTTGTTGCTGGTAATTGCGTTTATTAGTGCCAAACGGGATATACTAAAACGTACCATAACTGACAAGAACATTGTAATTAATTTATTACAGTTTAGATTAATTGAAACCGAACGACTTGATAAATCCAAACCAATTCAGCCGGAGTTGTTATTGGATTAAATTCTGACTTTATATTTATATGTAATGAAATTCTATTTAAACGAAGATGATGATGATTCACTACTTAGCTTAGCAGCTAATGAAACGTTCGATGTATTAACGGGTAAAAAGAATATAATTGAACTGTACAGTCAGAACGATAACTTTTTAGCATTACTATTTGACCCGTTCGATAGTAAATTAGCAGCAGAAGAAATCATGGGTAATTTGATATTGTATTTTGAAGAAATGGAACAATATGAAAAATGTTCTGAATTAGTTAAATTATTAACTCTAGTCAAAGATGACAGTGATTGGCTAGATAAACTTTTATGGAGTGAATAATATGAGTAAGGCCAAAAATAAGATAACTACTAATAAATGGTACAGCCATATGTGGTTAAGCGATTCTCTTTTAGATATGGAAGAACATATCATAGTTGCTCAGATTAACAAGTTGAAGAATTCTAATCAACGACTGACTATGTACAAGTGGTCTTTTCCTGATATTGACGATACATCGATCATACCTAATATCAGTACGGCAGACGTACCAACCGAATCTAAATTAGATTATGAAAATAAATTAATTGTAAAAGAAGTACCGGTTGATACTGATGATTCCGTAAATAAAATTATTACTTTTCTTAAACATCTGTCGAGTGGAAACGGTAATTCAGTATTACCGAACTCCGCGGGCTTAGACACGGCCGCTTTGTGGGATAAATTAAAAGAATCTGATAGACATTATTTGTTCAATAACAAGATACAATCGTTCGTACAGTGGATTGATAAATTAGATGAACATAAGTTAGCGGATGTTATTTTACGAATAGAAAATAATAAACCATTATATCAGTTTAATGCACAGGATTTTATAACAAGTATATTGAATAGTGTTACTAATACTGAATTTATTAACATCACTTCTTTCAATGGAATATTAGCTATCAGTTGTAGTGACATTATTAAATTGAATTACATAAAATCAACAATGATTAATGCCAATATTAAATTACATGATTATAGAAAAAAGGTTAATAACGAAGATATTGTAATTCATACTATTTTATATAAATTATCGGATATCCTATAATCAATTATGTCAAAGCAAATAGTTACGTATAGAGAAGAATTCAGATTAGGTACTAAGTGGAATCAAGATCCAGATAAATCATACCGATATCTTGAATGTAGTGAATGTGGGCAGATGACCACTACCTCGGATTCTGTAGTATCCGTTATTTGTTTTTTATGTATAAATGAAAAATGTAATCCGCCAGTTATTAAACAGAAAGTATCATCCGGCCGCCCTCGGGGTTGGCATTTAATGGAACAATATGTTGATAAGGATGGTAATGTTTTTAATAAGGGTAAGGAGCTTCCTGATTTAAAAGATAAGTTTTCTCCTACTAAAATAAAAGAAAAGGTAAAGCGGTCTAAAGCACAAAAACGGAAAATCATCGATGATGCATCTCAGAAAGCGTACGCTTTAAAAAAGAAACTAAATAAGGCGTCTACTAAAAAAGACAAAGCATTATTTATCAGAGAAATCAAAAAGTACAATAAGATAATATCAGGAAAGATACCTGATAATTATGTATTGTGATATATTTTCACTATATTAGTACTTACTACTATAGTTAATAGTTTTAAACAAAATCAAAAAGATGGACCTTACAGCCAACCAATTAAGTGAAAATTGGATAAAGCTTGGTGATATAATTACTAATGTATTATCTACCCGAAGCGAATCACTAACTAAATTATATTCCGGTTTGGAAGAACGTATAATGTTTGCCCCTGGATCGGCCATCGAACATTATCATAACGCATTTCCTGGAGGGTATGTAGACCATGTTTTACGTGTATACAAATGCGCGATGAAGTTACATACTACATGGGGAGAAATGGGCGCTGACATGGACGGATATACTATTGAAGAACTTGCCTTCGCTGCTATAAATCATGACCTTGGAAAAGTAGGTGATATAGATAATCCATATTATGAGCCAAATACATCGGAATGGCACAGAAAAAATCAAGGCAAAATCTATGATTATAATAGTGATATAGTTACAATGGAAGTACCACACAGAGGGCTGTGGATGTTACAAGAACATGGTGTTAAAGTAACACAAAATGAATACATTGCAATTATGACTCATGACGGAATGTATGTGGAAGGTAATTGGTTCTATTATAAATCCAAAAGTAAAAATGGAGGTTTCAAAAATAACATGCCATTGGTTTTACATCACGCTGATTTAATGGCTAGTAGAATTGAATTTGAACGTTGGAAAAAAGAAGATAGTACCACTGTAAAGGCTCCACCATCGAAGCATGTTAAGAAAGTATTGAGTACATCGGATTCTAAGAACGTAGCTATTTTTAATAATTTATTTAAATAAAATTTTATGTACATTTCATTATACATTCTAATACCCGTGGCCATTATATTAGTTGGTCTGGGATATTCAGTAGTAAATTTATTATTCAAAACGGAATCCATTATGGATCAGGCCGAAGAAGCCAACCGCGAATATTTATTATTTGTGGCTGATGTTATCGAATCGGTGAATTCCACATATAATCAAATGGTTAATGTTGATAAACGTGCAATGTTTCAAAGTGATGATGACGTAGGTGTTATTTTTAATTCATTGAAAGATTTAATAACTCGATTGAATACTAAATTTAATTCAAACAAACCAAATATATGAGTACTGTAGATTTATTTTATATTAACTTACCACAGTATCAACGCGACCTAGAAGAATCGCTTATAGTGGACCCCAATAAAAAGAAGCCAGGCAGACCGAAAAAGAATAAAATGTATTTTACTCCCATTACGGAACACGCCATTGTAGCTTACAACGAAGAAGAATCGGATAGTAAAAAGAATAAAATATTTAATGAATATATATACTATCCTCTTTTTAAGTTGACAGAAAATATAATTAACACGTTTAAGTTTCCATACATGGATGGAACCACGCAGGAAATTCAACACGAAGTTATTTGTTTCATACTACAGAAACTTAATAAATATTCACAAGGAAAGGGTAGAGCATTTTCATATTTCAGTATAATTGCAAAAAATTATCTCATTCAAAATAATACCAAAAAGTATAAAGAGCGTCTTATTAAAACGCACCTAAGTGGTATAGACCCAAATTACATTGATAGTAGATATTCAGATACAATTGAAACTGATTTGGATGAAAGTTTTGAATTACTAAAGGAAGCTTTCGTTGATAAATTCATAGAAGAATATGAATCCCAAGTTGAAAATAAATTTCAAAGTCAACGTGATATTAATATAGCGTATTCCATCCTTGACCTTTTCAAGAGTAGGGTAAATATTCAAAACTATAATAAGAAGGCATTATATATAATGATACGTGAAATGACCGATACCAAAACGGAATACATAACGAACGTGGTTAATGTTATCAAGCGTGATTTCAATGATTATTATGATATATTTTTATCTAATTTGGATGATTGATACTTATATGTATGGATCAAGAAGAAATTTTTAAAGGTAAAACATTCTCAGGTTTAATGAAAGATATATATTCTAATTCTAAGAAAAAAGAATTACAAATATCATCTCTTATACTTGAATTGAAGCCATTGATAAAAACGTTATCAGATGCTACTATAATTGTACCATTGATAAAAGATTATATGGAAGTGGCTGTTAAAAATGATGAACACTTAATAAAAATGGCGGCTATTGTTCAGAGGTCAATGAATGCTGTATCAGGACCAGATGCCGGAACGGGGTTAAGTGATATAGAAAAAAAGCAGATTTTGGATACGGTACATGAAATGGAGGATAATAGTAAGTGATCTTTTGGAATAATAAAAATATAAAGGCGCCCTTATCTAATAATCAAAATCAATCATTACCAGTAATTGATTTAAGTATATCATATGGTATAGTTAATTCAGTTGTCATTAATGAAGATGATGGTAGTGTAGATGAAATCATTGCATATATTCCTGATCGTGCAAGAAACGTTAAAGTATATCCTGCGGCTAAGAATATAACTGTATTACCCCTCGTTAATGAATATATATTATGTGTTCAGAAACGAGAAACAGGATGGGTATACTTAGATGTAATTAGTAATAATACATCTATCATATCCAACAGTAAAGCCGGTGATATCAATATAATTGATGCATCTGGTAATATTACATTTGGAACAAACTATATACCCAATGACTTACCATCGTTAAAGAAATACGAGGGCGATGTATTAATGCAAGGTAGATTTGGTAATTCAATTAGGTTAGGGTCCAAGCATGCTGAAAATAGTAACGAATGGAATTTGGACGGCGCCGATGGAACTCCTATCATATGTGTTAGAAACGGAAAGGGAGACCAAGAAAGTTTATCAAACGATAATTCGTTTTTATATTTAACATCAGACCAATCATTACCGATTGAAAATGAATCATATAGTACATATGAACGACCCGACAGATATGTAGGTTCGCAGGCTGTCATCGGAGCAGACCGAATTGTATTTTATAGTAAAGACGATAATATAATATTGTCTTCAAAGAGAGACGTTGGTATAAAAACTGACAAATGGAATATAGATATAACTACATTATTGGATGTGATATTAGATACGGTTAAAGCATTAGATGCAGTAGCCGGTGAACTATCAAAACAAGCAGAAAATACATCGCTGATAATAGTACCTACACCCAATGGACCCTCCGGCTTACCAACAAACGCCGGATCGTTTAAGGCTATTTCTACACAAACAAATAGAATAAAGTCCAATATTTCATCCCTAAAGACATCATTAGAACGAATGAAAAGTTAATATAATACTATTTATTACAATAAGAACATTACAGATATGAAAATAGACAAATTAGTAAAATTGATTAAGGTTGTAATCAAAAAAGAAATAAAAGCTTCATTACGTGAAGTTATTAATGAGGAAGTTAAGAGGCAGGTAGATTTACAATTGTCTATACTTACTGAAGATTATGATAGTAACCCACTATCAGAATCCACAACCGAAGAATGGCCCACATTAAATAATAAGACGGTAACATCACCCGATGCTGTGGCTGCGCGCTCTGCTTTACATGCAAGT
>Ga0222673_1000206_pt1 | contig 34158 bp, 38 predicted proteins | sample AntAcemetagen801_FD_179845 | JGI IMG/M metagenome (GOLD analysis project Ga0222673, IMG submission 179845) | Saline water microbial communities from Ace Lake, Antarctica - #801 | ecosystem: Environmental > Aquatic > Non-marine Saline and Alkaline > Saline | place: Antarctica: Ace Lake...
GCCAAGTGCGTTTAAAAAGTCTGGTAATTGTTTCTTTGTAAGTTTTTTTGTTCCTCCTTTTCCATAAAACTTTACATTTTGCATTTCAGCACCACGAAGGTTAGCATCACTAAGGTCAGCATCACTAAGGTTAGCACCACTAAGGTCAGCATCACTAAGGTCAGCACCACGAAGGTTAGCACCACTAAGGTCAGCATCACTAAGGTCAGCACCACGAAGGTTAGCACCACTAAGGTCAGCATAACTAAGGTCAGCACCACGAAGGTTAGCACCACTAAGGTCAGCATCACTAAGGTCAGCACCACGAAGGTTAGCACCACTAAGGTCAGCATAACTAAGGTCAGCACCACGAAGGTTAGCATCACTTTTTTCTTCTATCGCTTTCTTAATTGTTGTCTTACTAGATTTGAATATAATACTTCCTAATCTTGTCTTAATAGCAATACCTACCTTCTTTTCTTCTTTTTTATCTTCACCTTCTTTGATGTATTTTTTTACATCTTCTAGGTTATCTAAAACTTGTTCTTTTGTTATTTTCATTATTTTAATTTAATTAATTTATTAATAACTACTATTCTTTCATCCTCCCAATAAGTTCATCTACTTCTAACCCCTCTAACCAGTTATCAAAAGCATCAGGCATATCATCATCACAACCCATGTAATCACCTTCTTCGGCAAAGTTACTTTGTAATATATCTTCTTGCTCTTGGGTTAAATTTTCTATTATTTCTTCTTTATTCATTGTTTAATAAGTCATTAATATTACTAATATAACTTTGTTGAGTTTCAACTATCTTCTCAACCTCTTTATCTACCTTTTTATAATCATAATCCTCATCATACACCTCGTGCTTAATTGTCGATTTCATTTTTGCCATTGATTAATTCATTATTAAATTGCTCTACTAATAGTAATCCTTCATCGACTAAATCGGATTGTGCTTGTAAATGTTTCTTTTTAAGCCATTTCTCTTGTCTATTTTTAATAGCTGTCAAAACATTTCTTATATCATTTAGTTTTTCGTTTTCTTTTATCATAGTTTAAGTTTATCATTTATTAATATTAAAAGCAACCCCTATTATTATCACACCACAGTTACTATTGTTTGTCAATCTTTGTTATTGATTCTAGTAATATCACTTGGGTCTACATAATACAACGCTGACATTACCTCTATCACTTTCCTATGGTTACAAGCAAGGTTCTGACCATGTACATCTGACTCCTCTAACTTCCTTGCTTCCCTGTCTATGATAACCCAAGCAAAATGAAGGGCGTCATGATAGGTGGTGATGGTGGGGATTTGTCGGTTGTAGGATTCCATTATCCTTTTACAACTGCAAGTGGTGTTAGTTCTACTAATACTTCGACTAAATCTTCTTGATTTTTCATTACTACATCAATATCTTTGTAAGCTCCTGGTGCTTCGTCAAGCTGTTTAACTCCTCTTATGGCATGAAGTATCCCTTGGTCATCTAATTTCTTAACTTCAGCTTCTAAGTCTAATTCTCTTTCGGCTTGTTTTCTTCCCATTCTACGTCCAGCTCCGTGTGAACAAGATTTGAATGATTGTATGTTTCCTTTACCCTTAACGATATAAGATTTCGTCCCCTGAGAACCTGGGATAATTCCGATAGTGTTAATATCTGCAAGTGTTGCCCCTTTTCTGTGAACCCATACATTTTTTCCAAAGTGATTTTCTTTTTTTGCATAATTATGTGCTATGTTAATAATCTCATCAAAAGTAATTCCTGGTAACTGGAAACCTTCTGTAATATCTTTCTCGAAAGTTTTATAAAGAATTTTACAGACTCTCTCCATCATTAACTTCCTATTTGCTAAAGCAAACTCTACACAGTAATTCATTTCACTAATATAGGCTTGACCTTCTTCTGAATCTTCTGGCAAAAAAGCTAATTCATGTTTTTCAGGAACACTTGAACGCCATTTTTTATTCAACTCAATAGCTAATTTATTGTAATGATTTGCAACAGTGAATCCTAAATTTCTTGATCCACTATGAATCATAATCCAAATATGGCCATCCGATCCTTTCTGAATTTCAATGAAGTGATTTCCACCTCCTAGAGTTCCAAGAGAATAAAGTGCTTTATCATATTCTCTTTCAATAATAGGGAATGAAGTAAAATCTCCATCTAAACACAATTCATTTTCTGGCATTAAATCTATATCCTGTTCTTCCTTGTGTTTATTAAATCCAACTGGTATAACTTTTCTAATTTCTCCTATTATTTTCTTTAATGTTTTAGTACCTAGTTCTGTAAGAGAAGTTTTAACAGCACACATTCCACAACCAATATCAACACCAACTGCATTTGGGATAATTACATCTTTAGTAGCCATAACTCCACCAATAGGCATACCATAACCTTGATGACAATCTGGCATTAATGCTATATGACTTAAAACGAAAGGCAAGTTAGCTAAGTTTTTAGCTTGGTCTAATGCTCCATCTTCTATATCTTCTAACCACATTTTGATTGGTACTTTTTCTGTTGTTTCTATTTTCATATTATTTTAATTTTAAATTATTATTAAGGTAAGCTACGCATAACTTTTATTAAATAATTAATATTACCTTTGCAATTCTCATTTGTAATTTCATGTGCCTTGTTTAGTTTAAAATCTGTATACCACTTCTCATAGGGTAAACTATAAATTCTTTTTCCGTAGACAGGAGCGAATTTTTTAACCAATTCTTGAAACTCATACTTAACTACCTTATTCTTGATTGGTATAACCTTTTTAGAAGTTATACTTTGGAAAACATTAAGGTCTATATCTAGGTTTATCTCCTCTAAATTTATTTCATCCATAGTTTAAAAAAACTCCACCGTCTTATTATTTTTAATGTCATCTAAATCCACTTCTCTTATTTCGTAGTCTGTGTTATCCAAGTCGTGAAGGATTTGTTCCTGAAAAGTTATTTCTGCTTCCCATTGGGTTAATGCACCTGTGGCGTAATTCTTTCCATTAACTTTTATTAGATATGTTTTAGTTTTGTCCATGTCTTCCATTGAACCCATTATAACATTTTCTAATAATTTTTGCAATTAACTTATCCACATATTTAACCCTTATGCTGTAAGGCTTTATTATAATTATCTCTACCTCTAGCTTTTTCTTTTTCTTGATTTCTATAATAGTATTCCTTTCTTGTTTCATTACAACATTCTTTACAAGTATAAAGATAACCAATAGTACTATAAGAATCTTTATAAAAGTTATCCCAAGTTTTAAATGTGTTGCATCTTTTACAAGTATGACCAATTAGCTTTAACTTTTCTAACTTATTTTTATCGTATTTCTTTTTTGCTGAAATTCTTTTTCTTTCTAAATATTCTTTCTTTCTTTCAATTCTACATTCAGGACAATACTTAGGATACACACCAGAATTATTACATAATTTATTTTTGAATGGTTCTACGGATACTTTACATTTATGGCATTTATGTTTAGGTGGGTTTTCTATTTCATATTCCCACATACAACAATAACCAGCTTTGTATAAATCTACATTATATTTTCCTTCGTCTTCTTTTTTATATTTACCTTTCTTTTGATTTTCAACAATACTTCTTCTTGTAATTTCCTTCTGACAATACTTACAACGCTTGGGTATCCTTGTAGCTGACATTAATCCACTTGCAAAAGAAGAACCAAGATAAATCATTCCTGAATCTATTTTTAGTAAGTCTGGGTGGTTTGGGTTGTTGGTTGTTATCATGTTATTTTCTTTTCCAAGAGTATTTACTATTAATCTTCTCTCTATTTTCAATTTCTTCGTCTTGCACTTCTCCATTGTCCACAGTAAGCACTTCAAACTCCTCTAAGTAAAGCCAGTTACGGCAAACATCACATCTCATCACCTCTTCATGTTCTATGGCTAGGAGGATGGAAGGGGTTAGGTTGCCTGGGCATTTATAATAGGGACATTTGTGGGCTCTGACCTTATCAATTTGTAATTTGTTAAATGTCATACCAATTGTATTAATTGATTGACGACCACCATAAACATAAACGTAATAATTACTGTAACGATAGACATAAGTGCAACGCCTTTACGATAGCCATCTGATACGCCATGTTCTCGGTAGGTTTCCATTTCTTGTTTTGTAAATTGTTTTTTGGGTTCTTTTTTCATGTTATTTTATCTACCTTATAAGTGGCTCGATGGTTGTTACCAGAAAAGCCACCTAAAGATAGATGATTAATTGATAATCTACTTATCTTCCTTGTTTGCTTTATTCACTTCAACTAACTTAGCTAGAAATGCTTTCTTATCTTCTTTGTTTGTCTCATAAATGAATGAAACAAATTCCATTAGACCTTCTCTGTCTAGGTTGTTTGAGTTTGTTCCTAGACCTAATTCTACTACTGCTTTACTTTCCTTACTTTGAAATGCTTTATTAATTACTGACATTATTTTGTTTGTAGACTTGTTTTCTGTTGTACTACTGACAACGTTATTGTTATTTGATACATAAACTTCTACTTCTCCTAAATGACCTATAAATCCATGTTTTAATACTTCTTCATTGTTTGCTAATTGTAACCATTCTTCTTTCACATTGGTTCCAGTATCTAACTTGTATGGGTAAGTATCATTTTTTGTATCTAATACTTCTGTATCTGTAATAGAATAAGTTTTACCTATTTCTATTGTAGTATTAGCATCATGTTTATCTAATAATTTTACCCTATCCCCAACCTTAAACTTTCCCTGTTGTGGGTTTAGGTTTGGGTCTGGGTCTGGGGTTGATTCTGGGTCTGGGTCTGTATCATTGACGAGTTCTAAATCATCTTCATGAGCAACTTCACGTCCATTGTATTCATCCCAATTTTCAGGTATCAAGTAAGGATTATTACTATTATCTTCATCAACAGTACATATCATACCAATACTAAGACCAGTACTTATAGTTACATTACCTATAACCTTAACCATATCTCCTCTCTTAAATTTTGACATTACATTTATTATTTATTAACTATTAATTGCTCGACCTTTCGTTTATTCATTCGTTTATTTGGTTAATATCTTTAATAATTCATCAACTTCTATATTTACTAGGAAGGCATCAAAAGCATCTGGCATATCGTCATCACAACCCATGTAATCACCTTCTTCTGCAAAGTTGTCTTGTAACTTTTCTTCTTGTTCTCCTGTTAAGGTATCAATTAAATCTCCTGCAATACTATCCTTTTCAAGGTCTACAATTTTAAATACTTGGTCAGGGATTATATCGCCTTTTAACTTTGCTTTTAATAAACTAGTCTCTAAACTCTTAATTGTTAATAAACTTATTTGTGCTTTTATAATGTTATCCATAATTCTTAGAAGCTTTTTAATGTTGTTACTTCTACATTCAGTATAACAAAATACCCACAGGGAAGTCAAGGGGGAGATGACTAGAACTGTGGATAACTTATCAGGACACAGGTTAGGAGATGGTGTCAAATTTTCACTTTTTAAAAGAAAGAAAAGAAAACAAGTAACGAGAAAAAAGAAACTAAAGAAAGTAGATGATACCCTCTCTTTTACCCCTTGGGAGTGATGCCCAATGAATTAAAGGTAAATACTATATATTTTGTTTTAGTGGTTAGTTCCATAGCCCCTTAGTCCATAATAATGGATTGATTCCTACGATGTCCCACGATGTTTATATTGATGACCTCTCCCAAGTCCCAGTTGTCAAGTAGCAGACAGAGCTGGAATTTTACGAGATACCACCAATACTTTTCAGAAGTGTTTTTTAAATTGAGGTTATCTCCTGAAACCTCAACAAACAAAAATTGTACAAACAAAAAACGTTTACACGAGAAGGCGAAGATTTTACTCTTCCCCCACTCAGGTAAACGTTCATTTATTCAAGTGGGGTTTCTCGTGGTAGATTATTCACCTACACTACTAGTATATCATATCTGAAAGAAAAAGTCAAGTCTTTTTATGCTTTCATGATTCTATTATAGCATTTTTAAATATCAATGTCAATGTGGTGGACTGTGGATAACCCCAGGAGATAACTTAATTTTCCCTGGAATTCCCTATCAATATCCGTTTTGGTTTCTACCTATCTATCTTTGGGGTTTTGGGTTCTGAAAAATATCTATCTATGTAGAAATTGGTTCGTCTTCTGAAATTAAAAACTTGACAAAATGGTTAAAGTGTGGTGTAATAGGTGGTATTCAACATCAAAAAAACACCTAAAGTATCAGTTTTAAGTGTTTGATGTTGTGATGTTTGTCACAAGGTGAAACAGTGTTATTTTTGCAATGTTTTAAAAATGCTCATTGCGTTGCGTTTGATAGTTGCGTTATTGTGGCTCATAAGAGTGCCTAGCGTTGCTTTTGTATAGTTATCATTATAATCAATATCGTAGTCTAATCCATGTAATGCACCTTGTACGAATGAAATCATTTCACCAAGTGAAAACCTAGAGCTGAAACAGAAATGTCCTTCTCCTGTCCCTCCATCTCCTGATATAGTATCTATTCTATAACCACCATAAACGCTATTAAAGTTCATTATCAGGCCTTTTTTATTATAATCGTGATTATCATTCATGTTGTTAACTTCTAACGTCATGCATAATTGACTAAAAAGGCTTGATAGTTGCTTTTTTCTATTCATGTATTTAATTTTCAAAGACCTGATACAATGTATAAAAGATAGCCCCATGCTCATTTTTTATACTTTAATCTTTCAGACATAGCCTATTTATAATAAGATTTGCTAAGCCTATAGAATCCACTATTTATATAATGGACTCTAAGGACTAGGAAACTATCAAAAACAAAAACATAATGATCATTATCAAAACAAAACCTAAACCAGCATATACTTCTTCTTTAATTTCTTTTTTTGTCATGTTATTATTTTATATTATTATCTATATTATCTATTAGTAATTGATATTTTTTAGGCATTTTACGATATCTTGATATTACATGAGTACTAGTCCATGAGGTTAAAAACTTTTCTTTGATAATTACGATATATTTATCAATAGCACCATGTAAAACTATCAGACCTAGACCCAAACATCCTTCTTCTAATGTTGTCATTTCACCTTTAAATTCATTTACATGCTTGTCTATGTAATTTTCACAAGCCTGTTTTGTATATTCTTTTCTCATATTTATTTATTGATTATCAATTGATTTCGACTATACTTTTCTAACAAATAACTCATATCCATCTTACACTGGTCAAACACTTCTTTAACTTCTTCATATTCTTCAATAGGTATATTTCTACCATATTGATTATAACCACCTAAAAGAATACATAATGACTTCACATCATGTTCGATAACTTCAGGGGTTTGATAATCATTATTACTGAACTTAATTGAAATGCTTTTACTATTTATCTTATACATATTATTATTTTAATCCTGTCATTAATTGATAAATTGCTTTTGATAGATCGCGATTAAAAACTTCTACTCCTTTATAACTTACTGCATACATTACATTTCCCAATAGAAAACCTTTTATAATTACCATATTATTATAACCTTCTTAATTGATTGGTTATGCAATAAGTATATCATAGAAAAGATATAATAGCACTGTGGATAACTATTTTAAGTAAACCACTCAGAATATCACAAGTTAAAACACAAGTCAAGGGTAATCTGATAGTCTCTAAATGGCTCTAGGTTGCATTTAAATGGGGTAAGTGGTAGTATTGATACTCTTTAATTATATATTATAGTTATATCTTTTATGTTTTACGACATTAAAATGTTATAACCTTGACAGATAAGGGTTGTATGGTGTAATGTATAGTCGTACAACGACATGAATTGATTGGCTTGTCAAGTGAGTCATGATTGTGATAGCTGATATGGACTGATATAGGTTATTAGAGGGCACTCCTCCGTCTCTATCCTAGCTGGGGAATCTAAGCCAGCCAACATGAAGGACAACAAGGCTTGACAACCATGAAAGGGTGTGTTATAATTTCAGCCACTCTATATTTTTTAGTCATTCTATTGTATACCCCCTACCCCTTGACAAATGATGAAAAGTATGCTTTAATAATGTTGACGGGAGGTGGGTTTTATTTTTATTAAGGTATAGGAAAGCGGATAGAATTACCTCCAAGCTATTTTCATATAATAATGTAATACAAATATCTAAACCCTATCTATACAGGTAATCGCTCATAAAACAACCCATATGTTATCTAACTTTAAGTAAAAAAAAAGCCTCTCCTTGGTAGAAAAGGGCAATAGCCTATGGTGTAGCTATTAAACACAGTACATGTTATTCCGTTTTCTCTCGGCATGTACCTTGTCCTTCTCTCTGTTTTCATATCGATAGACGTGTAACAGGTTAACATAATATCACAAGGACAACAGATTGTTGAATGATATTATCGTAGCTCTTTTCCTGAAAGAATCTCTCCCCGTATAGAATTAGAGCAATCGTATGATTTAATCGGCATCCAGTTAGAGAGGCTCATACTCAGCCACCTTCTCCACCAGACTTCCATTATAACATATTCAAAGGAAGATGTCAAGGGAATTTACACCATGTTAATAACTTTCTAAAATAACAACAACCTTATAGAGGTTTATTTAAAATCACAAACTTATCTACACAACTATCCACAGGTTTATCCACATATTAGATACTAAAAGACTTGACAAATGATTAATATTATGTTACAATATACCTATGAATAAAAAAACAATAAGTTTAGATGAGCAGTTCGAGGGCAAGGTGAAGCGTTTACAATTAACAATTCAAGATGTTCCTATTTATAAGTCTCCTGAAGACAAGGAAACTCTAGTTGGAAATAAACCAGCTATTTTTGGTACACTACAATTACATCAAAAGGATGCTAAAGGTAAGATTAAAAAGAAGGTTAAAAATGTAAACTTCACTCTACCATTAGATAATAATGTTGAGTTTAGAAATCATGTTATTGCTATGATTGCCGAAGCAGTTATGTTAGATAATAAGTCAATTAGTAAGAATATTAGTTTATCAGCTAGTAAACCATCTAAGTAATGCCTAAAACAGTAAAAGATATTATAATAGATAAAGACTCTTTAAATCCTGAAGATTTGGAAAATACCAAACTTGTTACACTTGATGATGGTACTATAGAAGAAGTATACATCTCAAGAGCTGGAAATATTGTTACAGACCCTAAGTTAAGAAACAGCACAGGAGGAGAAGCATCACAAAATCGTAGAGATAAGTGTTGGGAGGAATATGTTAAGACTTGGAGAGCTGGAGTTCCTTCAGCAAGAAAGGCAGCGAATTTAGCTGGTTATTCACCAAATACGGCTATGAATATGTCAAAGATGAAATGGTTTAAAGATAAGAAAGATAAGCTACGAAGAAGTTCTATGATGACTAATGCAGAAAGGAATCTATCTAGAGTTCTTAGAATGGATTATTCAAAGATGAAACTAATGGAAGATGGAACAGAAGAAGAAGAAGTTGATATTGATAAGTTAAGAGTTGTAGTAGATGTTTCTAAGACAGTTGTTACAACACTAGGTAAGGATGTTGGATATTCCACTAAAGTTATTGAAGATAAAAATGTATCCCATGATATTAAAATTGAAAGTGTTTCCTACGCAGACCCTATCCCCATTGAAGCACAACCTATTATAAAAGAAGCTATAACTGAAGAAATAACTAATGAATAACGAAATAATAGTAAAATTACCTTTTAAATTCACACCTAGAGATTATCAAATTCCTATCCTTAAAGCCTGGGATTCTGGTATTAAGAGGTTATTCTGGGTAGCTCATAGACGTTCTGGTAAAGATAAGACTATATTTGCTAACTTACCAAAGAAGATGATGGAGAGAGTTGGTACTTATTATTACTTTCTACCTACATATTCACAGGCTAAGAAGGTTATTTGGACTGGAGCTGATAAATCAGGCTTTAAATTCCTAGACCACTTTCCTAAAGAGATAGTAAAGACTATAAACCAGTCAGATATGATAATAGAGCTAGTAAATGGGTCTATTTTACAGATGGTTGGAGCTGATAACATTGACCGTATTGTTGGAACTAACCCTATTGGAGTAGTATTTTCAGAGTATTCCCTTATGAAACCTGATGTGTGGAATTTTATCACTCCTATTCTTAGAGAAAATGGAGGTTGGGCTGTATTTATTATGACTCCTCGTGGAACTAACCATGCTTGGGATTTAATGAATGATATTAAGAAGAATGATAACTGGTTTAATGAAACTCTTACAGTTGAAAATACTAGAGCACTATCAAAAGAAGATTTAATAGATGCTAAAGAAGAAATGCCTGCAGATTTATTCAAACAGGAGTATTATTGTACCTTCCTAGATAATGGATTAGGATTCTTTAAGAGAGTTGATGAAAATACCTATAAATATGACGAATATGAACCTAAACAAATGGCTATGTATCAATTAGGAGTAGACTTGGCTAAATACAATGACTTTACTGTTATATCTCCATTTAATCTAAATGATTTCCACCTAATGAAGCAGGATTCCTTTAACCAGATGGATTATAACCTACAGAAGGCTAGAATTGAAAATGCCTACTTAAAGCATAATAAAGGCATGATTGTACTTGATTCAACAGGTGTTGGAGAACCTATATTTGATGACTTAAATGCTAGAGGAATGAATATTACTCCATTTAGGTTTAATAGAGCTAGTAGAACTGATTTATTAAGAAATTTACAAATACTATTAGAGCAAGATAAAATTAAAATTCCTGACGATGAAGTCCTAACAACAGAACTTAAATCTATGACCTATGAACTAAGCAATACTGGTAGTACCCTTATTAAAGTTCCTGACGGAAAGCATGATGATAGGATTATGTCATTAGCTTTAGCTGTTTGGAAGATTCCACAAAAACCTATTAGGATGAGTGCCTATAACGATTCTTACCAGACTCAAGGTGTTTCTCCTATGTATGAAGAATTTGGATTCTAAATAACTAAAAAAGACTTGACAAATGATTAAAAGTATGCTATACTAATAATATTAATACTAAGTGTGGTTACTTTACAAACCAAAAAATATAATGAAAAATTTTTATAAAAACATGAGTGCATCAGGGCAAGCAGCTACAGGTGCAGGACAATTAAAAGGTATCGTAGTTAATTCACATACAAGTGGAACTATCACAGTTAATGATGGACTTACAGCTACAACAGCAGGAGTTAAAGGAACTGTTAAGCTAACAATGACAGATGTTATTGTTCCAGCTTCTCATGCAACAGCAACTCTTACAAGTTCAGGTGCAGCAGTAATGGCTTCACATGGAACAACTAAACTTACAATAGATGCTCCAGTAGCAGGTAACTATGTAACAATAGGAACAGTAAAATATACAGCAGTATTAGCACTAACATCAGCACCATACGAAATTTTATATACAGCAGGTGCTACAGCAGGTGAAACATTCTTAGATAACTTAAAAGCAGCCGTTAATGGAACTGGTACTTGGGGAGTAGAATATTCTCATGGTACAGCAGCTCACCCATTCGTTTATGCTACAACTAATACAGATACAGTACAAACATTCGTAGCAAGAACAGTTGGAGATGATACTTACACAGCAGCAATCAATGCTATGCCTACAGTAGGAACAGCAACAAGAACTTCATGGGAAGATACTACATTTGGTGGAGGTACAGGAGATTCAATAGCATCAGTATCAGCAGAAGCAGCAACATTTACACTTGGAGATAATACTTATACAGGAGTAATTCAACTTTCAGAAACATCAGGAGCAACATCAGTTGCTAACCAAGTTCTTTGGGAAACATCAGCAGCAGTATTCCTTGACAATATTAAACTTGCAATTAATGCAGGAGCAACAGCAGGAACAGAATATTCCACAGCAACAGTAGTAAACCCTAATTGGGTTGCTCATACTAACACAGCTACAACACAATTATTTGTAGCAAGACAACCAGGTAACTATCTTAATGCAGTTGATACTACAGAAACAATGGCTAACTATGCTTTCGGTGCAGCAGTACCAGTAGCAGGAGTTACAACAGCAGCAGCTACAGTAACAGCAGGAGATATAACTTATACATGGGTATCAGAATTATCAGAAACAGCAGGAGCTACAGCTATTACAAATCAAGTGTTATTCGGAGCAGCAACAGCTAACGCTTTAGATAACTTTAAACTAGCAATAGATAAAGGAGCAACAGAAGGGACAAATTATTCAACAGGAACAATAGCTCATCCATATCTAGCAGGTTCAACTAACTCAGATACAGAACAAACTCTTATTTCTAAAACATACGATAAAGTATCTAATTCAATAACAGTTTCAACTACACTTACAAATGGAACATGGGGTTCAGATACTATATTAGGTGGATTAAATCCAGCACCATTAATGTTCTCTACAATAACACTTCCAGCAACATCAGCCCTAACTACATTTGATAGATTTATTAAATTAGGTAATGCAGATTTCTTTGAAGGTTGTTATATAACAATAGGAGGAACAGCAGACGTAACAGTAGTTTATAATTAATTATAAAAAATAATGCAAGATAACGAAACAATAATCGCAGAGCATAAAAGAGATAAAGATGAATCTGTTGCTTTTAAAGAACGTAGATTTAAACAATGGAATGAAAATTATTCTCTCTATAGAGATAAGGTAAACACTAATAGGTTGACACAACGTCAGCCTGTTAATGTTCCTATTATTAGAGAAACAATCTCAAGTTGGATTTCTAAGATAGATGAACCACCAAAACTTAAATTTGAAACTAGAGGAAAAACTAATAAAAATAAAACAGGTGAAATACTTGTTAATGAAATCTATAAGTATTATTACGATAGATTAAATTTAGACATTCTTGATAATGTTGATAAAAAAGTTGTTGGACTACAAGGAAGAAGTTTTAAGAAAGTTGGAATGAATAAGAATAAAATCTTTATAGATTTAATTGACCCATACGATATTGAAATAGACCCACGAGTAAATCCATTAGATATAAGTTCAGCAAGTTATATAATTCATACCCATATCTATCGTTCACTAAAAGAAATTTTAGCTAACCCTAATTATGACCAAGAAGCAAAGAATGAACTTAAACAGTATCTTGATTCAGAACATGGGATTATTAAAGCTAATAGTGATACTGAAGCCTACGAAGCAAAGAAAGAAAGATTAGAGAATCTAGGAGCTTATAACTTTGATGACTATGGTGCATCAGATGTAATGATTGAACTTAATGAATCTTATAAACTTGTTTGGAATGAAGAAGAAAAGAAGTTCGTTAGACACCTAAGAACAATCGCTACAGACAGCGTTGTTCTATCTAATAAAACTTTAAAGGAAGCAACTGGTATTAAAAGATTACCTATTGTATCTTGGGCTTCAGACCCTGACATAACAGATGTATGGTCAGATGGAATTGCAGATAATATTAGAACTTTCAACAAGATTACTAATATGTATATTTCTCAAGACTTAGAGAATAGAACATATGCTAACTTTGGAATGTACTTCTTTAATACAATGAATGGTACTTTCCAACCAAGAGCTTTTGACCCTAAGCCATTCGGTATGTACGGAGTCCCTGGAAATCCTGATGAGATAATTAAACAAGTTAAGATTGAAAAACTAAATGATACTTCAAATCAAATCTCTTGGTTAAAGAATTTAATTCAATCCTCAGTTGCACAAACTCCATTAGAAAGAGGAGTTAAAGAAAAAGGAGAACAAACACTTGGACAAATTCAACTTTCATTAGCTCAATCAAAAGGAATTAATCAAGTTGTATCTAAAAACTATAAAGCTGCTTGGAAAGAACTAGGACTTATCTTCTACGAATTACTTAAAGCTAACTCAAATGGAAGTATTAAGATTAGTAAGAAAGGAGGTGATGGAAACTATTATACAAAAGAAATTGCTCCTACAGATTGGATTTCTCCTGAAGGTTACGAAGTAGTTGTAGAGATGGAAGCAGATTCAAGTATTGCTGATGACTTTGATTTAAAGAAAATTCAATACATCAAGAACTCATTTGCTACTAATAGAACTGCTCTAATGTTAGCTAAAAAGAAAGAACTAGAATTATTAGATTTTTCTTCTGAAGAAATAGAAGCCATAATGGCAGCAGAAAATCCACAGCAACCACTCAATACAGAACAGGAAGCACCAAGCTCTGTTAATAACCCACAAGATAGTATTAAAAGCACTAATGCAAATCAACAAAACATATGAATCTAGAACAGGAAATAGAAAAATTAGGTATTGAAAACTTTGAAGCTCTTAATGAAGAAGAAAAGAAAACATTTAGAGAGTGGGAAGATGCTTTAAATGGCAGAAAGATTACTCAGAAAGAATATAAAGAGTGGTTGAAATACGAATTAGATATAGCTGTTTCACGATTAACAGACATCGAACTATCAAAAGAAGCTGAAATATTCAGAAAGGTGGAAGTTCGGTTTATTAAAAAGATATTGAATTTTATTAATAGTCCATTGATGGAAAAGTTAGCTGCTAAGAAATCAATAGAAGCATTAGTAAAGAAATAAATATATGGTTATAGTACCATTCAAAAGCTAATTATAAATAATATTCCAAACCTTAGAAATAAGACGGAAAATAAATATATGGAAAAAGAAGAAGCAAACTCCGTAGTTGAAGAAGTTGAGGTCGCTGAAGAAGCCAACCCTCAAGAAAACGATAAAGGAACGCAAGAGATAGAAAACTCTCCAAACGCAGTAGCAGATAATGTCGCATCAGCTATTGATTACTCAAAAAAGTTTAGCGAGTCTTCTAAGGAAGCCCAAAGGCTCTTAGATGAGAACAAAACTCTTAAAAAGGAACTCGAGCTAAAAGACACCGTTGTTGAGCCTAAAGCTCCTCAACAAGACATAGATACCCTTTATCCTGGTTTTGAAGAACTAGATGAAGATGCACAGAAGAATTTAATAGCTTATACTGATACAGTTACTAGAAAGGCGGCAGAAAACCTACAAAAAGACCCTGCATATGCTTTTGCTCAGAAACAATATCATGAAAATAAGTGGAATTCAGCATTAGAATCTACTATTCAAAAATACCCAGAACTAGCAAAGACAAAGGATGAATTTAAAAGCAAATATTTTAATCCAAGAAGTGTTCCAGACAACATTGAGGAAATCCTAGGGGATATTGCCAAAATTCATTTATTTGACCAAGCTAAAGATATAGGTGCTAAAGAATCAGAAAAGAAACAATCACAAGTTGATTTAGAAAGGTCTACTTCAAGTAGTAATAAAGAAACGAAAGTAAGTAGAACTCTCGAAGATTGGGATAGAATGGCGAAGGAAAGTCCTACAAAATTCAGAAAACTATCTAAAGAATTTAACGAAGATATTTCATCTGGTAAAATATAGCAAATTTATGTCATTTATAAGTTTAAAATTTAATTTAACAAAAAACAAATGACTCAAATTATTACTCCAGTAATGGCTGCTTTTACACCAATAAAGTATTCATTAAAACTTGTAGATTTACTCTACAATGACACTCTTTACCCAAGTATCACTAATACTACCTACGAAGGTGCTATTAAAGATTCAGGTGATAGAGTTCGTGTTCGTACAGCAGGAAAGATTTCTCTTTCTGAGTACACAAAAGGTATGCAGTTGGTTAAGCAAGAACTTACACCTACATACGAAGACCTTATAATCGACCAGCAATATTACTTCTCCTTCGGAGTTGATGATGTTGATAAGATACAAAACGATATAGATGCTATTAGCGAATATGCTATGAACACTAAGAATGATATGTCAACTTTGATTGATACAGACATTCTTCTATATATGAGGAAAAACGTAAATGCAGCTAATATGGTTGGTACAGCTTATGCTACTGGTACAGTAGAAATTGCTGTTACTACAGGTGTGGTTACAGGTTCAGGTACAACCTTCACAGCAGGAATGGTTGGTGGAATATTTACAGCAACAGGATTGACAGGTTCATTCCTTGTTACTGCATTTACATCAACAACAAGTATCACTATTAAAGACCTTGATGGTGTAGCCTATACAGGTGGTGCTATATCAGCAGGTGCTGCTTTCTCTATCGCAGGTGCTGTAGCTCTAGCAGTTACAAAATCTAATGTATATGAAAAAATTGTTGCAGTTCGTACAGCTCTAGGTAAATCTCTTTCTCCAAAAGAAGGACGATTTATGGTTGTTAACTCACAATTTGAAGGTATACTAATGCAAGCTCCTGAGTTTATTCCAGCAGTTGCATCAGCATATGACAATGTGGTTAAGAAAGGACTTATCGGTTCTATTGCAGGATTCGAGATTTATACATCTGAATTAGTTTCAGGTGATAACACAACTGGTTACTGGTTCGTAGCAGGAAGCAAGAAATACTGTGCTTTCGCTCTACAAATCATGAAAACATCAGTTATTCCTTCAGGTGCTTCAGAAGACTCATTCATTACAACAGCAAAAGGCTTACTTGTATGGGGACGAAAAGTATTCGCAGGAAATCGTGCACATGGAGCTGTGCTTAGGTGTACACTCAGCTAATTTAGCTAGTAGTTCTATTCTGCTCTCCTACATGGAGAGTGGGGTTAGGATTATTATTAACATAACCTAAATATAAAAATGCAATTATCGACAAATCAGATAACATCGCTCTCAAGAGCAAAATTATTAGAAGAAACAAATGAAATCATAAGTGATGCTACTATTTTAATATACGCAAATCTTACTTATCAAGACATTATTAAAAGAGTTTTTACAAGCAATAAAGTATTATCAGCTACTATAGCTTTTACTTCTGGTGTTGGTACTTTACCAGCCCTATTTGGTACTCTTTATGGTTCAGCAAAAGACTCCTCAGATAATATATTTGAAGAAGTTTCTATTGAGGATTTTGATAATGAAACTCTAAGTAGAATGATTACTCTTGAAGGTGGAGAAATTAAAAGTTTTCCAACTTCAACAGCTTCACTAGAAATTAAATATTATCCAACCTACGCAAATCTTACTACTACACAAGACCCTGAGATAGATGAATATTTCCACGAGTGTATTGTTTACGGAATAATTGCAAGAGCATACGAAGATTTACAAGACCAAGAGTTAGCTGATAAATATTTTGCTAAGTATGAAAATTACATGGTAAAGAAACAATCAGTTCAAAGTAATTATGAAGAAGGAAACCAAAGAGGAGGACAAATGTTTACTTATACAAGACTACTATAATGAGCTATAAAAAGGAAAAATTTGTAATAATAAAAAAAGATTTATCTAAGGAAATTGACGTAGATGATAGTGCAGGAAGAAGTGTTCCTATAAATATGAATTTTGTTGAAACTGGTTATCTTTCTAAAGATACTGGTTCTTCCTTATACGGAGTTGTAGAAACATCTAAAGCTCATTCACCATTTGAATATAAACAGAAAGATGGAACTACTTATTTTATTAGAGTTCTTGATACTAAATTACAGACTTACAACACTACTACAGGAGTATGGGATGATTTGAATACAATAGGAACTGCTACTATCACAATAGCAACACCTGGAGTTATAACATCAGTAGCACATGGACTTATACTAAATTCTACAGTAGTTTTTTCCACTACAGGAGCATTACCAACTGGAATTACTCCTGATACAGTATACTATGTAATTTCTTCTGGTTTAACAGTTGATAATTTCCAAATATCAGAAACAGTTGGTGGTGCAGCAATAAATACTTCAGGAACACAATCTGGTGTTCATACAATCTCGAGAAGCTATACAGCAGATAAAGAATTTGGTTATGTTGTCTATGATGATAAACTTTATTGTTCTAATACAGCAGAAACTCCTTTCACTTGGGATGGTACTACTTTTGCAGACGTTGCAGCAATTCCAAAGGGAAACATACTAGAAATATTTGAAGATAAATTATTTGTTTCAGGTGTAATTGCAGAACCACTTACTTTGTATTATTCTAATACAGGAGATTTCACAACCTTTACAGGAACAGATATTGTTAAACCACTAGGGACTGATTCTATTACAGCTATGAAAAACTACTATGGACAACTATTAGTATTCAAAAGAGATACCACTTGGAAACTTACATTTATATACGATTCGATTACTTCATTATATTTACCTAAGTTGGAATTACAATCAGGAAACTATGGAGCTACTTCTAATAAGGCAGTTACTTGGGTTGAGAATGATATTTGGTTCTTCACAGGGAGAGAAGTTAGAGCTATTGGATTCAAAGACCAACAAACAGGAGTTCTTGGAGTTAATAGTTCTGTTATTTCAGATGAGATTAAAGAAACTCTTTATACTATATCTATAGCAAACCAAACACAAGCAGTTTGTTTCTACTTTAATAGAAGATTTTATTTATCAATTCCATTAGATAGTTCAGTTAATGATACAACTTTTGTTTGTCATTTACTTTACAAAAATAACTGGACAAAATATAACAACAGAATTAAAGCAAGCATTGATAACTTTGTAGAAATAGATAATGTTATTTATACTACAAAGTCAGTTACTCCTTTTGGAGTTCTTAAATGGGATGAAGCTCTTTATAATGATAATGAAGTTGCAGTTAGTTCAGAAGTATTCTTTAAAAAAGTAGAAGACAAAGACTTTAATAAATTTAATATTTATCGTTATCTTGATTTAATGTTTAAAAACTTACAAGGAAAGATTAAAGTAACTATTAAACAAGATGCAAATGACATTCGTTCAGAAAAGACAAGAACATTTTATATTGGACAAGGTTTAGAGAATGAGTTAGGTTCTATTGGTGAAACAGATGTAGGAGAAGTCCTAGTAGCTGATTCATTTGGTCAAACAGTAGATTCCTCTCCTTTCTTAAAGAATAGAATTTCCTTTTTATCAAAGGCACAAACATTAACAATCGGATTATCAAGTTCAAACGCTGGAGAAACATTTACCATCGCTGAATATGCTTTATTTGGTCATAAAGAACCAAGAAAGATGTTTAAGCCAGGTAACATTATTTCAGTTTAAATAACCCACAGAGCTTGACATTATTAGTAATTTATAGTATAATAAAGACATAACAAAAACATGAGCAAAACATTACAAAATTTTTATAAGACAACAGTATCTACAGCTTGGACAACAGGAACAGGTAATAGATATGTGGCAGCACTACCAACACCTACAAGTGGATGGTTAGTTGTTTCCCCAAATAACTCCTCACTACGAGAAATAGTTGAGTATACAGCCGTTGGTACAGACGGAGGTGGTACTTACATCACTATCAGTAATAGAGGTGTAGGAGGTACTTCAGACCAATCCCACGATGTATCAGAACCAGTACGAATGAATATTACAGCAGAGCATTGGGCTGATATTTATGCAGACCCTACCTTTACAGGAGATGTAACAGTTCCAGTAACCCCTACAAACGATACAGATGCAGCAAGTAAGAAATACGCAGATGACCTAGCTATTGCTGGTTCATCTGATATGTCTCTTACTGTTAAAGGTATTGGAGAAGAAGCTACAGCAGCAGAAATTAATGCAGGAACACAAGCAGGTGCAACAAGTGCAGAATTAATTGTTAATCCTAAATTTCTTGCAGATTCAGAATACTCTACATTCAGACCAACAACAGATGAAAAAGATGCTCTAGCTGGAACAGGAACACCTAATTCAACAAATAAATATGTAACAGATGATGATACAAGTGGAACTGGTAGTGTAGTTAGAAAAAGTTTTATAAAATTTGGTGGAGATGGTTCTGATGGTGCTTTAGCTATTACATCAGGAACAACATCAGTTAGTTTAGGTGGTGCAAGATATGTTGTAAAAAATTACTCTTCTATTTCAATTACAGGAACAGGAAAACTAGCTTTTTCAAACCCACACGCAAATGGAACTATTATTGTAATAAAATCTCAAGGAGATGTTACTTTAACTTCATCAACAATCCCTAATATAGACGCTTCTGGAATGGGAGCTAACGGTGGAACTGGTGGAACTGGTGGAACTTCAAGTAATGCGGGTACAGATGGAAAACTAGGTATAGGATTATTTGATGATAGCGACCACTTTGGATTAAAGGCTGTAGCTAATTCTGCTGGTGGAGCTGGAGGAGCTGGTGGAGCAATATATGACGCTGGAACAATACAATTTTATCCAAGAAATGAATACCAAATAAATAGAAGACTAACAGGTGTTGCCTGTGGCTCTGGTGGAGGTGGAGGTGCTGGTAATTATGCAAACAACGCACGAATTGGTGGAGCTGGAGGAGCTGGTGGTGGAGGTTTAATAATTCAATGTGCTGGTGCTTGGAATTTTACATCAGCACTTGGAATTTCTGTCGCTGGACTTGACGGAGCTGACGGAGTAGATGATGTTGATGGAACAAATAACGGAAGAGGTGGGTCAGGTGGTGGAGCTGGAGGTGCTGGAGGATTCGTAGTTGTTTTGTATAACACACTAACTTCTAGTAGTGGAACTGTAAATACAGCAGGAGGAACAGGAGGAACAGGAGGAGGAGCAACATCAGACGGCACAGGAGGAGGAGGAGGACAAGATATAGGCGGAGGCGGTGGTGGTGGAGCAGGTTCTGACGGTGGTGCAGGAGGAGCTGGAGCAAATCAAAATAATGGGTCAAATACGAATGGTACAGCAGGTTCTAGTGCAGGTGGTCGTAGAGCAGGCGGAGGCGGTGGTTCTGGAGGAACTAGAGTGTATAATTCTGCTGGTTCAACAACTGGTGGTGCAGGAGGTTCAGCTGGAGCTTCAGAGAACGTATTAGTTATATTAAACACAGAATTTTAATAATCATGCCACTAACAGAACAAAAAACATTAAACATTAAACATTAAATTATCATGACTACATTCATCAAAACACAAAATCAAGATGCTAACTTTGGAGAAGAGTCCGAATCAACTTTAGCTCTTCAAAAAAGATTAAACACTAAACATTAAAAAATATGGCACTAACAGAACAAGACAAACAAGCAACATATGAAGCAGGAATAGCAGGGGGATTATCTCCTGAAGAAGCTTCTTCTATTGCAGGTGGTTATTCACCAACAGGAGCAGGTTCAATATCAGACCAAATAAATGCAGCAGGTGGAGCAGCAGGTAGATTTGACAATGTAGACGAAGGTAACGAAGGTTCAGTAGCAGCAGAAGATGCTATTAACAGTGGAGTTCCTTTATCAGAAACAGGTACTTATGCTCGTAATGATTATGTTATTACAGAAGGTCAATACAAGGGTATGACTAAATCACAAGCTGATGCAAAGAAAGTAGAACAAGGAGACCAACAGTCATCTCTTACAAGTTATTCTTTTACACCTGAATCAATAGGAAATACAAAGAAAGCTATGGACAGTTTCAACCTGTCTTTAAATGATAGCACTAATGACCCATTTACAGGAGAAGGACAAAAATTAGATGATAAGAACATTAGATTAGACCTTACCGCAAAAGATATTGCTAAAGGATTTAATTCAGCTCAAGATTTCTATGTAGCATCACAAAACAATGAAGAACTACAAGGTTTAATTCAACCATTTATAGATAATGGTGGTTCTTTATCACAGATAGCTACAAAGATTTCAAAACCAGTTACAGAAACAGGAGAACAAGATACAGCTTCTTACTTAGAGAGTCTAAAACAGGAAAGCAGTTTTGATATAACAGACCCATTTGAAATTAAAGCTATGGCTTTACTAGCTCCTGAAACAGACTTAGCTCAAAAGGAGGTAATGAGACAAGCAGGTATTGCTCAAGACCTTCAAGACCTTTACTTTGGAACAGAAGAAAAACTTGGTATCTTAGATGAAACCAAGAGAATGAATGAGGAAAGAAAGAAACTTATTGAACAAAAAGAATTAAGTGAAAAACTTGCTATTGAAGATAGAGCTCAATACTCTATAGATAAGAATAATGCAGATGCAGAAATGGCTAAAGCTGAAATTGAAACTAATAGACTTAATGCTAAGAACTATATGACAGGAATGTTGGCTAAACTTGGTGCTTTATCTACAACAGGAAAAGCTCCACAAGCATTGTCTGTATTGGAACAAAAATACCAACAACAAAAACAACAACTAGACACTAAATTAACTTTTGCTAATAGGGCAATAGAAATAGATTTGTCTTCCGACCTAAATGATTTAATAGATTCAACAGATGAACTAATCTTAAACCTTGAAGAAGATTTAAGTTTAGATACAATAGATGCTTCTAAGAAAGTATTTGAAGCTCAACAAAAAGCAGAAACTCAGATGTATTCTCTTATCTCTAAATCAGCTACTGAACTTAGAAAGACTACTGAAACATATCGTAAAGAAGCTACAACTATATCTAATAAATACAATCAAAGTTTCCTTTATCTTGCAGGTAAGGGAGTAAATGTAAGTCAAATATCTAAACACATCAAAGCAGATGGAACAATAGATACAACTACATTAACTAATACTATGTTTGCTGATAAAGAAGAGATTTCACAATCAACAAATCAAAAGAATGATATAGCTTCTGCTATTCTTGGATTTAGGGAGCTTATGGAATTAAGAGAACAGAGAGGTGTAGACCCAACTGAGTTTAAAGAAGTTTCATCAATGATTAGAAGTGAATATGGAGCAGCAGCAGTTCTAGAATTAGAAAAAGCAATACTAGAAGATGGTTTATTTATTGATTACGAAGGTTAATAAAATTTTATATGTCCAATATTGATAACTACTTCAACAAACTTAAAGGAACTAAAGAAAATCCTACTTCTAAAAAAGTAGGTTCTTCTGGTTTAGAAGGTTATTTTTCTAATCTTAAAAAGAATTACGACCCACTACCTAATAAATTAGCACAAATAGAAAGAGAGAATGAAGCGATGGCAGCAAAAGATGCAAAGTTTAATTTCAAAAGAGATATTGGTGGAATAGTAAAGAATATACCAGGAGCATTAAAAGATGTAGCTACTCAACCATTTAAACAACCAATAAAGACCCTACAAGCTGTTACGGCAGGAGCTGCTGATGTAGGACCATCTATAGTAAACTTAGGTTTAAATATAGCTGGCTCTAAAAAAAGATTACCTTCACTAGGTAAGGCTTTTGCTGAAGCTCAAGATACACAAAAAGAAAAAGACGTATTAGGTTCTATTTCTGAAGCTACAAAACTTGCTGCTGGATATGAACTAGGGCAAGGTTTGGTTGGTAAATTAGGAGTTAAGTCTAAACTAGCAAAGAATATCTTAGGAGACATAGTTGGAGGTCAATTAGTTTCAGATGAAGAAACACTAAAAGGTAGAGGTTCTCAAGCTTTATTTGATAGTGTATTTGGATTAGCAACAGGAGTTCCTGGAGCTTTATTTAAGAAAATATCTAAAGCATCAAAGATAAAAGCAGCATCTAAAATTAAACCCCTACAAATAGAAGCTCCTAGAATTAACTTACCAGAAGAAGGAATATTAAAATCACAAGGTCTACTTAAAGATAAACCTAAGATTAAAACAGCAGAAATTATAGATTCGCCACAGATTAAGAAAGCTAAGAGTTTTCATAGTAGAGCAGACTATGTAAAGAATCAATTAGATAATCATAAACTTGCTAAAAGTTTTAAAAAGGGAACTATTGCAGAAATTCCAAAGAAACCTACAGTTAAACAATTAGAATCAACTTGGAATGAAGCTCATGGTTTAACAAAACCTAAAAAGATTAAAACAAGTTCAGTAGATACACCTGTATCACAAACAGCAAAAACATTTAGAGAAACAGTAGAAACAGCTACACCTAAATTTAAAGAAGACGTAGTTAAGATGTCTAAAACATTTGATGATATTGAAGGATTTACACCTAGTCAAAGAATTGAACAATCAGCTCAATTCCAACACTATTTAGATAATGGTCAAGAATCTCATATTATTGATGTTGCTAAAGGTAGAGTAAAAGACCCTTCACTTAATGATGGGGCTGCTTGGAAATTACTTGAAGAAAAATGGGACATAGAATTATCCAAAGGTGATTTATCTGCTTTAAATAAGATTGAAGACCTTTCAAAGACTCGAAATATCTCAAAAGCAGCCCAAACCCTATCATTTTCTGGTATGGGAGAAGGTTCTTATGGTCCAGCTAGAGCTCTACAAAGGACTAGAGATATAATGGAACAAACACTTACTAAAAAAGGTATCAATGTAGCTAAGGAAATAGATGATGAAATTGCAAGTGCTTTAAATGGTGTCAGAGAAGGAAAATCTTTAATAAAAGTTTTAGATGATTTAATAGATAAAATAACTTGTAAATAATTATGGCTAATTTAAATAAATGTATACCAAAAGCAATAGCATCAGAAATGAAAACCAAGATGAATGCTCAAGCAAAGAAGAAACTATCTCCTGAGAAATTAAGAGAAGATATAACTAAGATTATTGATGAAAAATATGGATTAAATCTATCTAAGAAACAATCAACTGAGATTATAAAACTTTCAACTGTAGTAAAAGAAGCCAAAGACAAACTTGGTGATAATTTTGGTAGTTTAAACCATGAAAAAGAAATGATTGAGTTCTTTAAGGCTGAGAACGCTATGAATAGATACCTAAAAGCTTTAGACCCATCAAGTGATTTAGCTGTTCTTACTGGTACTATTGGTAGGGCTGCTATGCTTACTTCTATTAAATCACCTCTTATTAACATAAGTAGTAACATTGAAAATACATTAGTAGAAGGATTAGTACGAAGACTTACCACAGGACAAGTTACTGCTGGTAATAAAAGTATAGCTAGTAAGTATTTCAAGATGGCTAATAAAATCTATGATGAAACTGGAGTTGATATTTCAAGAATGAGAGATATTGGTGATTTAGGTATTGGAGGACAGCGAGTTCTAGGTAAAGATACTATTAGTGCTGTAGGACCAGGAAAAATTAAGAAAGTAGGAAGATTTGCTGAAGATGTTGTATTTAAAAATATGATGGGTAAACCTGACTCCTTAACAGCTAACTATAACTTTATTGATAGTGTATTATTGAATAGTAAAAAATATGCTAAAAATGGTAGAAAAGTATCAGATATAGCTGAAGATGCTATTCTATTAAATCCAAAGACAAGTCAAGGGAAGATAATAAGGAATCAAGCTGTTTTAGATGCACAAATATCAACCTTTACACAACGAACTAAATTTTCTGGTTTTACAGAAGGAGTTAGAAATGTTTTAAATAAAGCTAGTGGTGATGCAAGACTAGGAGACTGGTTTATGCCTTTCGTTAAGACACCTGCTAACATTATTTCAATAGGAACAGACTATGCTGGAATGGGAGTGTTTAAAGGTTTATATAAATTAGGAGTAGGAATCAAAAAAGGAACACTACAAGACCCAGGAGTAGTCGGAGAATTAGCTGCTGATTTAGTTCGTGGTGGTGTTGGTACAACAGCAGGTTTTGCTTTATCTTTATTATTTGATGAAGAAGATTTTGTTGGAGCTTATGACCCAAGAAGGATGCAGATTGAACAATTAAAAAATTCAACATACAATGCAGTTAAGATAGGTAATAGGTGGGTAAATATTGAATATCTTGGACCTCTATCAATTCCTGTTACAGCAGCTTTATATGCAAAGAGAGGAAAAGGATTTATAGAAAAAACATTACAATATACTCGTGGTCTTAAAAGTAGTATAGCAGAACTTCCTGGTATTGACTTTATTGATGAAACAATAACAGGACTTAAATCAACTAAAGATAAAGCAATAAAAGAAAGAGTATTAGATTTGAGTAAAGATGTTGTTAATCAAGCTTCTAGTCGTTTAATTCCAAGTATAGTTAATGATATTGCAAAAGCAACAGATAAATACTATAGAGACACTGCAGGAACATTCGGTTCTCTTAAATCAAAAATACCAGGGGTTAGACAAACACTTCCTATTAAAGAAACAGTATTCGGTGAACCCAGAACAACAGAAGGTCCAATATCTACAATATTATTTGGTTCAAGAGTTTCAAAAGATAAATCTACACCTATTATTAAAGAGGTAGACAGAGTTCTTAAAGCAACTGGTAAAAAGACTTCATTTACTGATTGGAGTAGAACAACAAGCAAAAAGGTAGCTAAATTTAAAGAAAGAGTTGGAGAAGAAAAGTTTAATGAAGCTAAGACTGATTATGGAGTAGAGTTACAAAAACAACTTGAGAGATTATTTAAAAATCCACAATATAACCTTATGTCAGATGAAGAAAAACTAACTCAGATTAGCAATCAAGATGCTCAAGCCCAAGAAATAATATTTAGAAAATACGGTTTTAAATATGTTCAAGATAGAAGCACAAAGAAAACAATAAAACTATAAACCCTTGACTTATAAGCTAATCTATGTTATACTAATAATACAATAAAACCCCATGAAAAAAGAAGAAAAAACAAATAAGAATTCAATAGAAAGACAAAAATTCCAACTCCATAAGAAAGGTTATGAGGGTGTAACTGAAGCCATCAAAGACCTTAAAGAAGAAAAACCAGAAGTACAAAAGATGGAACTAATGGGAGCTGAAATTATTACTATTAAGGGAGCAAAAGGAGATAAGGGTGATTCTATTAAAGGAGACAAAGGAGACTCTATTAAAGGTGATAAAGGAGATAAAGGAGATAAAGGAGAAGATTCTACAGTTAAAGGACCTAAAGGACCTAAAGGAGACAAAGGTAATGATTCTATAGTTCCAGGACCTAAGGGAAATGACTCTAAAGTTAAAGGACCTAAAGGAGATAAAGGTAATGATGGTTCACCAGATAGTCCTAAAGAAATTGTATCTAAACTTCAAGGAGTTAAGAAAAAGTGGCTTTCTATTGAAGCTATTGATGGTGATTTTAATGCAAAAGTAAGAAAACAAGTTCTATTAAACGGAGCTTCTTCTTCACTAAAACAACTTACAGATGTTGATTATTCTGGTCTTGAACAAGATTCAAAAGGTAACTATATTCTAGGTTCTGGTGGAGTAGAATCAGTTGTAGCAGGAACAAATGTTACAGTAGATGATACAGACCCACAGAATCCTATTGTTAGTGCTTCTTCTGGCTCATCCTCCCCCCTTACAACTAAAGGCGACCTATATACATATTCAACAACAGATGCTCGCCTACCAGTAGGAGCTGATGGAGAAGTAATTGTCGCAGATAGTTCAGAAACTACAGGAATTAAATGGATTGCTAATAGTGGTTCAGACGAAAAAGTTAAATATGATGCAGCCGACCCAACAGCAGGATATGTCGCAGATAAGATTATTGCAGGTACAGGAATATCAGTAGCAGAAGGTACCGGAGCTAGTGAAAATAAACTTGTTATAACTAATGATTCACCTGAAACACCAGTTACAGTTACAGACACAGCAGAAATTGACCTAACATTAACAGGACAAGATATTCAAGCAGATATTAAAACAGGTTCTATTGATGTTCTTAAATTAGATAGTGGAGTACAAGATAGTCTAGCTTTAGCTGATAGTGCTTTACAATCAGAAGTAGATACCCTTCAGTCAGTTACAGATAGAGGAACAATATCTACAAATGATTTAACTTTCCCTAAACTCATTGGTGGCTCTACAACTACTTCAGACCTAACCCTGCAAACAACATCAGGTGTCGGAGCAACTGGAGCTGACATGCATTTCCTTACAGGAAACAATGGAGCAACCGAAGCCATGACTATTTTGAATAGTGGGAATGTGGGGATTGGAACGACGAGTCCAACTATTCCTTTAGTTGTAGGTTCAGGTGGAGACCCAGGTAGTGCAACTATTGCAGCATTTATAAATACAAATAATGGTGGTGCAGCTTCTATAATGATACAGAATGATGTGGATAATAGTGCAGTTGAAACTAATGAAATTATTAGTCGTGCTGCTAATCGTAATAATGGTAAAATTCTTTTTGGAAGAGATGCTGACCAATCAACTGCAGATAATGCAGATGGTTTTCTGGCTCTTTATACAGCATTGAATGGTAATAATGTAGAGGCAATGAGGATAGACAGCGACGGCAACGTCGGCATCGGGACGACGAGTCCAGTTGAAAAGTTAGATGTTCAAACTACTGGTGTATTTGCTGCAGGAATAAATACAGCAATGCAGTTATCAGCATTTGATACTGGTTCATTTTCATCTGGCGATGGTGTAGGTTTATTGTTCAAATTTGTCGATAGGTCAGCAGCTCCTGGTTATGGAAAAATTGCAGTAATTAAACAAAACCATGATACTAGTAGTTCAATGTTGTTTCAAACATCGTTAGCAGGAACATTACATACACAGATGTTAATTGATAATGCAGGCAACGTCGGGATCGGGACGACGGCACCTGCTCAAGCACTAGATGTAGTAGGGAAAATTGCTTTAAATGACGGCGGTAATTCAGTATTCATAGGAGAAGGAGCTGGGTTAAATGATGATGGGACTGATAATAGAAATGTAGGAATTGGATATCATTCTCTCTACTCCAACACCACAGGAAGCAATAACACAGCTAATGGATATCAATCTCTCCGCTTCAACACCACAGGAAACTATAACACAGCTAATGGATATAAATCTCTCTACCTCAACACCACAGGAAGCTCTAACACAGCTAATGGATATACTTCTCTCTACCTCAACACCACAGGAAGCTCTAACACAGCTAATGGATATACTTCTCTCTACTCCAATACCACAGGAAACAATAACACAACTAATGGATATCGTTCTCTCTACTCCAATACCACAGGAAACAATAACACAGCTAATGGATATGTTTCTCTCTACAACTCTGGTAAAACTCTAACAGCAGGAGCATTTGTTACAGGTGTGTCATATACAATAATAAGTGCAGGAACCACAGACTTCACAGCTATCGGTTCAGCTAATAATACAGTCGGTACAATCTTCACAGCTACAGGGGCAGGAACAGGTACAGGTACAGCTTCGGGCAATGCTAACAATAACCTCGCTAATGGTTACCAAGCAGGTAGATACTTCACAGGAAGTGCAGACCTTACTGCTCCAAGTAATTCAACATTCTTAGGCTATAACACAATGGCTTTGGCAGACGGTGGAACAAATGAAATAGTGATTGGGTATAGTGCTGTAGGTATTGGGGATAATAGTGTAGTGCTGGGGAATGATTCGGTTACGAAAACAATATTAAAAGGCAACGTAGGCATCGGGACGACGTTGCCAGATACAAAACTCCACAACACAGGAGGATACACACAAGGAAGTCTATCAGCAGACCCAGCAGACCCCTCTGCAGGAAACACAGTACAATGGGTATCAGATGGTACAGCTAGTGGTGATGCAGGCGATGTGATGATGAAGATAAATGTAGGAGCAACAGTTAAAACAGTAACATTAGTAGATTTCTCAACTTTGTCGTAAGTTGAAATTAATAATAATAAACAATAATAATATGATAGCAAAAGAAGTAGAACAAGCATCAGTAGAATCAACAAAGTATTTTAACCTTGTAGAAGAAGTTGATGCAAAGAAAGTAGACGGAACAATAGTTAAAGTTGAAAAGATAATTCAAAAGACTTGCCTTGAAGACCTTAATCGTGAAAAGGAAAACCTTACAGCTCAAATAGCTAAGGTTGATGAAAAGATTGCAGCAATAGGAAAGATTGCAACAATTGCAGTTAAGGATATAGTTAAAGAAGTATTAAGTAAATAAGTAATAAATAAACATTATGGCAAATAAAGTAATAATCACAGATGGAGAGGGAACAGATGGACAAGTATTAACATCGGCAGGAGCTGGGGTTATTCCTGTATTTGAAGATGCAACAGGTGGCTCACCTTCAGGAACAATAAATGAAATAGCATACTTTGATACTTCATCAAGTATCGCTTCACTTGCAGTTGCAACCTATCCTTCATTGACCGAATTAAGTTATAGTAAAGGAGTAACAAGTGCTATTCAAACACAAATGAACTTAAAAGCTCCTTTGATTAGTCCTTCATTTACAACTCCAGCATTGGGAACTCCAAGTGCAGGAGTATTAACCAACTGTACGTTCCCTACACTAAATCAAAACACAACAGGAACAGCAGCAGGATTGTCTTCAACACTAGCAATAGCAAGTGGAGGAACAGGCTCAACAACATTAGCTGATGCAGAAATTCCAACCTACGCAAGTACAAATACATTTACAAACAAAACAATTGATGGGGATACTAATACATTACAAGATATTGCAGTTTCCTCAACTAAACTAGCAGCAGGAAATAACATAACACTTACTACAGACACTTTAGCAGTTGCTTTGACAACAGGAACAAATGTAACAGGAGACCATGGAACAGCAACAACTGACCAGTTAATTAATGTCTGTTATGGCACATCAGCTACACCTCCTACAGCTTCAACAACAACTGAAGGAGCATTATATATTCAATACACAGCTTAATGAAAGAACTTAAAGAATTAAAATCATATAGTAAAGTAACTAAAGACAACCCCAAAGATAAAATTGAGGTTGAAATTGGCGATACTAAGGATTTAACTAAGTTCCAACCACAGTTTAAGTTAATGCGTTGGGATAATGAAGTAAACTTTTCTGCACGTCTTAAAGATGATATAGATGAAGTTGAAACTTTCTCCGAAAAAGACGAAAAGGTTACTTGGACTAAAGGTAAAAGAAAAGCAGAACTTTATAATATAGCACCTAATGAAGAACACGAAGAAGGAGCTTTTGAGTTTGAGATTACTTTAGATGAAAAACCCTTAACTAATAAGGTTGAATTTTCTATTGAAACAAAGGGAATTGATTTCTTCTATCAACCAGAGGTTACAGATGATGAAGCAAAAAGTTTAGCAGATATTAAAGAAATATCTTTAACTGAAGCTAAAAGAAAAATAAGACCAGAGAATGTTATTAATTCTTATGCTATTTACACTAGTGACAAAAAATACAACATAAAAAATGGAAAAGAATATAAAGTGGGGAAACTTGGTCATATTTATAGACCTAAAATAGTAGATAGTAAAGGAATAGAAGTTTGGGGAGAATTAAATATAGATACTGAAAAGAAAGAACTAGTTGTTACTATTCCACAAGGCTTCTTAGACAAAGCGGTTTATCCTGTTAGACATGCTGCTGGTCTTACTATTGGTTATACATCTATAGGTGGAAGTACAGCTCTTGTCCATGATGAGGGTTCTTCTGAAGCATACTACGTTCCAAGAGCAAATCAATATAGTTTTGGAAGTTCTGATGTTTCTAGTATTTCTGCTTATTATTCTGTAGTTGGTAATGGTAGTGAAAGCATGAAAGGTAAGGCAGCAATTTATGATGATAGTAGTGATGTACCTAATGACTTACTTGGAGATACTGTTCTTAGCTCTAGTCTTTCTGGTGGAAGTTCTAGTTGGAAAACTATGTCAATAACACTTAATGTTAGTTCTGGTAATAATTGGTTAGCAGTAGTACCAGGTACATCTACTTATTATGGAGTAGATTTGTATATTGCTTATGACACATCTCCAGCTGGAGATGGGTATACTGCAACAGGTTACACCTATCCAGCTACAACACCTGACCCATTTCCATCTGGTTCAACTGATTTATATTCATATTCAATTTACGCCACCTACACAGCAGCAGCCACAGGAACTAAACCTAAAATAAACATAGGAGACTCATGGAAACAATCAACAGCAATGAAAATTAATATAGGTGATAGCTGGAAAGTGGTCGCAGCAGTTAAACAAAACATAGGAGATACTTGGAAGGACGTATTTTAATAATAACTAACAACCCAATGACTAAAAAAGACGAACAATATAAGGATTACATAGAAGGATTATTTGTAAAATTCACACAATCAACTATTCAACAAAATAGTGCTTTAGCTGGTGACTATAAAACATTCTTAAAAGTTCTTGACCAAAAGGTTTCAGACTACATTATAAACGACAACAAATGGAAAGAAGAGCAAGGTATAAACATTAAAAAGAATACAGAATTTCGCCTACAAACAACAGGTGGAATGTCTACTCTTAAATGGTTAGCTGGTTCTGGTTTTGTTGGTGGTGCTATTAGTATAATACTTAACATTTTACCTTAAAAAAATATGAAAATAAAACTACAAAAACCTTTAGATAATTGGTACATAACACAACTGTTTGCAAAGAATGCTGTTTCCTTTTATAAAGAGATGGGAATGACAGGACATAATGGAATTGATTTCCGTTGTGCCGTTGGTACACCTATTTTTGCAACCCATGACGGTACTTGTATAGGAGTTTACGAAGACTCTGCAGGTGGTATTGGTATTGACATTGTAGACCCAACAGGTAAATTTAAAACACGCTACTGGCATATAATGAAAGGAGGTGTTATAGTTGCCTATGGACAAAAAGTAAAAGCTGGTGATGTTATTGCCATGTCAGGAAACACAGGAAGAAGTACTGGTCCACATTTACACTTCGGACTTAAAGAAGTTAAGAATATAAATGGTGTTTGGGTAACTTTAAATAAAGATAATGGATTTTTTGGAGGTATAGACCCAATGGAATACTTTGACATTCCTTTCTATATGAAATTTGGAATGGTAGAAAATGGATTTGCTAATGACGGAGTAGCTGTTTTACAAGCCATCTTATTTTCAAGAGGATATAATATTAAAATTGATGGAAGTTTTGGAAGAAAGACTAAAACTATTGTTAAAGAATTTCAAAAGAGAAATGGATTAGTCTCTGATGGAGTAGTTGGAGAAAATACATGGAAGGAGTTATTGAATAATTCTGCTTTATAGGTACTAAGAGACCACTATATAAAAACAAACCCCTTACAGCTCAATACAGAGCCATTTGGGGTTTTTTAAGTGTCATATAAGCCTTATACTATAAAGGTTTCTCTTTTTTCTTAACTTTCTTCTTTTTTGGTGGTTTTTCCTTTTTTGGTAAATAAAGTAAGTAATCTGGTATTCCACCTAGTAAAATTGTTACCATGTTATTTCTACTCTTGGATTTTCTTTGTCGATTCCTTCACAGGTTAAAGCAACCATTCCAGTAATCTGCCAACAGTCATCTTCAAGTAATCCATTATCTACTAATAAGTCCATAACACTTTCTGCTTTGTTTGTCAAGTCGCACTTCCTATTATCTGGCATAAAAAAGTTTAAAGCTATTCCACCCCTTTCAGGAAACTTCTCTGCTTTCTGTTCCTTTAATTGTAGACTTGCATCTTTATGCCAAGCTGTATACTTACTTGACGGAAATAATAAAGGTCTAGCTCCACGACAAGACATAATCTTGCTATTCTTTTTTGATGGGATACGGCCCGTTAATTTAATCATCTAATCCTAATTTCCTCCTTATAAACTCCCCGACTGATTTATAAGTTTCTGCTAACTTCTTTAACTGTATCTTTTGTGCAACAGTTACTCGTAGGGTTACAAGTTCTGTTTTGTTGTCTTTATTATTCATAACTTAATTATAGCATAGAAGTATTACTTTGTCAAATCTAAACTGTGGATAACTTTATTAACAAGTAATCTATAATTCATTGTAAAGAGATTGACAAGTAACTTAAAAAATGATATAATGGATATAAGTATAAATCTTTTAAAATTAAATATTATGGAAAGACTTTTAACTAGGCAAGAAAGGAGAGAAGAAAAAAGAAAGAAAGAGTTTGAAAGAACTCACAAGTATGTAAAACACCACATAACTAATAGTTGTAAAGGTGGTAAGGACAATGCTAGTAATTTGATATTACTAGAAGAACATAGAGAAAAGGCTTGGCACTTTCTCTTTGGGAATATGTCATTTGAAGAAGTGGCAGAACTTTTATTAAGAACCTGTAAATTAAAACACAGACGATGACAGTAATTTACAATGAATTGTTTTACAGTATGGAGATGACTCAATTTATGTTTCGAAGCATTAAAATGTCACAGCCAGACTATGAAGTAGAATTATTTTTATTAGTTGATTCTAATTACAAATATCTAACTAGAGTTAGGATAGGAGATGTCAAAGAATGGTGTGTAGGAACTGCATACAGCGATAATTAAAAAAGCCTCAAACTAATTGAGGCTTTTTATTATTACTTCCCTTAGTAGAGGGGTCTACGGTTTATATTATATAATTCAACAGTAAGGAGGGTATCCCCTCAACTAAAGGAAGTAAGTTAT